>Ga0105240_10003592_pt1 | contig 24031 bp, 17 predicted proteins | sample KBSC54metaG_FD_80426 | JGI IMG/M metagenome (GOLD analysis project Ga0105240, IMG submission 80426) | Corn rhizosphere microbial communities from Kellogg Biological Station, Michigan, USA - KBS C5-4 metaG | ecosystem: Host-associated > Plants > Roots > Rhizosphere > Soil | place: Michigan, USA...
AGATAAGAGTTCCGGTAAACATCTACAGCTGATTTTGGGACATCCTGGGAATGCCCCTATTAGCTTGATTCTATTGGTCGGGGCGGGGCGATTTGAACGCCCGACCCCCTGCGCCCAAGGCAGATTCGGGCACAGGCACAAAATCGACTGTTTTCCGATGTTTGGGTTTCAAGCAGTTACTGCGAGTTTGTTGGTATCTGTTGAATGGTTTGGAATCTGGAGGCTTCGGCATCCTCATTTCTATCTACAGCGATTTCCCATTAGGCTACCGTCCTTCGGCCCCTTAGAGTTGAGCCCGGATTCAAAACGGATTGAATTTCTCAACATCTGGACACCCCACGTCACAAAAGATCAGCATTGGCGGCTCGCGGTCTAAGCAGTTGCTGTGGAGAACTATTGACGTGCAAATATTGAATTGCGCGACGCTAGAGTCCAGCGTCTAAGGGAGTAACGGGCAACTCACTGTTCCATTCGCCAACACCAATGAGAATTTCCACGCCGCTCGTATTCTCATGTGCGTTCGAATTGTCCACGCGTGTCTGCACTGTACCCGATGAATTCGTAGCGCGCAAAAGAAAGCCCTCCTCAGGTTCATCAAGCTGCGCCGCTAGGGCCGGGGGGGACACGCGGGTTGTCCCTCCTGGTTGCCAATCTGTTTCTCAGCGTACGCCAACCGCTTACCTTCGATCTCGGTCAGATCACCCTGTACCGGCTGCAACAACTCGGTTACGCGGGCAAACTCTTTTGCCGCCCAGGCAGCATCAGCCTCCTTACGTATGCGGGTCAACATTTGCTCTCGCTCGAATGCGACCGATGCCCGCTCGTTGGCTTTCTCCAATTCATCATAAAAGGCGGCACCCCCAGACAAGAAGGGATCACCATACTTTTTCACAAGCTGCGCGACCTTTGGCACGAAGGTCTGTACTCCCTCGCGAGTACTCACTTGAAACATCGCTCCTCGATCGAAGCCCTCTGTCTCCCATGCCTGCTTTCCAGCCCAGGAAACAACGTAGTCCAGCGCGTATTTTTCCGGTCGGTCCCGTCGACCGATTTCGACCCCGATCTCAAACGACCCTCTTCCGTGGTACACATTGACGAACACGGTGTCCGATTCATAACGAACCAATGTAACTTCCTCTTGAACGGGTTTTAATCCGTAGGCAGACAAAAACTCGAAGTCGGATAGCACGGCGTCCTTGAAGCCTAACTGCCAACGATTTTGGCCTGGGTTCAGTTCGAAACATGAGAGCCTCCTATTTGCCCGGTGGGTTCCAGTAACCACCTCTTAAAGTCCAACCATGATTTTCAAGCAAATTCCGCTCAGCCCGTATGAATCCAGTGTTGTTTCCCGGTTTCCCATTAACCAAGGGCTCCGCAGAAGCATCCCGGATCGGTTTGCCTTCTGCCATTGCTTCACGAAGTCTGCTGGAATTCTGCACCCAGTTTAACTTGGGATCATTCAGATTTGGAAGATCAAGCTGCCGTTCGCCCGGGCCCAAACCTTTATTGAGATCGGCCATTTTATCGATCACTGCTATGCTTTGTTCAGCCTCTCGTGTGAATATTCCCGCTACGCCGGACCAAACACCCTTTAGGGCAGCTCCAATCGCCCTGCCTCCGAGGTCTGCCAGAGCGAAACCAACTGTGAGATCTTGTGCATCACCTTGCCCGGGGACGTAGGTTACGTTTCCACAGGTCTGACCACCGCACGTGATCTTACCCGAAAAGCCGCCTGGCATAGTGATGCCTTGCTGTCCGTTCTGTGTTTGATAAAGTTTCTGATATTGCGCATCGTTGACTACGATACACTTCTCTTTCCCGTTTTCATCGTTTACGCAAATCTGCCGATCATGTCCGTCCGGGTCGGTGTATCGGAGCGGATTGTTTTCAACGTAACTGTACAGGTTGAAGCTCTGGGGATCATGCTGGTCCCATCCAGCAAACGGTTCATCAGGACTAGTGAACCGTCCTTGAGCCGACGACATATAGCGGAACCCGAAGAAGTCTGACCCGGTTTCTGCATCTCTTTCTTTGGAGGTGAACTCTCCTGCAAGGGTGTCGTACACATAGGTTGTCGTAGTACCAGGAGAGTTCACTTGTCTTCTGGTTTCAAGGGCGTCACGGCCAACAAACACTTAATCTCTAGCTGGAATCTCTGGCCGTCAGCGGCGTACGGCCGACCCTTCGGCCCGTGAAACGTTCCCATGACCCGAACACGCGCGTCGCCGCCTTTACCAAGGAGTTTCCAAAGCTCCTTGCGTTGGGTGCTCTCGAAATTGGACTTCTCAGCAAATGAAGGCAATGTAAGCAGCGGCTCAGAACCCGAGGATGGACAGGCTCGATCGGCAAGAGCACCAGCGTGAATCATTCGTTGCCAGACTGCATCCGTTCTCACGACATGCCCATCAAATTTGCCTGGGTCGCGTACGAGATCGCAGTAGGGAACCAATTGAATCCCTGCATCATCAACACACTTCGGTGCCTCGGTTTTCGCTACAACGGTAAACAGAAGCAGTAATGGAATGGCCAGGAAGATTTTCTGTCTCATCATAACGATTGCCTACTGTTGCGGCGCGACCGCAGGTCGCTGTGGATAAGTCGTTGATGGAAATACGAGAGAGTTGTTGCTCCGAACGTAAGTGGGATTTGTCCTCAAGTACAGGTCCAACGCTTGGTATCCCGTGGGACCTGGACGGATGGCTCCACACGCAGTGCCCCCGCAGGAGAAATTCTGGTATGCCTTTACCTGAGCCCCGATTTCGAAGGCATGAAACTCCGTGTCGTAGTGCGTGATGTTCAAACCTCCGTTGAACGTGCCAGTAGCGGCATCGAAGGAATGTAGGAACGCCATATCATCTTCGATGTGCGCTCCTTCGTGTGTAATGGTTCGTTGGAGGTCGCCTCCCCGAAGGCTCTCGCTAAAAGCAGCTTGAATGTCGGGTTGATGGTCGGCCGTTTGGCCAGGCGTTACCGCACCATTTACGTCGCCTGGTCCGTTACCGTACGTCCTGTTCATTGTTGCTTGATCCTTGAACGTGACTGTGATTCCATTTTTGTCGGTCGGCGAACCCCACGCCGCAGCGGCTTCTCTAGTGCTTTGTGTTTTCGAATTAAGATCCTTGAGGCGTGCATCTTCAAACCTCGTTGACGCCTTTGTGCATGCAGAATCACCATCCGGACAATCGACCGTATAAAGCCCGTTGGGGTCGAAAAGGCTTAGCGGATTGTTGCGAACATAGGCGTACATGTTCCACTGCTGCGGATCGAGTAGCTTTTGCGGAAGAAAGTGAATGGGGTCGGGGCTGGTAAACCTGCCCTGCGCTGCCGAGAAGTATCTGGCCCCAAAATTGTCCAACCCTGTCTCGGCGTCTCGCTCTTTGGAGGTGAATATCAAGCGCGACCTCGTCATAAACGTAGCTCATTGTCGGTTTATGTTGCGGGTGGCAAACGTTTCAGAAGCCTCCAGGCACCGAAGACAACGAGGAGACCGGCCAACTCAGCCGCTAATATTTCGCCGGTCGATGTCCAGAAGATCCGGTTCGATTGCTCGGATGGCGTCGGAAGCGTTGGACTGGAAAATGCAATGTGCACAAAATGACCCACGATCCCGCGCGGCCCTTGTGTGACAAGAACGATACTGTATCCGAGGATAACCATCGCCTCGGCCGACCCTACAATAAATAGGACCATCCAAAGAAAATATCTGAGCATCTTCCGCATAAGCTCAGTCCTACTTTCCAGGTTTCACCGCGTCAGGATGCACCGGCGACGAGTACGTTTTGGCCCTTTGGAGTTGCTCTGGCCTAATGTAGTTTATGTCTAGATGCAATCCCGACGCTTGGCGATCTATCTGAAATTCGTGCCACCCTTTCGTGAAATCGTTATCACCCCTTCTGCTGGGATCACCGCTCAGGAAATGCAGGAATTCATGGGTAACAGTATTTGTAAAAGAAGCGGCATACGGAATCCCCGAACCGATCAACCCCGTCTGAGCGTTATTCGCAGATATGAACATCACGTCGGTGTTTGCCCTCCTGTCGGTAACCGTTTGTCCATTTAGCGAACCGCTAAAAAACGCGTTTCCAGTGACGCTGGTCGGGACGTAGGAGCTGAGGAAGACGTTGGCCGCCGAAGAATTGAGGCCGGAAACACCCGAACTGGTTACCTCACCACTCGTGTACGTAACGTTCAGTGCAATGTTCCCGTTGCCCAGATCGTCTTTGGCTCCCTGCAGGACATTATTGAAGTCTTTCATCTGGTTCGCGGTCAGGCCATTCCCATTGTTGGCGTTCTTGTCCTGGATCACGTTCAAATTAACAACAGTACACTTCGAATCTTTCCGGCAGTCTTCAACGGAGATTTCCGCCATCCCGTCGGGATCGATGTAACGCAGCGGATTGTTGAGGCCGTAAGCATAGCGGTTCCACGTCTGCGGATTGCTAGGCCTTGCGCTTGCCATCAACGGGTCTTGGCTGGTATATCTGCCTTGCGCGCTAGAGAAGTAACGAGTCTGAAAGTAATCGAGGCCCGTCTCCGCGTCGCGTTCTTTGGCGGTGAACTTCGTACTCAAAACGTCAGGCGAAGTCGGATACTGCGATCCGCCGAAGCAGTTTCCTCGCCCGCCCGTCCCGTTGCCGAGTTCCTCTCCAAACGGCAGGTAGTCGTAGCACTTCCACGCGGCTCCCGACGAATCCGTCACCAGCCTCGTGCTGCCCAAATGATCCGTTGTGATGTACTTCAGTCCAGAGTCCGTCGAAGGGCCATATTCCTGCGCAAGATTTCCGAACGGATCGTAAACGAATACCGTAGTCCCTGAGGGCGCGACTTTGGTTATGCGCCGCCCGTCGCCGTCGTATTTGTAAGTCGTCGTCTGTCCATTCACAGTTGCGGAAGTTTGCCGATTTTCAGCATCGTAGATGAAAGTGCGCCCTGTCCCCGACGTGGTGACATTGCCCGCGGCATCGTAACCCCAACCCGTTATGCGGTTGTTAGAACCGTAGGGAGGCGAATTACAGTCTGCACCCTGCGGAGTTTCCAGAGTCGGCGCAGGCAGCCCCGGGTACGACAACAACCACCGATTACCAAGATTGTCATAACACAGGTTCTGCGACCAGGTGCCGGCATTCGATTCCGAGGCGGACTTCAGCCGGTTCGCTCCGTCGTAGCTGGTGTAAGCATCCACCCAGGTCTGTGACCCACGCGTGATCGTCTGGCTCAATAGATTCCCGTTGTTTTGCGCGGCGCTGTAGCCATAGGTAATTGACAGCAAGTTCCCAGCCGAGATGTAAGTGGGCTGGAGCCGCGCATTGTCGCACGCCGTGCCATTGCAACGCGTCACTACCAGGCCATTGCCCAGCGTCTGCTGCGCGATCGCGCCATGCGGCTGATAGCTAGTCGCCGTTACGTAGTTGGTTGGGGCGTTCGTCCCGATTTGACCCGCGAGAGTCGTGGGCCGGCCACCTGAATCATATCCCGTCGTCACAACCCGTCCGCTATTAGGATATGTGATTGAGAGAATCCCCACGGTCGGCTTCAAATTCGCGCCAAAGGTATAGCTCTGCCCACCAGTAGTCGGCGTGGTTTGTGTGCCGCCTTTGACACGCCCAAGGGGATCGAAAACGTAGCTGTAAGTCGAAGCGCTGGATTGCACTTGCGCCAGCCAGGATTTGTTATAGGTGTAGGTAACGGGCGGAGTGGTGTCGGAATACTGCTTGTAGCGGACTTGGTCAAGTCCGTTGTAACAGGAATTGAGGGCTGTCGACGCCGGACAATAGGTAGTCACGGTCCCTCGCGCATCGGTACGTGTATACAGGTTGCCGTTGGCGTCGTACGAGTAGCTGATGGTTCCGCTCTCCGGATTGGAGGCTGTGAGCAGCCGCTTCAACGAACTGTACGTGAAGCCTCGGGTGGTACTGCCCTGTATGACCGAAGTCAGGTTGTCCAGAGCGTCGTAGCCGTAACTAGTCGTCGCGCTGATTCCGTTTTCCACGACGCTGGTCATGCGTCCCAGTCCATCAACGCAACTGGTACGGGATACACCGACTTCATCGGCACTCGTCGCGCAATTCATGGCGTACGAGGTAGTTGCCGTCCCCGTGCTGGTCGTGTTGCTGCCCCAAGGAGCGGGTAATGATCCTCCGGAGAAATGCTGCACCTCGATTACGCGACCATTGGCATCCCGCGCGGTTCTCGTAGAACCCATGGTGGAATCACCCAGCGTGGCAAAGGGATTCGAAACAAGCTCATAACTGATGCCGTTATTGGGCAGAACATAGTACCCCTGCTGGACCTTGTTCCCAGCCGCATCCTGCGTAAGCCGCGCGCGCCCTAGTTGGTCGTAATAAGTAGTCTGGAGAAGTGCTCCGTCGTCATTGGTGTTCAAGTCTGACTTCACAACGATCGTACGGAGTGAATCATCGTAAATCGTCCTGGTCGTCCGTACGCCGTTTTCCGCGATCATTTTGTTCCGACCGTATTGGTCATAATCCAGATTGGTAGTGACGCTGTGGTCCGCATCGAACTTTTGAGTTAGCAACCCGGAGTTGGAATCGTGTTGAAACGTAAATGTTCTTGCGTCGGGCGTGCCGTATGCCTGCACGATTTGCGTTATATAGAGGTTTTGGGCATCATACGAATAGACCGTCGAGTTGCCCCGCGCGTCCGTAGTATAGGTGGGGTTCCCAACGCCGGTGTTCACGCAGGTACCAGGATTACCGCTGTCATAGCCGTGCTTGACTGTGAGCCAGGAGCCCGAAGCCGATTCCCAGTGATCTTCCTGAGTGACGTCGCCGTGGGTAAGCACTGGGTCTTGCCAAGTACTGCAATCATAGGTAAATTTTGTGTCAGATCCAGGGCCCGCTCCGCTTACTGTGCTCCGCGAAATCAAATTGATCAACTGCGGTGAGAGGGAATTCCAATAGCCCCGGGCGTCGTTTTGCGTGCCATCTGAACTGATGGCGTTACCGGCACCGTTGACAAATATGTTGGAAGTGCTTCGAAGAATCGTTCCGCCACTAAAGCCGGTTGGGGGAGCCGGCGAAATACTTCCATCGTGGGTGATGTTGCCGTATGAGAACCAATCGTATTCAGAGACGGTAAGCTGATTCCCGTTCCGGTCATACCCGTAGCTCTTCGCAGAAGTCAGCGTCGGCGTTGGGTAGACGCCAACTGATCGGAATTCGGTAGCGACATAAGGATTCCCCGGATTCATAAAGGTTTGACCGGTATTGAGACTTGGAGTGCCGTAGGGTACGTTGAGAGCCCAGATTTTTTCGAGCACATCACCGGTTTGCCGGTTTTGGCTCTGATACTCCAGTCCACTCAAAGGATTCACTACTGGAACATCGGGAGTGCCGGAATGCCCATAGAAATAATGATCTGTGATGCCCCCATCCGCATTTGTAAACGTGCTGGATGTATCCGTAAAACTATATCCGGAAGACTCGGTGCGAGGGGTGCTATTGTTTTCGTCGGTCCAGGTTAGCGTTTTGGTCAACACCTTGGGACTGGCAGGAGACCATGGCACCACACTAATCGGTCCGTACGTATATGCCACTTGAGCCCCCGACGGCGTTGTCATTTGGCTCAATTGGCCCCACGCCGTAGAAGACGATGCGTCGTGAAAAAACGTGTATTGTTGGTTGGTGGGCAGCATGATGCTGCTCACGACAGGTTGGGATAGTCCGCCAGCATCACAATATTGGCTGACGTGGCAAAGATAATTATGCCCGGGAGACAAGGTATACGTCGTCCAATTGACAGCCCATTGAAGAGGCTGAGCGAGATAGCCAGCCTGTGTAATAGTGTCCTGGCCTGGCGTTCCTAGATGGTTTTGGATTGTAATAGTTCGGTTGAGATCATCCGTCAGGGTTGTGGTAGGAATACCGCCTGGCGTGGTTCTAGTGATGTGGATTCCGTTGCCGTTAGGATAGCTTCCATTGGTGTTAGCATCGAAGATATCGGTAGTTGTCGCGTCAGACCCGACTACTCTTCGCCCATCCGGCAAGAAAAGAGTCCAGGGAAAATCTCCTGTTGTTGCTGGGGAGCCGTTGACATTCATGCGCAAGTAGGTTCCATCGGCTGTATACATGGTCAAATTTCCACCTACGGGCGGATATGGATCACCGCATCCCGGCAACAAACCATACGGATACGATCCGAGGTTGTCATCGATTCTTCCAAAGATGTGCAGCACATGAGAGCTACCGTCCGGCATAACCAGGCGATATGTGACGTATCCCGCGGGTCCCATGCAATCGTTAGTGGAAATGGTGTCTACAACTAGCGCGTAATTAAATCCGTAGTGCCAACCCCCAAAATCGTCTGGACTGATAAAGTCGCTCGGTTGTAGAGTCGTCTGCAAGGTGCTATCTGCTAGCGTCTGAGTGTAGTTTGCGTAGACAGAGGAATTGTAATAGAGGTCTACATTAGCGGCCAAGCCCGCCCGGCCAGCGGGCAGCGACGCGAGCGGTATATGGATCGAGAGGTTACCATTTGTCGTACTAATAGTTTCGATTTTGCTGACAGCGTAGGATCCATTGGGAACAACACCCCTTTGCGGCAGAGAAAGCAAGGCGGACGATTGCGCAAATAAGGGAACAAGACTCGACAGCAGGGCTCCGGCCGCCCCACTCCATAGAGCTGTATGTTTCATCTTCATGTCAATCACATCTCCTATTGCCCGGAAAACGTATTGTCGTTCACCGACGGACCCGCTGCTGCACTGTCAACTGTAAACGTAAATATTGGAGATCCATTCTCCTTACGAACAACTTCGCCAGGAAAGGACTGGCCGTTAATGGTTGTCCACTTGTTGAATTCAGTTGTGATGTCCATGTCAGAGATAAGATAATGAGTCTTACCGAGAAGCTTTGTGTGGCTATCGAAGTAGTAATGCTTTAGGCGCGACGGCTGCCCCGGCTGTGCTCTTACCGGTCCTACAGATTCGTAAATGTCGTTGCGCGAGCCATCATCCGCTCTAAAACCGGCGCCTAGGAACCGGTGTGCCACTGGGCCCTGGAAGCTGTAGAAGAACGATTCGGCAGCATCATCCATAAGACTCTCCAGAATGTCAGAGTCCACCGGAGTCGCTTCAGGTCGATTTACAAAGCCCGTGGTTGCATTAAAAATGAGGGGCTGGTCGGGTTTATCGACCCGATCAAAACGGATCGACCCAGGGGTTTCCCACACCAACTGAGCCTGTCCCGAACCATTCTTGGATGTGTATGTGCCATGGAGAACAGTACGCCCCTTGCCTGCGACTTGAAGTCGGTTTCCAAAAGCTGTCACGAAGACCTTCACTGGCGCGGGCAGAGAACGGCTCTCTACGAATTGTTTGGTATTAGCAGGAGGGCCCGATACTTGGGAGGATATTTGACCCTCCAAATTGCCTACCACCAACGAAGTAAGGATGCAGGCGAGTCCAAACGGGAGGCGGCTTTGCGAAATCCTACGCTTACTATTTTTCGGCACTTTTCACCTCGATAACCCTCCGAGCCTGCGTTGGTGCACATGCCCTGTTATTTGTGTCAAATAATTCAGTAGACTTGGTGTTCCCGATCGCTACGCCTCCCAGGCTCATGTGGGGAGTGCTAGATTGTGAAGCATTACCTGAAGCTATAGCGCTGCGGATTGCTGAAATGAGCGTCATCTTATTCTCCCGATCTTTTGTCCTGTAGCGATTGAGCGGGCATTCCACGTCGAGATAAACCGCCTTGTTTCATAAACTGGACCTTAGGTCTAGTTTCGAGTGTGTTTGTCGATTCAACTGATTACCCCCGCAGTCTCAACGATTATTTTCAATAGCGATGACACTGCCGCCTATTCGGATATATTCCTTTGGCGTTTGGGTCATGAGCGGGAGGCTTTGGAAGAATACATTCATGTTGATGTTCGTTGAAATTGCTGAAGTCTGCGAATAGGTCATGTAGTTGCTCGGAGAAACCGTCGGTGGATTGGGTACGGATGCTGTATTGACGTAGACTGCGATGAACATATTGGTGCCGAAACTAAATAGATCGGCGACCGCGAAGCCTGATTGGTACGAGATAAAAGGGTACGGGTAGCCGGCGCTACTGGCGATAGTGCTGACGGAAGTGCCAAGACTATCGTTGAGAGTGATCGTGGTACCCCCGTTTCCCGAGATAAACCCCCCAGAGATTAACGACGGAGACGAGAATCCAGTCAGCTCGAAAATGTTGATGCCTGCATTGGCGCTCCAAGAGGAAGTACTATTCCCGACGCCTGCGTCAGTAAATCCGACGGTATTTGCTCCATTAGCTATGTTGGTTGCCCCATAGACTAAGACACGGGGCGGACCTGGATAATGGGCTGCTCCGCTGTCATAGAGCAATGTGTACGAGTTCCCATTGCTATCGCTCAAACTAATCGTTCCATCCGAAGCTCCTCCCGTGTACAACGACACTCCGACAACGACGAGAATCGTATTTCCAGCGATATTATTAGAACCAAATGCCTTCGACACTGCCAGGTTGTCAAAGTTTCTGCTTCCACTGATCGTTGCACTGTTATTTTGTGAGGGTTGCGCGAGACCGATACTTCCAGCTGGGGGCGTAATGCTGTAAGCGGCCGACACCAGGGCGCTGCTGGTCCAGCCGGTCTCGTAAGCGATCGCATTGAGTGTCATGCTGGCAGCGACGTTGACTGGCCCGCTGTAAATTGTCCCTGCCGTCGCGCTCGGCATGGTTCCATCCGTTGTGTAACGGATGGAGGCGCCACTTGTGGTGGTGCTGATGGTCAGGCTTTGCGCGGAAGGATAGCTTCCCGAGGGAAGACTTATTGTAGGATTCGCTACGGTTCCTGTGATTGTGTAGGTGGCCGAACTTACCGCGCTGCTGGTCCAGCCGGTTTCGTAACCGATCGCTTTTATAGTCGTGGTGGCGCTGACGTCGAACGGTCCGCTATACACAGTCCCAACCGTAGGACTCGGCGTACTTCCATCAGTTGTGTACCGGATCGACGCACCGCTCGTGGTATTGATCGTGATGCTCTGCGCGGTCGGGTATGTCCCTGCCGCTGGGCTAAATGTCGGGTTCGATACGTTTGTAAAAAGCGAAATTGTTGCTGTCCCGCTAGTACTTGTGTAAGGCACGACGAGAAACGAGTATGTGCCCCCTGAAGGTAAAACCGCGCCTTGGAGGGTCACTGTGCCGCTTGTTCCCCAAGTGGATCCGATTGTTGAACCGTTTGGCCCGACGATAGATACATCGACCCGTCCATTCCAACCGGTGACACTGGCGTTGACAGCCTGCGCTGCAACGCCGGAAAAAACGTAGGCTGCCGTCGCGTCGGCGGACGCGTTAAACGTACTAGTAACTGGTGACCCAAAGGAGATCGTGGGACTGGCGGTATTGCTGGTGAGCGACAGTGTGGCCGGGCCAGTCGTGCCCGTGTAAGGAACCGCAAGAACGGTATAAGTACCGTTCGATGGCAGAGCCACGCCGGAAAGGTATTCCGTTCCACCAGTCCCAGTGCTCCATGTGGACGTCAGCGTTGTTCCGTCCGGCTTTAGGATGAGAAGGTCGAAACGTCCACTCCAATTGGCGATTTCAGCACTAACAACTTGGCCCGTCGTTCCGGTAAATGTGTAGGCTACTTCGGCGCTCGCAGTAGCCGTTAACGGGATAGCCACCGGCGTGTTAGCTGAGATGGTGGAACTTGTCGTATTACTGATCAGGGATAGCGTCGCGGTCCCAGACGTGCCGGCAGACTGGACGATTTGGAGGGTATAGGTGCCTGTTGAGGGCAAGTAGACGCCCGAAATATAGACAGTCGCTCCACTTCCGCTTGCCCAGTTAGATGCCAAGGTGCTGCCATCGGGTTTCAGGATATAAAGGTTAATCTGCCCGCTCCAATTGGCGATCTCCGTGCTCACCACCTGCCCTGCGGTTCCCGCAAACGTGTAGTTAGTTGTTGTGTTAGATTGAGCCGTAAAGGTAGCGGCAGTATTAAACGATAATGAGTTTCCTATCGTGTAACCAGCCGAGGTTACCGCGCTGCTGGTCCAGCCGGTTTCGTAGGCGATGGCCTTCAGCGTCATCGTGCTGCTAACCGAGACCGCTCCGCTGTAGACGGTGCCCACCGTCGGACTCGGCGTGCTCCCGTCAGTGGTGTAACGAATGGAAGCGCCACCGGTGGTGGTGCTGATGGCGACGCTCTGTGCCGAAGCGTAGGTTCCTGCCACTGGGCTGAACGTCGGATTCGCCACCGTACCCGTGATTGTAAAAACACCCGTTGCGATAGCACTATCAGTAAAATTGCCCGTCGTTTTGTATCCGATTGCTTTAATAGTCGTCGTACTACTGACGGTGACCGGAGTCGAATACAATGTTCCGACTGTGCGACTTGGAGTAGTTCCATCTGTGGTGTAGCGAATGGAGGCGCCGTTGGTCGTCGTGCTGACGGTAATTGATTGGGTGGCGGTATAAGTCCCGGCGACGGGAGAAAAGGTCGGAGTAGCCACTTGCGCCGCTTGGGCGAACGGAAGACTAGTCAATACAACGGCACTTGCCGCGAGAAACCGAACGAGTCCCCTGAGATGGTCGGGGGCGTGCACTCCGCAAATGCGCATATCAAAACCTTTGGACAAAGAACTCCGTTGCGGTCTCGGCATTGTTGGCACGACATCCAGAAGGCACGGGGACCAAATTGGTCATCCGACTAGAATGCGCACGGACAAACCGAAATCTTTACTCTTCACGTCATTTGCACAACGTGGTAGTTGGTATAATCCGCGACATCCCAATTGAAGTCAAGAACTATTTGTCTGGATATTTATTGCTGTTCTGTGACCACGAGCGGGCTCACCATCATGGATCGGGAATATAAAACATCTTTTGTTCTGAAATCAGAACAAAAGCGAAAGATCGTCCATTTTCGCAAGATTCGCCGATGACAGCGTGGTACACGATCGTTGTGTTTTGTTCTGAAAACAGAACGGGGCCATCCAGACTGACTCTTAGGCAACGTCTGCCTCAGCAGGCGTGTGGATGGTTCTGGGTTTGATGCTGTAAATAACTGCTCTTGAAACTTGCTTCTGACTATACGCTCAGGCGGAAATGCCCGCTCCCAACCGACGGGTCGGAGACAAGCAATGAGAGCTTTACCGCGAGCCTCAACAAAGGCGTTGGCGGCGCGTGGCCATGCCAGTCAAAGTCGGGCATCCAGTCGCTGATTCCCACTCTTCAGACTAATAGCCGACATCTTTCGCAAGATTCGCGTAGCTTCTTCCGGTGAGTGAGGGAGTGCGATAAAACCCTCTGAATGCGAGCATCAAGCGCAGAGATCGCCTCTTGCTACCTGATCACCTGTTGTTTGGACAGGTGATCTATCTGTAAGTTATTGAAACTAAGAATGCGATCCCATGTGCCCAAGACGGATTCCGACCTACCCGTGAAATGCCCTATTTTTCAAGGCCTTCTGTTTCAGGCAGTTGCGGGGACCTTATTGAAGCCTGTTGGCCTTTGTGAAGATGTGAGGCTATCGGCAGCTACAAAATCATCTACAGTCGCCGCGCGCCCGTTTGTTCCGCCAAGAGGATCGCCAAATACCAGCATTCGACTCCACTGCCGTACGCGAGGCCCAAGGGCATCCGCAAGGCTCAGTCGGATCGAACGCTCCTTGATCGGATTTCGGTGGATTTCTGGTAGCTCGTCGTAGGTGCGTTCGTTCAGTAACCGCCCCGCCTTGCTCTTCTGTCGACCACCCCATTGTTTAAAAAAGAATGGAACGCCTGCTTCTTCGCATTGGTCTCGGATCGACTGTACCCACGCTTCCTTCAACGGGCGCGCACCATGTCCGCTTTCGCCACCAACAATAACCCAATCGATGCCGTTAAGATTGATACGTCCCAAGTCTTCCAAGAGCGGTTCAAGGGATAGAAAGCGAATCTGCGCCGGAGCTGATCGGAGCAAGTCAATCCTTGGCAATCCGTATTTTCGATCTTCGACGCTCACGCCCCACCAGATGTGTTCGAGACGCGCCGCGAAATGAAGGCGTCCCGAAAGCATCTCTGCAAGTCGGTCGGCTCGTTTGGTGAGTACTTGATAAATATGCCAATCAGCCTGCTGCATCACGCGCGCCACGTCGGCGACGTAGTCGTCCGGAACGCCTACCTGAAAGAGGTCGCTCATCGAATTCACGAAAACCATCTGCGGCGTGGGCCAAAGAAATGGTTCGGTCAACTTTTGCGGGATGAGCCGCAAGTCAAAACCTTGCTCGTATGGGTGCTTGGGCACGCCGCGGAATCGCTCGGCAAACACTTCGGCGTAGCAGTGCTTGCACCCGGGGCTGACCTTCTGGCATCCCCTGATTGGATTCCAAGTGGCGTCAGTCCATTCAATATGAGACTTAAGCGACATGCGGTGTCCTCACTTTCGGAAACGTAACAATCGTTTTCGGTCCCATTGTCCCGGGGCGGCGCTTCGCGGCAGGCGGATCGCACTGGATCGCGCCCTTCACCTCGAGGCTTAGGAGCGCGTCCTTATAGTTTCTCTCTACATATGGGCGGCCTACGTTGTGCCTTAGGTAAACTTCGTTCATCGTCAGACGCTTTCCGGCGAAACTATTCAGCAGTCGACTCTCCAGTTCATCGAGCGGCGCTGTCAGCTCAAACAACGTGGGGAACCGGTTATCGGCAGGATTGTACTCGAAGGACGGAACGCCCTGATCGTGCTTTGAGCTTTCCTTCGCCATGATGGATTTCATGATCTCATAGCCCTTGATATGCTTCGTTACGAAGATGAGGTGATGGCTTGTTCGCGTCCCCTGACTGTTTCGGAATCGAAACGGTAGCACGTACCGGCTTTCTCCTGCGCCTAAGGCTTTGCAGAGTTCCTCGACGATCATGAGCTCGCGATCATCCGGTGAAAGCCCATCGAGGAGCACGCGCAACTCGTCGGCGCGAGTCTTTCCGAACAACGCGTTCATATGCTCCTCGACGAATGGATTAGACAGCCCCATGCTGATTCGGTTGTAGTTGAAGAAAAAAATACAATCGCATCCCCAGTCTTTAAGCACCGAATTGACGAGCTGAAGCGACAGGCCTTTGTATCCCCACGGGTCCACAAAGAAAAGGGTCGGCACCAGCTTGGTGTTCTGGAATTGCTTGACCATTTGCGTGCCGACTTCCTCGTTAAGGACGACGGGCTTGTGCTTCAGCGTCTGCACGCCGGGAAGCGCTTTGATCGCGGCTTCCAGTTCTCTCGAGTGCTTCTCGTCCTTGTCGTTGAACAGGGTGACGAGCATTTGCCGCATTTCGGGATCAGCGATTGCCTGCTGGAGAATCAAGAGCGGCGTCGATGTCGTGCCGTCCTGATAGCGACCGGGGCCAGCAAATAAATCGAGGTACGCGATTTTTCCTCCATGCTTCTTTGCCGTTGGGATAATCACCTTGGCCCAAGCCCAGAAGTACTTGGCGACAATTGTCGTCTTTACGGTTGACTGCTCGCGGGTTTCATCAAAGAAGCCTTGGTCGGTCATGCCGCCCTCCTTCCCGACAATCGGCGTCCCGCTCTTGCTGAACGCGTACCAGCAACCACCAGCTTAGGCGAACGAAAGGCGAACATCAACCGCCGTGCAGGGTGAAATCCAGGCCTGACCCTGTTAGGCGGATTCCATTGATCCAGTAGGCGTTTAAAACGCGAATGCCGTCGGAAGTTTAGAGAGTTTCTTCTCTATAGGGATGAAATAGACAAGCCGTGTTCAAAGCGCGGCACTTCGTAGATTTCTGGCGCTGCGGAATTGAAGCTGGAAATGGCGTCCAGGACCTTTGCAGTAAAGCCCTCACCCAATTCCCGGCTGTTGAGTAGAAACATTACTGGATGTTCGAAACTCAAACGTGCATCCGCTAGAAAGTGTCGTAGCTCACCAATCAAAGCTTCGCCGTCAGGCTTCCCCATCAAGGATGATGTGAGGTCGACGTAAATTGATCGATGGGCGCTGAAGGCCTGAAATGCAAGTTGTCGGGTCAGCTTGCCGACGTCAAATCGTGGAGCAGAGCGAAACTCAAGCACATAGGATGGCTCAGCGTATTCCAACGTTTGCAAAAATTCGTGTTCGGTCACATCCGCGAAATGAACAAAAATCAGTAGCCCCCGCCTACGATCCGGGAAGAGCGAGGACTGTGTTCCCTGATCCCGGAAATCGTCAGGTTTGATAGTCGCGCGCTGGGGTGCGCGAACGATTTGGAGACGTGATCGCCCGGTTTCATCGGCCATATTACGTTGCCTCCCGAGAAAGCTCTGCTTCAATTTCAACATAACTGAGTTTGGGCAGGTGCCACGGCATCCCCCAATCAGGAGGCTGAATCTTCATGATCCCTGTGACCTTGTCCTTCAGGTCGCGATCTTTAAAAAACGCTCGCTTGTACCAGCGTGGCGCGATCCCTGAAAACGGTCTGAAGAGCACTTTGTCACCGCCGCTACTTGGTGGTGACCAACCCGAATGTTCAACAGCGATGGCGTCCTTGTGCAAGTTGAGAGCTTGGCTCTTCGGATACGGCTCGATGAATTGCACTTCGTCAACTCCTGCCGCAACGATATGCCTTGCGCAGAAGTGACATGGAAAAGTTGTGACAAATAAGCGAGTTCCGACCAAGGATACGCCTTTGCGAGCAGCCGAGAGTAAGGCATCCATCTCGGCGTGAACAGCCCTACTGAATTCCAACAACTGGCCGATCCGCGTCTTCCGGAGATCAACGGCCAACGAGCGTTTGCGTCCCTCTCCAAGAGCCTCCAACTCCGGCACCTCGTTCAACAACTCGCTAATGATTTCGTTTTGCTCACGGGTGTTGCGGCAGTATCGTTCCTTAGGGTCTCCGAACATTCCGCAGCGAGCATCTAAACCTCCCACTGCAAAAGACTCTCCATATACGCCTCCGCCAGCTTTGGGAACTTCATTTGTTCCCGTAGCGACGACGTTGCCGATCGCATCGGTAACTGCGGCGCCAACCTGCCTCGATAAACAAGCACTCTGCATTTGAGCACTGTGAGCATGATGCATCGCCGTTTCTGCGACAGTGGGGCGAACCAACTCGGAGTGTGTGAGAATTTTGATCAGCCGAGATAAGTTATCGACAACATCCCAATCAGGATTTGCCTGTCCGCTACTTGTCCGATCAACCGTGTTGTCGACGAAGTAATCCGACAAATGAAATGCGTCGCCGACGTGCTGTCCGTGCTTCTCATCCGCGTCGGCGTCTCGTTTCATGAAGTCCAGGGTTGCTTGCCGTCCCGCATCACTGAATTTTGAACCAATCCTGCCAATTCGTTTCTCTTCTTCGCAGACCACACCGATTAGCAGGAAGGCATCCTTGTAAACGTGCCGAAGCAATGAAACCTCGGCAGGATGCCGAATGGAATCCAAAATGTAGACCCGTGGTTTACCGTCAGGAGGGACGGGTTTACCTTTTTCAAAAGGCACCCCGGTTTTATCGGCGCGTACACTTTGTATCTTCAAGACTAGGGCTCTCGCGATTGCGGCGTGATCCGATTCTCCGCTCTTGTTCTGCTCCGATCTCATTTGATCTCCATAATCCTGGAGGGCTCTTACCTGTGCTAAAGAGGGTGGATTGCTCACTGCTGGAAGCGAAAGTTTCTTGTTTCTCGCCCAGTCTTCAATTACGTTACGGGCCTTGAGGATCTCAACCTCGAACGGCACGCCCTTATATATGGTTTCCCGCAGAAGAGCCGCGAACTGGTTAGCGACGACACTAGTGCCAGACCCTACGTGACCAACCACCGCAAATACGAGCTCATTTGCTGCTTGATCCAGCAGTATGGTCTTCGCATCCTTGCCCGAGAGCGCTGGGTTGATGACCGAGAGTTTGTTAGGGACAACGGACACCAGAGTCCTCCAAGCGCAAGCCCAGGCCGCGCGAAAAAGTCATTATCTATTTTCTTCAAAGCTTACGATTGAAACAACAAGCCTCAGTGAAGAATTTTTCAGTGGATCTTCAAGGCGACCGCGACCGGCGTCTCTTACGTCTGCCGGAATCCACAGTGTAGGCCATTTCACATTGGCATAAGTAGCGCTCCCACAGCGCGCAATCGATTGCTCCAGCGACCGGGGCGAACGCCTTCTGCGCGGTGTACGGTCTGGTGGATGGTGGAAGATACAGGAGCGTCAACTCTAGCATTGGGGTTTGTCTGTTCAGAAGTGCCTCTCCGCGTCGTTGCGGCCAAGTTACGGACACCGGGCGGCAATACCGCTCGGATCGAGACGGAGCCCGAAAACGGCGCTATGCCTTCGAGCCTGACGGCTTGTTGTCCTTACGTGCATCGATAAGAACCACGTTTTTGTGGCCGTCTAGTTTGAGCTTATTGAGGATGCCCTCCACGCGTTTCTTTTCCCTGGCCGTGAAGTAGATGATGACCTTGATCGCTCGATCCGCGTCGCTAGCCTTCTGGTAGATCTCGGCCTGGTGCTTCAAATTCTTTTCCAGTTGAGAATTCTTCGCGAGCTTGAATTCGACGAGCGTTTTGTCCTTGCTGCCGCGCGACACCTTGAAGTCCACTGGTCCTCTACCGTCGTTGGCCTCGCGGGTCACGTCGGATTCGGTCGCATACCAGGTCAGGCGGTAAAGAATGTGAAGATCTTCTTCCCGCTCAAGTGCCTCGCCGTCGAAGTAGAAAATGCGATGGCCGCCTTTGTTCTCGATAACATCCTTGAGGAACTGAACGCGCTTGTAGGCATCCTCGTAGGTGTCTTTGCCAAGGGAGTAGAAGGCGGTTTTCGTCCGAAGCAGTTCAGGCAGCTGTCCGAATTGCCGCTCGTAGAGACGCTGCGATAATGCGACAACGGCTGCGCTATCGCTCACCGCGCGATCGCCGGTGTCCTCCTTGAGTTTGATATAGAAGTCGATTAGCTCCGGGAAATGCTGGACCGTCTCAAATGCTGCTTTGCGCTCATCCTTTTTCTTAGGTTTGCGCGGCAGAGCCTTCTTGAAATAATTGTTGATCTGCGCTCGGAGCTGCGTGTTGGGAATCGCGTTCGGGATGCTGGCAAAGTCGTCGATCAGATCTGTTTTGTTGATCCAGGTTTCATCCTTGGTCAAAAGGTCTCTGGGCGTCAGCAGCACGTAGGTATTGCCATGCCGGGGAAGATCAAAGCTGACGCTTTCCCATGTTTCGGTGTCGTAATTGAATCGGACGCGAGGAACCGTAAACTTATGCCGAAGCTGCGGCGCAATGTGCTTCACCGCAAACGTCTGGGTGTACTCCAGCAAGAATTCTAGGATGAGATTGTTCGTAAAGTCACTGATGCAGTCCCGGCCAACACCTTCTCGGATAAGGCAGAGTTTTTCAAGATGGCTGCCCTTAGTTACTGTTTCCTTGCCGAATGAACCGAATATCTTGCCGAGGTTCTCGTTCAATGCGGCGGCAAAGCCTCGGCCCAGACCTCTTCCCTGATTGCCGCTGCCAGCAAAGCCAAGCCAGTTTTGACTGATCTCTGAAAACGTATACCAGGAGTCCAACAGATGCGGATCCAGGTTCCCTAATTCCGATTTCACTTTCAGAAATCGAAGGTACTCGATGATGTGGTCGTGTAGCGCACGATACTTCGGCTTCCTGCTGTTGAACAGAAGGAATGGGTCAACGAAGAGCGGTAGGTCAGACAGCAGAGAAATGTTAAAAGCGCCGTACCGATTGAGTACGGACTTGCGCACCTTGAAGAAATCTGAGAAGTAGATGTTCATCGGCCAAGTCGGGCACCCAGCCCTCTCATGCGAATCGGCCCAGCACCGTTTTTGTTGACTGGTTTGGACAACGACTTGATGCGCGCCAAAAGTTGCGCGGCGGATTCGAACTCGCGGCCTTCCGCCTCGGCGAGCGCTGCCTCAGGCGTCACCAGCTCGCCCCGAAAAGACTTTGAGAGGATCGACTGAGTCAAAGCATTCACCTGTTCGTTTGCCTTCGAGAACCGAATTTCGATCTGATCAGCGACCTTAAAAAGTTGGGCCACCCGCCGAACGATTTCTTGCTGTTCGGGGAACGGAGGCAGCGGCACTTCGAACTTGCCGAGCTTCTGTGCGTTAATGTTCGATTGGCTGACACCATCTGACTTGACATGGAGGCAATAATCCCGCGCGTACATCGTGTTCAAACAGGAGTTGAGATAGTCGGGCAAGAGGACGTTATCGAAAGGATTGATTCTGATTAGATAGCCGGCAAAGATGGCTGGGCGTTCACCACGGTAAATGGCAGTTTTCCCAACCAGCTCCGGACTGTTCGTTCGGTTGAACAACACCGTGTTTGGCTTTAATTGATATTTGACGATTTCCGCCCTATCAGACGTGTACAACAGATTTTCCCAGTCAATCTCGCCGTCCTGAAGGTTACCCATTCGGAGAACGGGGAATTTGCCAGTAACCTGAGACTTCGCCGATGTCCCATAGTCAAAAGATTCGCAAACCTTTTCTAGCGTGAAGTATTGCCAGTTGTCCGGCAGTTCGTCGGAATTGTGTTCTTCCGCGTGGCCGATGATAGCCTCCAACCGTCGTTTCTGTGAGATCGTCTCTGCTTTCGCCAGACGCTCCTTTAGCAGCCCCCGCACCAACGGGCTTACGGGTTGCATTTCGGCGTGCTCCTCTCGCCAATCGGCCGTGAGGCGACCAGAGCACGCCGCGGCGAGGACGGATTGGCGCAAACGTTTCAAGATTAGGGGGATCTTGACGAGCCGTAGTCCACAGTAGTCCGCTTTGGCCAATAGCAGTCGCAGCCGAGCCACGATTCGCCTCTGTTCGGCAAGCGGAGCGAGCCATAGCGGGTGCGACCGAACGATTTCCTGACTAATGTTGGGTTGGGCTCCGCCCTGTCCCTGCTCAATGAACTCGCGACGTTCAGAATACAGGTAGTAAAAAAGGTAATCCGGCTCGATCATACGAACATCCGGCACGACATTGGCGCATGCTTGATTTGTGGCTGCGGGAAAAGTGAGCCTACCAAGCTTACCAATCGTTGCACCGTACAAAGCCATCGAGAGTGCACCTGCTGGCAAAAGCTTTGCTGACGAGTTTTGGAGTCCAAGTTCCGTGATTTGTTCTTCAGTCTTTAGAATTGGCCCATCCGGCAGATCACCACTCTTGATCCAGGGAATACCTTTTCCGAAGAATTCAGGTTTGGTCCGGGACGGAGTTCCACCGCTGCACCAAGAGCCTGCTTCATCAAGAACAGTTTTTGCCCATCCTTTAGGAATGTCGTCGATCATTTCGGTACGCTCTCCTCATGCTCGACGAGCTCAATGATTTCGCGGAGGGCGTCAACCACAGCTTCAAGTTCGGTTATCGCTTCAGTTGCTAGGTCTTGCGGATCGGGCAATTCGTCGCTGTCTTCTAGCGAGTCGTCCTTGAGCCAAGTTACGTCAAGTTTATAGCCGCGCTCTTTGATTTCGTTAAGGTGGAAACGGCGGAAGCGGCCGGTCTCACCGCCGTCCTTGCGTTTGCTCAGGCCGTTCGGATCTTTGCCGTAGCATTCTTCGAATTCCGCAAAGTGTTGCGGTGTGAGCGGGCGATCCTTCTTCGTGATGCCAAGCACGTTGGAACGCGCATCGAAAATCCATACGCTCTCAGTAGGTAATCCCTTCTGAAAGAAAATCACGTTGGCCTTCACGCCTTGACTGTAGGGCGTGAACGTGCCGCGAGGCAGACGCAGGACAGTATGAAGATTGCAATCCTGCATCAGAATTTCGAAAACTTCGCCAGCCTTATCTTCAAAGAGACAGTTGTCTGGCAGGACCACCGCGGCGCGGCCGCCCGGCTTGAGGATGTTCACCACATGCTGCACAAAGTTGAGCTGCTTGTTGCTTGTCTCTATGGTGAAGTCGTCACGGTCGGGAGCCTGATTCGCGCCCTTGGTTCCAAAAGGTGGATTCGTCAGGACAACGTCGTAACGTTCGCCGCGATCCGGTTCGTAAATGGTATCGCCGAGGTAGATCTGTGGCTCCACGCCGTGGAGAAACAAGTTCATGAGCGCCAATCGACGCGGTCGTGGCACCAATTCCTGACCGTAGAATGTTCCTTTCCGGATCCGTTTCGCGTCGGCGCGTTCAAGAACGCCTTTGCTGGCATCCACGAGCCATTCATACGCGCCAACCAAGAAGCCGCCCGTACCGCATGCTGGATCGCAGATTTTGAAATCCGGTTTGCCGCGCGGATCGGGCTTCATGACTCGGCAGATCGCTTGAATGATCGGCCTCGGCGTGAAATATTGCCCAGCGCCCTTCTTGCCTTCACTGGCTGCTTTTTCGAGTAGTCCTTCGAATGCCGCTCCTTTCACATCAACGCCCATGGCTGACCATTCTTCCTCGTCAATCATGTCGATGAGGCGGCGAAGGTTGACCGGATTGTTGAAGCGCGAATTGGCTTGCGTAAAGATGTCGCCCAGCAGACCTCCAGCATCTCTGAGTTTTCGCAGTGTCTCGTTGTAGTGATCGGTGAGGTCAGTGCCAGAGAGTTGCTTCAGGGATGCCCAATCGTAGTTCTTAGGAACAGCGACTTCTCTTTCGTCGGCCATCTTCAAAAACAGCAGGTACGTGAGCTGCTCGATGTAGTCGCCGTAATCGACACCGTCGTGGCGGAGGGTGTGGCAGAACCCCCATAGTTTTTGGACAATATCGCTCATGCGGCAATCGCTTTGTTAATTTCTTGGAGCACAAACGGAAGCTGGCCTTGGAAAACGACGAACGCCTTCGATCTTCCACCATGCTGAGCGAAGATAGGTTGCGTTTCCAGATCTTCTAAATCAATGCATAGGTTTGTCTGGAGGTGTGCGTGGATGCGATCCAGCCATTCGAGCTGCTCTGGCGTGAACTTGTGCGCTTTCTTGATACTTTCGATGGCGTGCGCGACACGCTCGGGCGCGTTGAGCAACGGAAATTGTTCGTCCGCCGCGTGTTTCACCATAGAGATGATGTCCGCCAGCGCCTTCTTGTGTCGCAGTTCGTGGGCTTTCTGAAGATTTTGAACGGTGAAGCGTTGCGGTGCCGTTGCGAGTTTTTGCCGCAGGTCCTGAAGTGCATCGGGATTCCAGTCCTGAGGCCGCTTCAACAGGATGCCGATGGCGTCGATGTCATTTTCATGCGTGCGGACGAATTCGGAGAAGGCAACCAAGTAATCGTCAGGTCTATATTCCTTGCCGTCTGCGCCTTTCACCAGCCACTCGGAGGACACCTCGTCTTGGGTTGTGTGGGAAACAAGGAACACACGTGCCTTGCGTTTATAACCAACAAGCAGGTTCTGGAAAGCCGAATCGCGGAGCAACGACATCGCACTTGTGAAGTTCTGCATCAATGATTGAGGCAGCGCCGTCGCAAAGTGGCCGAGATCGCCGCCGGGGACGAAAGCCGCGAACTCCTCTCGGGCCTCGCCAGACATTTCCTTGTCGATACGCTGGAGGCGCTTGACCAAGCAACGGACGTTGTAATCGCGGTCGCGGTTCTGCCAGATGCTATCGATGATCTCGGAGATGGTGCGGGTTGGCGGGGCAGGCGGCTCTGCTGTAATCGCGGTGCTCTGTTTGAAGTATTCAAGCAACGTGCCATCGAAGCAGTCGAAGACCACGAAATGCGACTTGTCAGGATATTTCTCGCCCTTGCGCGTACCACGGCCAAGCATCTGCTCAAACAGAATGCGCGACTTGACGGGCCGGAGGAAGACGATGAATTCGAGATCGGGAATGTCCACACCGGTCGTCAGCATGTCCACAGAGACGACAATTGCCGGATTGGGCCGGTTGCGGAATTCGCGAATTCTCTGCAACGGTCGATCCACCGTGGGGCTTCCCGTGATTTTCTGCACGAAGGCGTCCCCATGGCCGAACACGTCGCGGGCCAAATCCACCAACTGATCCGCATGTGATGTGTGCGGCAAATCATTTGAAGCAAAGATCAGAATTTTGGGGAACCGCCCGGTCTGTTGTTCATGCTCCAAGGCGTACTTCTTGATTTCTTCCAGAATCTTGCGGTTCGATTCCGGAGCGGTGATGTCGCGTTCGATTTGGGAGATGTCGAATTGCCG
>Ga0105240_10003593_pt1 | contig 24030 bp, 23 predicted proteins | sample KBSC54metaG_FD_80426 | JGI IMG/M metagenome (GOLD analysis project Ga0105240, IMG submission 80426) | Corn rhizosphere microbial communities from Kellogg Biological Station, Michigan, USA - KBS C5-4 metaG | ecosystem: Host-associated > Plants > Roots > Rhizosphere > Soil | place: Michigan, USA...
ACGACATGACAAAAAAAAGGGCCCGCGGTTGGCGGGCCCTTTGCGTATGTGATGACTTTTATCTCGTCTACACGCCGGCCCACCCGTCGATGCGGGGATTATTATTGGCGTTATTATTCAGGCTGGCTGCCGCAGCCATACCACGCGCGTCATCGGCGGCGTAGGTCAGATCCAGGCTGGTGGCGGCGAAAGTCATGACCCGACTTCAACACAAGGCGAGCCCCGGCGCAAGCACCCCACCGTGCTATCGATCACGCTATTTCGTGCGCCTCGACGATCCAGTCCTTGGCCTGTTGAAGCTCGCTGTTGTGAAACAGCCTGAACTCGCCCGGCACGGCGAAGCCGAACATGCGGGACATCGCACGTAGCCAACCGACATCGGTCACGACGCCGATCCGCTCCCATCCGGTGATATGCCGGAAGCCGAACTTCAGGTCGTCCCACATGGCGCCGGCGTCAAAGCCGGTGAAATCTTCGCCCAGGTGAAACACCAGGCGCAGCTTCGGATTCAGCGCGAACGCCGCTTCGATGTCCGGTATCAGTATCGACTCGTAATCGTCGGCGGTGATCTGGCCGTGCGCAGTAAATCCGAGCACGCCAGCCGGCAGGTCGGTCATTTGCACAATCATGGTGGCCTCCTTCGACAGTTGTCGCATTCCACGACACTAAACTGACCCGCGGCGGGATAAAGAGGCGTGAAGGCGCAGTGTAAGAATGCGACTAGACCGGCTCGATATGTCGTAACAGCAAGCGCACGCTTTCGCGCCCCTGCCAGTCGTTGATCACCAGTTCGTAGGCTGCCCGTAGCGCTCGCGGTGGCGGCGTACCATCGTAGGCATTGAACATCACCGCGTCATGGACGGCACCGTCGCGCGGATCGCGCAGGCTCAGGCGCAGATGTTTCTCGCCCATGGTTTTCCATTGCGCGCATTCGAATACGTTATCGAACAAGGGCTCGGGAAACGCCTGTCCCCACGGAGCGGCATAACGCAACTGACGGGCGAGATCCAGCGTAAAGGCACCGGGCGGCAACTCGCCGTCCGTATAGAGCATTGCCTGCAAGGCTTCCTCGCTCAGCCATTCGCGGGCGATCGCGTCGAAGGCGTCGGCGAAGCGCGGATAGTCATCGGCTTTCAGGCTCAGGCCCGCGGCCATGGCGTGGCCGCCGAAGCGTTCGATCAGCCCGGGGTTGCGGGCATCGATCATGGCAAGCGCGTCGCGGATATGAAAACCGCCGATGGATCGGGCCGAACCACGCAGATCGCCGGGGTTGTCTTCGCCAGCAGGCGCAAAAGCGATCACCGGGCGATGCAGGCGCTCTTTCAGCTTGGATGCGACCAGACCGACCACGCCAGCGTGCCAGCTCGGTTCGTACAAGGCCACACCCACAGCGTCGGTCTGGGCCGCCTGCCCCACCATGATCTCTGCCTCGGCCACCATCGCCGCCTGTAGATCACGGCGCTCCTGATTGATCGCGCTCAATTGCTGCGCATAGCGCCGCGCAAGCGGCGCGTCATCGGTAAGCAGACACTCGACACCGATACGCATATCTTCGAGCCGACCGGCGGCGTTCAGGCGCGGCCCCACGGCATAGCCCAGATCGCTGGGGCAAAGCGTGGCGACGCTGCGTTGACTGACTTCGATCAATGCCGTGATGCCAGCACAGCCACGGCCGCTGCGCAGACGCTTCAAGCCAGCCTCGACCAGGACGCGATTGTTGTAATCGAGCGGCACCAGATCCGCGACCGTACCCAAGGCAACCAGATCCAGCAGTACCGACAGGTCGGGCCCGGCGCTGTCGCCGAAACTTCCCAGCGCGCGCATGCGCGCGCGCAATGCCAGCAGCAGATAGAACATCACGCCGACACCGGCCAACGCCTTGCTGGGAAAGCCATCGCCGGAGAGATTGGGATTGACCATCGCATCGGCCGCCGGCAATTGCTCACCGGGCAGATGGTGGTCAGTCACGATCACCCGGATGCCCAAAGCCTTGGCGACGTCGACTCCGGCGATGCTCGCCACGCCATTGTCGACGGTAACGATCAGTTGCGGCTTGGGCTGCAAGGATTCGACCAGCGCCGGACTCAGGCCGTAACCGTGTACAAAGCGGTTGGGTATGGCATAGCTGACGTGTTGCGCGCCAAGCATGCGCAGACCGCGCATGGCCACGGCCGTGCCGGTCGCGCCATCGCAGTCGTAATCGCCTGCAATCAGGATCGACCAGTCATGGGCAATGGCCTCGACCAGCAAGGCGACGGCAGCATCCATGCCACCCAGTTGCTGTGGCGAAAGCATGCGGCTCAAGCGATGTTCGGCCTGCATCGGCTCGAACACGCCGCGCGCGGCGAAAATCCGCTGCAATACCGGATGTACGCCGTCGTGCCAACCCTTGGGCTCGCCCTGCAGGCTGCGCCTATGCAATTGCAGGCGCATCATTGACCTGCCTTGCGCCAGAAACGCCAGCGATGCCATGGCCGGTGCACGAAGCGCTCGCCACTGGCAAATACCCATTGCACAGCTTGTGTGCGCAGCAACGGTTCCAGGCTCGGCCACCAGTCATTCGCGATCACATCGACCGGAAGATCCTGCAGGTCGATCATGCCGCCAGCGCGCGCGAGAGCGACATGGGACGGGGTGCGTGGCTGCATGACCAGGCCCGCTCTCCCCGCCAGCGCACCCAGCAGGACATCGTCGCCGATCACCGTAGCCAGCGATGTCCTTACATGAGCCGGCAACGTGCTACCACCCCAAAACCAGAGACTGTTGACCGGCGGCAAGCCACGTTCGCCACGCGCCTGGTTGACCGGGTGCTGATGCAGCAGTATCTGCGTTTCGTTGATCAACATCCGCCAACGTTTGCCATCGGCGCCCTGCGGCAGGTGCTCGAACAGGTCTTCGCCCAAGGCGCGCTCCGGCGAGGCAAACGCGGGGATCTGGCTATCCCTGGGCAATCGCAGATGCCAGCGGTCGGGTGAGGACACCTCCAGCAGCATCCCTGCGTCGCCGAACACCGGCTTGAGTGGCCGCGCCAGCGCATCGGCCTCTTCCATGGTCAAAGCCAACTGCCCGCAGGCAAGCAAGCGTGCGCCATTGAGATCGGGTTGCACCCAGGCGGGATCGGCACTGAGCCAGGCGGCATCCGCGGCGTCGCCCATCAACAGCTCGCGCGTCAGCGCGGCAGCGGGAAGCCCGCCCGGGCAGGTGAAGTAGCTTTCAAGGCCGGCCAGATAGCCCTTGGGGCCTGCCGGCAAGGGATCGGCTCGCGCGATCAGCGGACGCAAGGGATGATCGGGACTGAAGCGGGCCAGATCGGGCAACCACCATTGCAACGGTTCGATGGCGGTTTCGCGCATACCTCGATATCTACCGGCTCAAACAACAAGAGCGGAAGGTTACCGCATGCCAGTCCGGGCCGATAGCGCACCGTTTTGGCTTAGATAGAATCTTTGTGAACTTTCAGGATTATAAAACGTCGCAATAACCATGCCACTTAATTTGCATGAAAATATCTTCACGCCGATTTTGTGAGCTACAAAATAAATCATGGCATACACCGAGTCCGGGTATTGCCGCATGAATATCGCGCGAGCTTAATGCGTAGACCTTTTGCAATGGAGGCTGGGATATGCCGCATGCGAACGATTCCAAAGGCCTTCGGCACTTAGGTCTGCTGGCGCTGGCCACCCTGACTGGCCTGGCACTGCAAACCATGCCGACCATCGGTAGCTCGCCGGTATTCGCGCAAAATGCGCCGGGGGTTATCGACAATTACGATGCCACGCAATATCCGATCGTATTGGTTACCGGCCTGTCGGGCTCGCCGACGGGATTTGGCGGCAATCCTTATTGGTACGGCGTGCAAAGCGATCTGGAATCACATGGCGCTGCCGTATTCGTGCCGGATATCTCCAGCTTTCAATCCGATGAAGGACCGAACGGACGCGGCGAACAATTGGTCGCCTATATTCAACAGATCGTGGTGCAGACCGGGGCGCCCAAGGTCAATCTGATCGGACACAGCCAGGGCGGCCTGACCTCGCGTTACGTAGCGGCCGTCGCGCCCGATCTGGTCGCCTCCGTGACCACCATAGGAACGCCGCATCGCGGTTCGCAGGTCGGCGATTTCGTCGAAGGCGTCTTCGGCATCGACCCCAGTGGCATTGGCGAAGCAGCGGTCGCTGCCCTGGTCGACGCCTTCGGATTCCTGCAAAGCGGTAGCACCAACCAGGACGCCGAAGCGGCACTCGTTGCGGTGAGCTCAGATGGCACCGCGCAATTCAATCAACACTACCCGAGTGCCGGTCTTGGTCCGCAGGGCAGCTGTCGGGGCGGCTCGCCGACCGAGACCGTCGATGGCAATACACATCTGCTGTATTCATGGGCAGGCACGGCGATCCAACCGGTCATGGTGTTTGGCGCCACCGTGGCGGGCAAGGACACCAGCGTGACTGGCGCCATGGACTCGGCCAATGTCAAAGATCCCACGACCGTGGCCCTGGCCGGTGTCGGCAGCTTCATGCTGACCCATCTGGGTGCGGGGCCGAACGACGGCGTGGTTGAAGCCTGCCGCGCGCTTTATGGCCACGTGCTCAGCTCCAGCTACCACTGGAACCACCTCGACGAGGTGAACCAGGAATTCGGGGTCCTGGGCGGGAACGCCGAGGACCCCGTCGCTGTCATACGCAATCATGTCAACCGACTGAAGAACCAGGGACTGTAAATGATGCGTTTTACTGGCGCGGGTTGGTTGGTCGTACTAGGCATGGCAGGTGCGGCAGCCGCCGCGCTGCTGGCTGCCGGCCATCCGATGCCCGAGAGCCAGGCCCCGGCGCCGATGTCGCACCCTCAGGCGGCATCGGCGCCTTCTTTCGCCACGCCGCTCTCCCTTGCGGCAAACTCTTCCACCGCAACCCCACCCTCGCTGGCCGGCACCGATATTCCTGCACTGCCTATCGATTCGGCCGGCCACCTGGCGCATACCCGCCAGGTGCGCGAGTTCTTCGATTACTACCTTACGGCGCAACATGAAACCGCATCCTCGACACTCGACCTGATGGTCAAGGACAGCATTGCCACGCAACTGGGCCGCAAGCCCGCAGCCGCCGAAGCGACGGACTTGTGGCAGCGCTATCGCGCTTATCTCGCTGCCATCGCACAACTGCCAGCCCCTGCGGGGCAGCCGGGCAACGGACCGGATACCGAAGCGATCATCCAGAGCCTCAACCAGCGCATGCAACTGGCCGATCGCTACCTTGGGCAAGGCGGGTGGAGCGAGGTGTTCTTCGGCGACCAGGTGAAGCGCCAACGAAACGATCTCGAGCGCTTGCGCATCAACGCGGACACAACGCTGACCGGGTCGGAGAAAGCCGCACGACTCGCTCAGCTCGATGCACAACTGCCACCCGACGAACGCGCCCTGCGCAAGCGCAGCCAACAACAGGATGCCGCCATTGCCCGCGTGATGGCCTTGCAGAATCAAGGCGCATCCGTCGACGACATTCGCAATCAGGTTGCACAAACGATGGGACCGGAAGCGGCCGACCGGGCGGTACAGATGGAGCAAATCCGACAAGCGTGGCAGGCACGTTACGCGCAGTACACCGAACAGCGTGCCCAGATCGATCAGCAGACGCTGCCTTCAGCTCAACACGACGCTTTGATCGCGCAGCTACGCCAGCGCTTTTTCACCAGCACATCGGAACTGACCCGCGCGGCGGCGTTTGACCGCGCGGCAGGTCGTTGAAGCGCATTTCAAACAATCTCATCGTATCGTCGTCCCGGCGAAAGCCGGCATGACGCCCCAGAGTCGGCTCAGGATTCGAGCGTTTCGTACAGCGCCATCCACTCGCCTTCCAGGGTTTCCTTCTCGCGACGCAACTCAGCCTGCTTCTGGCTGAGCTTCAGCAGTTCGGTAGTGGAACCGTTGTAGACATCCGGATCGGCCAAACGCTGATCCAGCGTCGTCAGTTCCGTATCGAGCGTGGCGATGCGCGTTTCCAGTTTCTTGATGCGCTGGCGCGAAACCTTTTCGGTTTCACGCTGCGCTGCCGAGGCACGGCGACGGTCAGCGGCCGACTCTGTCGGGGCAGCCGCAACTGCGTTGTCTTTTTTCTTCGCCGCATTGCCACGCGAACGCAGCCAGCGGGCATAGTCGTCGAGATCGCCATCGAAGCTCTCGACCTTGCCGTCGGCCACACGCCAGAAGCTGTCGCAGACCATGCCGAGCAGATGGCGGTCATGCGATACCAGCACCAGCGCGCCATCGAAATCGGCCAACGCATCGGCCAACGCTTCGCGCATGTCCAGGTCGAGATGGTTGGTCGGCTCGTCGAGCAGCAACAGGTTGGGCTTGTCCCAGGCGATCAGTGCCAGTGCCAGGCGCGCACGCTCACCACCGGAAAAACCGTCGACAGACTCGAAAGCACGGTCCCCGGCAAAATTCCAACCGCCCAGGAAATCACGCAACACCTGGGCCCCGACGCCAGGCGCCTTGTCCTGCAGATGCTCGAGCGGGCTGGCGCCTTCGCGCAGGCTTTCCACCGTGTGCTGGGCGAAGTACCCGATCTTCAGGTCCTTGTGTGCCTTGCGCTCGCCGCCGAGCGGCGTCAGCTCGCCAACCAGAGTCTTGACCAGGGTGGACTTACCCGCGCCATTGGGACCGAGCAGGCCGATTCGCTCGCCCGCTTCCAGGCGAAAACGCACGTCGTGCAGGATATAAGCCGGCGGCTCGGCGCCCTCGCCCGGATAACCCGCTTCGACCGCCTCCAGTTGCAGCATCGAATCGGGCAACCGATCGGGGACGGCGAACTGGAAACGGAAGGCGCGCTCGGCACGCACGGCCTCGGTACCGGCCATCTTTTCCAATCGCTTCATGCGCGACTGCGCCTGCTTAGCCTTGCTGGCCTTGGCCTTGAAGCGATCGATAAACGATTGCAGGTGGGCGCGCTCAGTCTGTTCGCGCTCATGTGCGATCTGCTGCTGGCGCAACTGTTCGGCACGCAAGCGTTCGAACGCGCTGTAGTTGCCGGTATAGAGGCGCCCGCGGCCGTCGTTCAAATGCAGGGTGTGGGAGATCACGCCATCGAGGAACTCACGGTCGTGCGAGATCACCAGCAAGGTGCCCTGGTAGCGACGCAGCCATTCTTCAAGCCACAGCACCGCGTCCAGGTCCAGATGGTTGGTCGGCTCGTCGAGCAGCAGCAATTCCGAAGGCGCCATCAGCGCACGCGCCAGGTTCAGGCGAACGCGCCAGCCGCCGGAAAACTCCTGCACGGCGCGCTCATGAGTCTCCGGCGCAAAGCCCAGGCCATGCAGCAGGCGGCCTGCACGCGCGCGCGCGTCGTAACCGTGCAATTCCTCGATGCGATGGTGCGCCATGGCCATCGCCTCGGTGTCGCCGCGCGCCTGCGCATCGACCTCATCGCGCAACGCCGCGGCCAGCTCTTCATCGCCGCCCATCACGTAGTCGATCGCGGGGTCCGGCAGCGCCGGGGTTTCCTGGGCAACCGAGGCGAGCCGTAGCTTGGCCGGCAGGTCCAGCTCACCCGCATCGGCCTCCAGCTTGCCCTGCAGGGCAGCGAACAGGCTCGACTTGCCGCAACCGTTGCGGCCAACCACACCCAGCCGCCAGCCGCTCTGGATGACCAGGTCGATGTCGGAAAGCAGCAGGCGGCTGCCACGGCGCAAGGCGAAATGACGAAAGGCGATCATGAATAACGGTGTCCAAATCAGGGCAAGCGGCAACCCGCAGCCGCCCATGATAACGCCTGGGAATGCTCACCCCATCGCAATCGTCAAAGATGGCGATAGCTAAGCCTCGGCAGTTCTGCTACAAAAACGCCGCATCGCTTTGCGGGGGAGCTCATGATCAAGTATCGCACCAGCCTAGGCCTGGCCATTTTGCTGGCCGTCGCACTTGCGCCGTCCGTGGCGCAGGCCGACAGCCTGCTCGTCAACCGTGTGCAGCAGGAAAAGGGCATGAACCTGCCCTCCCGCGGCATGAGCATGACCCAGGTCGAAAAACAGTGGGGCGCGCCCCAGCGCAAGCTGTCTCCGCGCGGCGGCGACACCGCCAAGCATCCGGTCATCAACCGCTGGGACTACGCCAATTTCATCGTGTATTTCGAGCACAGCCATGTGATCCATTCGGTGCTCAATACGCCGGCCGGGAACAACACGAACCCCAGCTCGGCTAACTGACCGGGCGCCCTTCGGGCTAAGTGAAGGATAAAGAGGTGTGAGTGGAGAGGAGTGAGGAGTGAGCAAAGGCCGGCGAGATCGCGCTCTTGCTCACTCCTCACTCCTATTCACTCACAACTACCCCACCGGCATCCCTTACACTAAGGGGCCCGTTCTTCACGTTACGAGAGCCCCATGACCGACTCGACCCTGCGCCTGCCGGCGGAATGGGAACCGCAGGCTGCCGTTTTGATTGCCTGGCCGCATGCCGGTACCGATTGGGCCGAGCGCCTGGCCGAGGTGGAAACCACCTATACGGCCCTGGCGGCCGCGATCACACGCTTTCAGCGCTTGATCATCGTAGTGGCCGATGGCGACCTGCGAGCACACGTCCAGCAACAGCTGGATGCCGCAGGCGTGCCCAAGGATCAGATCCGCTTCGTCGAGCTGCCGTATGACGATACCTGGCTGCGCGATTCGGGGCCGATAACCCTGCGCGACGCCCAGGGACATTTTCAGCTCACCGATTTCCGTTTCACCGGCTGGGGCGGCAAGTTCGGCGCCGAGCAGGACGATGCACTGATCGGCGGCCTGGTCGAAGCAGGCGTGTTCGCCAAGGCCGGCCACAAACGCATCGATTGGGCCCTGGAAGGCGGCGGCATCGAAAGCGACGGTGAAGGCACCGTGCTGACCACCTGGCGCTGCCTCAAGCAGCGACACCCGGAGCAGTCGCGCGAACAGATGACCGCCATGCTCAGCCAGAGCCTGCATGCCGACCGGATCCTGTGGTTGGACTACGGCTACCTTGAGGGCGACGACACCGACGCCCATATCGATACACTGGCACGCTTCGCGCCGGGCGACCGCATCGTGTTCCAGGCCTGCGACGACCGTGCCGACCCGCACCACGACGAGCTGCAGCGCATGGCGGGCGAGCTTGCAGTGCTGTGTAACCCACAGGGCGAGCCGTACGAACTGTATCCGTTGCCCTGGGCCAAGCCGATCGTCGACGAGGGGCGCCGGCTGGCGGCGTCTTATGCGAACTACCTGATCGTCAACGGCGCCGTATTGATTCCTGCCTATGGCGACGCGGCCGACGACGAAGCGGCCAAGGTCATCGCCAAGGCACATCCCGGCCGCGAAGTGGTGCAGGTGCCCTGCCGCCCGCTGATCTGGCAGAACGGCAGCCTGCATTGCATCACCATGCAGCTGCCTGCCGGTTTGGCCTGACCTGATCATTCTGACGACCCAAGCATCGAAATACGGATCCACCGACATGACCCGCAAGACCCTCAAAGTAGCGCTGCTGCAGGAAACCGACCACGGCACGCGTGACGCCAACCTCGATGCCATCGAAGCGGGCCTGCGCGAAGCTGCCGCGGCCGGCGTCGAACTGGTGCTGCTGCAGGAACTGCACAACGGCGCCTATTTCTGCCAGCACGAGTCCGTGCAGGAATTCGATCGCGCCGAAAGCATTCCCGGGCCAAGTACCGAGCGCCTGGGCAAGCTGGCGGCGGAACTCAAGCTGGTGGTCGTCGCCTCGCTGTTCGAAAAGCGTGCGGCGGGGCTGTATCACAACACTGCCGTGGTGTTCGACCGCTCCGAGAAGATCGCCGGCAAGTACCGCAAGATGCACATTCCCGACGATCCGGCGTTCTACGAGAAGTTCTACTTCACCCCGGGCGATATCGGTTTTGAGCCGATCGACACCTCGGTCGGCCGCCTTGGCCTGCTGGTGTGCTGGGATCAGTGGTATCCGGAAGCCGCTCGCCTGATGGCCCTGGCTGGCGCCGAACTGCTGCTCTATCCGACCGCCATCGGTTGGGACCCGAACGACGAACAAGCCGAGAAGGATCGCCAGCGCGATGCATGGGTCACCGTGCAGCGCGGCCACGCGGTCGCCAACGGCCTGCCACTGCTGTCCTGCAACCGCACCGGCTACGAAGCTGATGCGGCTGGTGTCGGCGCGGGCATTCAGTTCTGGGGCACCAGTTTTGTCGCCGGCCCCCAGGGCGAGTTCCTGGCCCAGGCCGGTACCGACAAGCGCGAATTGTTGCTGGCCGAGATCGACATGGCTCGCAGCGAGAACGTGCGTCGCATCTGGCCGTTCCTGCGCGATCGCCGTATCGACGCCTATCAGGACCTGCTGAAGCGTTTCCGCGACTGAATGCCGTGCCGGCGGTCTGCCTTGTGCGGTCCCGGGCACGTCCCCATGGATGACAACTGATCACTCAAGAATGAGCGCATGAGCCTGACCGATACCACTACCGAACTGCCGTCCGCCCTTGAGGGTCAACCGCTCGAACGGATCGAACGCGATGGCGTGGAATACGTGGTGCTGGGCACGGCGCATGTGTCGCTGACCAGCGTCGAGGCGGTCAAGGCCCTGCTGGCGCAGGAACAGTTCGACGCCATCGCGATCGAACTGTGCGATAGCCGCGCGCAGGGCATGCGCGACCCCGAGGCGTTCAAGCAGATGGATCTGTTGCAGGTGATTCGCCAAGGCAAGGTCGGCATGGTGGCCGCCAGCCTGGTGCTGTCCACCTTCCAGAAACGTCTCGCCGACCAGCATGGCATCGAGCCGGGCGCGGAAATGAAAGCCGCGATGGACGGCGCCACAGCGCAAGGCCTGCCGCTGTGGCTGATCGACCGCGAAGTCGGTACCACGTTGCGCCGCGCGTGGCATAGCGTCGGCTTCTGGCAACGTTTCGGCCTGATGGGCGGCTTGCTCGCCAGCGTCTTCGAGCGCGAGGCCATCGATGAAAAAGAGATCGAGAAACTCAAGGAAGGCGACATGCTGGAAAGCGCCTTCAGCGAGTTCGCCACCGAATCGGCGCCGCTTTATCGCAGCCTGATCGCCGAACGCGATGCCTACATGGCTGCGCGCCTGCGCGAACAAGCCGAACGCGGGCATTTCGGTGCAGGCAAGAAAGTGTTGGTCGTTATTGGTGCCGGCCATCTCAAAGGCATGGGCGAGCAACTGCGCGTGCAGCAGGATGACCCGGTTCTCACCGCCGCCGAATTGGCCAAGGCACCGCCGAAATCACGTTGGCCCAAATGGATTGCGCTGGCCCTGGTTATTGCTGTCTTCGTCGCGATCGCTTTTGCCTTCCACCGCAACACTGCGCTGGGTGCGCAGGCTTTGCGTGACTGGGTACTGCTGACCGGTGGCTTTGCCGCCGTCGGAGCGATCATCGCAGGTGGCCACCCGCTCAGTATCGCGGCCGCGTTTGTTGCCGCGCCGATCAAGCCGTTTCGCCCTGGCATTCCGTCAGGCGGCATCAGCGCGATGGTCGAGGCATGGATTCGCAAGCCGCGCGTGGCGGACTTCGAAACCTTGCGTGACGACATTACGCATTGGAGCGGCTGGTGGAAGAATCGCGTGGCGCGCACGCTGCTCAATTTCTTCCTGGTTTGCCTGGGCACGATCGTTGGCGAGTACAGTGCCGGGATTCATATCTTCAAGAGTCTTATGGGGTGAAGTCGGCCGCGTTGCGGCCTGTAAAGCGGGTCAATGGAAAGAGCGCGAGGCATGCTTTTCCCATTGACCATTGACCATTGACCATTGACCATTGACCATTGACCATTGACCATTGACCATTGACGGGCGGCACGGCCGCCAGGCTCACCGCTCTACCGCACCCCCTTCACCAGCACATCGAGCAACTGCTCGTTGCGATCCAGGCTGTGCTCCCAGTACATCATGCCGCCCAGGCCGTGCGCCTTGACGTAGGCAGCCTTGACCGCCAGCGACTGCGGATCTTCGTAGCTGATAAAGGTCTGCGTCTTCGCGTTCCACAGATATGGCGCCTGTGCCTGCGCATCCCAGTAGCGTACGAACCCCTGCTTGTCGATGTCGTTGGCCACGAGTTCCTGCCATGACGGGGCGCCGATGAACTTCGTGTATTTCTGCTGCACGCCCTGGTGGTCGGGATTCACACCGCCAAACTCGCGGCCATAGAACGCAACGCCCAGGTTGAGCTTCTTCGGCGGAACACCGGCTGCAAGGAACTGCTTGACGGCCTTGTCGGCCGAACGATCCTCGGCCGGCGCCCACTTCGTCAGGTAAAGCCCCGCGTGATGGCCGGTCGTCGGCGTCAGGCTGGTATGGAAGTCGTAGGTCATCAGATTGAACCAATCCAGCGAGCGAGCGGCCCGGTTCAATTCGATGCCGGCAACGAACTCGCCGTCGGCCGCTGCGATGGTCAGCAGATAGTGCTTGCCGCCATGGGCAGCCCCGAGCTTGTCGAGCCCCTTGCGCAAACTTTCGAGCAGCAGGCTGAAGTTGCGCCGGTCTTCGGGACGATGGCTGATGCCCGGCCCCGCCAACGTCGGATATTCCCAGTCGAGGTCGACACCATCGAGGTCGTACTGCTCGATCATATGGACGGCGCTGGCGGTAAAACGCTGGCGCGAGGCCTCGTCGAGTGCGGCTTCGGAGAAATGATCCGCGCCCCAACCACCGACCGACACCACGATCTGCAATGCCGCATGGCGCTTGCGCAATGCCACCAGATCTGCCAGCGACGCGGCTGCGGTGGGGCTTTCGAGTACGGCCTCGCCCTGTGGGCTGACCTTGGCGAACGCGAAGTTGATCACGTCGAGCTTGTCCGGGCTGATGGCCGGCAGCGGCCTGGCATCCGATACGTAGCCGACGATGCGGTAGGCGCGAGCGCCGAACGCGGCCGGTGCAAGCAGCACCAGCACGAACAGCAAGACCATACGATTCAACAGACTGCCTCTCATTACCACTCCCCTCGACGTGAGACATCGCGGACAGCGCGACGCCGATATTGTTCCGATTGGAAAGCAACCACTATACTTCCGGGACTTATCTCCATGTACCAGCCGGAATCGTGGGAATGATCTTGATGAATCGACTGCAATTGCTTGGCCTGACCGTAGCCGCAACCTTCCTTGCCACCGCGAGTGTGCATGCCGAAGGCGACAAGGCCACGGGACGTAAGCTCGTCTACACCTGCAACGGCTGTCATGGCGTGGTGGGATATGAAAATGCCTATCCGCAATACCCGGTGCCGAAAATTGCCGGCCAGAATCAGCAGTTCATCGTCAATGCGCTGCACGAGTACAAATCGGGCGAACGCAACCATCCGACCATGACGGCCCAGGCGCAGAGTCTGTCCGATAAGGACATTGACGATATCGCCGCCTATCTTTCCAGCCTCGCCAAGTAAGCCGTCAAGGACCTATTCCGCATGAAACGTACGCTTACCCTGCTTTCATTCGGCGCCGTCCTGGCGTTCGCATCCACCCAGCTACTGGCTTCCGGCAATGTCGACGCCGGCAAACAGAAGGCTGCCGCCTGCTTCGCGTGCCACGGCACCGACGGCAACGGAATCGACCCGCAATACCCGCGCCTTGCTGGCCAATACAACATGTACCTGCAGCAGGCTCTGCACGAGTACAAATCCGGCCAGCGCACCAATGCCATCATGAAGGGCTTCGTCGCCACCCTGTCCGAGCAGGACATCGAAGACGTTGCCGCGTATTTCTCCAGCTTGCCGACCAAGCTCGATACGCTCAATGGTCATATCCAGGGCGACAAGAACTGACATCGCGACGCCTCGCAAACAAAAAAGCCCGCCATCGCCTGGCGGGCTTTTTCTTTTTGCGCATGACAAGGCGTGGACTTCCCCCGAGATAACATGCTCGGCCATGTCTTCCAGGGAAAACGTCGTGGGCTGTCTTCCGCTACCCGTTCTTTTCGTGCTTGGCGTCATCATCGGCAACGCGTTCTGGGGCAACACCGGCGCGCTCTGGGGCGCCGGCATCGGCCTCGCACTGGGACTGGTCTTTACCGGCTGGTTTGTCGCGCTGCTGCGCGGCAAGAAGAAATAGCCGCGCGATCAACCAAGCGCGGAGCGACCTTCAGGCTTGCTGTAGTACGGGTTGCTGCCACCGGCATGATCAGTGGCATCACGCACTTCGGTGATTTCCGGCACACGCTCGCGCAAGGTCTTTTCCACGCCGTGCTTGAGCGTCACGTCGACCATCCCACAGCCATGGCAGCCACCACCGAATTGAAGCACCACGACACCCTTGGCGTCGATTTCCAGCAGGCTGACACGGCCGCCGTGTGCGGCGATCTTCGGATTCACCTCGGCTTCGAGCACGTACTGCACACGCTCGACCAGACCCGCCTCCACGCCGGGCAGTTCGCCCTTGATGCGCGGCGCACGGATATTGAGCTGGCCACCGGTGGTGTTGGACTCGTAGTCGATGGTCGCGCCATCGAGCCAGGGCGCACTGGGGCCGTCGATATGAAAATCGAAGCCATCGCACTCGACCGTCCACTCGTTGCCCGAAAGCTCATTGCGCTCGCAGAACTCCAGCTCGCAATTGGCCGCGGGGGTGCCAGGCTGGGTCACGCTGAGCCGAATGCCCAGGCCCTCGATGCCCTGATTGGATAGCAAACGCAGGAAATGCTGCTGCGCGCGCTCGGAAATATCGATCATGTCTGCTCCGGATAACGTCGCCCGGCTGCCGAAAAGGCGCCAGCGAAAACAGCACCATTTTAGTACTGTTTTGTCCTTCGTGCGCGACTTTACTTTTGTGCAGGCAACTTCGACGCTTGCTTCTTTACACTTGTCACCCTGCCTTGGAGTCACCGCATGACCGATCTCGCCAGCCAGCACTGCCAACCACGCAAAGGCGCCGAAAATGCGCTCAATGCCACGCAAATCACCGACTTGCTCGCGCAATTGCCGGGCTGGACCGTGACGGCCGGCGGCCACGCCATCGTCAAGGACTTCAAGTTCGCCGACTTCCATCGCACCCTGGGCTTCATCAACGCGGTGGGTTTCATGGCCAACCATGAGGATCATCACCCCGACATCGAAGCAGGCTATGGCCATTGCCACCTGTTGTGGTCTACCCATGATGTGGGCGGACTTTCCCTGAACGACTTTATCTGTGCGGCACGCGTCGAGGCTCTACTCGCCCATTGAAAGCGACCCAGCTCCTGCGACGGATCGCCTGGACCGCCAGTTTCGTGCTGGCGGTAGGTGTGATGCTTTGGTCGATGGCGGCGCTTTCAGGCTGGATCACCCGTAATGAGCTCAAGCGCGATGCGCAACAGCGCCTGCAATCCCTGCAAACGGACACACCGCTGTGGAAATGGTCGCCGCGCACGCTCGATGACCTCGTTGCCGGCCGCGCGTTCGGCAACGCCTACCTGTTGACCGGTATCGATGGCGTGGACAGTGTCAGCAGCAGCGGCACACCATTCGACCTGGGCCTGCCGCTGGCTCAACCGGTCGATCTCCTGCACTGGCCGATGCTGCGCATCCTCGCCAAGAGCAGCTCGCCAGGCCGGCTGGGCCTCATTTGGGAGTCGCCGAGCCATGCCGGCTGCCTGGTGACGGACGCGGCCGAGCTTTCCAATACATCCAATGAAATCCTGATCGATCTGCGGCAGCTGCAAGCTCAGTCCACCGACCCTTCGCATCCCGACTGCCCGCTGCCGCAGGCGGCAACCACCTTGCGCCTTCGACCGATCATTCCGGCCGGTGCGTCATGGCTGCTGAAAGAAGCCCAACTTGGTGCGGGTGCGCGCATCGCTGCGCCGCTGGGTGCCAGCCTCGAACTGATGGGTGATGCCACGCATGCCAGCGCTCAGCTGGATGCCTGGCATCCGGCCAGCCCCGCTCCGATGATTCGCCTTCCTGCAGGCGCCAGCTCGGAAACCCTGCTCAAGCTGCGTGACCGCATCCTCAGCCAACAACCCGGTGCTGTCATCGCGCCCGACCGCGTGCCCTTGTCCGCCAAGGCGAAGACGGAACTCCCACCTTGGCTCGGCTGGGCAGTTTGTACGCTGTACCTGGCGCTGCTATTGGTCGCCGCGCAATACCGCGCCCCGGAATGGGCCGCGCTGCTGCTGATCCTGCTCGGGCCACTCTGGCTGATCATCGGCTTGCAGTGGCAATTGCATCCTTCGATCCCGGCCATCGTCGGCTTTCTTGGCGCCATCGCATTTGCCGCGTGGCGGGAATGGCGTCGCATAGGCACTTCGCCATGGCAATGGTTCGGTCCAGGCATCCAGCCCTGGCTGTGGCCGCTGGGGCTGGTCGTCGTGGCCTATGCACTGGTGATGATGTTCGGCGATCGCCACCTGCATCCGCTGCCGTGGCGTCATGTGCTTGTCTATCTTGCCTGGGCCAGCCTGCAGCAATGGCTGATCCTGGTGGTGGTCATGCGCCGGTGGGAGTCCTGGGGCTGGCCGGCGGCGTTCTGCGTATTGGTCACGGCAACGACCTTTGGCCTGCTGCACACGCCAAACGGCCTGCTGATGCAGCTGTGTTTCGTGGCGGAGCTTTATTGGGCGTGGTGCTTTATTCGCACGCGCAGCCTTGCCCCAATCGCCCTGGCGCATGCCACCTGCGCCCTGGTGGTGGAGGCCGGCCTGGCCGGCCCCTTGCTGCGATCGCTGGAAATCAGCGGGCGGTTCTTTCTTTAAGTCAGCGGTTCGTCATTCGGTAGGGAGCCTCGAAAAACGTAAAGTCGGCCACTGCCTGGCCTGTAAAGTCGCGCCTTTGGCGCTGTAAAGGGTCTCGAAAAACGTAAAGTCGGCCGCTGCGCGGCCTGTCAATGGTCAACAGTAAACAGAGAGAGCCAAAAGCGTTGAGCTAGCGAGACTTGGCTTTTCCTGTTTACCCTTTACAGCGCCAAAGGCGCGACTTTACAGGCCACACAGTGGCCGACTTCCCCCCTCCAAATCACTTCAATCGCCCCGCTTCCTACCCACAGGTCCTTTGGTAGCAAGGACATCCAGGAAGTTCTTCAAGTCGTCTGGCATCGGCGCGGAGAACGAGTACGACCGGCCATCCACGTCGAAACTCATGTGCCCGGCATGCAGGAACAGCCGGTTCAGGCCCCACTCCTTGAAGCGCTTGTTCGCGTCGCGATCGCCGTATTTGGGGTCGCCGGCGAGCGGATGGCCGATATGCTGCGCATGGACGCGGATCTGGTGGGTACGCCCGCTGCCCAGCGTCGCCTGCATCAGGCGGGCACCCGGGTACTGTTCCATCTCGCGGAAAAAAGTGAGCGATGGCTTGCCGTTATCGGCAACTCTTACCATCCGTTCTCCGCCCTGGAGCACTGATTTCAGCAGCGGCGCATTGACGTCGAACTTGGCTTTTTGCGGATGCCCGACCATCAGACACAGGTATTGCTTGGTGACCGTATTGGCGCGGATTTCCGCCTGAAGCCCAACCAGGCCAGACCTTGTCTTTGCAAAGACCAGCACGCCACTGGTGTCGCGATCGAGGCGATGAACCAGTTCCAGGTGCTCGTTAGGCCGTGCCGCACGCAACAGTTCGATCGCACCGAAGCTGACACCGCTGCCGCCGTGGCTGGCGATTCCAGCCGGCTTGTCGATGGCCAGGAAGTGCTTGTCCTCGAAGATCACCGCATCGGCCACCTGGGCAATCATGCCCTCGGGCGGGCCCTGCTCCACCGGGCGCTCGGCCACCCGTACAGGCGGAATACGCAGCATGTCACCGGCTGCGAGACGCGTATCCGGCTTGGCGCGTTTGCCATTCACACGCACCTGCCCGGTGCGCAGAAGGCGGTAAATCATGCTCTTGGGCACGCCCTTGAGCAGGGTCATCAACGCATTGTCGATGCGCTGGCCGTCCCGCTCGGGACCGACCTGGACTTGACGCACACCTTGAGGTGCGTCATGGGAAGTTACCGTCTGCATTGAAAAAAACCTGACGAGATAGGATACTCGGCCAGCGCTACGCCCTGTCCGACGAGAAGTATGGATTGGGGCGGTTAGCCCGCCCGTGACGCCGGCGAGGATAGCGCTGGTCGCCTACCCGGCAGCCGGTCGCTGCTCCCTTTCATCGTAACGGTTCGGGTTGTCGTTTGTCCGGTATCAAGGGGTACTGGGACTTCCGAGCGTTGCCAAAGAATCACCCCCGGAACCAGAAAGGGTTCCGTCACAAGCCGCTTAACCGCAGCGGCGCGATCCCCGGGCAGGCCGCCTACATGGCGCCACCGCGGCACGCGACGCGCGGCAAGCCGAGGAAAAATTACAATGAAGCGTATGTTGATCAACGCAACTCAGCGTGAGGAGTTGCGTGTGGCCATCGTCGATGGCCAAACCCTTTACGATCTCGATATTGAAATCCCGTCCCGCGAGCAGAAAAAAGCCAATATTTACAAAGGCCGCATCACTCGCGTCGAAGCCTCCCTCGAAGCCTGCTTTGTCGATTACGGCGCCGAACGCCATGGCTTCCTGCCGCTGAAAGAAGTCTCCCGCGAGTACTTCACAGCCGGCCTCGACCCCAACAAGGCCAATATCCGCGACCTCATCCGTGAAGGTCAGGAGATCGTCGTTCAGGTCGAAAAGGAAGAACGCGGCAACAAGGGCGCCGCGCTGACCACCTTCATCAGCCTGGCCGGCCGCTACATGGTGCTGATGCCGAACAACCCGAAGGCCGGCGGCGTCTCGCGCCGGATCGAAGGCGAAGACCGCCAGGCCCTCAAGGAAGCGCTCGACCACCTCACCGTGCCGGATGACGTCGGCCTGATCGTGCGTACCGCCGGCATGGGCCGTGACGCCGAAGAGCTGCAATGGGATCTCGACTACCTGCTCCAGCTATGGAAGGCGATTTCCAACGCCGCCAGCGCGCAGAAGAGCCCGTTCCTGATCTATCAGGAATCGAAGCTGTTCATCCGCGCCCTGCGCGACTACCTGCGCAACGATATCGGCGAGATCCTGATCGACGAGGAGTCGCTCTATAACGACGCCCGCGAGTTCGTGCAGCAGGTCATGCCCAATGCCATGCGCAAGCTCAAGCTGTACAAGGACGACACGCCGCTGTTCTCGCGCTACCAGATCGAGACGCAGATCGAGAGCGCGTTCGAGCGCCAGGTGCGCCTGCCCTCGGGCGGCTCGATCGTCATCGACCAGACCGAAGCGCTGACCGCCATCGACATCAACTCGTCGAAGGCGACCAAGGGCAGCGACATCGAAGAAACCGCCTTCAACACCAATTGCGAAGCCGCGGTGGAAATCGCCCGCCAGCTGCGCATCCGCGATGCCGGCGGCCTGATCGTGATCGATTTCATCGACATGGACAGCCCCAAGCACCAGCGTGAAGTGGAAGAGCGCCTGAAGGACGCCCTGAAGCTGGACCGCGCCCGCGTGCAGATCGGCCGCATCTCGCGTTTCGGCCTGCTGGAGATGTCGCGCCAGCGCCTGCGCCCGTCCCTGGGCGAAGCCACTCAGATCGTCTGCCCGCGTTGCGAAGGCCACGGCCATATCCGCGGCGTGGAATCGCTCGCACTGTCGACGCTGCGCCTGATCGAAGAGCACGCGATGAAGGACAACACCGGCCAGGTGCTGGTGCAGGCGCCGCCCGCGGTCGCCAACTTCATGCTCAACGAGAAGCGCGCCAGCGTGGTCGAGATCGAGCTGCGCAACAAGGTGCACGTCGTCATCGTCGCCGACGACAAGCTCGAAACCCCGCATATCGAAATCCAGCGCATCCGCGAAGCGGACATGGGCGAGCACAGCAAGCCCAGCTACGAGCGCCTGACCGCGGTCGAAGAAACCGCCATCCCCAAGATGGGCCAGGCCCTGGGCAGCGGCGAACAGCCGGCTGTCAGCGGCATCGTGCCGGCATCGCCCGCACCGCTGCGCGAAGAAGTGGCCTCTTCCCCGGTCGTCGCCATTCCCAAAGCCACGCCGGCTGCCGCACCCGCTCAGAGCGGCGGCTTGATGGGCTGGTTCCGCGGCCTGTTCAGCAGCCCGGCTCCCGCACCGGCACCCGCCCCCGCCCCCACCCCGCGCAGCGAGTCGCGTGGCAACGAATCGCGTGGCAATCGCCGCGACGAACGTGGCCGCTCCGCACAGGGCAGCACGGGTCGCCAGTCGCAGCAGCAGCGCCGCGAGCAGCAAGGCAAGGGTGCCGGCAAGGCACAGCAGCCCAATCAGCCGCGCCAGCCGCGCAACCCCGATGCCCAGCCGCCGCGTCAGCAGCAGCCGGGGAAGCCGCAGGACGGCACGCCGCGCCAGGAACGTCAGCCCAAGCCGGCCCAGGACGCAGCCCAGCAGCCGCAGAACGAATCGCGCAAGCAGCAAGGCCAGCAGCAGCCGAAGGGCGAGCGCCAGCCGCGTCCGCAGCAGTCGCCCACGGGCGCCACGCCGGCGGCACTGCAGGCAGCACCCGCCGAGGCAGCAAAAGAAGCTCAGCTGAGTACGCCCATCACCGAGACGCCCGCACCGGGTAGCAACGAGCCGGGCGCCGAAGGCGAAGTGTCGCCGTCGCGTCGTCGTCGCGGCCGTCGTGGTGGCCGTCGTCGCCGTCGCCACGAAGACGGCACGCAAGTGCAGGGCCAGACCAACGAGTCGGCAATCGACGAGTCCGAGCTGGACGATGAAGATCGCAGCGAAGAGACCAGCTTGAGCGAGAACAATGCGCCCAAGGCAGGTGCACCCAAGCCTGCGCCGGCTGCCGAGCCGGTGGCAGCGAAGACGATCGCTGCCACTACCGCTGCTTTTGCCGCTGCCTCGGTCATCGACACAGAAGTGACCACGCTCCACGCTCACGAGGCTATGGCACCGGCAGAAAAAACCGAAGCTGCTGAACCGGCTGCCTCGCCGCATTGGTCTACACGCCCTGAAGTGAGCGTGTCGGCCCCAGCGGCAACGGCGTTCAATCTGCCGACGCTGCCGCCCATCCCGGAAGCTTCGCCGGAAGCAGAACATACGAATACGGTAGAAACGCACGTCGTCGCGGCACCGGTCGCCGTCGTATCGAGTGTCGCCGAAGAACAGTCGGCACCGCACGCGTGGGCGGATGGTCATACCTCCGTTGCTGAAGCGTCGACGACCGTTATCGAATCGACACCGGCCAGCGAAGAACCCGCCGCGCCTGCCGCCAACGACAGCACGATCGATTTCCGTGCCCAGTCGTCGTTCGAACAACAGACGACCACCGTGCACATCGAGCCGGCACCGCTGCCGATCGCCGCAGCGCCGGCCGAAGTCACGGTCGAGGCAGTGCTTGAGCCGACGTTGGAAGAGTCCAAGCCGAACGAGCCGCAGGTAGAGGAGCCGAAGGTATCGGCCGCCCCGCCCGCACAAGGCGATCTACTTGCGGGTGCGCCGCTTCATCCGGTGACCGAGCCCGTCCATCCGGAAAGCACATCGCCCGACTCGACGGTCCAGGAAGACGAAAGCGCCAGCGACAAGAACGCTTCGCACGGCCAGTAATCACCGCTGACAGCACAAAAAAAGAGCCGGACTTACGTCCGGCTTTTTTTGTTTCACTGCTGGAAAAACCGCTCAGCCGCCTACCTGGTTGTTGTGCGTGTCGAGCAGGCCATGCACCGTCATCAGATGCGCCAGGCCGACCACATGATCGATCTGTAGCTTTTCCATCAGGCGCTGTTTGTAGGTGGATACGGTTTTCGGGCTGAGATTGAGTTGTTCGCCGATCGTCGTCAGCGGCTTGCCGCGCACCAGCATCATGGCAACCTCCAGCTCGCGACTGGACAGGCTGTCGAACGGGGAACCCTCCCCGTCGAGCGTGGCTAACGCCAGTTGCTGCGCGACAGCCGGAGCGAGATAGCGACGCCCATAAGCCACATGTCGCACTGCGCCCAGCAATTCTTCCGCACTGCAGCCTTTGGTCAGATAACCAAGCGCACCGGCGTCGAGCAGGCGCTTGGGAAAGCGCGCGTCATCGACAACAGTCACCACGATGATGTTGGTGGCCAGTTTGGCGCGCGCAACGCGCTCGGTCAGCTCAATGCCGCTCATGCCAGGCATGTGGACGTCGACCAAGGCAATGTCGGGCTCCAGCGAACGAATCAGGCGCAGCCCTTCCTCGGCCGTGCCCGCCTCGGCAACGACAGTGATGTCGTGCTCTTTGTCCAAAATCATCTTGAAACCGGTACGGACCAGTTCGTGATCGTCGATGATTATAGTTTTGATCACGTGTATTCCCTCCCTGGGTAGGAAGCCTGAACTTAGGATGCACGATAATTCATTGCAAGCGTCATCCGTACCAAGAAACGATGACGGCATCGAAAAAGCGCAAATTCAGAAAAGCCTGACCGAAAAAATCTTTAACCCTCACAGTCATTGTAGATGACCAGCATGGATGAGCTTGCTGGGTACTGCATGTTACGATCTGCAGCTGGCACAGCCCATCATTGCCCGGATGGCGAAATTGGTAGACGCAAGGGACTTAAAATCCCTCACCCTCGCGGGTATGCGGGTTCGATTCCCGCTCCGGGCACCAGACACTCGAAAGCCTTCCACGCCTTTGTAGGAGCGACTTCAGTCGCGACAAGCCGTGACGTAAGCGTGGGTCGCGACTGAAGTCGCTCCTACAAGGAACCTGGGTTTCATCGCGACCCCATGCGTATTTCTCGTTCGCCCCGATGAGTGTAAGGTCCTTGCCTTCCTATCGGCCCCCGAGATTTCGCCATGGCTACTCAACCCGAACTGTATGAGCGCTTCCGTGCCCTGCATCAGCAAGAGGGCGGTTTCGTCATGCCCAATCCATGGGACGGAACCTCGGCGCTTATCCTGAAGCAGGCGGGCTTCAAAGCCTTGGGAACGTCTTCGGCGGCCATCGCCTCGGCACTGGGACGCCTCGATGGCAGGCATGCGGTAACGCTCGAGGAACACCTGGCACATGCCAAACTCCTTGGCGATCTCACCGACCTGCCGATCAACGGCGATTTCGAAGACGGCTACGGGGAGACGCCGAGCGATGTTGCGGCAACCGTCGAATCGGCGATCGCCTGGGGACTGGCCGGCATCGGCATCGAAGACACTTCCGGCGATCCGGACCACCCGATTCGTGAATTCGACGATGCGGTAGAACGCATGCGCCATGCCGCCAAAGTTGCCAAAGGGCGAATCGTTCTTACCGGACGCTGTGACAACTTCCTCCAGGGTCGGCCCGATCTGGACGACACCATCAGACGCCTGGTCGCGTTTGCCGAAGTGGGTGCCGATGTTCTTTATGCGCCCTACCCGACCGACATGGATGCCGTAAGGGCCATCGTCAAAGCCGTAGCCCCCAAGCCGGTGAACCTCGTCGTGGGCACGATGACCGGCACGCTGCCTTTGGCCGAGCTACAGAAGGCCGGGATCAAGCGCATAAGCATGGGCGTCGCGCTTTACTCGCGAGCCATGGGCGATCTGCGCAAAGCCGCTCAACAGCTGGCCGAAGGCGACCTGGCTTCGGCGTCCGAGGGCATGAGCTTTCGCGATATCAAGACGATGATCTCTGACGCGACCGCGCACAAGGCGCCGTGACGCAGACGGCAGGCAAAGAAAAAGCGCCGCAAGGGCGCTTGGACGTTTCTACGCAATGGAGGCCAGGGTCGGAATCGAACCGGCGTACACGGCTTTGCAGGCCGCTGCATGACCACTCTGCCACCTGGCCATTGCGCGAACCCCGGACTGAAACGCCCGGGACTCACCGATAAAACAAAACCCCGGCGCAACCGAGGCTTTGCAAAAACTGGAGCGGGAAACGAGACTCGAACTCGCGACCCCGACCTTGGCAAGGTCGTGCTCTACCAACTGAGCTATTCCCGCATCGGAGTCAGAAATAATAACAGAACTGACGCCTTTGTGAAGACTTTACGTTTAACTTTTGTGCCAGAAACGGCCGACTTTCATACCAATGCCGGCCCCGGAAATGACGAAGCCCCGGGCTAAGCCGGGGCTTGTCTGAACCTGGAGCGGGAAACGAGACTCGAACTCGCGACCCCGACCTTGGCAAGGTCGTGCTCTACCAACTGAGCTATTCCCGCATCGGAGTCGCGCATTGTAATGGCTAAAAGCGCACCGTCAAG
>Ga0105240_10003594_pt1 | contig 24026 bp, 19 predicted proteins | sample KBSC54metaG_FD_80426 | JGI IMG/M metagenome (GOLD analysis project Ga0105240, IMG submission 80426) | Corn rhizosphere microbial communities from Kellogg Biological Station, Michigan, USA - KBS C5-4 metaG | ecosystem: Host-associated > Plants > Roots > Rhizosphere > Soil | place: Michigan, USA...
GAACCAGCCACGAGTTCGCTGAGAAAGAAAATTATGAAGCCCTGTAACAAAAACCGGAAACGGGTCGCCTGGCTGGCCCTTGGGGTTCTCGGCCCCCAGGAGGAGGAACAGGTTCGCGCCCACCTTCAATCGTGCTCCGGATGTCGGGACTATTTCCAGGAGTTATCTGCGGTATCCGAACACCTACGCAACGCCAGAGTTGAAACGGCGGTTGAATCAACCGACCGATTCCACCGCCGAGTTCTTGGCGCGTTGCAGGACAGTTCGTCCGCATCCAGCGGTCCTCTGCAAGTCCGTCCGGATTTCTGGGGCCGGCTTCGCTGGCGCATCGCCTGGCCGGCCCTGGGCGCGGCAGCAGTTTTGCTGATGCTGGTTACGCTCCTGCACCCCGGAGCCATTCCCCCGGCCCGCGACGCCCACCGCCCGGTCGCCTCCCGGGGAGGACCACGCCTCGACCTCGAACCCACCATCCAGAATTATCAGCTGGCAGCGAGTCGCTCGATGGACAAACTGGATGAGCTGCTCAACCTCCAAGCGGGCAGAAATTTGCCGTCCACTCCCGTCTATCGAGCTTCGGCCCTGTCCGTACCCGGAAGTTCCGACTAAACCCGCAGCTCACCAACCCTTAATCCGCCTCGCGGCCCATGACGACCGGAACGGGGCATGACGGGAAGCATTCGGCGCGATGGTGGATGTTAAGGCTTGGGAGGCACGGTTTGTAAGGGCAGGATTTTGCGGACCATCTCAAGCAACTCCTGCATGCCGCCCTTGTGCTGGTAGTGGTCGGCCCCCTGCTCCAGTATCGCCTGGATCGTGGTGTCATCATGATCCAGCCCCGTATACAGGAGGATGGGAACGTCCGGATGATTCCGCTTGAGAAATTTCATCAGCATGATCCCGCTTTCGCCGGCCAGCTTGAGATCCAGAATGATCAAGTCCAGCTTGTCTCCCTCACTCGCCTTCATGGCGTCCAGCCCATCGCCGGCGGTCACAATTTCGAAACCAGCCTCGGTTAAAGCCATCCTCACCAACTGACGCCAGCGGTCCTCGTCTTCGATGTACAAGATCCTTTGTCCCATGAGCAAAATTGATAGAGCAACACTTGGGATTTACAAGATATTTCACGAGCCGCCGTGGGCGCGGGTTTGGGCCGGGTTCAGACGAGACGTGGGCGAGACGTCCCCACCCCTCCGCCGGTGGTACCGTCGGGATACGCCCGTCGGCCGGGTGGCCTCCAAATGCTTCTTGCAACTAAGTCTCAATTAGCCTAGTTTTCCGACGGTGAAAGCGAATACCCCGATGCAAACCTACGTCGTCCTCGAAGGTCGATGTGCGGGTGCGGAGGTCTGTCCTCTGAGCCGCGTGCAGGCTGGCGTGACGGTGTGCATCAAACAGCTTTCCACCTCCCCCGATGTGACCGAGCGGCTGCGCGAGCTGGGGTTCTGCGAGCAGCAAAAGATCAAGCTGGTCGCGCGCAACTCCAGTTTTATTTGCCAGGTGTGCAATGCGCGTTTAGGCATCAGCCAGGAATTGGCCGAGGCCATTTGGGTCGAAGCGCCCGCCGCCGGGATCGGCGCCCCGTAGCCTATGCCCGGTGAGTTGCAGCCCCTGACGTCCGTCGGATTGGGCCAAACCGCGACGGTGGTCGAGATCAAAGTTCCTGCCGAAAGCCGCCCGCGGTTGATGGAGATGGGCCTGTTGGTGGGCACGGCGGTCGAGCTTGTGCGTTTTGCGCCTTTGGGTGATCCGGTGGAAATCAAGGTCCGGGGATACAATTTGACCCTGCGCAAGCACGAAGCGGAACAAATCCTGGTCCGACCCCTGGCCTAGGCGTCCGAGCCGCAGTCATCATGAGTTTCGCATCGACCAGTGCCCAAGGGGAGCCTGTGTTACCGTCGGGAGCTACGAGGTCGAACCCGGCCACCGTCCTTTCCTCAGGAGAATCCGGGCGTGATCCCGAAGCGAAGCTTGCCGCCGAGAACCGCCCGCCGAGCCGAACCGGGGGCAAGTCTTCGTATATGGTTCTCACCGGCAACCCTAACTGTGGGAAGACCACCTTGTTCAATGCGCTCACCGGGTTACGGGCGAAGGTAGGCAACTACGCCGGCGTGACGGTGGAACGGAAAGAAGGGCGCCTGCTTGGCGCGCCGGCGGAGCTTGGCGTCCGGGTCCTCGATTTGCCGGGCACCTACAGTCTGAGCCCGCAATCGCTGGACGAACAAATTTCGCGGGATGTTTTGCTGAATCGCCTCGCCGAATTGCCGGCCCCGTCGTTGGTGGTCGTGGTGGTGGATGCGTCGAACCTGCAACGCAACCTGTACTACACGACGCAGGTGCTCGAACTGGGCTATCCGACCATAATCGCGCTCAACATGATCGATGTGGCGGAGACGAATGGACATCAGATTGATGCGGAAAAGCTCTCGACCCTGCTCACGGTTCCGGTCGTGCCGATTGTCGCCAGCCAAGGCAAAGGGGTTCCCGCACTCACCCGCGCGACACTCTCTCTTTTGCAGAACCCGCCGTCGCCCAAACCACAGCGGTTCTGCCGACTGCCGGATACTTTTGAGAAGGAGATCGAGTCGGTAGCCAAGCTGCTCGCCCAAAGCTGCGAGACGAGGCCCGAGCAAGCAGCGGCCGAGGCCTTGCTGATTCTGAGCAATGAGAAGGCCATTTCTTCGAGCACCGGTCATTATCCCTCCGCGGTGGAACAAACGGTTTTCGCGGCGCGGCAAAGGTTGGAGAGCAGCGATGTGGATTGGCGGGGAGCTGCGATTGAACGAAGGTATGTGGCGATCGCCGAGATCCAGCAGGCGGTCACCACGGAATTGGCTCCACCGGGCGACACATTCAGTGACCGCCTCGACCGGGTGCTGACCCACAAGCTCTGGGGGACCATTATTTTCGTAGGGATTATGACCCTGATGTTCCAGAGCATTTTCACCTTCGCGAAGTTCCCGATGGAAGCATTGCAGGTCGGTGTGGATTGGCTTGGTCGAGTCGTAGGGGGGGTCCTCCCGCCGGGTGACTTGAACAGCCTCCTGATCGATGGGGTCATCGCGGGCGTCGGTGCGGTGGTGGTCTTCCTGCCTCAAATCCTCCTCTTGTTTCTGTTCATCGGCTTTCTCGAGGATACGGGGTATATGGCCCGGGCGGCTTTTCTGATGGACCGCCTCATGAGCAAGGTGGGGCTGCATGGCAAGAGTTTCATCCCCATGCTCAGTTCATTTGCGTGTGCGATTCCTGGGATCATGGCGACTCGCACCATTGAAAGCCCCAAAGATCGCCTCGTCACCATCCTGGTATCCCCGCTGATGAGTTGCTCGGCTCGCCTGCCGGTCTACACCTTGCTCATCGGGGCATGCATACCGAGCGTGACGGTCCTGGGGTTTCTTAAGCTACCCGGGCTGACGATGTTAGCGATGTATCTGCTGGGGATAGTGGTCGCGTTACTCATGGCGTGGTTATTCAAAAAAACCCTGCTCAAAGGCGAGCCCCCCTTGCTGATCATGGAATTACCCCCTTACAAGCGGCCGCTCCTCAAGGTGGTGTGCCGTCATATGTGGGAGCGATCCAAGCTGTTCTTGCGTCGGGCGGGGACCGTGATTCTCGGGATCAACATTCTCCTCTGGTTCCTCGCAACTTACCCGCATAGCAGCCAAATAACGCAGGAATATGCCGCCAAACGGATCGCGCTCCAAACCACTCTCCAAACCAACCAGGGCCAGCCGACGACTGTAACGTCTTCCGGCTCAAACACTGCTGCGATTGCCCCAGCCGGAGGCGACGCCTTGGCCGCGCTGGACAATGAGGAAGCTGGGGCGCACCTGCGGCATAGTTTTGCTGGCCATTTGGGGCGCTTAATAGAACCATTCATTCGGCCCCTGGGCTTTGATTGGAAGATGGGCATCGGGATCGTCACTTCTTTTGCCGCACGCGAGGTTTTTGTCAGCACAATGGCGACCGTCTACAACGTGGGGAAATACGACCGATCCGAATCCAGCCTGGGCAGCCTGGAAAAGACACTGAAAGCCCAAAAATGGCCGGATGGGACCCTCGTTTACACCCCCTTGACGGCCATCACCCTCATGGTGTTTTATGTCTTTGCGCTCCAATGCGTGAGCACGGTCGCCGTGGTGCGGCGCGAGACGAACTCGTGGAAGTGGCCCTTTTTTCAATGGTTATACATGGGAGGGCTGGCTTGGGGGCTGGCGCTGGCGACTTTTCATCTCGGGCGTTGGCTTGGGTGGGGCTAAAGTCGGAAATAGTACTTGCCGAACGTTAAAGGAGCGGATATGGTGGCTTACAGCCATACCTTTGCAGAATTGGTCATTTATGAACCTTGGGCGGTCAATTCGGCGCAGGGGTTTTACACTTCTGGAACTGCTCGCTGTCATTGCGACTATTGCCATTCTCGCGGCACTGTTGCTGCCCATTCTGAGTCGAGCGAAGATTAAGGCGCAGCGAACGAACTGCTTCTCTAATTTACGCCAACTCGGCATCGCTTGGGGAATGTACGGCGCCGATAATAATGACGCCCTGGTCGCCTCGGATCCCGACCGACCTGAAGTTTGGGTGCAGGGGAACATGGCCAAAGCCAATGAGGCCACGGACGTGAACCTGATCCGTGAGGGCAAGCTCTTTCGGTATGCTCAGAATGCGGCCGTTTATCACTGCCCAGCCGACGAGGGTAAGACTATTAGCGGTCAGAAGGTCGCCACGGTTCGTAGCTACTCCATGAACGCCTTCATGGGCGCCCGTGACCCGGACCTGCCACCAGTCCCCTCTAGCGCTGATGGTTACGTGCCATTCTTTGCCAAAGACTCCGAGATCCGGCGCCCTTCGGAAATGTGGGTCCTACTGGACGAGGATGAGCGCAGCATCGATGACGGCTTTTTCATCGCCGACCCCGTCGGTACGGTTTGGTTCAATTTCCCGGCCATCTCCAATCATCGGCACGGTTACAGTTTTGCCTGGAATTTCGCGGATGGACATTCAGAAGTTTGGCGCTACCGCGACCCGAGAACCAAGTTAGGCGTAACCAACGGGATGGACCAGGTTGGTAACGAGGATCTGCACCGGCTTGCTCGGGCGACCACCGTCCCGAAATAGTCCTTGCGGGGATCACGGCATTTGTAGGTTGATTCGAGCCTGCGGCCCCCATCAGAAGCTTCTCCAACGAGCAACTAGGGATTGAGTCACCTCCTCAAAGGAAAAGTTTATACAAAAACCAGGGCCGAGGTGTCTATCAAACTGAAGTCTCGGATTGTGAGCTACCAGGAACAACGCGGGTGGTGCGAAGCGCTATACCACACGAGGGCACGGGAACTCGTGTTGTACGGGCGTGCGCTCGGTCTGAGCCATGCGGAGGCTGAAGACGTTGTCCAAGAGACTTTTGTCCAGTTGATGCGTCGGCCTGAAGCTCCTGATAACCCGGACCATTATTGCATTCGAAGTTTCCGGAATCGGGCATTGAACTACCGGCGAAGCTTATGGAGAAGATTGACGCGGGAGTGGGAATCGCAGGGGTGGTTTGAAAAGGCGCCCGAGCCAAATCCGCTGGAAGAACAGGCGATCGCGGCCCTGGCAGGGCTGCCGCCCGAACAGCGAGAAGTGATTGTTTTGAAAATCTGGCATGAATACACCTTCGAGGAAATTGGCGATCTGCTGGAGGTTTTACCGAACACGGTCGCCGGGCGATACCGTTATGGGCTACAGAAACTTAGGATGTCCTTGAAAGGAACATCATATGAACGAAATGAACGAATTGGAAATGCAGTTACGCTCGTGGGTGCCACGCCGCCCCTCGGCGAAGCTTGAGAGCCGGATCTTCGGTCAAGATCAGGATTCGGCCGAGCTGGTGCCCGTTTTCCGCTTGCGCTGGCTGGCGCCGGCCACGGTCACTTTTCTCTTGATGTGTATCTTGGTGAACCAACGCAGTGGCCCGGTCCTTTCCATCACCGGAAGGCCCGGCACATTTGCGACGGCGGCCTTGAGCAACCAAAGCGTTGCCGCGTGGCTTCCCGGGAGCTTTACGGGAGACCAAAACGGCCTCCCCGCGGAGAGTTTCGAATGGACAAATGCCAGTGGATTGACTTCTAGTGATGGTTCTCTCCGGGGTGCGAGAGGCTCTAATTGATGAGTAACGAAAAAGCGAAGCCACAGAGTTCAACAAATAATCCGGCGACAAACGCCCCGGCCACAAAGATTCCCGCAGCCCCACCCCAGCGCACCGAAGCGCTCTTCCGCAGGACCGACTGGCTCACTTTCCTGATTACCTTTGGGATCGTCTGGACCGGCTATTACCTGACGTTAGCGCCCGAGCTGACTCTGGAGGACTCCGGAGAGCTGGCGACCGGTTCCTTTTACGCCGGCATTCCGCATCCCCCCGGTTACCCGGTCTGGACAATATATACCTGGCTCTGGACGGTGCTGGTGCCCTTCAAGAACGTGGCCTGGCGAGTCGCGCTAGGGGAGGCCACGGGCGGCGCGCTGGCGGCCGGGCTCCTGGGATTGCTGGTCTCGCGTGGCAGCAGCCTCCTGATCGAAGGCATCGAGGACTTGCGGGCGATGGCCGGACGGTGGGAAAGCGCGATCTGCATGATCTCGGGCTTCGTGGCGGGAACGCTGCTGGGTTTCAATGGATTCATGTGGAGCCAGTCGATTATTGTCGAGGTGTATTCCTTCAGCGTGGCCTCGCTGATGGTGGTGCTGCTTTGCCTGCTCCGCTGGATTTATGCTCCCCGCCAGTGGCGTTACCTGTATTTAGCTCTGTTCTTTCATGGGCTCTGCTTCACGAACCATCAAACGCTCATTGTGGCGGCCATGGGCATCGAGATCGCCATTGCCGCGGCAAGTTTCCGGATGGGCCGCTACCTCTTTCTGGGTAACAGCATCATTTACCTGGCCGGCCTGATTCTCAAACAGCAGCACATCTTGACTGCCCTGGATCAAAACCAGGCCGTGTTCGTCATTTTCAACGTGGTCGGGGGGTGCTCCATGGCGGCGTACATCTGGTTCAGCATTCTGTCCAAGGAAACCATGGCCGAATTCTGCCTGGATGGCTCCATGGCCGCGGTCCCGATTCTACTCTCGCTCATTCCCGGCCATGGGCTGTTTTTTGGTTTCCTGGCGCTCGTGGCACTGGGGATCTGGGTCAAATTCGCTCGCGAAACGTGGAAGCTCGGCTGGGAATGGTTGGTGGTCATCCTGTGCGGGGTGTGCTGGATTGTGGGCGCGTCCTTCTACTTTTATATGCCGTTGGCCGGCATGTCGAATCCCCCGATGCAATGGGGCTATCCCAGAACGGTCGACGGCTTCATTCATGCCTTCACTCGTGGGCAGTACGAGAAGGCGAATCCGACCGACATCCTGCACGACCCGATGCGCTTCATCACCCAGCTGAGCATGTTGGGGACGGGGATTATCGAAGAGTTCAACTGGGTCTACGCCTTTCTGGCCCTGGTCCCGTTCGTGTTCTTTTTCCGCCTGCATAAACGTGAGCGCGCCTGGCTGATCGGCATCGCCGCGATTTACTTTTTTCTCGGGGTGCTGCTGCTCATCCTGCTCAATCCGCCGCCGGACCGGGCCGCGCAATCGCTGGTCCGCGTCTTTTTCACGGCCTCGCACACGCTGATTGCGTTGCTGGTGGGCTATGGCTTGACCCTCATTGCGGCTTTCATGGCCACTCATTACCAACGCTTTCGCTCCTGGGGCTTAATCGGGGGCGCGGTGGCGGTCGCCCTGGCCATCTTCTCTTTCACGCAACTCACGGAGGACACGTTTTTCGGGCAGGGCTCGAACGTGAGTCTGCACACGATGCTGAGTTTTGTCGGAAAAACATTCACCAACAAAGATCAGTACGGCCTGCCGGTGTATGCCGGGTTAATTTTGATCGGGATGACGGTGGTATTCGTGGGGGCACTGTGGGTGTATCGCGAACGCGCCCCCCTGGGAATCACACTGGTGGTGTTCGCCCTGATGCCGCTCCATTCGATCATGACGCACTGGTCGGATAATGAGCAGCGTAACCATTGGTTCGGTTACTATTTCGGCCACGACATGTTCAGCCCTCCGTTTGCCGGTGCGGACGGCAAGCCCCTCTACCCGGACATGGCCAGGAATGCCGTGTTGTACGGCGGCACCGACCCGGGTCGGTTTTGCCCGACGTACATGATTTTTTGCGACAGCTTTATCCCCGGAAAGTGCCAGCCGGTTTTTGACCAGAAATTTGATCGCCGTGATGTTTACATCATCACCCAGAACGCCCTGGCCGACGGAACCTATTTGAATTACATCCGGGCGCACTATAACCGGAGCACGCAGATAGACCCGCCGTTCTTCCAGGAGCTGTTCCGTTCGGAGAAAGAACGCCAGGAGAATTACGCCACCAACCTCGTGGCGCAGGCGGTGGAGCCGCTCGACAATTTGTTCGAGGGCCTGGGAGATCGAATTGAAAAGCGCAGGCGGACCTTCACGTCCTGGTTCGCCGACGGGGATTTTCTCGACCTGCCCCGATTTGCCGCCAGGCTGAGACCGAGCCCACAGCAGGACCCGGTATCGAAATTCGTTTTCGAAAGCCTGAGTCCGAAGACCCGGGAGCTAATCCAAGGGACCGGCCGGGAGAACGAGTTGCGGCAGGGGCTCGAACACGATTTGAACGCGCTCCTGGAACGAGAGCTCCGGGTGAAAGAGGAACTCCAGGAGAAGCGAGACAAAAAGGGCCAAGGAGCGCAAACGTTGGACAAGGAGATCGCTGATCTTTCGCGTATCGGCCCGCTGTATTCTCCCGAGCGTTTCCGCAATGTCCCCATCCCGGAGTACCTGCAGGATTTCATAAAAGAGAATCCACAGAGCCACAGTCGCATCCGGCTGAATCGCTTGCTGCTGGAAGCGGCTTACCCGGAAGATCTCGCCAAGAGCCTCGGCGGTGTTTATCCCGACCGGGAAATTTACATCGCGAGCCCGGAGGATTCCTCGAAGTGTTTCAACGAGTACATGGCGGACGCCCAGCGCCGGCTGCAACTGAACCAACTCAAACCCGGCGAAGACGTTCGTTATGACCGTGACAGCGGTCGCGTGCAGGTATCCGGCCAGGTCGCGGTGATGGCGATTAATGCGCTGCTGACCAAGGTGATGTTCGACCATAATCCGAAGAATGAGTTTTATGTGGAGGAAAGCTTTCCCCTGGACTGGATGTATCCGCACCTGACGCCGTACGGGGTGATCATGAAGATCAATCGTCAGCCGCTGGCGGAGTTAAGCGAAGACGTGGTGCGACGGGACCACGAGTTTTGGAGCAAGTATTCCGAGCGGCTCATCGGCAACTGGATCACCTATGACACGCCGGTCAAGGAGATCGCCGCCTGGGTGGAGAAGGTTTACCTGCGCCGGGATTTCAGCGGGTTTACCGGCGACCGGAAATTCATCCGGGACGACCAGGCGCAAAAGGCGTTTTCGAAGCTGCGCAGTTCCATCGGAGGGGTCTATAACTGGCGTGTGGCAACCTCCAAACCGGGGAGCCCGCAACAACAGCGCATGCTAAAGGAGGCGGATTTTACCTTCCGCCAGGCGTTTGCCTTTTGCCCGTTCAGTCCGGAAGCAGTTTTTCGCTATGCGAACCTGCTGGTGAGCCAGCAACGGTTCGATGACGCGCTGACGATCGCGCTGACGTGCCAAAAGCTGGATCCCTATAACGGCGGGGTCATTGACCTGGTCGCCCGGTTGCAAGAATGGAAGAAGCAGCGAGCGACACTGAACCCGGCGCTTGCGGAACAGAACTTGCAGGCCAATCCCAACGACGTGCAAGCCGCCTTCAACCTGGCGAGCACGTATCTGCAGATGTCGCAGACCGACCGGGCCATGGAAGTGTTGGAGAAAGTGCTGAATAATCCGCAGGTCCAAGTGAACGCCCTCCGGGCACTGGTCCAGGCGTTTGCCAGCATGGGCAACACAGCCCAACTCCAGCTTACCGCGGATAAATTGGCGGCTCGGTTCCAGGCCAATCCCGGGGACATGGATGCCGCCCTCGGTTACGCGGAGGCATGCCGGGATTTGCAGAAGCGGGAAGCGGCCGAAACAACCCTGGACCAGGTGCTCAAGTATCCTAACCTGGACGTGAGCTCGGCGTTGCAACTGGCCCAGCAGTACGCCGCAATGCTCAATTACCCGAAGCTGGAGGCCACGCTGGAACGACTGGTGAAGCTTGCCCCGGATTCGCCCGAGGCCTGGTACGACTACGCGGCTCTGAAGGCCACTCTCGGCAAGCCCCCGGAAGCCCTCCAAGGCCTAAAACGAGCTTTGGAGCTCAATACCCTGCGACGTCAGCAGGACCCGAAAGCCCGCGACCTCGCCACCGATGCCAAAAACGACCAGCGCTTCGCAGCACTCCGCTCGGACCCCGAATTCAAAAAGTTGACGAGTGGGAAGTAGCGGTGTAGGGGCCAACCGCTGGCCAACCGGCTAGCTCAGCTTTACCCTCTTAGGCCAACCAAAAGTTGCCCACCGTCAACCAATCGTCTACTTTTACTCTTTGATAACTAGTTTGAGGAAGTCTTAGTTCCAATGAAAAAGAGCGAATTAGAAGTGGAAAACGAGTCTGGGTCGACCGAACCGCTGTTGCCCGTCGAACCCTCGACGGTCACGCCCGAGCAACTGGAAGAGCTAAAGCAGCGCGCCGCCAAGGCCGATGAGCACTGGGAACGGCTCCTGCGGACCACGGCGGATTTCGAGAACTTTAAGAAACGCGCAGCCCGGGAAAAGCAGGACTCGATCAAGTACGCCAACGAGAGCCTGATGGAGAAGCTGATCCCCTCCTTGGACGCTTTTGACATGGCGCTGGCGGCGACCAAAAACGACAGTGCCGGCGCCCTCCAGTCGCTCCAGACCGGTATCAACATGGTCAATCAACAGCTTAAGAGCGCGCTGACCGATGCGGGGTTGGAGGAGGTCGATGCCCGGGGCAAACCGTTCGATCCCAACCTGCATGAGGCGGTGTCGCAACGCGAAACCGCCGACGTCCCGGAGGGTTACGTGGTGGAACAATTGCGCAAGGGCTACAAATTGCGGGAACGTCTATTGCGCCCGGCCACGGTGGTGGTGGCGAAGCATCCCCCGGCCTGAGACTCCATCCATGACCAAGAGAGATTATTACGAGGTGCTCGGGCTGCAGAAGGGTGCCAGCCCGGAGGACATCAAGAAGGCCTATCGCAAGCTGGCGGTGAAGTATCACCCGGACAAAAACCCGGGAGACAAGGCCTCGGAGGAGAGTTTTAAGGAACTGGGCGAGGCGTACGAAGTCCTGAATGATCCGCAGAAGAAGGCGGCTTACGACCAGTACGGACATGCGGCTTTCGACCGTCGAGCCGGCGGATCCGGTCGCGGAGGAGGATTTCACGATCCCTTCGAGGTATTCCGGGAGGTGTTCGGCGGAGGCAGCATTTTCGAGGACCTGTTCGGCGGGGGTGGGCGGCAGGACCCCAGCCAGCCTCAACGCGGGGATGATTTGCGCTATGACATGGAGCTTTCCTTCGAAGAGGCGGCCCATGGCGCGGAAAAGGAGATCACCGTCACCAAGCCTGAGGTTTGCGAAGTCTGCCAGGGCTCGGGAGCGGAGGCTGGATCCCGCGCGCGCCCCTGCCCGACCTGCGGCGGCCGCGGCCAGGTCATCAGCTCCCGCGGCATTTTCAGCATCGCCCAGACCTGCCCCCATTGCGAAGGCGCCGGCCGCATCATTGATAAACCCTGCAAGACGTGCCGTGGGAATGGCCGGCAGGAAAAGACCACCAAGATCAAGCTGCGGATCCCGGCGGGCGTGGATACCGGCGCCCGGTTGCGCTCGGCGGGGAACGGTGAGGCCGGCTGGCGCGGCGGTCCGCCCGGCGACCTATACGTGGTGATGCACGTAAAAGCCCATGAGATTTTTCAGCGCGACGGCGATGATTTGCTGTGTGAAGTGCCGGTCAGCTTCATTGAGGCCGCGCTCGGCTCGGAAATCGCCGTCCCTACCCTGGACGGCAAGGCCTCCATCAAGGTCCCGGCTGGAACGCAGCCCGGGACGATGTTCCGGCTGAAGGGCAAAGGGGTAAAGAACATCCAGGGCTATGGTTTTGGGGATTTGCACGTGCGGGTCAATGTGGAAGTCCCGACGCGCCTCTCCTCGGCCCAAAAAGTGAAATTGCAGGAGTTCGCGGATCTTTGCAACGGTGGAGAAAACCCGATCAGCCAATCCTTTTTTGAAAAAGCGAAGAAGCTGTTCCGGTGATGCTGGGTTCACTGCGTGAACACTCACCGGGCGAAACTTAGGCCCAGAGCCGGGCTCGATTGACATGCACCGGTTCTATCTGCCACCGGAGGCAAGCCACAGCGGTGCCCTGCTGCTGCGCGGTTCCGAAGCGCATCACGCCCTCCACGTCTTGAGAGTTCGGCCGGGGGAGCGGGTGATGGTTTTGGATGGGAAAGGTCTTGAAAGGACCTGTACGGTACTGCAAGCCAACCGAGATAGCCTCGTCCTACAGCCACTGGAACGGCGGGAAGTGCCTCCCCCAGCGTACCAAACCACACTCCTCCAGGCTGTCCCTAAAGGAAAGCTCTTCGAATCCATCGTTCAAAAGGCAACTGAACTGGGGGCCTTTGAGATTGTCCCGTTGCTCTCAGAGCGGGTAGTCGTTCGCTTGGAAGGCAGGGATGTGCCTGAAAAGGCGGCCAAGTGGCAAGGGGTGGCCGTCGAGGCCATTAAGCAATGCGGTTCGGCGTGGTTACCGAAAGTCGCCCCCCCACAAACAATTAAAGAGTTCCTGGGGCGAGGCAGCAATTACGATTTGGCCCTGGTCGGAGCCTTGCAAGGAATCGCGGAGCATCCGCGAAAATACCTGCGCGAATTTGAGGAGGCGCACGGCCGCCGCCCCCGCACTATCTGTGTGTGGATCGGCCCGGAAGGCGACTTTACACCCGCAGAGCTGGCTTTGATCCAGAATGCGGGCGGCTTGCCCATTTCCCTGGGCCCGCTGGTGCTACGGACGGAGACCGCGGCAACTTACGCGCTTTCATTCCTGAATTACGAGTTGCAGGCGCCGGCCGGAATGTAGAGGTCACGAGCGTGTCGCTCTCAGGGTGGAAAGTCGCACTTGGGCCAGGCGGGTCCGAATCACGGAGTTCGTTAGCCAACCGGCCGAGATTGCACCAGGACCCGGAAAGCCCTACCGAGATGATCCGGATGGGTCAGTGTTTGGAACTGGCGCTTGCGCGCGGGTGTCCATTCTCCAAACTCAGCTGGGCGTTCCCAGGTCTGAGCTGCAATCGGGGTTAGGAACTGACCTTGGCTGACCAGGGCTTCCGTTCGCAACCCACAATCCTCTCCTGCCGCTCGCAGCGCGCTGAAATCGACGTGAGCGGTGAGGTCCTGCTCGCCGGGGTGATCGAGCACGCTGGCCTGCACCCCGTGCCGATAATACGAGCGCAATGTACTTTCGGCCCGCCCGCTCAACAACCGCTCCTCGACCGTGAATCCATAATCCAGCGTCAACAACTTGCCCGAACTTAGGAGCTGCGCCGCCTCTCTCCACCATTGTATTGCGGCCGGCGAAGTCTCGATCACCAAGCCATCTGGCAAGGCGTCGGTAAGCCCTCGACCACTGCCTTGCCCGGGACCTACGGCCGCCAGACTATGGACTACGGATTGGTCCACCGGCATCCTCGTCCACGCGAAGGCCTCGCCCGCCAGAGTGACTCCGTATTCGAACCATTGGCGCTGCGCCGCGTCCCAAACGAACCGATGGACTGGGAAAGCATCCAAAAGTTCGTTCGAAAAGACGATGCCGTGCAAGGGGGAGCGCAAGTGACCCGCCAACTCAGCCCAACTGACCGCCCAGCGGACTTGGGGACCAAATTCCGTTAGTCGCTCTCGTTGCCACCGCCGGCGTTGGGGAGAGGGTTCGAGAATCCAGTATTCCAGGTTTGGGAAGAGCGCGGGACGATGCTCGCGCAACCAGGCCAGGATATCCCGGGCCAACTCGCCGCGATGAGCCCCCGCCTCAACGAGGTGCAAAGTGGGGTGAGCGGGCGTGGGAGGGCCACCGCTCGCGCGTGCTGGCCGCGGCCCCTCGCCGGGAAGGTCAACCGGCTCGGATGACACCTGGCCCGGGCCCCATTCCAGCCATTGAGCAAACTGGAAGGCGAGCAGTTCACCGAACAAGCTGCCCACGCTCACGCTCGTGAAATAGTCCCCGTGCCGTCCAATGGTGTCCCCTTCCTTTTCATAATATCCATAAACGGGACAATAGAGCGCGAGCTCCATGAACCGGGCAAAGGGGATTGCCCCCTGGTTCTGTATCTCAGCAGCGATTTTCAGGGCAACCTGGCTCATAAATCGGGGGCTGGTGCGGATTTAGCTATGAACGAGTCCGGATTGTACAAAACTTATGGCGAAGATCGACGCATTCTTCAATTTGATGTTCGAACAGAAGGCCTCGGACCTTCACTTGGCCTCGGGCAACAACCCGATGCTCCGGATCAACGGCGAACTCCAGCGCGTGGACCATCCTCCCCTCGAGAACGACGATCTCAAGAAGATGCTCTACGAGATCGCGCCCGAGTACAAGATCAAGATCTTTGAGGAAACGGGTGATGTCGATTTCGGTTATGAGATCCCCAATATCTCCCGCTTCCGCGCTAACTTCTTCAACCAAAAGTATGGCATCGGGGCCGTCTTTCGACAAATTCCAAGCAAGGTTCTTTCGTTTGAGGATTTCGAAAAATTCGACGCGCCGCTGCCCGCGGTTCTGAAGAAATTTGCCATGCTGCACCGGGGGCTGGTCGTCGTGACCGGGCCGACCGGCTCAGGCAAATCGACGACGCTTGCCGCAATGGTCGACTACGCCAACAAGAACCGGCGAGATCACATTATTACGGTCGAAGACCCCATTGAATTTGTGCACGAGAGCAAGAACTGCCTGGTCAACCACCGGGAGATCGGGGTGCACACCAAGTCATTCGCCAGTGCGCTGCGTGGCGCCCTGCGTGAGGATCCGGACATCGTGCTGGTGGGCGAGCTGCGCGACCTCGAGACCATTGAGTTGGCGTTAGTGGCGGCCAGCACGGGCCATCTTGTCCTGGGAACCTTGCACACCCCCAGCGCCGCGAAAACCGTCGATCGGATCATCGACGTCTTCCCGGCCGAGCAGCAGAACAAAATCCGGGCCACCCTCTCGGAGGCCTTGAAGGGGGTGATTGCGCAGAACTTGTTTAAGCGCATTGATAAGAAGGGCCGCGTGGCCGCGCTGGAAATCCTGGTGTTCACCACGGCGATCGCCAACCTGGTACGCGAGGGCAAGACACACCAGATCCCCGGCATGATCCAGGTCGGCAAAAAGCTTGGCAACCAACCTTTGGACGATTCCATCATGGAGCATGTGCGCATGAAACGAATCGCTCCCGAGGAAGCCTACGACAAGGCGATAGACAAGAAGAAATTCCGAACCTTCCTTCCTCATCCACCCGAAGAAGACGAAAACTAAATTATGCGCCGCCCCGAACTCGATTACATTTTGAGCACGATGCTGGATTCCCAGCCGGACGTGTCCGATCTGCTGTTTACGGTCGACAAACCTTTGCAGGTTGAAGCCCTGGGTGAACTCAAGCCGGTGAGCATGGAGACGTCCATCGACAAGCTCACGCCGTTCCAGACCGAGATGATTGCGTTGAATCTCGTCGGCGACAACCAGTGGCACATCATCGATTTAATCCGACGCGGCTCCTGCGACACAGCCTACACGCTGGTGGACAAAGCCCGCTTCCGTATCAATATCTTTTCGCAGCGGGGCAACTGCTCGATCGTCCTCCGCAAATTGAACACGGTGATTCCCACCGTGGAATGGCTGAGGTTCCCCGATATCATCAAGCAGATCCCACGGGAAAAGACCGGCCTGGTGCTGGTTACCGGCGCGACCGGATCGGGCAAGTCGACCACCCTGGCCGCGGTGCTCAACGAGATCAATCACACCAAGCCGATCCATATTATCACCTTGGAGGACCCGGTTGAATTTGTGCACTCGCACGACCAGGCTACCTTCAACCAGCGCGAACTCGGCACGGATTTCGATACTTTTTCCAACGGGTTGAGAGCGGCCCTGCGACAGGCGCCCAAAGTAATTCTGGTCGGCGAGATGCGCGACCGGGAGACGGTGAAGATCGCCTTGAGCGCGGCTGAAACCGGCCACCTGGTGCTGAGCACTCTGCATACGATCGATGCCGGCCAAACCATCAACCGTATCCTCGGTATGTTCGAAACGGACGAGCAGGAGCAAATTCGCGCCCGGTTAGCGGATACGCTCCGCTGGGTGCTCAGCCAGCGGTTGGTTCCCCGGTTGGACGGCGGCCGCTTTGCCTTATTGGAAATTATGGGATCCAACCTGCGGACGCAGGAGACCATCCGTCTCGGTGAAAGCGAAGGCAAAAGCTTTTACGAAATCATCGAGGCCAGCCAGCCGTTCGGATGGCGCACGTTTGATTTTTCGGCGCTGGAAGCCTACGAGCAGGGCAAGATCACCGAGGAAGCGGCCTTGCTCTACTGTACCAAACGCGGGCCCGTGATGCGCGGCATTGATAATGTGAAGAAGTCCCGGGGCGAATCCACGCACACCATGAACTCATTAAGAATGCGGGGCGGTGTCGAGTCGCGAACCGGAGCCCCCCCCGCCGTGCCTACAGCCCTCAAGCTCAAATAAGCTATGTCCAATAAATTCGACTTCATCAGCACCACCGACAAGCCAGCGCTGCTGGCCTTCTCAACCCCGGAATGGCTGGATGCGGCCAAGGGCGCGTTGACGGAGCTGGGATACAAGGTGCACACCGCCGCCACGCACAGCGATTTCCTCATCCGATTCAGCCAAATCCGCTACCAGGTGGTAGTGATCGAGGAATTATTCGCCGCGAACGAAATCAGTGAGAACCTGACCCTGCACGCGCTCCAGCACATGCCGATGAGCCAGCGGCGTCACGCCACCACGATTTTGTTCGGCAATTCCTTTCAGACCTTCACCCCCATGCAGGCCTTCCAGCACAGCGTTCACGCCGTAATCAACAGCTCGGAGCTGTTCCTTCTCAAGCAGCTCATCGAAAAAGCGGTCGCCGACAACACGCTGTTTCTCCACAGCTATCGTGAGGCCCAAACCCGGGCCTACGCCGCGGGAAAAGAGGACGCCTGAGGAAAAAGGCCTTTTGGATCACCGCCCTGCACGATACCGTAGGGAGTGGTCCTGACAGTCGGCAGCAAACTCATCCTGACAATTTCCGACCTCGCTTTTGGCGGGGATGGCGTGGCGCGCCTGGACGATTTCGTCGTCTTTGTGCCGTTCGTAGCGCCCGGTGAAACCGTCGAGGCGGAGGTGCTCGAAATTAAGAAGCGCTTCGCCCGCGCCCGGCTCCTGCGTATCCTGCAGCCCTCTCCGGACCGGGTCCAGGCCCCCTGCCCCTACTTCGGCGATTGCGGCGGGTGCCAATACCAGCATCTCAACTACCCGACGCAGTTGAGTCTCAAACATAAGCAGGTCTGCGACATCTTTGAACGCCTCGGCGGTTTTGAATCCGGGCTAGTCGCCCCCACGGTTCCTTGCCCGCAGCCGTACGGCTATCGAAACCGGATCATGATCCGCAGCCAGTGGGATAAATTCAAACAAGGCCTAAACCTGGGCTTTATCCGGGCTGCCAACCGCCTCGTGGTGGACATTGAAGAGTGTAAAATCGCCGAGCCGGCTCTGAGCGATCAGATCAAGGCGGTTCGATTGAATCCGCCGCCGAAAGGCGGGCTCAAGGTAGTGCTGCGCATCCCGCCTGAAGGGTGGGAGGTACCTCCGGATTCATTCTTCCAAAACAATTTCTTCCTGCTCCCCAAGCTCGTCGAAGTGGTGCGTGATTTTTTGCGTGCCAGTGGTTCGCGACACCTGGTCGATGTCTATTGCGGCGTCGGTTTCTTCAGCATTGAGACCGCCGACCTGGTGGAGTCCTTCGCCGGAGTCGAGTATGACCGAATGGCGATCAAAGCCGCGCGCCGGAATGCCGAGACCCGGGGCCGCACGAATGGGGAATTCATCGCCGGCTCGGCCGAGGAACTGCTGCCTGGTCTGCTCGCCAAGGTTCAACCCCGTACCGCCACCGTGCTGCTCGATCCTCCACGGAAGGGGTGTCATCCCGAGACTATCGAATTGCTGCGCCGGACGAAGCCCGCGCAAATTATTTATGTCTCCTGTCAGCCCGCCACGATGGCACGGGATCTTAAGCTGCTGGCTGCGGACAACATCTTCCGAGTCGTTCAAATCGTACCTTTGGACATGTTCCCGCAGACCGGGCATGTGGAATGCGTAGCGGACATCCGGCTCGTCGCGGGCGCGACCGCTCCGTAGCAGGCACAGACCGCTCCCGCGATTCACGCTGCAGTTTTCTTCCGAACCGGTGGGGAAGATCGGGGAAGCACCATCGGGCTCGTTTTTCCCCGATCCATGATCGGCCCCCGGCACACTGCCGCAGCCTCGTGGTGTTTGGCTCTCGAAAGAGGAAAAGCGGATCACTTCCGGACTGGATCGGAAGGCCCGATGCAGCCACAATAAAGAGTTAAACATGCCTGTTGCGGTTTCACGACAATCAGAGGAGAGCCGGTATTCCACCGGTGAACTGGTGCGCCGACTGCTCGGGATCGCCTGGCAGTTCCGGGGCGATTGCTTGCTGTCCATTGTGTGGAGCATCGCGCTCCTGCTGTTGGGTTTGGTGGGCTTGCAGTTGCTGGGCCTGGCCGTGGATGTCATCCGCCACGCCCTGGATCCTGCCCAACGCCCCCCGGTTTATCCGCTGGGCTGGGTGCCCCCGGCCCGCTGGAGCCCTCTCACGGTGGTAACCGCGATTTCCCTCGCGATTGTCGCCCAGGCCCTCCTGCGGGCCATATTGACCTATCACTACAACATGGTGACCGCACGTCTGGCCCAGGCGAAAATTGTTCCCGACCTGCGCGACCGAATTTATGACCGCCTGCAGCGCCTGAGTTTTCGCTTTTTCGACGTGCACGGGTCGAGCTCGATTTTCAACCGCGTTACGGGCGATGTGCAGAACACACGGTTATTCGTCGACGGCGTAGTGCTGCAGGGGCTCAACATGGTTTTGACGTTGGGGGCGTACTTTATTTTCATGTGGCGCATTCATGCCTCTCTGACGGTGGCCTGCCTTTCGGTAACCGTCGGCCTCTGGTGGGTGACGCACTATTATTCCGGTCGGCTGCGGCCGGCCTACTTGCGTAATCGCGAACTGTTCGACGACCTGGTGCAGCTGTTTTCTGAGAACGTCCGGGGCATGCAAACCATCAAGGGCTTTGCCGCCGAACCGCATCAGATCAAACGTTTCGAGCAGGCCAACGACGCCGTCAGCCAGCAACAACGCCAGATCTTCCTCGACTTGTCTCTTTTCACCCCCGCTACCCAACTATTGTCCCAGTTCAGCCTAGTGATTCTTTTCGCGTACGGCGGCTGGCTTTACGTGCAGGGGCAAATTCCGTTGGGGAGCGGCCTGGTGGTTTTTGCCGGCCTCCTGCAACAATTCAACGGCCAAGTGGCCAACATCACCACCATTGCCAATTCGGTGCAACAAAGCTTCACGGCCGCGCGCCGCGTCTTCGAGGTGCTCGACACACCGTCGGAAGTCGAGAATCGGCCCGACGCGAAGGTGGTCTCCCGGATTTCTGGAAAAGTGACTTTCGAAGAGGTTAGCTTCGGGTACACCCTCGGTAGCGAAGTGCTGCGAACGATTTCCTTTGAGGCCCGCCCCGGCCAGGTGGTCGGCATTTTTGGTCTGACCGGAGCCGGCAAGACCTCGTTGCTCAGCCTCATTCCGCGTTTCTATGACCCGCTGCAGGGACGGGTGTTGGTCGACGGTCAAAACCTCAAGGACCTGGACTTGGATTCCTACCGGCGACAGATTGGGATTGTCTATCAGGAGAGCTTCCTATTTTCCAATACCGTAGCGGCGAACATCGCCTTTGGAAATCCGCGGGCGACCCAGGAACAAATTGAATGCGCCGCCCGGGTCGCTTCCGCCCATGAATTTGTCGAAGCCCTGCCACATGGTTACGAGACGGTGTTGGGCGAATCGGGGGTTGACCTTTCCGGCGGCCAACGCCAGCGGTTGGCTTTGGCCCGTGCCCTACTCCTGGAGCCACCCATTCTGCTCCTGGATGATCCGACGGCCTCCGTTGACCCCAAAACAGAACATGAGATAGTTTCGGCGCTGCGGCTGGCCATGGAGGGACGAACCACGTTCGTGGTAGCCAACCGTCTTAGCCTTCTAATGCGGGCCGATTTCATCCTGGTGTTGGATAAAGGAAAGCTCATCAACACCGGAACCCATCAAGAGCTCGTGCGGCTGCCTGGGCCTTATCGTGAAACGGCGGCCCTGCAACTGTCGGAAGGGGCGGAGGGTGCGACTGGGCCGGGTTTCGCGGCCGCCAAGGTCGTGGCCGGGCCCAGCGCCGGTTGCGTCGAAATCTCGGGGACACTGAGGTGAAACTCACCCCCAAAACCCCCTCGGTTGGCCTCGATCAGCGCTCCGCAAAAGGCAAAGGGAGCCCGCTCGGGGATGCGGCTCCGCTCGATGCTCGCGAGGCGATCACTTACTTCCGCCCGCTCGAGGACCGCGAAGCGGATTATGCGCCGCTCAGTGCCCGGCTGATCGCTCGCATTTTTACATACTCCCGCCGCTATTCGACTCGTCGCAATTGGCTGTTCGTTCTGACCTTCGCCCGCGGACTTCAGCTACCTGCCCTGGCGTGGATGATTGGCCAGACGATTAACGGACCAATCGCCGGGCAGGACCTCCCAGGTATCTACCGCCACGCGGCGATCTACCTGGCCTTAGTGCTGGCCATGGTGCTGACGCTCCATTTCCGCCAACGCTTCGCCCTCGAATTGGGGGAGGCGGTCGCTCATGACATGCGATCCGAGCTGTTTCACAAGCTGACGTCGCTGCCCATGTCTTTCTACAACAAGACGAAGTTTGGCCGCATCATCAGCCGAATGACCTCCGATATCGACAGCATCCGCGTCGCAGTCCAGGACGTGGCGTTCGTACTGACCATCCAGGCGGTGCAGATGACCGTGGCCGCGGCGCTCATGGCCTGGTACAATTGGAAATTGTTCTCCCTGATGTTGCTCCTGGTGCCGGCGATATGGGTCATTAATCAAAAGTACCGCCGCGAAGTCAGCTTCCAGCTGCGGAAGTTGCAGGAGACCTGGAGCCGTCTCACTTCCACGCTGGGGGAATCCGTCAGCGGCGTGCGGGTGACCCAGGCGTTCGTGCGCCAGGAGATCAATGCCGGGTTCTTCCGCAAATTGGTGAATCTGCATGGCGAGAATAACGTCGGTGTGGCCCATGCCTCCGCGGTCTTCATTCCCCTGCTCCAGATGAAGAGCCAGCTCTTTCTGGGCGCGATGGCGCTGCTGAGCGGCTATGGCGCGTTGGAGTGGCACGGCTGGTTACACATGGAGGTCGGGGATATGGTCATGTTCTTTTTTCTCGCAAACTTCTTCTTCGACCCGGTCCAGGTTATCGGCAACCAATACAACCAGGCCCTCTCCGCAATGGCGGGGGCCGAACGCTATTTTCGCCTGATTGATCTGCAACCCGAATGGACGGATGCGCCCACCGCCCTCCCGCTCCCTCCCATCCGCGGGCGAGTCGAATTCCAGGCGGTTTCGTTCGCCTACGAACCGGGGCGTCCGGTCCTCAACGACGTCTCCTTCGTGGCCGAAGCCGGCCAAACCGTCGCGTTGGTCGGCCACACGGGCAGTGGCAAGACCACCATTGTCGGCCTCCTCCAGAAGTTTTATCTGCCAACCCGGGGAACCATCCTGGTGGACAACGTGGACCTGCTGGGTGTGACCGGCGATTCGTTCCATCGCCAGATGGGGAGCGTGCAACAGAACAATTTTCTCTTTGCCGGCTCGGTGCTCGAAAATATTTGCCTGGCGCGGCCGGAAGCCACCGAGGCCGAGGTCCGCGCGACGCTGCGGGCGTTGGACTGTTTGGACTTCCTGGAAAGCCTGCCGCGAGGGCTGCAGAGCGAGGTGGGCGAGAAAAGCGCCTCCTTGTCGTTGGGACAGCGGCAGCTCATTTGTTTTGCGCGGGCGATGCTGGCGGACCCGCGGATCCTCGTGCTGGATGAAGCCACGAGCGCCATCGATACAGTGACCGAAACTCGTCTGCAAAAAGCGTTGGAAATCCTGCTCCGCGGCCGCTCGGCCCTCGTGGTAGCGCACCGCTTGAGCACCATCCGCAAGGCCGACCTGGTGCTGGTCCTGGAACAAGGCCGGATCGTCGAGCGCGGGACGCACCGGGGGTTGCTCGCCCAGAATGGGCGCTATGCACGATTGCATGAGGAATTCATCCGTGGCGGAACTGACGCTGCCTAACGAACGCGTGGAGGCCTACGCGCTCGCGCCCGCTGGACGAGCGGCTCTCCCGGGCTCTGGCGGTTGGGGGCACATGGGCCGGGTCGGCTTGTCACTCATAGTCTGTTGCAGAGGGGCTTATGATGCTGGCGGTAAAGCCACGTTCCCATGACTACCGTTGATGTCAAAAAAGAGTTCGGCGCGGCGATCCGAGCTCACCGGCGCCGGCTGGGTATTTCCCAGGAAGCTCTCGCTGAACGAGCCGAGCTGTACCGGACATACGTGACGGATGTCGAGCGTGGCGCGCGCAACCTGTCCCTGGAAAGTATTTCGCGGCTCGCCCGCGCGCTCGATGTCTCCATTGATGCGCTCTTTTCGACCACCCCGGGCTCCGACGGGGCCAGCGGCGCCACCGCTCACCCTGCCGAAGCGCAAGCCATCAACATCCTGTTAGTAGAGGATGATCCCAAGGATGTTGAGCTGACACTGCAAGCCTTCAAGAAGGCCAGGTTCGCCAACCGGGTCGAAGTCGCCAGGGACGGGGCAGCGGCTTTGGATTATCTGTTGAAGCGAGGTGCGGCCGCCCGATCGCGGCGTGAATCGGCGGCGCAAGTCGTCCTGCTGGATCTATATCTTCCCAAAGTGGAAGGCCTCGAGGTATTGCGCCAAATTCGGAGCAACCCGTCGACCAAGAACCTCCACGTAATCGTGCTCACGAATTCCCGCAACAATGCTCACGTGCGGGAGGCCATGCGCCTGGGCGCGCAAGCCTACATCGTGAAGCCGGTCGACTTTCTGAGCTTCAGCACCGCCACTCAACAGTTGGACGTCCGCTGGCGTCTGCTCAAGGCCGGCCGATAGGTCCCAGCCCCGCTCTGTGGCTGGGCGGATTCCTGTCTGCTTTAGGCGTCGGCGACCGAGGGCCGGCCGCCAATTTCCACCGGGGCTCCAGGCGCGAGCGCGGGTGAGCGCGCCAGACGCCACCAGGCAAACCACCGGACGGCGTCCCGGATTGGGCGAATTTTGCTGCGTTCCGACTGGTAAATCACGGAGATGGGAACAAACGCGATCCGAAAGCCTGCTCGGGAGAACCCGAGGAGCACGTCGGACTCAATTTCATAATGGGCCGCCGAAATGCATAAGCGCCCGAGGGCATCCAGGTTCAGAAGGCGAAAACCACATTGCGAATCGGGCACGGGGCGGCGCATCAGCCGGGCGAGTCTGCGGCTCATCCAGCGATTCACCACGCGGCGAATGAACGGCATCCTGGCAGCCTCACCCATGCGGTTTCCGACAGCCAACTCTGCTCCGGTGCTTTCGGCGCAGCGAAACAAAGACGGAATGTCGGCGGGAAGATGCTGACCGTCACCATCCAGGGTTACCGCCCAGGTGAACCCCCGGTGGCGAGCCCAATCCCAGCCGGTCCGAAGGGCGGCGCCTTTACCCCGGGGCTTCTCGTGACGGATGACGTGAGCGCCGGCGCGTTCCGCTATCGTGGCCGTGCCATCACGAGAGCCGTCGTCCACCACACAAATAGCGCTGACGTGTTGCCTGACGGCGGCAACCAATGGCCCGATAGTCCCCACTTCATTGAGGCACGGGATA
>Ga0105240_10003595_pt1 | contig 24023 bp, 20 predicted proteins | sample KBSC54metaG_FD_80426 | JGI IMG/M metagenome (GOLD analysis project Ga0105240, IMG submission 80426) | Corn rhizosphere microbial communities from Kellogg Biological Station, Michigan, USA - KBS C5-4 metaG | ecosystem: Host-associated > Plants > Roots > Rhizosphere > Soil | place: Michigan, USA...
AGGCTATTCGCACGAGACCCAGGTGATCGGCATGGTGCTGTCGGCCGATCCGGTGCGCGATCCCTCGACGCTGGCCATTGTGGGCGCGGGCGCATCGCTCGCGATTTCCGATATTCCGTTCCATCATGTGCTGGCGGCAGTGCGCGTCGGCATGGTCAATGGGGCGCTGGTGGCGAATCCCACCTACGAAGAGACCAAGGCATCCAGGGTCAATATTGTCGTTGCCGGTACTGACGAAGGCATCGTGATGGTGGAATCCGGCGCGCAGCAGGTGAGCGAGGCGGATGTGCTGGCGGCCATCGAGTTCGGCCATGACTGCTGCAAGAAGATTGCGGCCGGCATTCGCGAGCTGATGAAGAAGTGCGGCAAACCGAAGAAAGAGTATGCCGCGCCAGCTATCGACCAGGCGTTATATGACCAGATTGCGGCTTCAGTTCAAGTCGAGCTGAAGGATGCGATGAACACCGAGAAGTACGAAAAGCTGGAAAGCTACTCGCGCATCGACGCAGCCAAGAAGAAAGCCGTCGGGGCCCTGCCGGAAGAACAGCAGGCCGAAGGCAAGAAACTGTTCGACACGCTCAAGGAACGCATCTTCCGCGACGAAATGCTGAAGGCCAAGCGGCGTCCGGATGGGCGGAAGTTCGACCAGGTCCGCAAGATCGAGTGCGAAGTCGGCGTGCTGCCGCGCACTCACGGTTCGTCGCTCTTCACGCGCGGCGAAACCCAGGCGCTGGTGACGGCGACGCTCGGCACAAAAGATGACGAGCAGCGGATTGAATTGTTGGACGCTTCCGAATCGTCCAAGCGCTTCATGCTGCACTACAATTTCCCGCCTTTCAGCGTAGGCGAAGTGGGCTTCATGCGGGGCGCGGGCCGGCGTGAAATCGGACATGGAGCGCTGGCGGAACGCGCCATTGCGGCAGTGGTTCCCGATGACGCGGCCTTCCCCTACACCATGCGTATCGTGAGCGACATTCTGGAGTCGAATGGTTCGAGCTCGATGGCTTCGGTGTGCGGCGCGACGTTGTCGCTGATGGACGCAGGCGTGCCGATTACGGCTCCGGTGGCAGGCATCGCGATGGGCCTGGTGATGGAGGGCAAGGATTACGCCGTGCTTACCGACATCGCCGGCGCTGAAGATCATTACGGCGACATGGATTTCAAGGTGGCTGGCACCAAAGAAGGCATCACGGCGCTGCAGATGGATATCAAGGTGCCGAACGTGACCCACGCGATTCTCAAGGAAGCGCTGGAACAGGCACGCAAGGCGCGTTTGCACATTCTCGAGATCATGGTGAAGACCATCGACAAGCCGCGCGACACCATGTCGCCCTATGCTCCGCGCATCTTCACGATGAAGATTCCGACCGACAAGATCCGCGAGCTGATCGGACCGGGTGGCAAGATGATCCGCAGTATCGTCGAACAGACCGGCTGCAAGATCGACGTCGAGGACGATGGCAGCGTGAAGATCTTCTCGTCGGACGGCACGGCGGCCGACCGCTGCATCCAGATGATCACGGATATCTGCGCGGTGGCTGAGGTGGGCAAGACTTACTTGGGTAAGGTCGTGCGGATCGTCGATTTCGGCGCGTTCGTCGAGATCTTCCCGGGCACCGACGGACTGTTGCATATTTCCGAGATCGCCGAGAATCGCATCAAGGAAGTTCGCGATGAGCTGAACGAGGGCGATCAGATCCTGGTGAAGGTGCTGGCGCTCGAAGGCAACAAGATCAAGCTGAGCCGCCGGGCGATCTTAAAGGAACAGCGCGAAAAGCTGAAGACGGAAGCGAAAGCGTAAAGCAAGCCCGTTAAGCCGGCTATCTTTGGGCGGGAAGCTCGTGCCTGTTGCAGGCCGGGTATCCCGCCCTTTCTTTTTTTTGCTCGTTTCTTCTTGACGACGAACGAACGGTCGTGCTATTCTCCGCGCATGGGAGATGCGGCCTCAACGCGCGAGCGTATCTTGGAGCAAGGTTTGGCGTTGATGAGTCAGTCGGGTCTGTCAGGCGTTACTTTGGGCGTCCTGGCTGAGCAGGTTGGCATGTCAAAGAGCGGTTTGTTCGCGCACTTCAGGTCCAAAGAAGATATACAAATCGAGTTGCTCGAGCATATGGACCGGGTCGGCAGAGCCAGCTTCATTGAACCTGCGATGAGCGCGCGCGAAGGTCTCCCGCGCTTGCAGAAGTTGGTCGGCGGCTGGTTCGGTTGGGCCCGGCGCGCTGGCTTGCCCGGCGGTTGTCCCGTGGCTGCGGGTTTATTTGAGTTTGATGATATCGAAGGCCCGGTCCGAGACAAACTTCTTGCGATGGAAAGCCAGTGGAGGGCTTTTTTGACTGGATTGGTGCGCAGCGCAATTACGCACGGCCACTTCCGGCGCGACCTGGACGTGGAGCAGTTCGTATGGGAACTATGCGGCATTTATCTGGGTCATCATGCGGCGCACCGCTTTCTTCGCTCGCAGGATGCTGACCGGCGGGCGCATACGGCATTTGCAGCTTTGGTCGACAGGGCCAAACGCGATTCGCGTTAGGAAAATACTATGAACCTGCCTGCGGTCCTCCAACTCCTTATGCCGGTTGTGATTGCTTTGATCTTCATTGCGCTCATCTCCTTGATCAAAGAACCGGCGCGGCAAAACTTCATGGCGATCATGATCGGCGGCGCCGGGTCCGCGTACTTGAGGGGCGGCTTTGGTAAATGGGAGTTTGTATTACCCAGCATCCTGACGTATTGCGCTTACAAGGGACTGGTGTCCTACCGTTTCATAGGAATCGGCTGGCTGCTGCATACCGGTTGGGACATTTTGCATCATCTCTACGGCAATCCGATCATTCCCTTTGCGCCTACCTCGTCATTGGGCTGCGCGATCTGTGACCCGGTAATCGCTCTTTGGTGTTTCGCCGGCGCGCCTTCTTGGTCTGAAGTGCTTCGGCGAAAAAGCCTTCAACACATTCCAAGAACCGTTTGAAGTGCATTAACGGCTATCTTCGCGTTAATGTTCAGACTGCGCTAGGCCGCGATCTTCTCGATGCGCACGGCAGTGCCGTAGCACAGCACTTCGGTGACGCCTTGCATGACTTCGGTGGCATCGTAACGCATGCCGATGATGGCGTCGGCGCCCATCATGATGGCGTGGCTGACCATCTTCTCGAAGGCCTGCTCGCGGGTTTTCTCGCACAGATCGGTGAGCAAGGTGATGTTGCCCCCGACAATGGTCTGCAGGCTTGCTCCGATGGTTCCAAAAATGGAGCGCGAGCGCACGATGATGCCGCGCACAAGGCCCAGGTTATGGGTGATGCGGTAACCATCCAGAGTGAAGGCAGTAGTGACGAAGTCGTGGGTCATAGACGTGCGGCTTACCGCGCGGCGGGCAAGGCGAAGGGCACTTTGCGCTCGGCGTTGAGCTGCCTGGAGAAATCGCGGTCAACCAGCGCAAGGCTCACCTGATTCGGGACACTGTTAAGGCTCACATAGTGCAGCGTGTCGCCTTGCACCCAGTAGGCGATCACCGGAAGAATGGTGTGGTCCTGCATGGCGATTAAAAAGACCGTGGGCTGATCGTCCGCGAGTGAAGGGGCAAGCCCAGGTGCGGCCGGCGGCGCGGATGCCGCGGGCGGAGTCTGCACGGTGCCGGGTTCCGGGAGCGGCGTGTTTGAATAGTCTCGGAGCTGCGGGTGAATAGTATCGGTCTGGAAATTCTGGTTGATGATGACAGTTGGACTGGCTGGGGAAGCCGGGGGTTCGGAAGCCGGTCCGGGATTGTAGCCGCCGAAAATCGGGTCGTAGGTTCCGGGTGCAGGATTGAAAACGCTGGGATAGCCACCCGGATAGAAGTTATCGAAGGCGTATCCGGTGCCGTAGCCGAATCCGTAAATTGGATAGGGGACATACACTGCGCCCCCGCCGATGGGACGCCGGCCGCCAATTCGTCCACCGTCACCGATTCTTCCGCCGCCGTTTCGAGGAGCGGGAGCAGGCGCGCGCAAGGCCCCGGGCGAGGGGACGCCTGGGTGCAGAATATTCCCGTAACTTCCGGTCGGAGTGTGGCCGTGCTGCGCGAATGCAGCCGGCGCGAAGGCGAGTGCGGCAACCAGTGTAAGGCGCATGGCGATACCGTCCTACCTGATTATAGACGCGGCACGGATGCGTTGCGGTACCAGGTAGGTACAGGACTGATCTCGCCTGTTTCGATCACAACTGATAGAGCATCAAATAGACTACAACGCCAGTGACACTGACGTACAGCCAAATAGGAAGAGTCCAGTGGGCAATGGCTTTGTGGCGTACGAAGGTGCCCTTGAGGCCTCGCCGCAGGGTGATGATCGCCAGCACCGGTACGGCCGCCGCCAAGATCGTGTGCGTGGCGAGGATGGTCAGATACACGGTGCGGATCGGGCCAGTGTGCGGATAGTGGACGGAACCTACTTGAGCGTGATACGTCAAGTAGGAGATCAGGAACAGGGTCGATACAGTGAAGGCGCTGAGCATCACCCGCTTGTGCGCCTCGCGGCGTCCTTGCTTGATCAGCACGAAACCAACGATCAGCAGGACGGCCGCGGTCGCGTTCAAGATGGCGTTGAGCGCAGGCAGATCGTGGAGGCCGATCAGGGCTGCTGCTCCTTGAGCAGACGCCGGGCATCGGCTATCAGCGTCGGTACAGCTTCGGGCTCCGAGGTCTGATAGTAGCCGCGGATGCGCCCGGAGCGGTCGATCAAAGTGAAGCGTGTGGAGTGTTGCAGGCTGCCATCGACGTCACCGAGCATGAAGACGCCGCGGCTCATGCGGTTGAGATCCGGTTGGGCTCCGGTCAGGAAGAACCACTTTCCGGGGCTGGCCTCGAAGTGCTGCGCGTAGGCGGCCAGCACCGGCGGAGTGTCGCGCGCCGGATCCACAGTGAAGGATACAAAACGCACACTATCGTCGCCGGCGAGCGCGGTTTGCACTTGATGCATTTGGGAGCTCATGCGCGGGCATGGGCCGGGACAGTTGGTAAATATAAAATCGGCGATCCAGATTTTCTTGCCGAGCTCAGCCGTGCTGTTGAACTTCGCACCGGTTTGATCGGTAAGCGTGAAATCGGGAACCACACCGAAGGAGGGCAGCGCCGGCTTGCTGGCGCATCCGGCCAGGAAGAGTGCGCCGAATAGAGCGCTAGTAGCGGTTGCCGTCGAGGACCAGGAGGCCATAGAGCACCGGGAGATAAATTACGCTTGCGAGCAGCACCTGGCGCGCGCGGGGGATCGTACGGTCAAAAGAGGCCCGCAATCCGGCGTAAAGGAAGTACAAACCGACGGCCACCGCTCCGCAGACGTAGTAGTAACCCACCATGTCGAAATACTTGGGCAGCAGGCTGATCGGGATCAGCACCAGGCTAAACCAGACAATGCGCCGGGCGGTGGATTCATTGGACGGCTCAACCACCGGCAGCATCAGAATGCCGGCCTTGGCGTAGTCCTCGCGATACATCCAGGCGATGGCGTAGAAGTGCGGAAACTGCCACAGAAATAAAATGGCGTAAAGCACACCGGCTTCCCAATTGAGCAGGCCGCTGGCGGCCGCGTAGCCAATCAGCGGAGGCATGGCGCCGGGAATCGCGCCGATGGTGGTCGAGTGCGGCGATCTCTGCTTCAAGGGTGTATATAAAAATAAATAACTGAATTCGGTGAAAGCTCCGAGCGATGCCGTGAGCAAATTTGCCCCGCACCAGAGTTCCAGAAATCCGACGATCGACAGCATCAGGCCAAACTCAAGGGCGTCTTGCGGCACGATGCGGCCCGAAGGGATGGGGCGTTTTCGCGTGCGTGGCATCTTGGCGTCGGCCACACGCTCGTACCATTGATTGAGAGCGGCCGTGCCGCTGGCGAGCAGTGCGGTGCCGAGCAACGTGTGGAACAGAACCAGCCAACTGAAGCTACCGACCAAGTGCTCGGCGCACAGGAAGCCGATCGCCGTACTCATGAGGATGAAGCACGTTATGCGCGGCTTGGTTAGCTCGAGATACTCGCCGAGAAAGCGGCCGTTCATAATTTAACCTTAGGGGATAACATCGACTGCGGGTAGGCCTCTATCTGAAATTGTAGCGCAAATATCAGGTTCCTGCTACTAGGGCAGGAATGGTTACACTTAAAATCGAATGAATCGCGATTTTATGGGTCAAGCTATCGCTTCGGCGATCGAAAACGTGCGGGCCGGTGGCGGCCCGTTTGGCGCCGTGGTAGTGAAAGACGGCCGGGTGATCGGCGCGGGCGTGAATTCCGTGACGCAAACCAACGACCCGACGGCGCACGCCGAGGTGTTGGCGATCCGGGCCGCTTGTGCGGCGCTCGGGAGTTTTGAGCTGACGGAGTGCGACCTTTATACCAGTTGCGAGCCCTGTCCGATGTGTCTCGGGGCGATCTATTGGGCGCGTCTTAACACGGTGTATTTTGGCGGACGGGCCAGCGACGCGGCTGCGGCCGGCTTCGACGATGCGTTCATATATCAAGAGATCCCGAAGGGGCCGCGAGAGCGCGCGATTCCGTTCGTCCCGTTAATGCGTGAAGATGCGCTGGCGGCGTTTGCGGCTTGGAAGGCAAAGCCGGATCGCGTGGAATACTAATTATCTATATGAGACAACCGGTGCATGTAGTATATGGCGGTGCGCACTTATTTAAATCCGACACGACGCGCAAGTTGGGCAAGCTCGCAGAGCGCGCTCTCGCCGAATACGCGCCCGATGCGGCTACGCTGGCAGAAGCGGTAGGCATTCGCAGCGACTTGGCTGCGACGGTCTATCCGCGCGTAGTGTCGAAGCTGCGCCGCGAGCCAGTGGAAGACTATCGCATCGATTTCGAAGACGGCTTTGGCATTCGGCCCGACGCCGAAGAAGACGCGGCGGTGGACGCGGCGGCGGCTCAACTCGCGCAGGGTTTCAAAGACGGCACGCTGCCTCCCTTCATCGGGCTCCGAGTGAAATCGTTTGGCTCCGAGACTAAGGCTCGCGCGCTCCGCACGCTCGACCGCTTTCTCCAGTCCGCCGGCAAGCTGCCCGAAGAGTTCGTGGTCACGCTGCCGAAGATTTCGGCAACCCAGCAGGTCTCGGCGTTCATGGATGCGCTGGAGCCGTATCCCGGCGTCGGTGTCGAATTGATGATTGAGACGTCGCTTTCGCTCAGGCGGCTGACGGAACTGGTAGATCTCACCGGGGGCCGCTGCGTGGGGGCTCACTTCGGACCCTACGATTACACCGCTTCGCTCGGGATTACGTCGCATAACCAGCACCTGCTGCATCCGGCGTGTCATTTCGCCCGCTCGACCATGTTGATGGCGCTGGCGGGCAGCGGCGTTGCGCTTTCCGACGGCCCCACCAATATCATGCCGGTGCCGCCCCATCGTGGCGATGGGTTGAGCGACAATCAGAAGGCGGAGAGCCGTACTGTCGTGCATCGCGCCTGGAAACTGCATTATCAGCATGTGCGTGATGCGCTCTACAACGGCTTCTATCAAGGCTGGGATCTGCATCCCGCACAGCTGCCGATTCGTTACGCGGCGGTGTACTCGTTCTTTCTCGAGGGTCTGGAGGCCGCGTCGGAACGCCTGCGCAACTTCATCCGTATGGCGGCCCAAGCCACCATGGTCGGCGATGTGTTCGATGACGCTGCTACCGGCCAGGGGCTGCTCAACTATTTTCTGCGGGCCATGAGTTGCGGGGCGATTCCGGAAAGCGACATTCCCGCCTTGACCGGGCTAACGCTGGAACAGCTGCATTCCGGCTCTTTTGCCAAAATTCTCGAGGTTATGAGGCGCTGAGTGCGCTCACCAGCGTCGCCGTCCGGACCGGTTTCGTCAATACCAGATTCACCATCTGTGCTTCCGATGCGCCTTCTAGATCTGGCGGCCATCCGCAGAGCACAATGATGCGGAGGTGCGGAGCGGCTACCCGGAATTTACGAATTAGGGCTAAGCCGGCGGAGGCTTCAGGAAGTCTCAGATCCATGACCACGCAATCAGGCTGCGCGTCTCGGAAGAGCGCCAGTGCGCGCGCCGGATCGCGGGCCGCCAGAATCTCATGGCCCTCACGCTCCAGAATCAGCTTGCGAAGATCGAGGCCGGCGCCGTCATCGTCAACCAGAAGCACGCGGGCCATCAAGAAAATTTGACGCCGGCGATGACCAATTGCGGCATGGCTTGATTCCAGCTCTGCGGAAGGTCATCGAAGGGCAGCCGGAAGGACTTGGTCTCCCCCGGCTTCAAACCTCCGCGACCGCTAATGATCGCCAGGCGGCGCCGCAGAACCAACTGGCCGTAGGGATCGCGAAAGACACAGTAAATTTCCACGGTATCGAGCGGTCGGTCGCCTACGTTGGCGATTTTGCCATCGATTTCGACCACCGCCTGCTGAAAATAGTTTTCCTTAGCCTTTAGCTCGACATCGCTCAACTGAAGATTGCGCGTGTAGGCCTTGGCTTCAGGAGTCAGCGGGAGATCGCTGTTGGCGTGCCGGTCAAGATATTGCGTGTAACCCCACACCCCCGCGCCCAGAAGTAGGATCACACCGACTACATAGAACAATGGATTCGATCCGGCGGAGTCAGGCCGCTTCGCGGTAAAAGACTCACTGGCCACTGATGGTCATCTCCCGAATCAGAATCGTGGGGGCGGCGATGGAGCCGCGGAATTCGAGGTCGGCTCCAACTCGTTCGATTCCCTGCAGCATCTGTTGCATGCTTCCCGCGATAGTAATCTCGGAAACAGGATACGTCAATTTACCGTTCTCAATCCAGAGGCCGGCGGCTCCGGAGGAATAGTCGCCGGTCACGGTGTTGGCGCCCCCGCCAATGAGCTCGGTGACGTAAAGACCGCTCGGAACACTCGCGATAATTTCCGCGGGAGGAAGCGCTCCGGCTTCGATGAAAAAGTTCCCCGGGCCGATGCCCGCGTTGCCGGTAATGCCGCGCGAGGCGTTGCCGGTGGTCTTGAGGTCGAGTTTGCGCGCGGAGTAGGTGTTCAGCAAATAACTTTTGAGAACACCGCGTTCGATCACCATGGTGCGTCGCGAGGCCACGCCCTCATCGTCAAACGGGGTGGTGCCGAAGAGGCCGGGGATAGTGGCATCGTCTATCACCGTCAGCGCATCGGACGCAATCTTCTCCCCTAGTTTACCGGCCAGGAACGACGCATGACGGTAAATGGCGCTTCCGTTGACGGCACCGAAGATGTCGCCCAGGAGCTGGCCGGCAGTGCGCGGCTCGAAGATCACGGGGACTTTCTGCGTCGAGACCTTACGGGCATTCAGGCGGCGGAGCGCACGTTCGGCGGCGATACGGCCGACCGATTCGGGACTCTCAAGACCCCCGGCGCTGCGTGCGGAGGTGTGCCAGTAATCGCGCTCCATACCCGACTCTTGCTTGGCGACGGGGACCACGCTAAGACTGCAACTCGAGGTGCGGTAGCTGCCTATGAAGCCGCGCGAGTTCGCAAAAATGCGGCGGCCGAGGTGAGAATCGAAAGACGCGCCTTCGGAGAGCTGGATTCGCGGATCGAAATCGAACGCGGCTTTTTCCGCGCGCATGGCCTGATCGATTTTCCACTCGGTAGTCATCTTGGCAATGGCCTCGTCGTAGAGCTTCAGATCGCCTTGAAGCTTGCCAAGTTCGCCGGGTTCGGGAAGGCCGCCGAAGGGATCGACGCTGGTGATCTTCGCGAGTTCGAGCGCGGCCTTGACCATCTTGTCGATGCCTTCGGCCGAGAGATCCGAGGTGTAGGACGAACCGGCGCGCTGCGCACCTTTCTCGCCGGTCAAGACACGGATTCCAGCGCCGCGGGAGCCGGCTTCCTTGAGATTTTCAACCTCCTGCATGCGGACGCTGACCGAGAACTCCTCGCCTTCCGAAATCGTACACTCGGCGTCGGTCGCGCCACCCGCGAGCGCCTGCTGAATGGCGTCCGCGGCGATTTGTTCTAGCGTTAATTCTTGCGCGGTCACGCGGCGGTTCCTCCGACTGTCATTTTGTCGATTTTCACAGTGGGGATGCCGACGCCAACCGGCACGCTCTGCCCTTCCTTGCCGCAGGTACCGATGCCTTCGTCCAATTTCAAATCGTGGCCCACCATGCTCACGTATTTCAGTGCTTCCGGGCCGTTGCCGATCAGCGACGCGCCGCGTACGGGGCGCGTGATCTTGCCGTCTTCGATGAGATAACTTTCCGTCGCCGAGAAGACAAAGTTGCCGCTGGTGATGTCGACCTGTCCGCCGCTGAAGGTCGCGCAGTAGAGACCTTTCTGCACGGAGCGCACAATGTCAGCGGGATCGCTGTCGCCGGCCAGCATATAGGTGTTGGTCATGCGCGGCATGGGGATGTGCTGATAACTTTCGCGGCGGCCACTGCCGCTGGAGGCGGTCTTCATCAGGCGGCTGGAGAGCTTGTCCTGCAGGTAGCCGCGCAGGACGCCGCTTTCAATCAGCACATTCTTCTGCGTGGGCATGCCTTCGTCATCCACGTTCAGCGATCCGCGGCGGCTGCCAATGGTGCCGTCGTCGATCACGGTACACAGCGTGCTCGCGACTTGTTGGCCGATGCGCCCGCCGAAGGCTGACGTGCCTTTGCGATTGAAATCCGCCTCGAGGCCGTGGCCCACCGCTTCGTGCAGCAGGATGCCGGGCCAACCGGCGCCAAGAACTACGGGCATCTCGCCGGCCGGCGCATCGATGGCGTCCAGCTGGACAATGGCTTGCCGCGCGGCTTCGCGCGCAAAATCCTCAGGCGTCTTCTCATTCAGAAAGAAATCGAGCGTGACGCGGCCGCCGCCGCCGGCGTATCCGTGCTGCGGAGGGCCGCCGGGCTGGCGCGCCAAAACCATCACGCTCATGCGCGCCATGGGCTGGCGGTCGAAGCTTAACTTACCCTCACTTGTGGCGACCAGCACATTGCGCAGACTGTCGGCGTAAGTGGCTTGCACCTGAAACACCCGCGAATCATAGGCGCGCGCGGCCGAATCGGCGCGCTTGACCAGCGCCACACGCTCCTCCAAACCCATTTCGTTGGGCGCGTGGAGCATGGGATAAAGATTATGCTGCTGGGCCTCCTCAAAACCAGTCTTCACGACGCTCGCGGGACCCTTAGCGATCAGAGCAGCGGTATGCGCGGCCTTGCGGATTTTCGCGGGACTCAAGTCGTCGCTGTACGCATACCCAGTGCGCTCGCCCGCGATCACGCGGACTCCGGCGCCCATGCTGACACCTTCGGTGGCGCTCTTGACGATCTGCTCGTCGATGCCGATGGAACTGGTGGCGAGATACTCGAAATACACGTCGGCATAGTCACCACCGGCCGAAAGCGCCTCGCTTAGATAGGATTCGAGGTCGTGCTCGGTGATGCCGAACCGTTCAGCAAAAAACGACTGCGAGAAGCTCATACTCCGAGCGTAGCACGCGGCTTTTAAGAGGCTGTTTTATGGGCGACGATCCGCAGGCGCCGGTAATCCAGCGTCCAGACTCCGTCTTTGAAATTGGTTGGGCGCAATTTCTGTGCAACGGCCCGGAACACGTCTTGGCGCTGCGGCAGCTCCATGTGACTGACGAAATCGCGCGCGAAAACCGCCAGCCAGTCCTCCATTCCGTCCTGACCTTCTACGGGCGTGGGCCGATCGATCAGCCATGCCTGGCGCGGCTCAAGTCCGTGATGTTCCAACAGAGTCGCGTACTCGCCGATACTGGGGTAATACCACGGGGTCTCGACCGGACCGAGCACTTGGTGGAGGGCAGCGACAATGGACTCGATATTACGGTGACCGCCGAACTCGGCGACAAAACGCCCGCCGGGCTTGAGTGCTCGCGCAATGCAACCGGCGGCGCCTCTCGCGTTTTTAACCCAATGCAGCACGGCGTTCGAAAACACTGCATCTACTGGCGATTCCACGGCGAAATCGGCCGCGTCTCCCAAGCGAAATTCGATAGCAGGGTAATGCGCGCGCGCCTCCGCTAGCATCTCGGGCGAAGAATCGAGGCCTACAACCGACGCGCCGGCATCGGCGATGGCTGCGGTCAACTGCCCGGAGCCGCAACCCAGATCGAGAATGCGTTCGCCTTTTTGGGGCGCCAGCAGATCCAGCACCGCCTTCCCATATTGAAAAACATAGGCGTGCCGTTGTTGATATTGTTTGGCGTCCCAAGTGGTGGTCATCGCAATCAGCGGAAAGTTTTGGCGCAGCGGAAACCGATGTCGGGTCCGGAGAAGCGCTCCGGGATGGGACTGTATTCGTAGGTCACCGCCGCCGGAAGCGGCGTGTTGAAAGATCCACCGCGAATCTGAATCCAGCGTTCGCCTCGCGTCGGTGCCGGCGTCAGGAGACTGGAGAACATCGCCACCGCGGCATCGCTCGGCGTAACCGGAGTATCAATCATCTCCCACGCGTTGCCCGCCATCTGATATTCCGGCAATTTGGCGAAGGAACGCACCGGCATCAGCGCGTGTTTAAGCAGCGTGGGATTATCCAGCAAGTTGGCCTGCTTGGGATCTTCGGTATTGCCCCAGGGGTAGCGAAGAGCGTTCACACCGCGCGCGGCGCGCTCCCATTCCTGCGCAGTGGGAAGCCGACGCCCCTTCCACTGCGCATAAGCGCGAGCCTGCGCGATGGTCACGTGAACCACCGGCAGATCCGGCGCACCGCTGGGAGCCACACATCCGGTGGCTCGGCAGAACTCCGCAAAATCCGCATTAGAAACTTCGGTTTCGTCTATATAAAATGGCCCCAGGTTCACCGCCTTACTATCCGGACCGAAGGGAAATGCTCCGCCGGGATAATAAATCATCCCGGGAATCGCTTCCACGCGATGAACCCACAAATAGACCGCAGAGGCAATCGCAAGGACCCCGATCAGGGCGACCAGCGTCAGCACCACCGGAGGTCCCCGATGCGAAGTCATGGAGGGCGTTGCCCGCGGCGTTAGGGGAGTTGCCGACGGGGGCGCAGCGGGTGATGTCAACAGCGTCCGGGTGGTGGCTTCTGCCGTGTCTCTGCCCGCTGAACGCGTGGCGTGTTTTAGCACTTCGAGGACTTCGGGCAGGCTCTGCGGGCGTTGCTCTGGCTCTTTGGCGGTGCACCGCAGAATTAGGTCGCGCACCGCGGGTGGCGCGCCGGCGTTTTCGAGCATGGCCGTATCGAGCGGTTGGTTCATGATCTGGTAAAACAACTGCTCCATGGTGTCGCCCTGGACACCGCGGACACCGGTGAGCAACTCATAAAACAACATGCCGAACGCGTAGATATCGATCAGCGGCGTGGTGGCGCGCCCGGCCACCTGCTCGGGTGCCATGTAATAGGGCGTACCCATTGCCATGCCGGTTCGCGTAAGCGAAAGATTCGCGGTCTTGGCGATGCCGAAATCCATCAGCTTCACTTTGCCGTTCCGGGCAATGTGAACGTTTTCCGGTTTGATGTCGCGATGGATGATGCCCCGCTCATGCACGTATTCGAGGGCGGCGGCGATATCGGTGGCGATGCGCAAACGGTTCGCTAAATTCCCGGCATGGCTTTCGCGGATGGCGCCCCGAAGATCTTCGCCTTCGAGGTACTCCATCACGATGTAGGGCCGGCCGCTGTGCTCTCCGTAGTCGAACACGCTCACAATGTTTTCATGCTGAATGCCGCCGGCGATCTTGGCTTCGTGCAGGAAGCGCGCCTTGGATTCGGCATCTGCGGAAGCGTCCTCCGTGAGGATCTTCACCACCACGGGCCGTTCGATCACCGTGTCGCGGGCGCGATAAACGTGCGACATCCCGCCACCCAGGAACTCCAGGAGTTCGTACTTGCCGATCATCGAGGGAAGTTGCATCAGATTAAATTAGGTCAAATAACCCGGGCGAGACGCAGAGCAAAATACACTACCGCCATTACCAGCAGCGTGGCAATTCCGCTTAGCAATGCCAGACCGCCTGAAGTTCGCAACGGCGCCGGGAGCGCTTGCAGAAACGCCGGGAGTTCTCCCTCGTCGGATTGCTCCATCGCCAGCGCGGTCGGCACCGCACGAGGCTGCAACGCGCCTTGCCGCAATATCTCTTCGATGGCGCCGCAGATAATTCCAAAACCTTGCGGGCGCTCCGCGGGCGCTTTAGCCAGGCACTTGCGGATCAAGTCGATGGCGGCCGGGGCCACCCCTGCCTCGTGCAGCGGCTCCAGGTTCAAAGGGTCATAAAGAATCTTATGAAAGATTTTCTCGTAATTCTCGCCTTCGATGGGTTTCTTGCCGGTCATCAACTCGTACATCAGCACGCCAAAGGAATACACGTCAGCCTGCGTGGTGACGTCTTGCCCCAGCACTTGCTCGGGCGACATATAGTAAGGAGTCCCTAGCGTCATTCCGGTTTGAGTGAGATGCACGCTATCGGATTTGGCGATACCGAAATCCATAAGCTTGGCGCGCCCCAAGGCGTCGACGTTTATATTTTCCGGCTTAATATCGCGATGGACTATTTTCTTCTGGTGAATGTGGCCGATGGCACGCCCCACTTGCAGCCCGATCTGCATTCGCCGCGCGAAGTCGCCCGTGCGCTGATGCTCAATCGCCTCCCGCAGGCTCCCCCCCTCGAGAAATTCCATCACCATGAAGGGGCGTCCGTGCTCTTCGCCGAAATCGTAAACGGCGATGATGTTTTCGTGGGCAGTGCTCGACGCAATGCGGGCTTCGTGCAGGAAACGAGCCTTGGCCTCCGGGTCGCTGGCAGACGTTTCAGCGAGAACTTTTAGCGCGACACGCCGTCCCAGTACGCTATCTTTAGCCCGGTAGACACGCGACATGCCGCCGCCCAGAAATTCTTCCACTTCGTATTTGCCGACGCGCGAGGGATGTTCCATCAGCGGGTTACAGGAGCAACACACTTCAGTGTAGACAAAAAGTCTTTGCTGAAGACCGCCGGACCTCCTCCGGTGTCGACGAAGAATTCGTAGATCAACGGGCGTCCCTTCACCATCTGCGGTTGCTGGCTGCGGCCTGAAGTCACCGCCCAGGTGAAGGTGTAGCCATTGCCGGCATTTGTGGTGCGGTTGGCGTCGGCGAAAAAGCGGAACACAGCCCAGGGTCCGTCGTAGGATTGCGCGCCCAACTGACTGCCGCCCGCCACCTTCAGGTCCAACCGGAAATTACGCGTGCCTGGGCCTGGCCAGACGAATTGTTTTGAGGCGCCGCCTTTGAGCTGCGCCAGATCGCCGTTGACGGCGACGCCGAAGTCGTCCACTTGATCGGTAGGTTGCGGACGCAGCGTGTAGCGCAAATTTGGCTCTTGCCCGCTATCGCCGTATACGGCGCGGGAGAACTTCATCATCTGGCTGATGTAACGCACAAAGGCTGGGTTCAGAGGCGTGCTGCCTTGCGGCGAACAATCGCCGTTGGGGCACGCCATCACGCTCTTCAGCGATGATTCATAGAAAGTCCACAGCTTGCCGCTTTGCGGGCGCAGGATGCCGCCCAGTTCGTCGAGCGTCACTTCGGCTGTAGCAGTGGGATTGAACGGAAACTTCGCGGTCAGCGGATTAAACGCCGCGCAAAAGGCCGCGCCACCCGCGCGCAGATCGCCGCCCGCCAGGTTGTCTAGATACGTGATGGGCTGCAGCAACAGCTCTTCGGTGCGCTGATCGATGTGGCCCTCCGGGTCGGGCGGAAACGTCGCCGAGAGCTGGCGTGCGGTGAGGCGCGCGGATTGAGCGTTGTCGCGCGTCGACTGCTCGCCGCTGGGATCTTTGTTCGCGGCGCGGTCAACCGCCTGCTGCAGATTCATCAATCCGCCGTTGTAGCTTTGATTCGGCTGTACGATATACTGCTGCGCAGCCGACGGCGGCACCACGGCCTGCACGGCCTTGAACTTCTCGGCGACGCCCGGCAAATCGATGGCGGTATTCTGCGAGGTCCACCACATTAATGCGAGCAGCGGCGCACCGCTGCCAGTCAATAACGTCAGCTTGCGCGAAGCATCCTGATAACTGCCGTAGCGGTTCACATTGCTGCGGCGAAGAACGTTGCGCCACTGTTCGATGTAATCCTTGGTATACAAATCCAGGATGCCGCGCTCCATCGCGGCGCGGTCAACGCCCTGCGATTGATACGGGCCCAGAACCCACTGCTCGCCGCCGAAGTTCTGGCGCTTGATTTGATCCTGTACGAACTTCCAGCCGTCGCGTGTGAAGGCCCAGGCGACTTCGACAGTACTGGTGACGGCATCGGCGGTTCCCGGGAACTTCCGATTGAAACTGGTGGACGGATTTTTCTTCGCGGCCTCCGCCAGCAGGAATTGATATACCCGCTGCACACCCGAGAACTTCGACAGATAACTGCGCGAGCGGTCGACCGCGGCGCTGTCGTTGTCGGTGGAGTAGGGATTACCATGCTGTAGGTCCTGCGCGTAGAAGTCAAACTGCAATTTCGCCAGGTCCATACGGGTCTGGCCGATCTCATTTTCGCGGCCGCTGGACCAGCGCGCGCGCAGGCGTGAGCCTAAGAAATCCTGGAGGCTCTGGTCGGAAGACCGTTTCCATTCAGAGGTGGTAAGCAAATAGCTCTTGAGTGAATCGTAGCCGTAGCCGTAATCGTCGGAGGGCCCGGGCGCCGGCGGTGTCCGCTGCAGGAACGCGAGAATCCCGGCTTCCGTCGAACCAAACAGCAACTGGTTGAACTTCGAATAGAACACCCGTCGGACGCTGGGCAACACTGAACTTCCGCTATACAATCCCCAGCGCAGCCGCAAGGGCGCACCGTTGTATTCATACTCGGTGAGCTGAGCCAGCGATTGCCGCAAGGATTCGAGTTTATGCAAGGAGTCTTCCGATGGCAGCGCGTTGCCCGCGGCGGCGACGGCCGCGAGATTGCGCGAAGCATCCAGCGCGTTCTGTTCGAGCGAACGGTTACCCAGAAATGAAACCAGCAGCAGCATCGCATACAGCAGGCACAATCCGGCCGCGGTAGCATAGAGCGCGCGCTTCAACGTGCTGGTCTTGGTGCTGGAGCCGCTGGCGCGTCGTGCCGCCTCGTCGGCCAGAATCACATCGTTGAAAAGGTGCCCCAGGAATAACCACTGCGGAACTTTCCGCGAACCACCGCCGGGCGTCGCCTGGGCCTGCTGCGAGCGCCTCTGCGCTTCGACGCCGGCCCGGAACATCCCGGTGGCGCCGCTGAGTCCGGCTTGCTCGGTGGAGGTCACCAACGGCGCGGCTGGCATCTCCGTCATGGTTACCGGACGCACTCCGGAGAAATAAAAGCCGCGCAGGAAAGGACTGGAGCGCAACTGGCTGGGGCGTCCGATGTCCACCAGGAACTGCACCAGAGCACTGCGCAGCTTGCGAAATTCGCGTGGGAACTCGTACGACTGCGGAAGTTTTTCGGCGTCGGTTTCACGCGGCAGCAGTCGCAGCCGTTGATCGCAGAAAGTGTGAAATAACTGATTGAATGCAGCGGTCAGCCGCTGATTTTCTTCTTCGCCGTAGACCCCCGACGCATTCGCCGGGCGCATGGGCAGTGTCGCGCCCACCACTTGGCCGGCTTCCTCGTTACTCAAATTGCGCACAAATTCAGCGAAGTAAGGCAGACGGTCGGCCCGCGTGAACAACACGTACACCGGAAAACTGACGCCCACAATTTGGGATATTTCACCCAGCCGCGCTTGCAGATAGCGCGCCGCGTTCGCAATTGCCTCCGCCGCGCCCTGCCGCGCGAAGGATTCTAGATCGAAGCACAGTAACACGCCTCGGGGTGCCTGTCCGCCGCCGAGGGATTTCAATTTACCCGGCTGCAACTTGGCGACCAGACGCGACCACGCCTGTGGATTCCCCAGCACCGCGCCGCCGGCTTCGACAAACACGGTACCGCGCGCGTAGAAGATGTTCGCGGTGCGCGTCGGCGTGACCGCGTTATCTTGATACACCTGCCCAGCGAGCAATTCCGGCTCGATGCCGGATTGCAGAATGGTGCTGGTCTTCGCGGTGCCCCGATCGCCGATCACAAAAATCATCGGCAGGTTGGCGATCCCGGTGCCGGCTTTCGACTGCGCCAGCCGCGCGTTGGCATCGCGAATCAAAGGATCCGTTTCGCTCGCGCCGTCCGCACCCGGCGCTCCTCCGTCCCCACCAGCGCTTTGCTTCCGTTCTTGCGCCCGCTTCTGAAAATAGTAAAACAGCGCCGCGGAAGAAAGCCCCAGAGCGCACATCAAGCCCAGGAAGAAATACCAACGAGGCCCTTCGAGGTGCAGCAGGCTGCCGCCGAACAGGCCCAGGACGATAAAGAAGAGGAACGAGCCCGCCGACGCCCAGTATAGATTCATAACAGGCGCCTCGCGATGATCTCAAGACTATCGGCGCCGGAACTCAACATCAGGTAGAAACCGGCATACAATAGCACCACCAGAGCCGCGCAGCCGGCCGCGATCCACAACCAGCGCGTGGCCCAAGGGTCGCTGCCGGTCTTGAAAGGCGGGTCTTGCGGCAGCCTCCATCCGGCTGACAGCTCGCCGCCGCTTTGCCGGATGCGCTGAATCTTGTCGGCGGCTTGCATGGTGATGGCGCGCAAATCGCCGCGTCCGCCCATACTATAGCGGCCGGCGAAGCCCAGCAGTAGGCACAACTGGTACACCTCCAGGAGATCGGCGGTTTCGTGTGAATCTTGGCGCCCCAGCAGTTTCTGTAAATTCTGGAAGAAGATTTCGCCGGCAACGTGATGCCCGTAGCGTTCCTCCTGTAAGGGCTGACGCGGCCAGTCGGCAAACACCGGCAGACGCAGATTTAGGATCGACTCATCCAAAAAAGCGATCGCGGCAAAGGTGGCCAGCTCGATGTCATCCGCGCTATAGCCGCGCCGGCGGGCATCGTCGTCGGCTTGCTTGACGGCAGCCCAGATCTGGGCCCGGAAGGAGGCGGTATCCGCCACCTGTTGGCGATTGGATCGCAGGCGCTCGCCTACGGTCAATAACTCCTGGAATACGAACGCAAGATTTTCCACGCGGCGCGGCACCGCTTGCGGATGCATATCGTCAGGCCTCCAATATCACCAGCAGTTCCACCGCGGGGTCCGGCAAGTCGCCCGGCACGTACAGCCCAAGTTGTCGGGTTTGTACGATGTGGTCCCAGCACGGCCCGGATCGGCTCACGCTGAAATACTGATAGTCCGCCTTTACCGGAATCGCCGAAGGAGGCGCCGGCAGATGCGTCAGCGCCATGCCCGGCAGCGCGCGCTTCACTAGTTGCGGGACAAAATCCTTGGAACACAGTTTCACCAGCTGGGGGGTTTTGGCGATCAGATCCGGTTCGCTTACTCGCGAGCGCACCGCGAATACCCAGCGCGCACGGTCCAGCACGCGCTGGTCGGTAACCGCGGCCTCATAGAAGAACTCCGCGCGTTTGACCAGGGGAATTTCCACATATTGCGTGGGGACAATGGTTTCGAGGTGTAGCCGGATGTGCTCGTCGAGGGTCCCAAAACACTTGTCCAGGTTGCGATGATCGTACAACGGCAAATCGCGAGGATGCGATTCGATCGCAAACGTGCAGAGCGCCCCGCCCAGCCTCAGCATGTCGACGAACAACTCTTCGGGATGGCCGCGTTTGGTCAGGTATTGATGGCGCAGCGGAGCAAGCGATGAATTGACCGTATGCAACAGCCAGAAGTTGGCGATTTCCCGCGTCGAGAATTCGGCCCACGATTTCTCTTTACCGCCGCCAGCCGAACGGGAAAAACGCGAGCTTTTCTCTTCCAATATCTCGATCAGCCGTCCCAGAATGGACATCAGCCGCTCGCTGGCGCTGATCTCAACCGCTGGTGGAATAAAGCTTTCATCGAACACAAAATGGCCCGAGCCGTCGCGCATGATCCGCGCGATCGGCAGTGTGACTAGATCACCCGCCGGTTCGGTGTCAAGCAGCAGCTTGATGTTCTTGCGGCCGATGTGCACCGGCTTTTCGTCGCGCCCAGTGGTTTCATCGTGCAGCATCTGGATTTCCGCGCGGAACCGCAGCGCGCCGTTCTCCGTGTTTGATGCGTGAGTCAGAGACGCCGCATCGCCCGGTGTCATGGTATTGGCGCCTTCGGGACGCCGCGGAGCTACCGCCAGCATGATGGTGACGGTATCGCGTACCGCCGGAAACAGGTCGGCGATATTACGGGGCTCCGGCAGAGGGTCGCTTTCGGGCATGTGGAACACCATGCCATCGGCGAAAATACCGCGGGCATGAATCAGGGAGACGGTGCCGTTCTTGAGGGCCTCGCCGTCCAGTTGCGCGCCCACTAAACCCCACGGCTCAAACCACAGCGCCGCAGTGGTGAAGCCAATAGAATCTTCGAAATACCGGCTCTGCGCCTGAAAATGGTGCGGCCCCAGGTACATGCCTTCCGACCAGACCACCCGTGACAGGTATTTCATGATTCGAAGTCCTTACTGTATCAAAGCAGAAGCGCGGAGGTCAGGCGATCCGCAAAAGACCTTAGTGCCGATGTTCCGGCTGCGCTGTCCCTTGCATCGCGGTGCTGCAGTGGGTTTCGGCCAGAACGCACTTCACGTGCTCGAACTGAATCGTGGTATGGAGGATTTGAAAGCGCGCGCACAAGACATCATTAATCCGCCGCAAAATCGAGTCACTTTCCGAAGGCGGCATATCGTCAATCAGCACGTGGCAGCTCAGCGCGCGCGAGTCCGAACCTAAGCTCCAGATGTGCAGGTCGTGTACGTCAATGACACCCTCTACTCTGCCCAACTCGGCGGAGACTTTCTTCAGTTGCAATCCCTTGGGCAAACCCTCCAGAAGAATATTCAGCGAATCGCGGATAATGCCCCAGCCGGACCATACAATGGCGATGCCGATCAGAATCGAAAGAATGGGATCGATTGCCTGCCAGCCGGTATAGCGGATGGCGAGCGCGCCCACGATGATCGCCGCCGAGCTGGCCGCATCGCCCGCCATGTGCAGCCAGGCCGCGCGCACGTTCAAATCGTGGTGGTGGTCCCCATGCCCGCCGAGCGCCCAGGCAATCCCCAGGTTCAGCACCAGAGCGATCGCAGCCACGATCATCATTGTGTTAGCGGCCACTTGTTGGGGGTGAATCAGCCGGTCGTAGCTTTCGTAGAAGAGGATCGCGGCCAGCACCACCAGCGACAGCGCGTTCACAAAGGCCGCCAGCACGCCGGCGCGCTGGTAGCCGTAAGTTCTGGTGTGATCGCCGGGCCGGGCCTGCAGGTAGATGCCGAAAGCCGCCAGCAGCAAGGCAAAGGCGTCCGTGAAATTGTGGCCCGCGTCGGAAAGCAGCGCCAGGCTGCGCGCGCTGAACCCGGCTGCCGCCTCGAAAACCACGAAGCCCAGCGTAAGAACCAGCGAGACGATCAGGATGCGCTTCATCCTGCTGTCATCGCCCGCGAACTGGTGCACGTGCGGATGCTGATGTCCAGCGGCCATCTACTACCATCGTACAACTACCGTTACTTCTTTACGGCCGATTCCACCGCTTCCAGCTCCTTACCGGCGTCGGCCCACTTGCCCTGCGCGGAGAGCTGGCGGTAGCGTTCGAGATGCATGCGAATGCTGTCGATGCGCGGATCGGAAGGCGGAGGCGCCGCCGAAGTCACCGCAGACGTCGCCGGTGTACCTGACGGGGAACTTGCCGGCGCCGAAGTCGGCAGAATCTGCACCTGCTTGCCACCCTGTATCGCCTGCAGTTGCGCCAGCGCCTGCTCGTAAGTGTCGGCATATATAAGCGTACTGCCTCGCACCAAGGCTACCTTGCGCAACTGTGGCATGCGCGCCTGCGCGGCCTGGATGTAAATCGGTTCCACATAGAGAAAAGTATGGTCGATGGGCAGCGTCAGAATCTGGCTGCGCAGCACCTGCGAGCCCTGCTGGTTCCACAGCGTCAAGTCCTTCGAAATATTCTGATCCTGATTGATCAGCGCCTCCACCTGTAGCGGCCCCGAGAACACTTCCTGTTTGGGAAGCTGCAGAAATACCAGTTCGCCCAAGTGCTCGCCATCGCAGCGTACCGCCATCAATCCGATTAAGTTCTGCTTATTGCGCGGCGTGAATTGAATCATCAGAAGGAATTCGGGCTCCTTCTCCCCGGGTAGCTGCGCGATCAAATAGGTCGGCGGCACGGGTTCGGGCTCGGCTCCGGCGCCAGTCGTGAAAGTCGCCAGATCCCACAAGTCGGCCCGGTTGTAATAGGATTCCGGGTCGCGCATATGATAAGTTCGATAGATTTCGGCCTGTGCGCGGAACAACATCTCCGGAGCCCGTGCATGTTCGCGCAAACCCGCAGGCATGGCCGACGCCGGCGTAAATAACTCCGGGAACAAATGCTGGTAGGCACTAATCAGCGGATCGTTCGGATCGAAGACATACATGTGCACTTCGCCACTGTAAGCATCCACGGTGGCCTTGATGGAATTCCGGATGTAGTTGAACCGCCCCAGGTTCTCCATGGTTACGCCCCGCGAATACGGATGAGATTCGCTGGTGGTGTAGCCGTCCAGGATCCACACTAGCCGCCCATCCTCGGTGTTCACCAGATAGGGGTCCTCGTCCCAGCTGAGAAAAGGAGCCAGTTCGCCCACGCGCTCGGTGATCTTCCGGTGGATCATCATACGGCTTTCCGGCGTCAACGAATTAGTCAGCAGGATATTCCAGTCGCCATTAGCCACCGTGGCCAGCGCGCGCATCCCTAGTGACGACATCGGGAATCCACCCTTGCCTTCATAGCGGGTGTTGACTTCGCTCGACCCGGAAGGGTAATTGAATTCGGGCTGCGATGTGCGCACGAAAACCGTCTCGTCCATGGTCTCGCCGTAGTAAATCTCGGGGCGCTTGACTTCGAGGCTTTTGGTCTTGACCTCGACCGGCGCATCCAGCACCAGCAACTGCGGCAATCCGGTATCGCTGATGCGGTTGGCTTCCGCCAGCACGAAACCATAGCCGTGCGTGAACGTGAGAGCGCGATTGATCCAACGATTGCGTGCGTCACCCAGTTGATTCAGATCCAACTCGCGCGGCGCGAGCAATGTCTGGCGCAGACGCGAGTCGATCCTGTAGCGATCGACGTCGGTATCGGCGTAGGTATACGGACGCAGCGGCTGGCTCTGATTGAGCGTATCGTGAAACGGGCGCCAGTCCCACAGCCGCACATTGGAAAGCATCGAACGGTTGGCCTCAAAATCGATGTTTCCTTCTTTCTCCGCGGGAAAATCCACTACCTTCGCGCGCGTATCCAACCCGTATGCCGCGCGTGTCGCTTCGATGTGGCGCACAATGTAGGGCTTTTCAAGCATCAACTCATTCGGCCGAACATACAAACTCGCGGCCAGCGGCGGCACCAGCCAATCCACCACCAGCACCAGCGCGCACGCGATCGCCAACCGTCGGTGCCCGGCTATTACCAGAATGGCTGCCAGGATCGCCGCAGCCGCCTTGGCCACTTGCAGCGGCAGTCCCAGATTTTGCTGCAGATAATCGATCCCGACCATCAGGTTGCCATGATCGCTCAGCATGAGATCGTAGCGGCCCAGCCAGAACTGCGCGGCCAGCGCCACCAGAAACAGCGCGGCTAACCCCTTGAGCAATCCGGTTTCAAGGCGTCCCAAGCGGCCCAGATCGCGCAGATCGAGTTCCTGGCCGAACACGTATCCCGGCATGTCGCGCTTGAGTTGCCACCCCCGGGCCGCGACATAATACACCAGTCCTCCAACGAACGCGGTGGCCGCTACCCAGCTAAGCAGCATGCTGTAGAACGGCAGATCGAAGAAGTAGAACGGGAGTGGCTTCCCGAACACCGGATCGGTCCAGCCCGACGCCGTGGCTCCTTTACCGCCGACGTAGCGCGCGACAGTCCACCCGTCCACCGTTGAAAGTGTGAGAATCAGTGCGACGAAAGCCAGCGCCAGCGTGGCCAGGCGCGCATAGAGGCGCCACTCTCCCAGCCGCTCGCCCGCGTGTTTCATGCCCCGCGCGTGCGCCACCCACAGCACCGCGAATACGATTATCCACGCGGCCAGGCCAGGTAAGTAGCGGTAGGCCGTCATTCGTAGCCA
>Ga0105240_10003598_pt1 | contig 24007 bp, 33 predicted proteins | sample KBSC54metaG_FD_80426 | JGI IMG/M metagenome (GOLD analysis project Ga0105240, IMG submission 80426) | Corn rhizosphere microbial communities from Kellogg Biological Station, Michigan, USA - KBS C5-4 metaG | ecosystem: Host-associated > Plants > Roots > Rhizosphere > Soil | place: Michigan, USA...
TAAATGAGGTGGCATTGTGCAATCTAACCAACAGTTCGAGCGGACCGTGAAGCATAGTGGGCCGCGTCTGCCCGCGGCACGGCTGTCCGTGGCCGGCCGTTCAACAAGTCGTTAGCTGTCACAACATGAGCGGCCGCCGCGAAATTCAGCAACAGCACGAGCGGGCCGTGGTAAGCGATTTTCTGGAGTGGCTAGCGGCGTCGAGAAAGGTATCCTTTCGCGTGGTCGAAGAGCCGAACCCGCCCGAGGCGATAATTCAGTCGCCCCGGCTCACTCGGTGGGTTGAGGTCGTCGAAGCGCCCTGGTCCGAGGCGTGGTCGCGGGATCAGTTCACTTATGCAACGCCCGGCGATGAGCATCGACCAATCGGGGATGGGCCATTTCTCGAACCGGATGCAGCGTTCGCCCAATCCTTCGTCCGCTCCGTGTCAAAGAAGCTGGGCAAATCCTCGTATCTTCCGTTTGCTGAAAAGTACGGGCCGGGGTACCTGGTAGTGAATGTCGACTATCCGTTGTACGACCATCGTGCTCACAAGAAGGCAAGGCAATTTTGGGAGGCGGGAAGGCCGTGGTTTGACCGTGGCTGTTTTCGGGATATCTTCATGCGCATCCGAATGTATAAGGGCTATCGGTTTCAACGGTGGGCGCCATGAAGGTGACAGCTAACAACGCGTTGGAGCGGACCGTGAGGCATAGTGGGCCGCGTCTGGCCGCGGCATCGGCATTGTGGCCGGCCGCTCAACTCGGTCGTTAGCGGTCATGAAAGTCCTCGCAGTAATGACAGCGTCGTCCGCGTTCATTGTTGTGGCGTGCGCACAAGCGCAAGAGTGCCTGGAGCACGCCAGCTCCTATTTCAACCAAGGGCTCTCGCGCCTACTCAGCGCAAAGGGCGTCGCGAACTCCGTGCAGCCAAATCGGGGTGTGTGTTTTGCCAATCGCGACGAATCGAAAGTCAAGGCGGCTGAACGGGAGCTCGAGCGGTACTTCTATGAGGTCGCGGATACCCTGCGAAACTCATGCGACGAAGCATCAGTTGTCGCTTGGGCTACACGCGAGCGGCTGCCGTTCGAGGTGCACGACACAACGGATTCCGGCGACCGTCCCTCTTATCGAATGATCAGTATCTATTCGTTCTCGCCGGAGGAGGTCATTTCAAACAGGCGCAAGCTGGCCGAGGCACCACGCGTGCAGCAATGCGCGGCAAAGTCATGACCGCTAACAACGCGTTCGAGCGGACCGTTAGGCGTGGCGGGCCGCGTCTGGCCGCGGCATGGGCATCGTGGCCGGCCGCTCAACTCGGTCGTTAGATCGCTCAGAGATGCCGCGCTTTCGGATACAAGTCGAGGGTTCGAACATCGAGATACCGCGGGACGAAGCGCGGCCTGAATCGGAGGCCATTCGTGGGTTCTTCGTATCGCGAATTGTCAGTGCGCTTGGTCCCGAGGCCGCCGCAAATCAGGCAACAGCAGCCATTGCCTTTGAGTGGAGCAATGGCCAGTTCAGAGATCTGAACATGCGCCCCGTCTTGTCCGTTTCAGAGGTTCGCCCAGCTGGGTTCTGGGAATGGATTCGTGCCAGGAATACTGGATATGTATTTCACCCGGGTATCTGAGCGATCTAACAACGCGTTGGAGCGGGCCGGTGGGCATCGTGGCCGCACCGTGCGCGCATGCATGTGTGCGCGGGCCGGTGCGGAAAGCGGCTCGTGCCAGGCCGCTCAACTAGGTCGTTAGGCATCAATGTCGAAGACAAAGACCGTCGGCGAACTAGCTATCAGCGCCTTGCTTTGGGCGTGGGCCGCATCGCTCATCCTGTGCATGTTCGCCGTGTACGTCGCATCCTGGCAGTGGACAGTGGCGATCGTTGCCTACATGCTTGTTTCCCTGGCGGTTGTGGGGTTTGCCGCTGGGTATATTCAACTCAACGGTCATACGCCGCCGCGAGCTAGAGGCAATGGCGGCGGCTTCGGCGAGCATGATGCCTAACCACAAGTTCGAGCGGACCGTGAACCATCGTGGCGTGCTGCCGGGCGCCCTTGGAAATGGTGCGCCCGGCGGCACGGTCGGCGTCGTGCCCGGCCGTTCAACAAGTCGTTAGGCAGCATTTCATGATTCCCCCCAGCACTGTCGAAAAATGCCGATAGACCACGGCCTTGCGATCCTCATCTTCATCGGTCGGCTTGGTGATGTGTGGAGCACGCTCTTTCTCACGCCGACCCTGGCGTTGGAGGCCAATCCAATCGTTCGGCGCTTCAAGCGGCCTACGTTCGTACTCGGTTTCCTCTTGTGCTTCGTCCCATATTTCGATGTGAATCTCGGCGTCATGGTGGCCGTGCCGCTTCTCTTAGTAACGGCATCGAATCTGAGCCGCGCCTGGATGGCACGCGTCTTGGGCGAGCGTGAGATGGAAGCGCTATTTCTCCGCGCCGCCTCGCGTGGCGCGCTTGGAATGGCTCTTTGGCTTGTTTGGGGAGTTGCTATCTTCTTCGCGCTGGCGGCAAGCATACTTTGGTGGCTTGCGGCCGACGACGATATAGCTTGGTACTTTGCAACGGGATTGGCGCTCTACGGACTCATATTCGCCGTTCATAACAGTTTCGCGTTCGTGCGTATATTCCGCTTGGCCCGAGAGAAAATGGGAAATGCTGCCTAACAACGCGTTGGAGTGGACCGTGAGTCACCGTGGGCGCCCTGTGCTCGCAATGAATTGCGTGCTCGCCAGGGCGCAACAGCGCCTGTGGCCGGCCGCTCAACTCGGTCGTTAGCCGACGATCGAGGGCGGCGGGTATACTTTCGCCATAGCGCAAATGAGGTGGCGCCATGGGCAAGATCGAACGTCTGGAACAGGAAATCCGCGCGCTGTCCGATGAGGAATTGGCGCAATTGCGTCGGTGGTTCATCGAATACGACGCGGAGGCGTGGGATCGCGAAATCGAGGCTGACGCAAAGGCCGGAAAGCTGGATCGCCTCGCCGAGGAAGCTCTTCGGGATTATGCCGAAGGGCGGACGAAGAGAATTTGAATCATCACACCACGCCGAGGTTCTGGGCGTGTTACCGCGACTTGCCTGCCGAGGTCCAGTCGCTCGCCGACAAAGCTTTCGAGTTGGCGGAACAAAATCCCAAGCATCCGTCAATTCATCTCAAGAAGGTGGGGCGCTTCTGGTCGGCTCGAGTCGGGCTGCATCATCGAGCGGTCGCCGTCGAGGCCCCGGATGCGCTTGTGTGGTTCTGGATCGGTCCGCATCGCGAATATGAAAAGATCGTCGGATAACAACGCGTTCGAGCGGACCGTAGTGCATCGTGGGGCGTCGGCGGGAGCTTCCACTTTGCTCCAGGCGATGCAACGCCTCATTGGCAAGAATGGTCGCCGTGCGCTCTAACAACGCGTTGCAGCGGACCGGAGGCGCTCGTGGGCCGCAGCTTGGCGCTCAAGTGATGGTGCGCCAAGCTGCGTCAACAGCGGCGGTGGCGGCCGCTGAACTCGATCGTTAGCAACCATGCGCCTCACCGCCTTGCTTTTGGGCCTAGTGACAATCGTCTCATCGGTTGCGGTCGCCGATTCTCCGGTCAAATGGGCGCCGTACGCTGCTCAGCTACAGCTCGTGTCGTTTGATTCGGCCACTTCGTCGGCCGTCTTTCGCGGCAAGCTCGCACTTCGCGGCCGTTTGTTCTTCGACTTCGATCATGACGCTGATGGCCGCGCTGTCGATGTCCTATTTGCGCGGCTGGTCCCGGACAAACAAACTCGAAAGCGGCTCCCCGCAATAGTTTCCGGTCCATTCGCTGCGCCCATAAATTTCGTTCATCTTGGTCCTCCTGAGCGCCTCCTCTCCATGGCACTCGGACAGGCCGAGGCGGACCGCCTGTCGCACGGTGACGGAAAGTCAGTATCAGTTGACGCGGACGTCGTCATCTCCGAATTCCGCGTCGCAGTCGAGTGCGATTCGCGCATATATGCCGCAATTCCCGTTTCGGTGACACGCGCTAAAGGTCCGGTTATCGTGGCGCAGAACAAGTTGCATGGTTGCTAACAACACGTTGGAGCGGACTGTATTGCATCGTGGGGCGTCGGTACCGCGCTCTATCCTAATCGCGTGGCTACGCCAAGGGGTACCGTGGCCGGCCGCCCAACTCGGTCGTTAGAGGTCACTGGAACGTGAGCGCGGAATCAGAGGACAGGGGATCATCCGCCGTAGGCCTGCTGCTGATTTTCTGGGGCGGTGGGGTGTTTGCCGCCGCAGTTGGCGTGCTCAATTCGAGGTGGGGTTGGGTCGTGCTCGCCGCGGGCATGGTGCTTCTGGGTCTAACTAGCGCCATGAACAATCGGAGCGTCGCAGGTTCCCCGCTCGCCATGCGCATCAACTATGAAATCTGGAGCCCTTGGTCCCTACGATTGAATACGCTTGGGGTCGTATTAGCAGTGGTTGGCGTACTAATGATATGGGCACAGTGACCTCCAACAACGCGTTGGAGCGGACCGTCAGGCATGATGGGCCGCGTCTCGCCGCGGCCTGGGCATCGTGCCTGGCCGCTCAACTAAATCGTTAGACGTCATTGGACCGCAGCCTCATCCTTCTTGGTGCAGTGATCATTGTCTCGGTGGCGAGCGCGGCAATTTGGCACTTTTTCGTGAAGTCATACGCGTGGGCGATCGTCGGCTCGTCGGTTACTGTGGGCGTAATCACATATTTGGCCTATCCAATTGTTCGCGGTGTCGTTCCAAATGCGCTCATTGTCATGAACGCGTTTGTCCTGGGCGTCGTGATCGCGCTTGGCGTTGGAATTCCATTTAAGCGAAAGCGTTTGCGCAAAGCGGGGTAAGCAATGACGTCTAACAACGCGTTGGAGCGGACCGGCGTTCATCGTTGGCGCACTGCCCTCGCAACGCATCGTGTGCCCGCCGGTGCGCAACGACTTTCGTGGCAGGCCGCTCAACTCGGTCGTTAGACAGCAGCAAAACATCGAAGGAGGAAGCGCCATGGGTCTATTCACGAATCCACACCAATGGGCCGCGTCGATGGTGGGCACTTGGGCTAGGTTCTGGTTGTTCGCCGTGGCGTTGAGTGTCTTTCTCGTGGTGCTGGTCCAATTGGCCGCATCCGAGGGAATTCGGGCAGCTTGGGGATTTGCGTTCTTCATCGGGGCATTTCAACTTGGAATGTTGTACGCGCTTCGAAGAATTCTCACGGAGCCACCGGTCAATGGCGCTAAGCAAGGTGCTGTCTAGCAACGCGTCGGAGCCGACCGTGAGGCAGGGTGGGCCGTGCCTGGCCGCGGCATCGGAAGCGTGTCCGGCCGCTCAACTTGGTCGTTATATGGCGAATAAAGGCGCATCACAGTCGCGCACGCCTCGCCACCTGGGAGGTACATCGTGATTCGTGGCGGCTGTCTCTGTGGCGGCGTTCGTTTCGAGATCGCTCGGGCTGTTGGACCGTTTGAGCTGTGCCATTGCAGCCGATGCCGCAAGGCCGGCGGTTCAGCCTTCGTGCCTTGGCTGGGTGTGCTGCGCGAGGATTTCTGCCTCGTCCAAGGTGAAGAGTTGATTCAGAGGTACGAAGCTCCGCTTCGCGACAAGCCTCCTCCTTATCGCGCATCGTTTTGCGGTCGATGCGGTTCGCCCGTGCCCGATCCAAAGTGGGAAGGCCCGTGGATTGAGGTGCAGGCCGGCGTACTCGACGACGATCCGGGCCGTCGACCCGAGAGACACATTCTGGTGGAGGCGAAATCGTCTTGGTTCGCGATCAGCGATGCGCTGCCTCAATTCGATAGAGCGGCCATCAACACTCTTCGAAACAGCACGCCGTCTCCACAATGAGAGATTCGCCATCTAACAACGCATTGAAGCGGACCGTGACGCATAGTGGGCCGCGTCTGGCCGTGGCATCGGCATCGTGGCTGGCCGCTGAACTCGGTCGTTAGGCATCTCGTAAGCAGCGGCGTAAAATAGGCATCGCCATGAATTTTGTGATCGAGTGCGAGTGCGAGGACGACGGCCGGTGGCTTGCGGAAGTACCGCAGCTGCCCGGTGTTCTTGCGTACGGCGACTCCGCAAACGACGCCATGGCGAAAGCGCAAGTTCTCGCCCTTCGCGTGTTGGCTGAACGTCTCGAAAATCACGAGACCGGACCCCAGGCCATCACCTTCAGCATTGCTGCGTGACACAGTGGCCTTCGACCAAGGCGCGTCGCGTTTACGCGGCGTTGCTGAGCGTCGGGTGGCAGCTCAAGCGTCAGACTGGGTCGCATCGCACGCTTAGCCGCAATGGCTACCCGGATTTCGTCTTCGCATTTCACGACGGAGAGGAAATTGGACCAAAGATGCTGGGTCGGATCGCGAAGCACACGGGCATCACGCCGGAAGACCTGTAGGCACGAGATGCCTAACAACGCGTTGGAGCGGACCGTGGGGCACGGTGGGCCGCGTCTGGCCGTGGCATCGGCATCGTGGCTGGCCGCTGAACTCGGTCGTTAGGCCTCATGCAACCTCCGTTGTCATCAAGCATGAAGTTGTTCTCGGGTAGATGCCTTTGCGGGCAGGTGGAAATTGTCGCGCGCGGAGAGCCACTTCGCACCGGCATATGCCACTGCGCCGACTGCCGACAAGAGAGCGGTTCCGCTTTTACTTTCTACGGGGTTTGGCCCGCCGCCCAGTTCGAGAGCAAAGGCGGCACATCCGAGTTCCGTGGTCAGCACTTCTGTCCTCGCTGTGGGTCGCGCCTGTTCTCTGTCGATGATCGCGAGGCAGAGATCAAGCTCGGTGTCCTTTCAGAAGCTCCCACTCCCCTCGTACCTAGCTACGAGCTCTGGGTCAAACGTCGGGAACCGTGGCTGCGACCGATCGAGGGGGCCGTGCAGTACGAGGAGGATCGAAAGTGATTCAATCACGAGCGCACAGCCGCTTCGTACGCTTCCGGCCGCCGCGCGGCGTGAGGCCTAACCCTTCCATCGAGCGGAGGCGACAGCCGGCTTCTCTGCCTGTCGCCTCCCGCTCATGTCAAACGTTAGACCGCATGAGAAGGGCCGCGCGAATTGTCGCACTATGTTTCCTCGCAAGCAGCTTCTCTGCGCGGGCTGCGGAGGAATCGGTCTCCTTCACACTTCCGAGTGCGGTGACGATCCGAATCATTGAGGCCCCATTCGTGGCTTCTAAGCACCAACTCAAAGCCTGCCCGGGCGGCCCTGAAGCCTGCCTCATTGATGGTCGATTGCCGCTCGGGACCGATGGCGAGGTGCCGAAGACATATGTAAAAAGCATCTCTGCCTCGTTCAAAGGGCGAACGTACGCGTTGGACGCGTCCCAAATGTTCAATGCCTGGGCTGGCCGGGCGTTTGAAGTGAAGTTGAGAGATGGCGGTCACTTCCGTTACTTCGGCGGGCGGTGCGAAGATCGCCTGAATTGCATCTTCCGAGGTCTATTCTCGGACGGGGCAGGTGCCTTTGTCGCGGAATGGAAAGTCGTGAACGGTACCTCTCAGCGCACGGCTCTCACCTCGAGTAGCGACGTTGTGGCTTTCTTCATGAACAATATCGACCCACCGGTAATCGACTGATGCGGTGTAACAACGCCTTGGAGCGGGCCGCGAGGCATCGCGGGCCGCGTCTTTCCAGGGCCTGGCCATCGTGGTCGGTCGCTCAACTCGGTCGTTAGGCTGCAATGGCCGAGCTGACAAAGCGGGATATATTTTCGACGGCGCGCCTCATCTTGCGCACAACGTCCGAGCGCGACATCGACGCGCTTCATGAAAGGATCTTCTCCGATGCCGAGGTGATCCGCTTCGTTTTCTTTGGAAGGACATTTTCTTGGCAAGATTCGGCGAAGTTCATCCGTGAGCAATTCAATTTCTCCGATGAAGATATCGGGCTGTCTACGTTGGTGGAGAAGGCGTCCGGCGAGGTGATCGGCTTCTCCGGGTTGAGGCCGTGCACCGCTCTCGGTGGGAATGACTTGGAGCTTGGCTTCGTCCTGGCTAAGTGCGCTTGGGGCAAAGGATATGCGTCCGAAATTGGAAGAGCTCAAATCGAGTTCGGGCTGGGTCGCCTGGGTCACACGAGGCTTTTGGCCCTGGTGCACCCCGCGAACGCTCGGTCGATCAATGTCATTGTCAAGTTGGGCATGCGGCATAGAGCCGATGCGCCGTCGGATGAAAGAGGTGATCGGCGTGTGTACAGCATCGAAGTCTGATTACGCGCTGGAGCGGGACTTGGAGAAACCATCGAGTTATGAAGCATGCCGGTCGTTAGGCCCCACGAACAACATCATCGAAAGGAAGGCCTGTGCGTAAATCCGTGCTGTGGTTCTGTCTCGTGCTGCCAGCCTGTGCATCGGTACCATCGCAAGATCCGAAGGAGGTTCGAAGCATCATCGAGCGCCACAATTCCGATGCCGAGCGGTGGTATGCCTCAGGGGAGGTTGATTCAGTTGCGTCCATGTTCGCCGAGGATGCGTGGCAGATGCCACCGAACAGCCCTCCGCTTGTCGGGCGGGAAGCGATCCGACAGTTTTGGCGCCAGGCGGTGAAATGGGGGAAGTGGGAATTCTCCTTACAAACCCAGGATGTCAGCGTGAGCGGACCTATCGCGATTGAGCGCGGCAAGTACCGGCTCAAGTTCGCGGCTGGACCGGGCGCGCCGCCCGGCATGGGTTCATTTCAAGACCGGGGCAATTATTTGGTTCATTGGCGCAGGGAGCTGGATGGTGAATGGCGAGCCGTCGGTGATGCGCCCGTAAGTGAAGTGCCGCATGCGCCTTAGTAGCCGGGAGCTCGTGTGGTCTTCATGGCCCACCGCTCAGTTCGGGGGAGGAATCGACGAAGAGGTACCGCCCGTGCTCGTCTCCGCTGACGTCAGGGTTGCAATGGGCGGCTATCCTTGGGCGCCCACGCTCGATGGCGGCTTCACCGTGCTGGAGCTGCCTTCGCGCGACCAGGCCATCGCATGGGCGGCGCGTATCGCCAAGGCCTGCCGGTGCGACCAGGAACTGCGCGTGTTCGGGTTCGACCCACAATCCTAAAGACGACACTGAAATGGCGGACGTTCTGGGGGCCACAATCGCGATTTTCGCCTTTCATCCTCTCCGATGTGCGTTGATCGCGGCGGTGTTTACATCGGCCCTCTTCTTCCGGAGATATTCACGGGGTACTAAGTTCGTGCTTGGCGGTGTCGCCATTGCCTGGTGGGCCTTCGCACTTCTCGAGGCAGCCACGCCATCCGAAATGAATATCCGTGTCGACCTTGTCTTCCTGGGCCCGGCATTTCTTCTGTTGGCGGTGGTAGGTGTTTGGTGTCTGGCCGCAGGCGGTCGAGGCAGAGTGAAAGCATGACGCCCGACAATCCGGCGCGGCCTCGGCGCCGAGGTGGCTGCCAGGAGCCTAGAGGACATCCATCGCGAGATGAGGAAAAGCAATGTTTGACCACGTCAAATTCGGGGTGAGCGACTATGGCGCGAGCAAGGCGTTCTTCCTGAAGGCGCTCGAACCGCTGGGCGTAGCCGTCGTCTCGGAGGGAGCACCTGCGTACGGCGTCGAGCTCGCGAAGGGCGACGTGTCCTTGTGCCTGTGCCAGACGGGGGAGAAGCCGGCACCTCTACACCTGGCGTTCAGGGCGGAGACTCGCGGACAGGTCGAGGCCTTCTACCGTGCGGCCCTGGAGGCGGGCGGCAGGGACAATGGGGCGCCCGGCCTGCGCCCGCACTACCATGCGAACTACTACGCGGCCTTCGTCATCGGGCCCGACGGGCACAACGTCGAAGTGGTTTGCCATGAGCCCCGGGACTGAGCTCGATCTGCGCGGATATGCGATCGCCTCCCGCATCGTCGACCCGCGGGAAGTCTCCGCCGTTGGGAAGGCGATCGACCGTCTCGATCTGGCCTCCCGTACATCGCGAAGCGCGCCCGGCGGGAGGGCTTGCCGAGCGGCCCGCGGTAGGGGACCATGGCCGCGCCGGGTCGAGGGAGCAGGGTTTCCATGACCGAAGCCGCCGTCGCATCGCCGCGCTCGCGCGAGCACCGCAAGGCCGCGACGCGCGCGGGGCTGCGCTACGTGACGGACGGATTCTCGGGCATCACGCGCAAGCGCGCGGGCTCGGGGTGGACGTACTTCGAGCCGGACGGCACGCGCATCCGCGACGCGCAGAAGCGCCGGCGCCTGGACGCCCTCGCCATCCCGCCGGCTTGGACGGACGTGTGGATCTGCCCCGATCCGGACGGCCACATCCAGGTGACGGCCCGCGACGCGCGCGGGCGAAAGCAATACCGCTATCACGCCGACTACCGGGCCGCACGCGACCGGTCGAAGTTCCGCCGCATGATCGAGTTCAGCGAGGCGCTGCCGCGGCTGCGCGAGAAGATCGAGCGGGACCTGCGCGCGGCCGAGCTCTCGCGCCGGCAGATCATCGCCACCGTGATCTGCCTCCTCGACCGGACGCTCATCCGCGTGGGCAACGACGAATACGCGCGCCAGAACCGCTCGTTCGGCCTCACGACGCTGCGCCGCCGCCACGTCGAGGTGAAGGGCACGATCCTGCGCTTCAGCTTCCGCGGGAAGAGCGGCATCGAGCACGACGTCTCGATCGCCGACCGCAGGCTCGCCCGCATCGTGCAGCGCTGCCAGGACCTGCCCGGCGCGGAGATCTTCCAGTACGTCGACGCCTTCGGACGGCGCCAGACGGTCTCCTCGGACGACGTGAACGAGCGCTTGCGCGTGATGAGCGGGCGCGACATCACCGCGAAGGATTTCCGCACCTGGGGCGGGACGATGCACGCGGCGATCGCGCTTCGCGCGATGGGCCCGGCCGCGAGCCGCCGCGAGGCGGACCGCAACATCGTGCGCGCGATCGACCTCGTGGCCGAGCGCCTCGGCAACACGCGTGCCGTTTGCCGCAAGTACTATGTGCATCCGGCCCTCATCGAGGCGTACCTCCTCGGGAGGACCGCGAAGCTTTCCCCGGACCCGCAGGCGCCCCCCGAGCGCCGCGGACGGACCACGGCGGCCCTCCGGCGCGACGAGGTCGCGGTGCTGCAATTCCTGCACGAGGAGTTAGACTGACGGCCCATGGTGTTCGCGCTCGACAAGGACAACGGTGAGCTGCTGGCGCTCGAGTCGCCGCTCGACGCTCCGGCCCGGTGCAAGCCCATCGACGTGAAGGACGGCTACTGGCTCTTCTTCGCGGAGGATGGCTCGCCGCTCGAGGCGTGGTTCGAGGATCCCACGGTCGCGGACGAATCGCCTGAAACGCTGGGCGAGTTCGCGCTGGAGCGCGCGGTGTCCGGGCGGTGGCTGCAGGAGCGCCTGGACGAGGTGACGGCGGTGAAGGGATGCGGCCTCGCCACCGTGGAGGCCGTGGCCGAGACGCTGAAGGCGAACCGGGCGAAGCGCGTCATCGCCGATCGGAGGCGGGCATGAGCGAGCCTCCCTTCATGATCGACGGCGCGCGCGTGATCGAGTTCGCCCAGCTCGGCGGGACGCTGGACCCCGCGGCCGAGCGGTCCGGGCCCCTGTCGAGCGTGTTCGGGGGCGTGCCGGTGCATCTGCACGATATCGAGGGCGTGGCGATCGCGCAGGACCTGGTCGAGGATGGCGTGTTCCTCGTCCTCTGCAACGACGAGTGGGTCACGATCACCGCGGCACGCTTCGGCGACGCCCAGGGTGCCCGGGCATCGGCGGAGGAGGCCCTGCCCATGATTCGCGGACGCTGGCGCGAATACCGCGAGCTCACGCCGGAAGAGGGAAAGGAGCTCGAGACGACGCGGGCGTTCCTCCGCGAGCTGGCGGATCAGTTCCCGAACGAGTGATCGATGGCCGGCCCGCGCTCCGAGTCCCGCATGCTCGCCGCGATCCTCCTCGCCGTCGTGGCGGTGATCCCCGGCGGGGTCTGGGCGCTCTTCCTCACCGCGCCGGCGGGCGGAGCGAGCTTCGTCCAGTTCGTGAGCGCCGCCCACGGGGAGTTGCGGGGAGTGCTCATCCTCATGGCCGTTTCCGCGGTATTCTCCCTCGCCGCGGCCATCGCGGTCGCCCTGTCGAAGCGGCCTGTCGTTCCGCGGATCGCGCTCGCCGGCGACCTCGCGCAGCTCATCGCATACGGCGTCTTCGGCGCGTGGCCCATGGTGCTCTTCACGGCGGCCCCGCTCTGGTGGCTCTACAAGGCGCAGGGCGAGCGCGCGGGCGTCGAGGCTCCGGCGCGATGATGCGCCGGTGACGGAGGCGAAGATCGCGATCCGCCCGATCGAGGGCTCCGATATCGAGACCGTTGCGGCCCTCCTCGCCGAGCTCGCGAGCGCGTTCATCCTGCCCGGCTTCGAGCGCCCCGCGCGCGAGAGCTTCCTCGCGAAGAACGGGCCCACGGCCATTCGGGGGTTCATCGCGGACGGATTTCGGTACCATGTCGCAGAACTCGACGGGCGTATCGTGGGTTTCGTGGGGGTGCGCGGGAACAGTCACCTGTACCACCTCTTCGTGGCCACGCCCGTGCAGCGCCGCGGGATCGGCCGTGCGCTGTGGGAGGCGGCGAGGCTTGCCTGCGAGGCGAGCGGCCACCGCGGGCCTTTCACGGTGAACGCGTCGGACAACGCCGTGCCCGTCTACGAGCGATGGGGCTTTCGGCGAGCGGGACCGCCCCGGGATTCGAACGGAATCGTGTACAACCCGATGGAAATGCAGGCCGCCGCACCGCCGACGATGCGAGGAAAGAATGGATAGATCCGGCAAATCGCGATCGGCTACCCTCATCCTCAGGCTCCGCTTCTAGGATCGCCATGTCGAAAGTCGTCGTCCGCAGCTTCGGAATCTCCATCGACGGGTACGGTGCCGGAAAGGACCAGGACCTCCAGAACCCCTTGGGCGTCCGCGGGCCCGAGCTCATGGAGTGGTTCTTCCCCACGCGCATGTTCCAGAAGATGTTCGGCAAGGAGCAAGGCGAGACGGGGGTCGACAACGGCATCGCCGAGCAGGGCTTCGAGGGCTTGGGCGCCTGGATCCTCGGCCGCAACATGTTCGGCCCCGTGCGCGGCCCCTGGCCGGACGAGAGCTGGAAGGGCTGGTGGGGCGAGGAGCCGCCGTACCACGTTCCGGTGTTCGTCCTCACGCACCATCCGCGCGCGCCGCTTCGCATGAAGGGGGGCACGGAGTTCCGCTTCGTGACGGAAGGCATCGATGCGGCGCTCGCGCAGGCGAAGGAGGCCGCGGGAGGGCGCGACGTGCGGATCGGCGGGGGCGTCTCGACCGTCCGCCAGTACCTGCGCGCGGGCTTGATCGACGAGCTGCACCTCGCGATCCGCCCCGTGCTGCTGGGTGCCGGCGAGAACCTGCTGGCCGGAATCGACGCCCACGCGCTGGGCTACGAATGCGCGAAGGACGTCGCGGGCGAGCGCGCGATGCACGTCTTCCTCCGGAAGCGCGCCTGACGCGCGCTCTATCCCTCGCCCGGCAAGCAGGTCGTGCTCTCGTTCGATGCGAGCGGAAACCTCATCCGCCGCCTGGAGGTCGAATGATCCGTCGATTTCGTGGACGCCGGCGCGTGAAGCCGGCGAGAGAGGAGACACCATGAAGAGCATCCGCATCGCCGTTGCCGTCGCGATCGCCGCCGCGGCCGCGCTCCCGGTCCTCGCCGCGGGCGGCCACAAGGGGCCCATCGACCTCGACCGGCCCGGCGCCCTCGACCAGGTGAAGCGCGAGCGGCCGGGACAGTTCGAGGCCATCTCGCAGGTCCTTCGCGCCGCGGAGCGCCTTCCGTGCAGGGAGGGGGAGCTCAAGGCGCTGCGCACGCGCTTCGACGTGCGCGAACTGGCGTGCACGACGCTCCTCATGACGAGCGATCCGCCGAAGCGCCGCGTGACCTTCTCGCTCGGGGAGGAGCGCTACATCGCGGTCGTCACGATGAAGGACACGAACGGGAAGCTCCTCCCCGCGAAGGAAGGCCGCTGAACGCGCCGGATCCCGGCGGCGAGGCCTGGGCCGCCAATGGCCTGTGAAGAGTGCCGGGACCTCGCGACCCACACCTTCCGCACGCCGGACGACCTGATCCACGCGCTGCGGGTCGCCGCGGAGGAGATGAGCCGGGGCGTCCTTTCGCGCATCGGGGGCGAGGCGGCGCCGGGAAGCGCCGAGCGCGAAGCGCTCGACTCCGCGCTCGCGAGCGGCGCGCTTCCGGGGAAGCTGCGCTACCGTTTCCGGTGCGAGGTCTGCGGCGACCGGTTCTCGCTCGAGGGCGATCCGGAGCGGGGCACCGGCGCGTGGACCCGCGAGGCGGAGGAACGTTAGCCGGGAATTCGCCTGTAGCTCCCGCGGGGGCGGCGCCCGGCCGCGAGTCCTACGCACGAGGACGCATGGGGCGTATCGAACCGTGAGACTGCGCGGGGTGTCGGACATGATCGACGCTCCATTCCGGAGGAAGCCATGAGATCCATCGCCATCGTCCTCGGCACGCTCGCCGCCGCCGCGACCGCGAGCGCCTTCGCCCAGGTCCCGTACTACCGCGACTACCGCGCCGACCCGGCGTACGTCCCGCCGCCCGCCAGCGCCTACTACTACGACCGACGGGACGACGAGCGCTACTATCGCGACGACCGCTGGCGCGACCGCGACTACGCGCGCGAGCGCAGCTACGAGTGCTGGAACCCGCGGGCCGGCCATTTCGAGAACGTGCGTGAGGGCGAGTACCAGAACGACCTCGACTTCTCGCGTTGCCGCATCGTGGGCAGCGGATATATCGGGCCGTATCCGGGCTATCGCTGGCGCTGAAGCGCGAGCGTTCGACGGCGCCTTCGGGCGCCGTTTTCTTTTGTGACATCATGGCCGCATCGTGAGTCCCACCACCCGCATCTCGGTCGCGAACGTGTTCATGGCGATCGGGATGCTGCCGCTCGCGCTCTGGGTCGCGATGCTCGTGAACTCGCTCGATCTGCTCCGGAACGGCGAGTTCGGCCTGCCCGAGCTCATGTTCGCGGGCGTGGCCGGGATGGGCGCGTACCTCTTCACGCTCGTCGTCTCCGGAGCGGCGGCGACCTGGGCCGCGGTGCTCCTTCGGCGCGCGCCGTCCGCACCCGCGCGCCGTTTCGCGAAGACGCTGATCGCCGCCACCGCCGCCGTGCTCCTCGTGCCCTGGGTGCTCGTGCTCGTGCTCGTGGTGGCGAGGATGGTCGGGTGACGCAGTAAAATCCCCGTCACGCCGACCGCCGGCAGGAGGTTCCCATGAGCGCCCCGCCCATCAGCCGCTATCCCGTCCCGGACCTCGCCTCGCTTCCGGAGGACCTGAGGAGCCGCATCCTCGCCGTGCAGGAGAAGGCCGGCTTCGTCCCGAACGTCTTCCTCGCGCTCGCGCACCGCCCGGACGAGTTCCGCGCGTTCTTCGCCTACCACGACGCGCTCATGGAGAAGCCGAGCGGCCTCTCGAAGTCGGAGCGCGAGATGATCGTCGTGGCCACTTCCGGCGCGAACGAGTGCCTCTACTGCGTGGTCGCCCACGGCGCGATCCTGCGCATCCGGGCGAAGAACGCGCTCGTCGCGGACCAGGTGGCGACCAACTACCGGAAGGCCGACATCACGCCGCGGCAGAAGGCCATGCTCGACTTCGCGATGAAGGTCTCGCGCGACGCGCAGGCGATCGGCGAGGCGGACTTCGCGGCGCTGCGCGACCACGGCTTCACGGAGGAGGACGCGTGGGACATCGGCGCCGTGGCGGCCTTCTTCGCGCTCTCCAACCGCATGGCGAACCTGGTCTCGATGCGCCCCAACGACGAGTTCTACGCGATGGGCCGGGCGCCGGAGCCGCCCGCTTCGCGGTCCTCCCCATGAGCCGCCCGGCCACCGCCGCGTCGAACGATCCGCCGATCCGCGTGGCGACGCCGCGGGACGCGCGCGCCGTGCGGGAGATCTACGCGCCGGTGGTCCGCGAGACCGTGATCTCCTTCGAGATGGAGCCCCCGACCGTGGAGGAGATGGAGCGGCGGATCGCGGCGACGCTCCCGCACTTTCCGTGGCTCGTGTGGGAGGAAAGCGGGCGCGTCGCGGGCTACGTCTACGCGAGCCGCCACAAGGAGCGGGCCGCCTACCAGTGGTCGGTCGACGTGACCGCCTACGTGCACGCGGATTTCCGCCGGCGGGGCGTGGGGAAGGCGCTCTACCTCGAGCTCCTGAGGCTCCTCCGGCTGCAGGGATTCTTCACCGCGTACGGCGGCATCACGCTCCCCAACGCGGCGAGCGTGGCGCTCCACGAGTCCGTCGGGTTCTCGCCCTTCGCGGTCTATCGCGGCGTGGGATACAAGTTCGGCCGCTGGCACGACGTGGGCTGGTGGCAATGCCGGCTCGCGCAGCTCGCGCCCGAACCCGCGCCGCCGCGCCCGTTCTCCGAGCTGGGATCTCCCCGCTAGGCGGGGACGGTCGCCGGCCGCGGATACTCCACCATCCGCGAGGCCTTGCGCTCGAACTTGTCGCGCTTGGCGAGCAGGCGCTCCTGGCGCTTCGAGATGAGCGGGAAATGGCGCAGCTCCGCCAGGCGGTCGTGCGTCTTCCAGCACGACTTGGGCGCCGTCACCCACTCGCGCGGGTCGATCCGCCGCAGGTCGAACGGCATCGAGTAGCTGCGCAGCGTCTTGTGCCCGCGCTTGTTCGAGTACTCGTGGAAGTACGAGAGCACGAGCTCGCGCAGCGTCCGGTAGATCGGGTCGCGGTAGCGCAGCGGCGCGCCGTTCGTCTTCGAGATGGCGCCCCACGCGCCCGCGCGCCGGAAGAGCGTGATCACGTGCGGGTAATCGGAGAGGTCGCAGTCCAGGTGCATGACGAGCGGCGGCTCCCCGTGGATCCAGAGCGCGCACGCGGCCACCATCGCGCCCTCGATGCAGTGGGCCCGGCGCTGCCGCAGCACCTCGCGCACGGAGAGCACCGTCTCGCCCCCGATCTCGTGGTTGATCGGGATCGCGTTGAGGAAGGCCTGGATCTTCGCGGGGGTGTCGAGGCGCGCGAGCTTCGCGAATTCCGCCGCGGTGAGTCCCAGGTGATCCGGCCGGGGAAAGCGGCGCAGCGGCGGCCGGGGCTCGCGGGGCATCGCTTCCGGGGCGAGCTTCTTCGCGTTGCGGGTCCGTGCGGGCATAGCTTTCCTCACGATGGGCGGGCGCTGCTGGGAACGCAGACGCGCCGCGGAGTTCCTTCCCCGGATGCTACCCACGCCACCTCGACCGCGCGACCGTAAAGCGCCGAAAGGTTTTCCGAATTCACCACTTCCCCCGTCGCCCCCGCCGCCATCGTGCCGCCGTTCCGGATCATGACCACCCGGTCCGCGATGCGCAACGCGTGGTCCGGGTCGTGGGTCGAAAAAAGCACCGCCGCGCCGCCGTCGCGCAGGCGCGCGATCTCCTCCAGCACGCGGGCCTGGTTGCCGAAGTCCAGGTTGGAGGTGGGCTCGTCCATGAGGAGGCACGGCGCCTGGGTCGCGAGCGCCCGGGCGATGAGCGAGAGCTGGCGCTCGCCGCCGCTCACGCGGTGGAACGGCCGGCCGGCGAGCGCCGCGATGCCCAGGCGCTCGAGCGCGGCGAGCGCCACCTCGCGGTCGCGGGCCCCGGGGCGGGAGAAGGCGCCGCGGTGGGCGCTGCGGCCCATCTCGACCATCTCCAGGAGCGTGAAGTCGAAATCCGTCGCGGCCGCCTGGGGCACGTAGGCGAGGCGGGTCGCGCGCTGCCGCCCGGTCCACGCGGCGAGCGGCCGGCCCTCGAGGAGCGCTTCCCCCGCGAGGGGCGCGAGGACGCCCAGGAGTGTGCGGACGAGCGTGCTCTTCCCGCTGCCGTTGGGGCCGAGGAGGCACACGATCTCGCCCGCGCCGACCGCGAGCTCCACGCCCCGGCCCACGACGCGGTCGCGGAATCCGTAGTCGAGCCGGCGCGCGGCGAGCCTCATCGTGCGCGGCGGGTGGCGGCGAGGAGCGCGATGAAGACCGGCGCGCCCACGAACGCGGTGGCGACGCCCGGCGGGATCTCGACCGCGAAGGCGCTGCGGCACGCGGTATCCACGGCCACCATGAAGCCGGCGCCCAGCACCAGCGACAGGGGAAAGACGCGGGCGAAGGGCGCGCCCGCGAGGAGGCGCGCGGCGTGCGGCACGAGGAGGCCCACCCAGCCGATCGTGCCCGCGATGGCGACGGCGGCGGCGGTGGCGAGCGTCCCGAAGACGATCACCGCGGCCCGCAGCCCCCGCACGTTCACGCCGAGCGACGCCGCCTCGTCCTCCGAGAGCGCGAGGAGGTCGATGCGCGAGCGCAGCAAGGCCAGCGGCACGAGCCCGATCGCGAGCGGCACGAGCGCCACGCCCAGGTCCGCGGGCGACACCCCGGAAAAGCTTCCGAGGAGCCAGAACGTGATCGCGGGGAGCTGGTTGTACGGATCGGCCACGAACTTCACGAGCGCGATGCCCGCCCCGAAGAGCGACCCCACCACGACGCCGGCGAGGATCAGCGTAAGGAGCGGATCGCGCTCGCCCACGCGAGCGGCGATCGCGACCACGAGCCCTACCGCCGCGAGGCCGCCCACGAACGCGAACGCCTGCACGCCGGCGAGCGGGAGAGCCAGGAGCACCGCGGCGCCCGCGCCCAGCGCGCAGCCGGACGAGACGCCGAGGATGTCCGGCGAGACGAGCGGGTTGCGGAAGAGCGCCTGGAAGGCGGCGCCCGCGCCCGAGAGCGCGGCGCCCACCACCAACGCCGCGGCGACCCGCGGCGCACGCACCTCCAGGATCACCGCCTGCGCGTTGTCCGCGAGGCCGGCGCTCCCGCGCGTCAACGCCGCCGCCAGCGCGCGCAGCACCTCGGGCGCGCCCACGGGGTAGCGGCCGACCGTGAGGCTCCACGCCGCGAGCGCCGCGAGGGCCGCCCCGGAGGCGGCCATCCAGAGCGCGAAGCGCGAGGCGGGCGGCATGCGGGCCATTCTAGGCCCGCGGCGCTACTTCTTCGCGTTGGGGAAGAAGAGCTGCTGGCCGCCGATCCTGTAGCTCGCGATCGTCCGTTGCCCGGCGGGCGAGAGGAGCCAGTCGATGAATTTCCGGCCGAGCGCCTTCTTCACCTTCGGGCACTTCGCCGGGTTCACGAGCATGACGCCGTACTGGTTGAAGAGCGCGGGATCGCCTTCCACCAGGATCGCGAGGTCGCCGCGGTTCTTGAACGAGAGCCACGTCCCGCGATCGGCGAGGAGATAGGCGTTCATCGCGGAGGCGGTGTTCAGCGCCGGGCCCATGCCCGAGCCCGTCTCCTTGTACCAGGGGCCCTTGTCCTTCGCGATGTCGATGCCGGCGTGCTTCCATGCGCGGATCTCCGCGGCCCACGTGCCGCTCTTGTCCGCGCGCGAGACGAAGGGCGGCTTCGCCTCCGCGATCTTTTTCAGCGCCGCGTCGATGCCCAGGCCCTTCACGTGCGCGGGATCGCTCTTGGGCCCGATCAGCACGAAGTCGTTGTACATCACGTCGTGGCGCGCGACGCCGTAGCCCTCGCCCAGGAATTTCTCCTCGGCCGCCTTGTCGTGGACGAACTCCACGTCCGCGTCGCAGCGCCGGCCCATGTCGAGCGCCTGGCCCGTGCCCACCGCCACCACGTGGATGTCGATGCCGGTCGCCTTCGTCGCGGCGGGCAGCAGGTGCTTGAAGAGTCCCGACTGCTCGGTGGACGTGGTCGAGGCGACGGTGATGAACGGATTCGCGGCGGACGCGGGGAGGGCCGCGAGGGCGCCCACTACGAGCGCCGCGGCGAATGACGACTTCAAACGGTAGTCCATGGAAGCTCTCCTTCGAGGAATTGCCGGGCCTCGTCCGAGCGGGGGGCGACGAAGAAGCGTTCGGCGGGGGCCTGCTCGACGAGGCGCCCGTCGTGCAGGAAGAGGATCTCGTCCGCGATGCGGCGCGCGAGGCCGAGGTGGTGGGTCGTCATCACGATGCGGGTGCCGGAGGCGTGGATCGCGCCGATCTCGCGCTCGATCTCCTGCGCCGCGGCGGGATCGAGGCTCGCGGAGGGCTCGTCCAGATAGAGGATGCGGGGCCGCAGGGCCCAGGCGCGGGCGAGGGCCAGGCGCTGCTGCTCGCCGCCGGAGAGCACGCGGGCGGGACGCTCGGCCAGGGCGGAGAGCCCCGCGCGCTCGAGCGCTTCGCGCGCCCGCCGCCGCCGCTCCGCGCCCTTCACCCCGTTCACCGCGAGCGCGTACTCGACGTTCGCGAGCGCCCCGCGGCGCAGCATCACCGGGCGCTGGAAGACCATCGCCTCGGCCCCCCGCGGCCGCGGCGCGCCGGCCCACGTGATCGAGCCCGTGGAGGGGACGAGCCCGTGGAGCGCGCGCAGGAGCGAGGTCTTGCCGGACCCATTGGGTCCCAGGATCACGGTGCGCCGGCCCGGGTCGAGCCGGAACGACACGCCGGAGAGCACCTGGCGCTCGCCCAGGCGGACACCGAGCCCCCGGACCTCGAGCGGCATCACGTCGCGGGCGGCGGCGCTAGCCATGGCGGACGGCGCTCCATTCCCGGAGCGCGAATGCGGCGGCGTTCAAGCCCAGCACGATCGCGAGGAGGACCACGCCCAGGGCGAGTGCCAGCGGGAGCTCGCCTTCCGCCGTCTTCAGCGCGATCGCGGTCGTCATGACGCGGGTCACGCCGTCGACGTTGCCGCCCACGATCATCACGGCGCCCACCTCGGAGAAAGCGCGCCCCAGGCCCGCGAGCGCTACCGTGAAGAGCGAGAGACGCGTGTCCCAGAGGAGGGTCGCCACCGCGCGCGCCGGGCGCACGTTGAGGGAGGTGAGCTGCTCGCGGTAGTCGTTCCAGGCGTCCTCGACCGTCTGGCGCGCGAGGGCGGCCACCATGGGGATCACGAGGAGCGTCTGCGCGATCACGATCGCGGGCGGCGTGAAGAGGATGCCCAGGTCGCCCAACGGGCCCGCGCGCGAGAGGAGCAGGTAGACGAGCAGGCCCACGACGACCGAGGGGAGGCCCAGGAGCGCGTTCATCACGACGATCGTCGCGCGCCGGCCCGGGAAGCGCGCCACCGCGACGATCGCCCCGAGGGGGAGACCCACGGCGCAGGCGAGCGCCGCGGAGGAAAGGCTCACCGCGAGGGAGAGGGCCACGATCCGGACGAACTCCGCGTCCGCGTGGGCGACCAGGCGGAAGGCGAGCTCCAGGCTGGCAAAAATTTCGGCCATCGGGAATTTTTGCAAATTTCGGGAAAACACGCAAATTCGCGCCCGCATCGCCGTAGAATCGGGCCATGGACGGGAAGGCTTCCCCGGAGCGGCCCGCGGCGGCGCTCCTCAACGTGCGCGAGCTGGCCGGATGGCTGCGCCTGAAGGAGCGGAAGGTCTACGACCTGGTCGCCCGCGGCGAGATTCCCCATACGCGCGCGGGTGCGAAGATCCTCTTCGCCCCTCCGGAGGTGGAGCGCTGGCTCGCCGCCCGGGCGGCCGGCGCGGGGGCGCGGGCGGCGGCGCCGCCCACGATCGCGGGGAGCCACGACCCGCTCCTCGAATGGGCCGTGCGCGAAGCGCGCTGCGGCCTCGCGCTCCTCACCCAGGGAAGCCGCGACGGGCTCGCGCGGCTGGCGGCGGGCGAAGCGTGCGCGGCGCTCCTCCACCTCCCGCATGCCGACCTCGCGGACTTCAACCGCGAGGCGGCGGAGGAGACGCTGCGGGGGCACGACGTGGCGCTGGTCGAGTGGGCGCGCCGCGAGCAGGGGCTCCTCGTCGCGCGGGGAAACCCGAAGGGGCTCGCCGCGGTCGGGCAGCTCGCGCGCCGCGGCGTGCGCGTGGTGCTGCGCCAGCCCGGGAGCGGGAGCCGCGAGCTCCTCGAGCGCCTCCTCGCGCGCGACGGCGTGAGGCCCCAGTCCCTCGCGGCAGCGCGGGACACGGCGTCGACGGAAAGCGACCTCGCCTCCGCCATCGCGGCCGGCCACGCGGACGCGGGTTTCGGCGCGCGCGCCGCGGCCCGCCTCTTCAACCTGGACTTCGTCCCGCTCGCGGTGGAGCGCCTCGACCTCGCGGTCTCGCGGGCGCGCTGGTTCGATCCCCCGCTGCAGTCGCTATGGCGGTTCGCGCGCTCGCGACGCTTCGCCGCGCACGCCCGGTCGCTCACCGGCTACGAGCTCGCGCACGCGGGCGAGGTGAGCTGGAACGATCAGGCGTAGCCCACGCTCCGACGGTCGATCGCGATCGCCTTCACGAGCGCGAAGACGCGCTTTCCGGCGGCGAGCTCCAGGCGCTCCGCGGACTCGCGCGTGATGCGCGCGGCGAGCGGCGTGGGCCCCACGCGCAGCGCCACCTCCACGATCGCGCCGAATTCCCCGCCGATGCCCTCCACGGTCGCCTCGAGCACGTTCTGGAAGCTCGCCGCGCGCGGGCGCTCGAGTGCCAGCGCCACGTCGCGCGAGCGGATGCGCGCGCGCACGGGCTCCCCCGGGAGCGCGTCCACGTTCGGGACGACCAGCTCCCCGCCGTCGAAGGCGAGCGTGGTGAGCCCGTACTTCTCGTCGTGCCGGGCGACTCGCGCGTCGATCACCGCGCCCGCCTCGAAGCGGCCCGTGTGCGGCTTGAGATCCGCGCGGCTGAGGATTTCGGCCACGTCGCCCTCGGCGAGCGTGCGGCCGTCCGAGACCAGCACCAGCCGGTCCGCGAGGCGCGTCACCTCCTCCACCGCGTGGCTCACGTACACCATCGGAAGCCGCAGGTTGTCGCGCAGGAGCTCGATGTAGCCCAGGATCTCGGCCTTCCGCGGCGCGTCGAGCGCGGCGAGCGGCTCGTCCAGGAGGAGAAGGCGCGGGCTCGCGAGCAGCGTGCGGCCGAGGGCCACGCGCTGCTTCTCGCCGCCGGAAAGCGTGGCGGGCCTGCGCTCGAGCAGGGGGGCGAGGCCCAGGAGCGAGAGCACGCGCTCGCGGTCCACGAAGCGCTCGGCGGCGGGCGTGAGGCGCTCGCCGTAGGCGAGGTTCCCGCGGACCGAAAGGTGCGGAAAGAGGAGCGCGTCCTGGAAGACGCAGCCCACGCGCCGGGCCTCGGGCGTGAGGTCGATGTCGCGCCCGGCATCGAAGAGCGTGCGGCCCCCCACGCGGATGTGGCCCGCGTCCGGCCGCAGGAGCCCGGCGATCGCCTCGACGATCGTGCTCTTGCCCGAGCCGCTGCGTCCGAAGAGCGCCACGATCGGCGCGTCGCTGCGGAAGGCACCCTCCAGCCGGAAGGCGCCCCGGCGCACGCGGATGTCGACCTCAAGCATCGCGCGCGGCTCCCGGACGGCGGCGCACGAGCCACTCGGAGACGGCGAGCGCCGCGAGCGAGAGGATCACCGAGAGGATCGACAGGCGCAGCGCATGGCCCTCGGCGCCGGGGACCTGCGTGTACGCGTAGATGGCGAGGGGGAGCGTCTCCGTCTCGCCGGGGATGCTCGCGACGAACGTGATGGTCGCGCCGAACTCGCCCAGCGAGCGCGCGAATCCCAGGAGGGCCCCCGTCACGATGCCCGGCCACGCGAGCGGGAGCGTGAGGGTCGCGAAGACCCGCCACGGACGCGCGCCCAGCGTGCGGCCCGCCGCCTCGATCCGCGGATCGATCGCCTCCATCGAAAGGCGCACGGCGCGCACGACGAGCGGGAAGCTCATCACCGCCGCCGCCAACGCGGCGCCGGTCCAGCGGAAGGCGAAGACCACGCCCACGGATGCGAGCGCCGGGCCCAGGACGCCGTTGCCGCCCAGCACGACCAGCAGCAGGTAGCCCACGACCACCGGCGGCAGCACGAGCGGCAGGTGCACGAGCGCGTCGAGCGCGGTCTTCCCGGGAAAGTCGCGCCGCGCGAGGAGCCATGCGACCGCGATCGCCACGGGGAGGCTCGCGGCGACGCTCGCGAGCGCCACCTCGAGACTGAGGACGACGATCCCGAGCTCTTCGCCGGAAAGCATCGCTACGGAAAGCGGAAGCCGTGGCGCGCCCACAGGGTGCGCGCGGGCGAGGAGGCGGCGTACGCCGCGAAGGCGCGGGCATCGGCCCCGGCGCCGGCGAGAAGCGCCATGCCGTAGA
>Ga0105240_10003599_pt1 | contig 24006 bp, 18 predicted proteins | sample KBSC54metaG_FD_80426 | JGI IMG/M metagenome (GOLD analysis project Ga0105240, IMG submission 80426) | Corn rhizosphere microbial communities from Kellogg Biological Station, Michigan, USA - KBS C5-4 metaG | ecosystem: Host-associated > Plants > Roots > Rhizosphere > Soil | place: Michigan, USA...
CGGTGGATGACAGCGCGATCAGAAACGCGCGCGGCATCAAACAGGTGGTGAAGCTGGACGACGCCGTGGCGGTGGTGGCCGACGCCGCCAAGGTCAAGCTGGCGCAAGAGCCCGTCATCAAAACGCCGGAACAGTTCAAATTCGCTGGCACCCGCCAGCCACGTCTGGATTCCGCCGCCAAATCCGATGGCAGCGCCAAATTCGGCATCGACACGCGGGAGGCCGGCCAGCTTTACGCCTCGATCATGAGTTGCCCAGTGTTCGGCGGCAAGCTTGTGTCGGTGGATGACAGCGCGATCAGAAACGCGCGCGGCATCAAACAGGTGGTGAAGCTGGACGACGCCGTGGCGGTGGTGGCCGACAATTACTGGCGCGCCAACGAAGCCCTGAAGAAACTGAAGCCGGTATGGAACGGCGGCAAGGACGCGCGCACCAGCTCGGCCCAATTCGCACAGGAATATCGCGACGCGCTGGACGGCCCGCTGGTCGCGGCGAGGAATGACGGCGACGCCAAATCCGTGATCGCCAAAAGCCAGCATGTGGTGACGGCGGAATATGAAACCCCGCTTCTGGCGCATGCCACGATGGAGCCCTGCAACGCCACGGTGCATCTGCAGAAGGACCGGCTCGACATCTGGATGGGTTCGCAATCGGCTTTTTCGAACGCAAAAATGGCGGCAGAAGAAACTGGTCTCAAGCCCGAGCAGATCTATTTCCACCAGACGTATCTGGGCGGCGGTTTTGGCCGGCGGACCTTCGGAGACGAATTGCGTCACGCCATCCGGGTGGCCAAAGCGGGCAACATCACCGTGCCGCTCCAGCTTCTGTGGTCGCGGGAGCAGGACATGCATGCCGACCGCTACCGGCCGCAATCGGCCATCCGCATGAAAGGCGCGCTCACCGCTGACGGCAAGCTGGAGGCGCTCTATATTCAAAGCGCTTGCGGCTCGATCGCCCGCTCCACCGGCCGCAAAGTGCCGGACGGCATCGACTTTACGGCCTTGGAAGGCATCGGACCTTCGGTGCCCTACAACAAGATTCCCAACTGGTACACAGGCCAGATGCTCAAGGACACGCATGTGCCGGTGGGCTATTGGCGCTCGGTGGGCGGCTCGCAGAATTGCTTCTACATGGAAAGCTTCATCGACGAGCTGGCGCATGCCGCGGGCAAGGACCCGCTGGAATTCCGCCGCTCGCTCACCGACCGGGTGGATTCGCTGGCGGTGCTGAACAAGCTGGAAGAGATCAGCAACTGGCACAAGAAGCTGACTCCGGGGCGTGGGCGGGGAATCTCGCTGGTCGACAATCACGAAGCCTTGGGCGGCCAGGTGGCGGAAGTGACAATTGAGGCCAATGGCGCCGTCAAAGTGGACCGCGTCTATGCCGTCACCGACGCGTATCATGTGGTCAATCCCAATCTGGTGGATGCTCAGATCGAAGGCGGCATGATCTTCGGCATGACCGCGATGCTGTATGGCGAGATCACCATCAAGGACGGCGCCGCGCTGCAGGCCAATTTCAACGATTACCGGATGGTCCGCATGCCGGACGCGCCCGAGACGGTGACTGCGCTGGCGCTGACCGGCGGCAAAGACGAAAAGGGGAAGCCCAAATGGGGCGGGGTGGGCGAATGCTCGACCGCGCCCATCGCCGCGGCGATCGCCAACGCCATCTTCGCAGCGTCGGGAAAACGGATCAGGTCGCTGCCGCTGAAGAACTTGAAATTGCAGGAACTCGCGAGCTTGTAACCGTTGACCCGCGGACGCGAATAACGGGTATGAGAGACATGCTGCTGCGCGCATGGAACGGCGCGCGGATTTTTCCAGTTGACTGGTGGGCGCTGCCACTCCGCCTGATCGTGGGCTTCGGCTTCATGCAGCATGGCTATGCCAAGCTGGTGCGCGGGCCGGATAATTTCATCTTCATTCTGCAGGCGTTGCATGTGCCGCTCGCGCCATTGCTGGCTTGGGCGACGATCCTGGTCGAATTGTTCGGCGGTCTAGCGGTTCTGCTGGGCGTGCTTGTCCCACTCGCCAGCATTCCCATGGCGGCGGTGCTGCTGGTGGCGATCTTCACCGTGCATCTGCCCAATGGCTTCAGTTCCATCAAGCTCGAGACGGTGACGGCGGCGGGGGCGCATTTCGGCCAGTCCGGCTACGAGACCGATCTTCTCTATCTGGCGGCGCTGGCCGCGCTGGTGTTGGGCGGTTCCGGGCCATGGGCACTCGGACGAATATCGCTTCGGTCTTCGCCGTAGCGATTGCGCGCCACCAAAGCCGCGGCTGCGCGTAGGTTCGCGGCCCGCGCCCGTTCACCAGACATGCATCCATGGGCGCATCCATTGCTCAGGAGATGATGATGTTTGAGACAAGATTGGGCCGCCGCGATTTTCTCGGCCGGCTGGCGGCAACCGGCGGGGCTTTGGCGGCCGCGCCCGCGCTGGCGGAAACATCCATGCCCAAACCCGGCCCTACCATGTCCTGGCCGGAATTCCGCAAGCTCTTTCCTCTGCGTGCCGACCGCATTCACATGGCTTGCATGGTGATGACGTCGCATCCCGAGCCGGTCACGCGCGCCATCGAAATGCATCGCGCGGCGCTCCAAGCCGATCCGGTCCGCACCATCGACGACAAGCGCTGGGACTTAGAGAAGAAAGTATCCCGCACGGCGGCGCACTATCTGAACGTGCAGTCCGACGACATCGCACTCACCGACAGCACTTCGATGGGCACCTCGTTTCTTTACACCGGCATGCAGCTGAAGCCGGGCGACGAGATTCTTACCAGCATTCATGACCATTTCTGCACCGAAATGGCGATCGCCGAATGCGCCGCCCGCACCGGCTGCACGGTCAAGCGCATCGCCATGTTCGACGATTCCGCCAGCGCCAACGAAGCCGAGATGATCGACCGGGTGCGCCGCGCCATCACGCCCAAGACCCGGGTGGTGGGTCTGACCTGGGTCCATTCCGCCACCGGAGTGAAGATCCCGGCCGGCCGGATCGGCGCGATGATTCAGGAGATCAACAAGAAGCGCGGCGAGAATGATCGCATCTACTATTGTGTGGACGGCGTGCATGCGCTGGGGATCGAGGATTTCACCATCCCCGATCTCAATTGCGATTTCTGGGTGGCGGGCACCCACAAATGGCTGTTCGGTCCCCGCGGTACCGGCGTGATGTGGGGCAGGGCCGACGCCTGGAAGATCACGCGCCCCACCATCCACACCTGGTATCCGGACTCACTGCACGCCTGGATCGGCTGGATACCGGAGCAGAAAGTCGGCGGCGGCTGGATGATGACGCGCGGCGGCTATCATTCCTTCGAGCATCAATGGGCGCTGGACAGTGCGTTCGAGTTGCACGAACAGTTGGGCAAGCGCCGGGTGCAGGACCGCATCCACGCCCTCAACACGCGGCTGAAGCAAGGCTTGAAGCAGATCGCCAATGTCCGTCTGTTCACGCCCATGAGCGAGAATCTGTCTTCGGGCATCACCTGCTTCATGGTGGGATCGCTGCCCGCCCAGACGGTGGTGGACAAACTGTTCGAACGGAAGATCGTGGGCAGCGTCACGCCCTACAAGGCGTCCTACGCTCGCCTCACACCGGGCCTGATGAATTCGGAAGCCGAAGTGGATCAAGCACTGGACGCCGTACGCGCCATCGCCAAAGCTTGAGGCGCGCCTGACGAACCAGCATCTTTTGAAACTTGGCCGTGACTTTCTTCCCCCGCGCGGCAAAGCCGCTGGCGGGGGAAGATGTCTCTGAGCGCTTGCGCGAAAGAGACAGATGGGGGCCTGTCTTCAGAGTAGCGTGTATTGGGTGCGCACGCGTTTGGAAAGCAGCGCCAAAGCCTCGCCCGCGATCAAAGTCTTGAACGGTTCGCTTTCCGCGTGAGCAGCGAAGGCAGCCTCGTTCTCGAACAATTCGTAGAACAGGAATTGCGCGGGATTTTCCTTGGCGCGAGAGATCAGGAACAGCTTCACGCCTTCGCTTCGCTGCGCCAGGGGCTGATAACGGCGCAGGATGTCCGCCACGCGATTCGCCTGGCCGTCCTTAACTTCCCATTCCGCCACCACCAGCAGGCCGCCGCCTTTGACGACTTCGTTCACGCGATCCGCGTTGTTCATGCTTTTCTCCTTTCGAGGTTGCGCCAATGCCGTCTGCGCCAGTCCCGCCAGGCTTGCGCCCAGCAAGGCCAGCGCCGTCCTGCGGTTTGCCGGTTTCTTCATGGGTTGCTCTTTTCTTCGATTGCGGGCGCGACCATAAGCGCGGCATTGCCCGCGTTGTTTCGGCCGGGACCGAATTATCGCCAGCACTGCCTGCGCTAGGATCACGCCATGATCTCGCTCAATCCCCGCATCGCCGAAGTCGCCGCTTTGATCGGCGATCCCGCGCGCACCAACATGCTGGCGGCCCTGATGGATGGGCGGGCGCTCACCGCCACCGAACTCGCCTATGTCGCGCGCGTCTCGCCCCAGACCGCCAGCGGTCATCTCGGCAAGCTTGCCGTCGCGGAGCTTCTGGCGATGGAGAAGCAGGGCCGCCATCGCTATTACCGGCTGGCCTCGCCATTGGTGGGCCAAATGCTGGAAGGCATCATGGCGGTGGCCGGTGCCCAGTCGCAGATCAGGGCGCGGCCGCTGCGCCCCCATCGCATCGAGGACGAGATGCGATTGGCCCGCACCTGCTATGACCACATCGCTGGACGCCTGGGCGTGGCACTGGCCGACCGGTTGACGGGCGAGGGTCATGTCGCTTTCCTGCCCGATGGCGGCGAGGTTACGCCCGCGGGTCTCGATTTCCTCTCCGGCTTCGGCGTCAGTCTGGCGGACGCCCGCCCCACAAACCGCGTCTTCTGCCGCCCCTGTCTGGACTGGAGTGAAAGGCGGCCGCACATCGCGGGCAAGGTGGGCGCCCGCCTGTGCGAGCATTTGCTGAGCCTGGGCTGGGTCCGGCGGCGCGCCAACACGCGGGCGTTGGAGATTACCCCGCCCGGCCGGGACGGATTTGCCGCCCGTTTCGGGATAGATCTCTGGTCCGCACTGCCGCTTTCATAAGCCCTTCCTGGAAAGGCCGTGCCCGCAACCCCATTAGGGGGCTCCACGGTCTCCCACCCATCTTCGTGGCCGAGCGGAGATGGGTGGGTCGGGTGGGGGCTGGGCAGGAGGATTTTCTTCCGATTAGACTTAGGCCCAGGAAAAGAAGGGGACATGGGCATGAAAATTCTTGCCGCGACGGCGATGCTTTCCATTGGGATTTTGCCGGCTGTCTCAACCATTGCTAGGGCCGCCGAGCCGGACGATCTGAAACTGCCGCCGGGCTTTCACGCCACCATCGTTGCCGAAGGATTGGGTGAATCCGCGCGGCATCTGGCTTTCCGCGACGCCAGCCATCTTTATGTCTCCACCGAACGGCAGAGCAAGGATGCGCCAAATATGGGCATCATCGCGCTGCATCTGAACGCCAAGCACGTCGCCGACAAGACCGAGCATTTCAGCACCATCGACAATGGCACCGGCATCGCGATCTATAAGGGCGCGCTCTACACCACGTCGGCCGACACGCTCTATCGCTTCAAGTTCAAGGGCGACGAGCTGGTGCCGTCGGCTGCACCGGAGGTGATCGTCACCAATGTGCCCGGCCGCGCCGCTATCGCTTTCGACGACAAGAACAATCTCTTCGTCGCCGCGGGCGGCATCGGCAACGTCTGTGCGCCGCCCGGCACCCCGCGCAACGTCAAGACCGTTGGGCCGCGTCCTTGCCCGGTGCTGGAGACGCGGGCCGGCGTATGGCGCTTCGATGCCATGAAACCCGGCCAGAATTGGAGCAATGGAGAGCATTACGCCACCGGCATCCGCGATACCAATGCGCTCGCTTTCGCGCATGGCACGCTCTATGCCGTGCTTTATGGCCGCGATCAGGCGGAGAAGGCCTATCCCGAGATCATCAGCGCGGAGGCCGGCGCGCATGTCGCCGACGAGATGTTCAAGGTGGAGAAGGGCACCGACATGGGTTGGCCCTATACCCACTACGACTCCGCGCTGAAGATAAGGCTGGACGCGCCGGAATATGGCGGCGACGGCAAGACGCCGGTTACCGATCCCAAATATGCCGTGCCGGTGGCGGCCTTTCCCGCCCATGTCGCGCCCATGGATGTGGTGTTCTACAATGGCAAGCAATTTCCCATGGAATTCCGCGGCGGCGCTTTCATTCCCATGCATGGCGCGGGCAACACCGATCCGGTCGGCCATGACGACGGCTTCAATGTGATGTTCGTGCCTTTTGGCAAGGACGGCGCGGCTCAGATGCCGATGGTCTTTGCCGATGGCTTTGCCGGGCCGACCCGCGACGACAAGAACGCCAAGCGGGCTCGCTATCGGCCTGCCGGCGTCACGGTGGGTCCGGACGGCGCGCTTTATGTGTCAGAGTCCCAGAAAGGGCGTATCTGGCGCATCGCCTACACCGGCGGCTAACGGAGGGCGCGGTTCTTTTGATCCCTGGCGGCGTGGCGCGCGCTCACCTGCTCATGCACGCTCCGCGCGCCGCTCCTGGCCAGCGATCAAAATTCCTCGCGCCTGACTAGGCGTTTTCCATCTCCATTTTCAGCTCCGCTTCGAGGCTTTGCTTGTCGCGGCCGATGGACGCGACCGCGATGACCTTGCCGCCGCGCTTGTAGCGCAGCAGGCAGTCGCGTTTGGCGATGTCGCCTTCGATTTCGATCGCGTCCCAGCTTTCGGCATGGCCGATATAATTCACCGTCATGTCGTAATGCTGGCTCCAGAAGAAGGGCACGGCCGTAAAAGGCTTGCGTTCGCCCAGCATGGTGCCGGCCGCGTGCTGGCCCTGCCGCTCCGCCACCACCCAATGCTCCACCCGGATGGCGTCACCGGTGTGCGGATCGGGCCAGCGCGCGATGTCCCCCGCGGCCAGAATGCCGGGATCGCTGGTCTCCAGAAATGCATTCGCCTTGACGCCGCGATCCAGCATGAGGCCCGCGCCTTCCGCCAGCGCCAGGCGCGGGCGCACGCCGATGCCGGCGATGACCAGATCGGCGTCCACGGTGCCACCGCCCTGCAGTGTGAGACGCGTGCCGTTCATCGCCGTCGCCGTCTCGCCCAGATGGAAGATCACGCCATGCTCTTCATGCAGCGCGCGGATGAAGCTGCCCAACTCCGGGCCCAGGATCTTGGCCATGGGCACCTTCTCCGGCGCGATGACATGGACTTCGATATTGCGGGCGCGCAGCGACGCCGCCACTTCCAATCCGATGAAACTCGCGCCCACCACGGCCACGCGCTTGACCTCTTCAAGTTGGCCGATGATCGCGCGGCAATCGGAGAGCGTGCGTAGCGTCTTCACCCGCGCCGGATCGGCGCCGGGAAGCATCAGCTTGACCGGCTCCGCGCCTGTCGCCAGCAGCAGCTTGTCATAGGTAAGCGTGGCGCCATCGGCAAAGCGCACTTCTTTCTTGGCCCGGTCGATCGCCGCCGCTTCCGCGTTCAGCTTCAGATCGATACCGTTGTCGCCATAGAATTCGTCGGGGCGCAGCGGCATCCATTCTTCCGGTGCATTGCCCGCCAGATAGTCCTTGGACAGGTTGGGCCGGTCGATGGGCCGGGCTTCGTCCGCGCTCACCATCACCAGGCTGTTGCCATAGCCGTCGCGGCGCAGCTTCTCCGCCGCCGCAAACCCGGCCGCGCCACCGCCCAGGATCACGATCTTCTCCGGCTGTTTGGAAGGCTTCTTCGCCTTGTCTGGGCGCGGCAGCCGCTTGGCGCCGACGAAAATCTTTCCCTCGCGCTCCTCCACCGGCCAGCAGGAAAGGGGATCGATCGCTGGCGCATGCAAGGCTTCGCCGGTGGCAAGATTGAAACAGGCATGATGCAGCGGGCAATGCACCGTGCCGTCCGCCAAGAGCCCGTCCGCCAAGGTGCCGTGATAATGGGTGCAGAAGGCATCCAGGGCGTGGAGCTTGCCGCCCTGGCGCACCAAAAGCACCGCCTCGCTGCCGACATGGCCTTGCAGCATGGCGCCATCCTTGAGATCGGAGGCTGGCAATCCCGCCGCCAGATCAGGCCCGACCGGTTCGTTATTATCCGCCATATCCGCACCTTCTTTCCTGGGCCTGCCAGAGCCTAGCGCCACCGCGGCGTTCTCCACAATCACCGCCCCTGGATTGGCCGGCGTCTCATGTCTTATGGTCGCCCGTTGTGATTTCGAGGCCACCTTGTTCCAGCAATTGTTGACCATCCTGAAGGGCGAAGCGCTGCCCAAGACCGGTCCCGCCGACCTGCGCGAAGCCGTGGCGGTATTGCTGCTGGAAGCCGCCCATCGCGACGATACTTTCAGCCCCGAAGAGCGTGCGGTGGTGGTGCAGCTTTTGCGGTCCCGCTTTCATTTATCGGAAGCCGAATGCCATGACCTGATCGCGGCGACCGAAAAAGCCAATGCCGATATTGTGCAGCTTCACCCTTATACCCGCGCCATTGCCGAGCAGATGGAGCCGGCGGCACGCATCGAGCTGATCGAGATGCTGTGGGACGTCGCTTATGCCGATGGTGTGCTCGACCCCGAGGAAGATGCCCTGATCCGCCGCATCGGCTCCCTTATATATGTCACCGACCGTGACCGGGTCCTGGCGCGGCACCGGGTGCTGGCGCGGTTGGGTCTTTCGGCATCATAGTAGGACAACAAGAACGGAGCGGGCGAATGGCGGCGAATGCGGAGCATGAACGGTTTTTGAAGCTGTTCCAGCGCATGGTGGATCACACCGACGCCTGGATCGCCAAGACGCCCAAGGACAAGCTTGACTGGGTGCCGATCCAGACCAGCGCGATGCGCTTCGGCGACCGCGTGTCGCGGGTGACGATCGCAGGCCTGATCGCCCATATCGTGGTGGGCGAGGATCATTGGGCACATTCGCTTCCCACCGTGGCCGATGGCGCGGTGATGCCCATCCCGCAATATTCGGCGCTGCAGGAAGAATTCGCCAATGGCGATTTTCAGGAGATCGCGCACCGCACGCAAAAGACCATCATGGCGAATTTCGCGGCGCTGACACCGCAGCAGCTTGAGAAGAAAGTGGTGTGGGTGGGCCGCACCTGGTCGGTGATGGGTTTCCTGTGGGCGGCTTACGCGCACCGGGCATTCCATATCGGCAATATCGATATCTATCTGCGCCAAGCCGATGTGGTGGCGCCGGAATTCTTCGAATTCAATCCGGCCATGATGGCCTGAATGGAGCGTGCCCTGCGCGCGCCGGCGCGGCTCAGCGAGCAGGCGGTGGCGCAGTCCTAAACGCTCCGATCCCGCAGGAGTTCGGCCAGGATCAGCAGCGACAGGCCCGCGACGCCCAAGCTCAAGCGCGCGACATGCCAGCGCCACCAGACATCCCGCAGCGCGGCCCACTCTGCCGGCGGTGAAGACGGCGACCAGCCCATGACGACGGCATTGATGGGCTGATTGGCAAAGCGGGTGATCAAGCCGGTCGCCACGAACGCGACGATCGCAAGGATCACCATGACAAACCGGGTCTTGTCGTCGCGCGCCAGAAAAGCGACGGCGATAGTGGTCACAATCGTGACCAGACCCAGCACCGGCATTGTCGTGTTCATGCCGCGGACGCTCTGCTGATGGATCACAATATAACTGGGGCCGTCGAGGCCGCTTTTGGGATTGAAGGCCAGCCAGAGACCGAACATCGCGCCGGTCACCAGCGCGGCCAGCAACAGATTGGCGAAGCGAATCGCCAGAGCAAGCAGAATCATGAGAATTGCCTTTCCGGGACTATGATTTATATTAGTCCGAATATACTTAGGATTAAATTGAGTCAAGCGGGATGACCAAGCAAGCAAAGAAGCGGGCTTATGACTCCAGCGGTCGCAAGGCCCAGGCGGAAGAAACACGGCATGCGATCTTGAAAGCGGCACGCCGGATTTTCCTGGCGCGCGGTTATGCCGGAACCACCATGCCGGCCATTGCCGAGGAAGCGGGCATCGCGCTCGATACCGTTTATGCCGCCGTGGGAAAAAAGCCCGCGCTGATGCGCCTTCTGGTGGAGACCGCGATCTCCGGCCAGGACGAGGTGGTACCCGCCGAACAACGCGACTATGTGCGTGCCATCCGCGCAGCGCCGGACGCGGCCACCAAGCTGAAGATCTATGCCATGGCGCTTGGGGGAATTCAGCCGCGGCTAGCGCCGATCTTCGCCGTGCTGCAGGCGGCCGCGGCGCTGGAACCCGATCTGAAAGCGCTGTGGCAGGAGATATCCCGCCGCCGCGCCGCCAATATGCGGCTTCTGGCGGAAGACCTGATGGCGACGGGACAGACTCGGCCCGATTTGTCGCTGTCGCAAATCGCCGACATCATCTGGAGCATGAATGCCCCGGAATATTTTCTGCTGCTGGTGGAACAGCGCGGCTGGACGGTGGAGGAATTTGCGCGCTGGCTTGCCGATGCCTGGACGCGGCTGCTGCTGGACAAGAGCGGGAACTGAACGCGCGGATATCGGCGGGGCTGTACGGCGCGCCGCGTAGCCCTTATCGTAAAGGTCCACAGCGGGGGCTGAGATGAAGACCGCATTCAAGATTGCTTGTCTGTTTGCAACCTTTCTGATCGTGCCCGCCACGGCGCAGCAGACCACTCCACCAAAATCCGCAGGCCGCGCGCCGGCCAACGCGGTGCAGGAGCCGGGCAGCCACAAACTGCTGCACGATGTGGCGGCCGATGTCAGCCCCGATCAGATGCGCGCCAATCTCACCGCCCTGGTCGGCTTCGGCACCCGTCACAGCCTGTCGGACCGGTCTTCCAAGACGCGCGGCATCGCCGCCGCGCAAGACTGGGTGAAGGCGCGGTTCGCCCGCATCAATTCCGATTGCGGCCGCTGCCTGGAGATCGTGACACCATCGGAAAATTTCACCGGCAACCGCGTGCCGGTCTCCACCGGCTTCATGGATGTGCTGGCGATCCAGAAGGGCACCACTGATCCCGACCGCGTGGTGGTCATCGCGGGGCATCTGGACAGCCGCAATACCGACATCATGGATTCGGTGCATGACGCGCCCGGCGCCGATGACGACGGTTCGGGCACCGCCGCCGTGCTGGAAGCGGCGCGCGTGCTTTCCACCCGCAAATTCCCCGCCACCATCGTCTATGCAGTTCTGACCGGGGAAGAGCAGGGGCTTTATGGCGGCACCGTGCTGGCCCACTACGCTCGCGACCAGCATTGGAATGTGGAGGCCGATCTCAACAACGACATTATCGGCAACAGCCTGGGCGGCGACGGCGTGGTCGATACCACTCATGTGCGGGTCTTCTCCGAAGGTACGCGCGATTTGGAGACCGAGGCGGAAGCCAAAGGCATCCGCTACAATGGCGGGGAGATCGATAGCCCGTCGCGCAACCTGGCGCGGTTCATGGTCACGCTGGGCGAGCGCTATCTCACCAATTTCCATGTGAAGATGATCTACCGCACCGACCGCTATGGCAGGGGTGGCGACCAGAATCCGGTTTTGCAGGCCGGCTATCCTGCTGTGCGTGTGACGGAGGCGAAAGAGAATTATACCCGCGAACACCAGACGGTGCGGACGGAAAACGGCATCGCTTACGGCGACGTACTGGGGGCGGTGGACTTCGCCTATCTGGCGCAGGTGACGCGGCTCAACATCGTCACCTTGGCCGCGCTGGCGATGGCGCCGGCCCCGCCCGAAGTCGGCATCGCCGGTGCGGTGACATACGACACGACGCTCTCCTGGAAGCCCGTCGCGGGCGCATCGGGCTATCGCGCCTGGTGGCGCGACAGCCTCGATCCCGATTGGACGCACAGTTGGACCGCCGATCCGGGCGCCGCATCGATCAAGCTGGCGCGGGTGAACATCGACGATTGGCTGTTCGGTGTTTCGTCACTGTCAGCCGATGGCTATGAAAGTCCCGTGGCGTTTCCCGGCACCGCGGGCGTGCAAGGCGCGAATTTGACGACCGCGCCGCAGCCCGCGCCGCCGAAATAATTGGCGATGAAAAGGCTGTAATAATCCCCCGCCCGGTTCCTTCCGGAACCGCGGCAACCTCTCCTGCACGTCATAGTTTCCTTCGGGAGAAACACCGAGCAGGAGATTGTCATGAGACTTCTCACCCTTGCCGCCGTGGCGATGATCGCCGCGACGCCGGCCTTTGCCCAATCCACCGCCTATCCGGATTCCGGCACCAGCAGCGACACACAAGTGACGCCGCCCGCCGCCAATCCCAATGTCGACAATGCCACCGTCGCCGCCGATCAGGCGCGGCAGAGCTATTATGAAAACAAGCTCGACGCTGCGAAGGCTCAATCCAAAGCCGACAGCGCTATCGCCGACCGCGATGCCGCCCAGGACCGCGCCGCCGAGGATCGCGACGTGGCCCGCGACGCCGAAGAAGCACGTTGATCTTTAGGCCTGGTTGCCACAGAAAGCCCGCAATTGGCGGGCTTTCTTTTTGTGTTTTATTTTCCTATTCCGGGCCGCATTTCGACGGCGGAATTCTTATTGATCGCGGACGTTTAAACTTATGCGCCATACCTTGCGTGACTATCTGAAGCAAATCGCCGACTTCCTGCCCTGGATTCCCGATTGGATGTTCGGCATCGCCGCCTTCATCGGCATTGTGGCGGCAGGGCTGGCGCTGCAGGGCGTCCTCACCCGTTTCCTGAAAAGGCGCCCGCCGCAATGGCATCCCTTCGGCCGCCAGTCCTGGGACAAGACGCGCGGTCTGATGCGCTTCATGCTGGTTTTGTTCGCGCTGTCCCTGACGCTGCCTTTCCTCAATCTGCCGCATGATGTCCGCGACGAGGTGCGCAAGATTTTCCTGGCGCTGGCCGTGGTGCAGTTGGGCTGGATCATCGGCGTGATCGCCAACATCGCCATCGACCGCTATGTCTATGGCTTCAAGATCGATGTCGCCGACAACCTGATGGCGCGCAAGGCCGTCACCCAGATGCGCATCGTGCGTCAAGCGGTCAATGTGATGATCGCGCTCTTCACCGCCGGCTTCGCGCTGATGAGTTTCGAGTCGGTGCGCCAGATTGGCGTCTCGCTATTCGCATCGGCAGGGGTCGCGGGCATCGTGGCGGGCCTGGCGGCGCGCCCGCTGTTTGAGAATCTGATCGCCGGGCTGCAACTTGCCTTCACCCAGCCGCTGCGCCTGGGCGATGCGGTGGTGATCAACAATGAATTCGGCACGGTGGAGGAGATCGGCTCGGTCTATATCGTGGTCCGGCTATGGGACTGGCGCCGCCAGATCGTGCCGCTGTCATATATCTTCACCAACCCCTTCGTGAATTGGACGCGCTCCACGGCCTCGATTTTGGGGTCTGTGATGTTCTTCTTCGACTACAGCGTCGATGTGGACGATCTGCGTACCGAAGCGGAGCGGCTGGTCAAGGGTTCCGATCTGTGGGACGGGCAGGTCTTTAAGCTGCAAGTGGTGGATTCGACGGAGACCGCTCTCAAGATCCGCGTGCTGGCGAGTGCGGCGAATTCCGGCAATTCCTCCGACCTGGCTGCCTTTCTGCGCGAAAAGCTGATCGCTTATGTGCGTGCACGCTATCCCACCGCGCTGCCGCGAAGCCGCCAGGAGCCCATCACGATTGCCTCCTCCGGTCATGACGGTCAGGCGCCGGGCGCGCCTTCGCCGCCCGGCTGACGTCATCGGCATTTGGCCTTTCCAGTGTATGCCTCCCTGATGCGAATCCTTGTCTCTGTTCTGGCCGGCCTGCTGGTTGCCGCCAGTCTTGTGCTCGCACTGGACGCTTTCTGGTGGGAGCCGTCTTCACTCAGGCTTGTGCGCTACGATGTGGCGCTGGATGCGCCCGCGCTCAAAGGGCTCAAGATCGCGGTTATCAGCGACCTTCATGCGGGCGCGCCTTACATCAGCGAACGCAAGATCGACCAGGTTGTGGCGCTGACCAACAGCGCCCATCCCGATCTCATTCTTTTGACCGGCGATTATGTGATTCAGGAAGTGTTGGGCGGCCGCCGCATGCCGATCGCCACCACCGTGGCGCATTTGAAGCCACTTTCAGCCCCTTTGGGGGTCTATGCCGTGATGGGCAATCACGACAATTGGGATAACGCGCCCCGGATCACCCGCGCCTTCGAGCATCGCGGTATCCCGGTGCTGGAGAATTCCCCCGTGCAATTCAAGCGCGACGGCTCGGTCATAACCCTGATCGGCGTGGGCGACCATTACAGCGGCGCATCCAATGTGGCGCAGGCGCTAGCCGGTGTCCCTGCAGATGCACAGGCGCTGTGCTTCACCCATTCGCCGGACGTGTTTCCGGACCTGCCACGGACTTGCGCTCTCACCATCGCGGGCCACACCCATGGCGGCCAAGTCCGGCTGCCCATCCTGGGCCGCATCGCCGTGGCCTATCAGTCCAAATATGGCCAGCGCTACGCCATCGGCGTAATCCGCGAAAACGGCAAGACCTTGTTCGTCAGCCCCGGCATCGGAACCAGCGGCCTTCCGGTGCGCTTCAGAGTGCCGCCGGAAGTGTCGCTGGTCACGATACGTTGAGCTAGCTGCGCTCGATTTTCTGAGTCAGCTCGTCCAGCATGGCGGCGATCTTGTGCACGGTCTCGTCATCGTCTGTGCTGTGAAGTTTTTCCGACAGGGCCGCGAATAGATTGCGCATGGCGCGGCGCACCGGGGCGTGATCGCCTTTCTGCGCTTTCTTCAGTTCGGTTATGCGGGCCATCAGCGCCGCGACGTCATCCTTGTTCTGGACGAGATGGGCTCTGCCCTCTTCGGTCGCCGCATAGACTTTCCGCGTGCCGGCAGCGCCTTCTTCCGCGATCAGGCCCATGTCCTGCAGCATGGTGAGGGTGGGATAGATCACGCCGGGGCTGGGCGCATATTGGCCGCCCGTGCGCTCTTCGATTTCTCGGATCAGGTCATAGCCGTGACGCGGCTGCTCCGCGATCAGGGACAGCAGCACCAGCCGCAGCTCCTCCGAGTCATAGAGCCCACGCCGCCGGCTGAAACCGCCAAAGCCGTCGCCGCCCATGCCTCGGCCGAAGCCATGGCTGCCATGTCCGCCCCAGCCGCGGAAACGTCCTCGAGGCCCGCAATGCCGGTAAGTATTTGATTCTTCATGATGTCTGTGATGCCACATGTGAAATAACTCCTTTGTTGTGGTACAGTCTAGATATATCTAGAAACTTCTACAACAAGGGCGGCGGCAAAAATTTTTGGACGGCTGCATGAGCCCGCAGGCAAGATCGGCCTGCTTCGAAGGGTCTGCCGCCATGCCCCATCTGTTTCTCTTCATCGTCGCTGCGTTTGTTCTCGCCGTCACGCCGGGCCCCGGCATGCTCTATGTCGTGGGCCGTACCTGGGCGGCGGGAAAGGCTGATGGCCTTGCCTCGTCGCTGGGCACCATGCTGGGCGGCTTCGTGCATGTGACGGCTTGCGTGGTCGGGGTCTCAGCGTTGGTGATGGCCAGTGCCACTGCCTTTTCTGTGCTGAAATTCGTGGGCGGAATTTATTTGATCTATCTGGGCATCCAGGCTTTCCGCGCCGCCTCGCGCGAGGCGCTGGAAATGTCCGCGCCGGCGGCCCACGGGATGTGGCGCGCGTTGCGCCAGGGTGCGGTGGTGGAAGCCACCAATCCCAAGACGGCGGCGTTTTTTCTGGCCTTTATTCCGCAATTCATCGTCACCGCCGATGGCCATGTGGCGATGCAGTTTCTGCTCCTGGGCGTGATCTCGGTTCTGCTCAACACCGGCGCCGATCTTGTCGCGGTGATGGGCGCGGCGCGCCTGCACCAGAAGCTGGCCACCCGGCCCAGCCTCTTCCGCCGCGTGCGGCAGGGCCCCGGCGTGGTGATGGCATCCCTGGGGATAGGGCTGATCGCGGCCCGCCGAAATACCTGAAAGGCGCTTGAGGCTGGCATTCATCTTGCCGTCAGGACGCGATTGTGGCCGCCCGGCCTGATTGCAATACTGCAATCGCGGAGGGGACCTTGAGCATTCGCATATTGTCGGGGGTGCTGGCGGCGCTTTGGCTGTTCATGGCGCCGGCCTGGGGCACAACCCCCAAAACCTTGCAAAAGGCGGCTGCCGCCTATCGCGAAGGCCGTGTGCTGGATGCTGAAGGCATGCTCGATACCGCGCTCCCGGCAGCCGCCAATGCCCAGGAGCGATGGGCGCTGGCCAATCTTCTGGGCGACATCTGCTCCTATTCTTTCGACTATGGTTGCATCGATACTCACCTGAAGACCTTTCAGGACGCCGCCACGGCCTTGAACCAGCCCCAGGCGACGGTCGCCAAGCTGGTCTTTCTGGTGGCCTTTCACGAATATCTGCGGGGCGATCTCGATTTCTTCCGCCGCAATGGCGGCCTGGATTTCTCGCTGCGCATTGCCAATCCCTTGGCCGATCCGGCGCTGGCCACACGGCTCTTCCTGTTGAATGCCGGCGTGGAGGAAATGACGGGCGATTTCACGGCCGCACACCGGTTCATCGACCGCGCCTTCGCGTCCTTCCTGCGGATCGACAGCGGCAAGGATGCGTTCGAAACGGCCACCCTGATGAAGGAATTGATCGACGCCACGCTCGCCAACCATGACGCGGCCCGGGCGGTCCGCTGGGCCTTGGTCGCCGATCCCGTCATCCGCTCTGGCCTTTCGTCCACCAGTTTCGACTATGCCGACTATCTGCGCGTGAGTGCCCAGATCGCCGAGATCCTGGCGGGCACCGGTGCGCCCGCGCTTCAGGCCGTGGACAACGCTGTTGCCGCGACCGCCAAGCTCGAGATCGCGCCCGAACTGAAGGAAGGCTTGGTCTCCGCGCTCGCGATCAACCAGGCTGCCATCCGCGGCCTGCGCGGTGATTTGCCGGCGATGCGCGAACGGCTTCAGGCCAGTCCCTATTTCGCGCGCCGGGACGAGATCATCGAGAGAGGTGCCTTCTCCAGTTTAAATGAACTAAATTTTGCAGCGGCGGAGTTGTTTTTCGACGCGCTCTCCAAACGATCGCCCGACCAACGCTGGCGGCCTCTCTTCGAGCACGTGCCGGACTGGCCGCTGGGCGTGGATAACGCATCGCAAGCGCACGTCTATACCAAGGTGGCTCTTGCCCTGCTGACGGCGACGGGCGACGTGGACGCCGCGCGGCGCATGTTCAAAGATGCCGCACGCGAAGAACTCACCCAGTTCGAGCGCGGCGCGCAGGACCGTAAAGCCTTTCCGTTGCCATCGCTGCTCGACAGGATGGTTCTCACTATTGCCGTCGGCATGATGCCGCCAAGGCCCGAAGGCGCCGATGCGGATCTGATGCTGGCGAGTCTGGAAGTGCTGGGCCGCAATCCACGCTATGTGATCTCCGACACCCTGGCCCAACTCGCGGTCCAACAGAGCGACGAGGAACGCCATGCCGCCCACGCCGTGTTGCGGCTGTCGGACAGACAGGCGGATTGGGAGGTAGCCCGTCTCAAGGAACTTGTCCGCCGCATGGCGGCGCATGAGGAGTTTCCCTCCAAGGATTTTTCTTCCCAACTGGCGGCGATGGCTTTCTCCGACAGCCTCGCGCGGTTGTCGCGCGGCGTGCGGCCATCGCCGCAGCGTCTGCCAACCGGGGCGGAGTTGCAGTCGGCGCTTCGCCCGGACGAGGCATTTCTGGCCTTCGTCCAGGGCATTCGGGTCTGCGTTCGCAAGAACGGAGTATGGGATTCGCGCATGGCGGTCGATGCCACGCAATTGACGCTGGACGTGAAGCTTCTTTCCGCCGCGCTGTCGGCACAGAATCCGGCCTCGCCGCAAGCGGATTCGCAATATCCCGCCGAGGCCGCGCTCCGGTTTTATCACCTTGTGTTCGACGATCTTGGCACATGTCTGGATGGCGCCAAGGAATTGGTTTATGTCCCACCCGCCGACCTCGCCGCCATTCCGCTGTCGGCACTGTTGCGTGAGGCGCCGCCACGCAAGGCGGGCGGTTACGACCTCGCGAATGCGCATTGGCTGATCCTGGATTACGCTTTTTCCACTGCGGCCTCGATTCGCGATTTCCTTTCGGCGCGCAAATTGTCGGCACGTTCAGCGGCCGCCCTGTCCTTCGCGGGGCTGGGCGATCCCAAACTGGACAGAGGCTTGGACGGACCCGAGGCGGCGGCCTTGAAAGACCTGCCGGCATTGCCGGAAACGCGCAACGAAGTGGAGATGATCGCCAAACTATTTCCGCAGGGCGCCGATCTCAGATTGGGCGCGCGCGCCACCGAGGAGAATTTCCGCGCCTTGCCGCTGGAGCAGTATCAGGTCCTCCACTTCGCCACCCATGGCCTGTTGCGCGACGATATCGAGGGCCTGTCCGAGGCCGCTCTGGTTTTCACGCCCGTGAACTTGCGCGATTATCTCGATGATGGACTGCTGACGACCTCCGATATCGCCAATCTCAATCTTGCCGCCCGGCTGATCGTTCTCTCTGCCTGCAATACCGCCAATTTCGATCCTCAGATCTTCACATCGCCGCTTCAGGGTTTGGCCAGCGCTTTCGCGGCGGCGGGTGCGCCCACCACGGTGGCGTCACTCTGGTCGGTGGATAGTCAGACAGGCATGCGCCTGATGGTGCATTTCTATCGTGCGCTGCTGAGCAAGAATGGCCCCGATGTCGCGATGGCGCTGAGGCAGGCGATGATCGAGACGCTCAAAGAAGCGCCGTCGGTGGCTTTCGCCAATCCGCGCTTCTGGGCGCCCTTTGTGGTTCTGGGTGATGGGGGCGTTAGATTACAGGCTCCGCGCGCGCCGCCGTCTTATGGAAGCGCGGTCGAGATTGCCCCGGGCGGCGGCGAAATCCTTTCTATGATCGCGGATGCGCGCGGGTTGACTGGTTCTGAGATCGGCGCCCCCTTGGCTGGCCGCTATTCGTCCCTGATCCGCGCGCGGCCCGTTGGCGCCGCGCCCGGCTGGTCGGTGCAGGACAGAGAGATCGGCGCGGGTCCGATCGCGCAATGGAAGGATGTGCGCTATGCGGGCGGCTATGTGAGCCGCGACAAGGCGGCGCCGGTCGTGCGCGCCTTTTCCGCCGGCGGCAAGCTTCTGTGGCGGCGAGATTTGCCGTCCCGTTTCGAAAGCGCTTCCGTCATGGCGCTGACGGCGGAAGCGGATGGCCTTTATGTACTGCTCGCGCCTTTGAGCGCGCCGCCAGGCAAGATCGATTTCGATATCGTGCGCCTGGATGCGCAAGGACGGAAGCTTTCGCGCCGAGCCATGACCGCGCCGCTGCCCGGGCAGAGCCTGCTCGCCGGCACCGAATATGCGCTGGCGCTCGCGGATGCACATCTTTATGCGGCGGTGAGCTATCCGGCGACCTCGGCCAAAGCCAATCGCAGCGATTTCGGTTTTCCAATGATCTGTTATGAGGGAGCTGGCGCGCATGTCTTCAAGATGCGCGCATCGGATCTCGCGCCCCAGCGCGATGCGGATCTACCGGGCCTCAGCCTCCATCACCTGACACCCGCACAGGACGGTCTGTCTTTCGCGGGTGCCGCCCATGAAGTTTGCGCGGCGGGCGGTGAAACACCCCTGTTGGGGCTTCTGGATGGCGACCTCAAGCCCCAAACACTTTGGCGCGATGACGGTGCCTTCTATGGTCACCTGGTTTCAGTGCTGCCGGCGCAGGATGGCTACATTGCGGTCGGCGAGATTACGGAGCCGCTCGATATCCGCACACCGTCGCCTGCCGAGGCGTCGCAACAGAACGCGACGGAAAAGCATCTGACTTATCTGGATGGCGGTGTGTCCGAAGCGGTTCTGATGCGCTTCGATCGCGCGGGCCGGGTGCAGGAAAAGCGCGTTCTGGGCAACGGCCTGCCGCAATTTGCGATGGGCCTGGTTGCGATGGGCAAGGGTGGCTATGCCATCTATGGCAGCGACGGCTTCAATCCTTGGATCGAAACCATTAACTGAGTCCGGAATTTCCCTGGATTCCCCCATGCCCGCCGCTAGTATCCGCCCGCACAGGTTGCATCTGGGGGTCAGCATGAAGCGCCATATTCCATCCGTTATCATGAGTATGGCTTTTCTGGCGCTGATGCCGTTCGCTCTGCTTCAAGCTGCTGAGCCGCCTCATCCCGGCGCGTTTCCGGGCACCGGCAAGGCCGGGGCGTTCGCCGGTCCGGCCACCGATTTCACCAGCTTCGGCCGCGGCGTGTCCCCGAAATCGGCGCGCGCCGCATTGGCTGGTCTTTCCAACACCGGTCCGGTCATGCGTGGCGGCGCTGAGTCCGCAATTTATCGCAGGATATCGCCTTCCGTGGTGCTGGTGGTGAGTGACAAGGGGTTGGGCTCCGGCTCCCTGATATCCAAAGACGGGCAAATCCTCACCAATTATCATGTGGTGGCCGGCTTCATGAGCGTGAACGTCATCCTCAAACCTGCCAAGGAAGGTGACAAGGTGGTGATGTCGCAAGCCATCACCGCCGATGTGATCAAGGTGGACCCGCATACCGATCTTGCACTTCTGAAGATGCGCCAAGCACCGCCCGCGGACCGCACGCCCCTCGCGTTCGGCGATTTCAGCAAAATCAGTGTCGGCGACGACGTCAACGCCATCGGCCATCCGGAAGGCGAAACCTGGACCTTCACCAAGGGTTATGTCAGCCAGATCCGGCGCGATTACAAATGGAAGGTCGATGGCACGGAACATCAGGCCGACGTGATCCAGACACAGACCCCGATCAATCCGGGTAATTCAGGCGGACCGCTGCTCAACAGTTCCGGCGCGCTTATTGGTGTCAATTCCTTCATCGCCACCGATGGACAGAATCTCAGCTTCGCGGTCGGCGTGGATGCCGTGCAGGACTTCATCAAGAATCCGGAAACCGTCACCGTGGCCTCGGCGGTCGAAGCCGCCGGCACCAAATGCGAACCCAAAGTCACGTTTGAAGGCCGCAACAAGGAAAACAACGCCAATGTGCGGGAGATCGATCTCTTCTGTCGCGGAAAGGCCGGATTGGCGGTGATCCTGCCGGATGATACCAGCAAGCCGCTTATTGCCCTGGTCGATCTGGAAGGCACGGGGAAACCCCAAGGCATCATCTACAGCTATCACCGCGACGGCCACTGGGACATTTCCTACTGGGACACCAAACATACCGGTCACTTCGACACGATCGGCTATCATCCCGACGGCAAATTGGAGCCCTCCAGCTACGGCCCCTATGTGCCCGACCAGAAACAAGCCGCTGGCACACCGGCGACCCCGCCACCGTCAAGTGACACGGGGCATTGATCGCCCGGCACTTTAAGCACTTGCTGACTTCAAGCGGGATGCTGGCCGCCCAAAGGCGGGCCAGAGCTGCCTGGATTCATGTTTTGCCAGCAATCCCAGGCGGCTAGGCAGAAAATGCCTAGATTTTAACGAATATTATCAGGCACTTATCAGGTTGATTGGCCTTGGTAATTTCGGGTTAACCACATTTGCCCACACTTCTTTCCGACAAATCATCGGGGCCGAAGCATGAGCCGGGCAGCTTTCGAACTGAATCCGCTTGCCGAGAACCGTGAGGTGCCCCTCGACGTCATGCGCGAGAAAATCGAAAGCGCGTTCGGTTCGGATATGCCACCCAAGATCTTCCATTCCAGCTTCGATGCTGCCATCCAGCAGCAGACTGCGGCGTTCCATGACCTGAACACCCGCCTCGAGCGCCTGGAAAGCGCCGAGATGATGGATCTGCGCGATGCCATGCGCGAAATCTGCGAAGCAGTGGCGGGGCTGGCGCAGGAGACCGACCGCAACGCCAAAACCAGCGAAGAAAACGTCACCTCGCTCACCGATGCGCTGCAGGCCCAGATCGATTCCGCTCGCAGCCGCGCCGAAGCGATGCAGGCCCAGTCCGACGCCAACCAGACCGCCAGTGAAAAGATCCTGGGAGAGATTCAGGGCGCCCTGCGCAGCCTGGATTCGACGTTGCGCGACCGCATCGAGAATTTGCAGGCCCATGCCGATGCTGGCTTGCGCGATGTGGACAATAATCTGCGCAGCCGCATCGACAGCAGCCAAGCCCAATCCGACGCCAATCAGCGCGGCAATGAACTGGCCTTGAGCGAAATCAAGCAGAGCCTGCGGGCGCTGGAAACCAATCTCGCCGCCGCCAATCTGCGCACCGACGAACTGTCCCGCAATCTCGTCACCATGTCGAACGAGATCCTGGACGTCACCAAGGCGGCGCTGCAGGACCAGAATACCCGCCTGCATGCGCTGGACGCCCGCGACCAGGAATTGTCGCGCGCCATGGTTATGATGAAGGAGGATCTGGGCAACGCCACCGCGGCGCTTCTGCGCGGCCAGCGCGCGCGCCTGGAAGCGGCGGAAAAATCCATCACCGACATTCAGACCGGCAACGCCCAGATGACGGACCGAGTCACCACCCTGGAAGCCGGCACCGAGGAAGTGCAGCGCCGGTTGGGCAACATGGCCCACGACATCACCGTGCTGCAGGCCTACGACACCAAATTCAACGAGCAGCAGGAAACGTTGCAGACCTTCACCGACGATCTCGCCCGCGAGTTCAAGGTGGTCAAGGGCGAATTGGTCGAACTGCATGAGACCGCGGCCACCGTCCAGGCGCATCAGGCCGTGCTGGAACAGTCCGAAACGCTGATGGCGGACCTCAAGGACCGCCAGACGCGCACAGCCATGCGGCTGGAAGCCTTTGTTGTGCGCCATGACGAGCTCGTCGGCGACGTGCGCCTTGCCCGCGCCGATATCGAAGAGAATGCCTCGCTGCAGCGCGCAGGCCTCAAGCAGGCGCACGAGCTGGTGGAGCGCACCGCCGCCGATCTCAAGGACCGTCAGACGGGAGCTGCCGCCCGCATCGACACGCTGATCGGCCAGCATGAAGACGTGGCCAGCATGGTCCGCGTGATGCAGACCGACGTCAAGGAGTTGGGTGACAACGTCAAGGCCCAGTCCTCGATCCAGATCGACACCGACAAGGCTATCGTCGAACTGAAGGACCGCCAGGCCCGCGCGAGCCTGCGCCTCGATCATCATGACAGCCGCCAGGAAGCCTTCGCCGCCGATCAGCGCGCGATCAAAGCCGAACTGGAAAAAGCCACCGCCGCCACGCTCACCCATCAAGCGCGTCTGGACGATGGCGACAAAACCTTCACCGAATTCCGCGAGCGCCACACCCGCGCCGCCATGCGCATGGACGCGATGGATGTCCGCCACGACACGCTGGCGGGCGAGGTCAAGCTGTCCCGCACCGACATCGGCGAGCATGGCGCGGCGCTCAACGCCCATCGCGCCGCCATCGACCTTACGGAGAAGGCGATCACCGAACTCAAGGATCGCCAGACCCGCGCCGCGATGCGGATGGATTCCATGGATGCCCGCCACGAGGATGTATCGGGCAACCTCAGCCGCACCCGGACCGCGCTGGAAGAGAAATCCATCATTGTCGATCAGCATTCGTTGATCCTGGACGATGCCGGCAAAGCCCTGACCGATCTCAAGGACCGCCAGCTCCGCTCCGCCGCCCGCATCGAGACCATGGATGCGAAGCTGGAGGAAACCTCGGTCAATCTGCGCGCCACCATCACCGATCTTGCGGAAAAATCGGAAGCCGTCGCCACCCACCAGATGTCGCTGGAGAGCCATGCCAAGGCGCTCGGCGAACTCAAGGACCGCCAGTCGCGCTCAGGTCTGCGCATCGACAATCTCGATGGCCGGGTCGAAGAACTCTCCGCCGACATGGGCGTGGCCAAAGCCAGCCTTTCGGCTCTGGCCGACACGCCCAACGCGCTGCGGGCGCATCAGGTTTCGCTCTTGGCCCAGGAAGCCGCCATCGGCGAACTCAAGGACAAGAGCATGCGTGCGGCGGGCCGCATCGAAGGCCTCAGCAAAGGTCAGGAAGAGTTTTCTGGCGAGATGCGGGTGGTGCAGGCGGGCCTTTCCTCGCTGTCCGACACGCCCAATCTCATCCGCACGCTGCAGACCTCGCTCGATCAGGCCGACAAGGCCATCGCCGAACTC
>Ga0105240_10003600_pt1 | contig 24000 bp, 18 predicted proteins | sample KBSC54metaG_FD_80426 | JGI IMG/M metagenome (GOLD analysis project Ga0105240, IMG submission 80426) | Corn rhizosphere microbial communities from Kellogg Biological Station, Michigan, USA - KBS C5-4 metaG | ecosystem: Host-associated > Plants > Roots > Rhizosphere > Soil | place: Michigan, USA...
GGTTCTAGGGGGCGGGTGGCTCAGGCGGCCTGCAGCTCGCCGATCGCCGCATCGATAGCCGCAATGCTCTCGAAGACACTGCGCTTGAGCATGTGATCGGGGAACTCGATGTCAAACTCACCCTCGAGGGCGAGCATCACGTTCACACTGGCGTGCGAGGTCATGCCGGCCTCGTAGAGGTCGGAGTCGGGTCCGAGGGCATCCACGTCTTTACTGAGACGGCCGTGTTCCTTGAGGATGCGACGGATGGTCTGCATGGAGTCTGAGGTGCTCATAGTCTCTTAATAGTATGCGGAACGACCGAAGTCTTATGTGAACTGCTGCTAATAGTGTCACCGGCAGGCCTGCCGTTGCATGGGCGAGGACTCATTCCGGGTAAGTCGGTGTTTGTAGCGGCGGCGCTCCCGGGTCGGTCTCCCGGATAATGCCCCGTAGCGCTTTTTTCAACAGTTGGGTCTCGCCGTAGCCGAGATTGCGCTCAGCATCGGACTCCGCCGCCTTGGCGGCCGCGACCAACTCCAGAACGACTTTTTTCCCCATATCCGTGAGAGTGACCCGGGCGTGGGGATCGTACATGCCGTGCAGGCGGGCGAATCCACCCGCGGTCAGGCTGGCCACCAGCTCATAGGTCACGCGCCGGCCGGTGTACCACAGCAACTGATCGAGCTCGGCGACCGTGCGATTATCGGAAATGCCGAGAATGCTGAGGACGAACCACTGGTCCTCACTCAGGTGGTGACGCTCCAGATCGCGCCGCAGGCTCAGAAAAAGCTGGAAATGCGCTCGTTCCAGCAGATAAATCAGGAAGTCCTGGCTGAAGCTGCTGCCGGGCTCGGCATCCTCGCGGCTCGGGGCAGGCGCGGCGGCCGGCTTCTCGACAGTCACCGCGTAGCGGCCACTGTGAAATACCAGCGGCGGCCGGTTGAAGTGCTCGAACTCCTGAACCTCGCCGACAAAAATCACGTGGTCGCCGCCTTCATAGTTGAAGGCGGTTTTGCATTGGAACAGTGCCGAGCAACCCGGAATCAGCGGAATGCCGCCGGCGCCGCGCGCCACGCTCAAACCGGCGAATTTTTCGGCGCCGCGGGTGGCGAAGGTCACCGACAGATCTTCCTGGGCCAAGGCCAGTACATGGACGGCGAAGTAACCGCTTTCCAGGAAGGCGGGCAGGCTGAGTGACTTGCGCGCCAGGCTCCACAGCACCATGGGTGGGTCAAGGGATACCGAGTTGAAACTGTTGGCCGTGAGTCCGATGTCCTCGCCCGCCGGACTGCGCGTGGTCACGATGGTGACTCCGGTCGCGAACGCGCCTAAAGCTGCGCGAAACTGCCGTGTACGTGCTTGAAAATCGGCGCTCATGCCTGGATGCTGGAAGGTAGCTAGGAGCCTGTCTGCCAGCGCGCGATGATATGAGACGACGAGGGCGGCAGAACCGGGAGTTTAGTGCAATTGTGAGTGCCTTCACAGCGGCATCCGGGAATTTCTTTACACCCTCCTGTAAAGTTCGGCTCTTTCGCGCCGGGTGACTCACCGCGGCGGAATCGTTTAGCGGAAGTACCCATGCGCGTCCGGCTGTTTGGCCAGTATGTTCATATCTCGATTGCCGTGCTGGCGGCGATCGAGTTCTTGATTTTTTTCGGCTCGATGCTCCTGGCGTACAGCGTTCGCTATGCCACTTGGGCGGCCGGGGGCGTCTTCACCAGCACCAGCAAGCTGTGGATCTGCGCGCTGGTGTTCGCGACCGCCAATCTCGTCAGCCTGCTGGCTTTCGGGCTTTACAGCTCACGCCAGCGGGCCCGGACTTCGGGTGTCTTCGTGCGCCTGGTCGCTGCCATTGGAGCCGCGAGCATCGTCACGGCCGCGGTGTTTTTCACGATACTGGATCTTTGGATCGGGCGTGGCGTGCTGGTGGTCTCGTCGTTTTTCGCATTGGTGGGTGCGGGACTGTCGCGCAGCCTGTTCGGCCGCATCATGGATGAAAGCCTGTTCAAGCGTCGTGTCCTGGTTTATGGCGTGGGTCAGCGCACCAGTGCCATATCCCAATTGCGGCGCCGCTCGGATCGGCGCGGCTTCGAGATCGTGGGCTTCGTCCAGCCGGACGGAGAGAGTGTCGCGGTCCCGGCTGATCGCATGCTGGATGCCTCCGCTGGAATTTTGGAATTGTGTGCGCGACTGGATGTGCACGAGGTCGTGGTGGCGATGGAGGATCGACGGCGCGGCTTCCCCATCCTGGGCCTGCTCGAGTGCCGGCTCGCCGGTGTGGAGGTCACGGAGCTCCTGACCTTCCTGGAGCGCGAGACCGGTCGTGTGCGCATCGACGTGTTGAATCCAAGCTGGATGATTTTTGGCGATGGTTTTCGTCGCGATCCCCTACGCTTGTTCTCATCGCGGGTGTTGGACCTGGTGGCGAGCGTCATCCTGGTGACCCTGTCGTTGCCTGTGATGCTGCTCACAATGCTTGCGATCAAGCTCGAGGATGGCTGGCGCAGCCCGATATTCTACGGCCAGGCGCGCGTCGGCCTGGGCGGCCAGACATTTAACGTGTTGAAGTTTCGCAGCATGCGCACTGATGCGGAGCGTGATGGCCAGGCGCAGTGGGCCCAGAAGTCCGATCCGCGCGTGACGCGTGTGGGCGCCGTGATCCGCAAGCTGCGCATCGATGAGCTACCGCAGATTTTGAATGTCTTGACGGGTCACATGAGTTTCGTAGGTCCCCGCCCGGAGCGTCCGCAGTTCGTGGCCGAGCTGGCTCAGAAGATTCCCTATTACGTACAGCGGCATTGTGTGAAGCCGGGGATCACCGGTTGGGCGCAGCTTTGCTATCCCTACGGCTCCTCGGAACAGGATGCCTTGGAGAAGCTGCAGTACGACTTGTACTACATCAAGAACAACACCCTGTTGTTCGACCTGGCCATCCTGGTCCAGACCGCCGAGGTCGTGTTTATGGGCAAGGGAGCGCGTTGATTTCTTCGGGTCTAAGATCCACGCATGGAGAGCCTCGCATGAATGCTGAGATCCAGCGCGGCAAGCTGCTGATTCTCGAGAACGACCGCACGCTGCGGCGCGAGCTCGAGGCCATCTTTGCGGATCTGAACGTCACCGTCAGCGAGACCTCTGAGCAGGCGCTCGCACTGGTGCGCCGCATTGAGCCGGATGTTGTCCTTTTTGATCTGGGTCCCGCGCGCGAGCCCACCGTGGCCGCGCAGAATCTGGAGTTGCTGCGCCAGATTCTGAATCTCGCTCCGGATATCAAAATCATTGCCATGACGGAGCACGACGCGCGCGAGTTGGCCGTGGCGGCTGTCGGGCTCGGCGCCGCCGATTTCTATCACAAGCCGATTGACGCGGGCGTTCTGTCGATTGTCGTGCGCCGCGCCTTCCGCATTCGTGAGCTCGAGGAAGAGAACTGGCGGCTGCGTGAGCAGACGGGCGCGATGGCGCTCGAGGGCATTATTGGGGTGAGCGATGCCATGCGCTCGCTGTGTCGCTCCATCGAAAAAGTGGCGCCGACCAATGCGACGGTGTTGCTCCTCGGCGATAGCGGGACGGGTAAAGAGCTGCTCGCGCGCGCCATTCACCGCTTATCCAGCCGCTCACATCAACAATTCGTGGCCATCAACTGTGCAGCCATTCCAGATACCTTGCTGGAAAGCGAGTTGTTTGGGTACGAGAAGGGTGCCTTCACCGGCGCGGCCAAGCGCACGCCCGGCAAGCTGGAAGCGGCGGATGGCGGCACCATTTTCCTGGACGAGATTGGTGAGATGCCGGCTTCGCTGCAGGCGAAGATGCTGCGCGTGTTGCAGGAGCGCACGGTGGAGCGGATCGGCGGACGCACCCCCATTCCGCTCGACCTCCGCATCGTGTGTGCCACCAATCGGAATCTCGATGCCCTGATCGGCACAGGCGGCTTTCGCGATGATCTGTTCTATCGCATCAGTGAAGTCACCGTGCGCGTGCCGCCGTTGCGGGATCGCCAGGGCGACAGCTTGTTGCTGGCGCAGTTTCTGCTGCAGGAAATGGCAACCCGTTTCAACAAGCCTACACGCGGATTGGCGCCCGATGCCATTCGCGCCATCCAGGCGTACCGGTGGCCCGGTAACGTGCGCGAGCTGGAAAATCGCATCAAGGGCGCCGTGATCATGGCCGAAGGCGCCGTCGTCACGGCTAACGACCTGGGCCTTCAGGACCCGGGCGACGACCCCGAATATCTCAACTTACGTGTCGCACGCCAGCGCGCGGAAGCGCAGGCGGTGCGGCAGTCCCTGGCCGTGGCCAAGGGAAATCTTTCCAAGGCGGCGGATCTGCTCGGTGTGACCCGGCCGACGCTGTATGACCTGTTGGAGAAGCACCGTATCGGCGCGGCGCAGTTCGGCAAGAACGGGACAGCGGCGGCCGCCGCCGCCCCACCTGCGGACCCTGCGCCGGAGCCTTCGCAGGATCCGGCGCGCGAAACCAAGGGTCCTTAGGTCTTCCACGGCGCGTCTTCGCGCCGGCGCCTTACAAAGTCGCGGTCACTTCACCGGACAGAGTGCTCTCGACGCCCTTGCTGTTATAAGCGGTGATGGCGAAGTAGTAAGTCCCGCTCGGCAGACTGTCGAGCACATAACGACTCAGGCCCGGGTTGTTGATGGCCACGACCTGGCTGTAATCCTGCGACGCCGTACCGTAGTGAATCTTGTACCCCGCCAGGTTGGTCAGCGCGGTGCCATTGTTGTTTTCAGTGGGCGCGTTCCAATTCAGTGTCACGCTCGTGCTGGTGGGCGCCGAGCCAGAGGTGCCGGTGGAGCCGGAAGTGCCCGTGGAGCCGGAGGTGCCGGTGGAGCCGGAAGTACCCGTGGAGCCGGAGGTGCCGCTGGAGCCTGACGTTGTACCGCTGGCTGAGCCAGAGCTGCCGGCTGCCGAAGACGAGCCGCTCGTCGTGTCGGCTATCGTCGCCGGTGTGCCGCTGGAGCTCGTGGTGCCTGCCGTGCCTGAAGCACCCGAATCACCTGCGCCTCCGCAGCCTCCCAGCGCAAGCGCCGTGGTCCCTAACAACGCGATCCAGACCCAACGACCTGACCCGATCCCCTGTGCGAATTGTTGCTGCATGCAACCCCCGAAAATTGACTTCAAATGCCGGTCGGGCCGGTTGCAAAGCGTCAAGGAGGTTGCACGAGCATGCCGCACAGCTTCAGGCTGCTGCGTTCTCAATCACGAGGCATGAAGGCCCCGGCAACCCCGCTGTCGTAGGCTTTGCGCCGTTAGACCGGAAGTTTTGCGCCCCCGACTTTCGACGGGTTTGCCCTTGAGCGGGACCGGTACATTGCCGGCCCGCGTTCCCCTTATTGCACGGGGTGTGCCAGGATTTTCAACGTATTGATACTGTTGGAATTCCCAGCTTCGACTGAAGCTTGATGTCGCCTATGCGGCACGATTCTTGTCTGTCGCGGCCGACAGCGCACTGTCGCTGGAGCGTGTGCGCTGCACTAAGCTTCTGTTTGATAAAGGAAAGCTGTCGGTCGCGATTAACCGACAGGCAGCTTTCGCTTGCGACAGATCATGAAGTGGTCCGCACCGAGATGTGCTGTTTTGAGGGCGCGAAACGCCGCACGCCGCAGCATCAGGCTTTGTGTATCGATTTTGCGAACCGAATTGATATAGGTGCTGAGCGTGCTGTACTCGAGGATGTCAAAGCCCTCGCGTGCCAACATCTGCGTGAGCGCCGCGCGGGTGAATAAATTGAGGTGATGCGGCGGACACACCATGTTCCACTTGTTGAGGCCGCTCAGCCGGCGCTGAATGCAGGACGGGTTGGGCGTGGTGATGGCGAGCAGACCGCCAGGGCGCAGCTTCTCGCTCATGTCCTTCAATAACCGGGTCGGGTGTTTGACGTGCTCGAGCACGTTGAACGAGGTGATGGTCTCGTAGGGCTCCGTGACGATCGACAGGTCGCCGCGCAGGAGCTCGATGCCAAAGGTGTCGCGCGCGTAGTCGGCCTCGGCGGTGGAAATTTCCAGGCCGTCGGCGCTCAGCCCAAATTCCCTGCGGGCGAGATAGACGAAGTAGCCATTGCCGGCGCCCACATCCAGAAGCTTCGTCGCGGCAGTATGGCCTTTCAGAGCGCCCAGAATGTAACGCCAGCGGAAGCCCCATTCGCCTTCGATTTCGGCCTTCGTTTTGAAGGCCATGGTGTAGTAGTTGGCGGATTCGTACTGCCCGTGCGCGAAATCGAGGTCGGCCATGATGCAGCCGCAAATGGGGCAGGTATAAATGTCCACGCCACTTTTGGGAAAGGCAAAGCGCGGTGCGCCATGCGCGACATTCACAGCGCAATACTGAAGCATGCAATGTCCTGTTCGAGCGGGATCGTGAGCGTGTGAGCAGGAAACGTGCCGTTGGGTGCAGCCCGTTGGATTGAGGGGAAAAAACCTTCCGCAAGAGGCCCTTGACGCGGAAAACCGACAATCCGGCATTGCAGGACCGTCAATTGCTGAGTCATTGCGCAACCGGCCCCGTGGGCCGTCAGAACAAGCGCGGATGACTGAGCCAACAACTTTCTCGCGAGGCTTATCGATAGCCCTGATGGCTTTACTGGACGCAGTCCTGCCTGCACTGGTGGCAGTGGGGATGCTCTACGGCCTGTGCGCCTTGTACGGAGTCGAATTCAAGGGCTTCTTTGTGGTCCTGGCCATATTGTCCGCCATGCTGTCGCTGCTTCTGCCGCGCGGTCAGCCGGCGCAGCCTCCGCAGTTGGTGCAATCGACGGTCCCGCTGGCCATCCGGGTGGTGGTGCGTTGGATGATCATCATCGCCATTCTTCTGGCCATCGGCTTTGTCACCAAGTACTCGGTTGATTTCTCACGCCGCGTGGTGCTGACGTGGGCCGTCACCACACCCGCGGTCCTCATCCTGGTATCGGTGTGCCTGCACGAGCTGATGCGGCGTTTGTTACATGATCCGTCGACAGTGCGGCGTGTGGCTTTCGCGGGCTGTAACGAGGTGAGCCTGTCACTCGCGCACCGGATCAGCCGCGGCGCCATGGGGATGCAGGTCGAGGGATTTTTTGACGATCGCAGCGCTCAACGCCTGGGGCTCGAGACGCCCGCACGGCTGCTCGGCAGCCTGCCCGACATGGTGTCCTTTGTTAAGCGCAACCAGATCGACGTGGTGTTCGTGGCGCTGCCCGTGAGTCACATCCGGCGGGTGGTGCAACTCCTGGACGAGCTGCGTGACACCACAGCCTCGGTGTACTACGTGCCGGATATCTTCGCCATCGATCTCATCCAGGCGCGCAGCGGAGAAATGTTCGGTATTCCGGTGGTGGCGCTGTGTGAGACGCCTTTCTATGGCTACCGTGGTGTGGTCAAGAGAATTACCGACATCGCGCTCGCCCTGGCGGTGTTGCTCGTGGCCTGGCCGTTGATGTTGCTGCTCGCCCTGCTGGTGCGGCTGTCCTCGCCAGGTCCGGCTTTCTTCAAGCAACGCCGGTACGGGCTCGATGGCCGCGAGATCATGGTCTACAAGTTCAGGACCATGACGGTCCTCGAGGATGGTCCCAACATCACCCAGGCGAGTCGGGAAGACGCCCGGATCACACCCGTAGGGCGCTTCATGCGGCGCTATTCACTGGATGAGCTGCCGCAACTGGTGAATGTCCTGCAGGGGCAGATGAGCCTGGTGGGACCGCGGCCACACGCGGTCGCGCACAACGAGGAATATCGCAAGCTCATCAAGGGCTACATGATCCGCCACAAGGTGCCGCCCGGTATTACCGGCCTCGCCCAGGTGAATGGCTGCCGGGGTGAGACGGCCCGGGTAGAGGACATGCAGGCGCGTATCGACTACGACCTCGAGTATCTGCGGCGTTGGTCGCCGCTGTTGGATTTGAAAATTCTGTTCCTGACGGCCGTCCGTCTGTTGCGCGACGAGAAGGCATACTGACCTCGGTCGTGCTTCATCCTACACGGAGGCATCGTCCTTCCCACATGATCGCGCAACTCCTCAGAGAATTCGCGGCACTCTTTGTCGTGACCGCGCCCGAGGAGCGCACCGACCGGCGCTCGCTGTGGCTCCTGGCTGTCATTGTGTTGGCCGGCGCGGTGCTGCGCTTCTGGGGCCTGGGCGCTGTGGGCCTGCACGGCGACGAGAAGACCATGGCGCTGCCGGTCATGAGCCTGGTCGAGCACGGCGAGCCGCTCATGCCGAGCGGCATGTTTTATCCACGCGCGGTGGCGCAGCTCTACCTGATGGCAGGATCGGTGTTGGCCTTCGGCCAGTCCGAATGGGCCTTGCGACTGCCGTCGGCGCTTTGCGGAGTGCTGCTGATTGTGTTGACCTGGAAGGCCGGCACCCGCTTTCTGACCCCGCTGTGGAATCTTGCGTTGGCGGCCGCGGTGGCCTTCCTGCCCGATTTCATCGAGGACGCGCAGACGGCGCGGATGTACGTGTTTCTCGTGACCTGTGTAGCGGGTTACCTGGCGTTGGTCTTTGCCTGGGAGCGCCACGGGCGCGTGGGCTATCTCGTGGCCGCCGTGCTCACCCTGTTGGTCGGGATCCAATTTCATACACTGGCCATTTTCGCGGCTTTCCTGGTGCTGCTGCCCGGGTTGATGCGCGGTGATGCGCGACTGTTCCGGGCGGGAGTCATTGCATTCGCGGTCATCGTCGCGAGCTTTGCTGGCATCAACTGGCTCATCGGACATGCGTACCCACAGACTGTCGAGTCCGACGCCGGAGCCGTGGTGAATGGGCCACACGCAGCAGTCGTTCCTCATCTGAAGCGTCTCTGGCTGGCGGCCGCCGCCATGCCGGCCCTGTGTGTCGCATGGTGGGTTCTGGCCGGGCGGCGGCATGGAGTGTTGGAGCACGGAGCGCTCAGGCAGCGAATGCTGGCTGGGATGTTGCTGGCCGGTGCGCTGGTTGCCGAAGTAGCGTTAGCTTGGCATTTGGCGGCATGGTTGACCGTGGCGGCCCTGGTGCTGGCGCGCCGCGTGGAGGCATTGTCGTGGCCGCGACTTGCGCTATTCTTTGCCGTCAGCGCCGCCATAGCAGCGACTGAGGGGGTATTCCTCGTGACGCACGCTGCCGGCTCGCCGAAGCAGATCGCGGGTGTCATGCTCGGATGGCCGAGCGTCTGGCCGTTCATTGCGATTGCCGGGTATTCGACGGTCGTGATGCTGGCAGCGGTCGGTGGCCTGGCCTGGGGGCTATGGCGGCTGGCGTACCGCCGTGCCGTGCCGGATCACGTTTTGCTCATGACGCTCGGAGTGTGGGTGCCGTTGCTCATGATCGGCTTCATCAAGTGGAACATCCCGCCGCGGTATGCGGCGGCCCAGATCGTGCCGCTGCTGATCGCCGGCTTTGCGGCCATGCAGTGGGCTATGTCGTGGGTCATGCGGCGGGCGAGGGCGTCCGGTCCGGCTGGTACTAGGGCTGCGGCACCGGGTTATGGTCCGGCCGGTGCTGACGCTGCGGCGATTGTCCCCGCCGGCCCGGGCGCGGGCTCTATCTCGGTTGCCTGGGCACCTGTGATTGCCCTGTTGGTCGTCAATCCTTTGCGTGTGATCGCGGCCATCGACTCCGGCTACGCCAGTCATCCCGATCACAAGGGCGCAGCCGAGTTCGTCGCCCGTCTGCACCCAGGCCCGCGGGACATCATTGTTGCCGAGGATGTTTTGCAGCAGACCTATTACCTGGGACATGTCGACTACTGGCTGGTCAACAAACAGGTGGCTGCCCCCTTCATGCACGAGGTGAACGGGCGCTGGCTGGACTTCTACACCGATACCCCGCTGATCGGCACCGGGCCGGAGTTGGAGAAGCTGGTGGATGCGCCCCACCGGGGCGCCATCTATGTCATCGGCAGCGGCGAGAACCAGGCCGACGGACGTAGCCTCATGCGCGCGTTCGGGATTGCCGAGGCGCTGCGCTCACCGCCTTTCCGGCAGGTATTCCGTGGGCGCGATGGTGTGACCCAGGTCTGGAAGGTCGATCCTCCCGCCCCCACGGTCGCGCGAGGCCGGTAGTCATGTCCGGCCTCGGTAATCGCACCGCCATTCTGACACTCGCACGACTGGCGAGTTATGGCTTGCAGTTGATCAGCCCCATTTTCCTGGTCCGGCTGCTGTCGGTCGAGGAATTCGGGCGCTATCGGGAATTCCTGCTGTATGCCTCCATTCTCCAGGCGTTCGCGCAATTCTCCATCAACGACAGCCTGTTGTATTGCGTCCCCGCGAACCCCGGCAGTCCCTGGCGGCTGGCGCGCCAGACGGCCCTGTTGACCCTGTGCAGCAGCCTGCTGGTGGTGTTGGTGTTGGCGGGGCTGGACGGCTGGAGCGGGGGACACCTGGTCAACGGCTATCTCGCGCCGCTCGTGGCTTACACACTGCTGTCGGTGAACCTGGATTTCTGGGAGTATTTCTGGCTGGCGAACGGCAAGGCCAAGCCGGTGTTCTTTTACTCCGCGGGGCGGCTGGCGGTGCGTGTGCTGGTCGTCGTCGTCACCGCCGCCCTGACGCATGATTTCCACGTGGTGATCTGGGCCCTGGTGGCGCTCGAGGGGGCGCGGTGTCTGGCCGCCGGCATCACCCTGCTCATTGTCGATCGTGCCCGCCACGAGCCCGTGTTGCGTGAGCCGTGGCGTGATCAGCTTCGGTTTTGCATCCCCTCCGGCATGGCCTCGCTGCTGGCCATGCTGAATCGGAATGTGAGTAACGTGATCGTGGCGCGGACGCTCGGCGCGGTTGCCCTGGCGCAATACGCCATTGGCCGATTCGGCGAGCCGGTGGTGGCCACTGTCCGTAACTCGGTCTCCGCCGTCATTCTTCCCGAGATGGTGCGTAAGGACGGCGGTACGGCGCTTGCCCTGTGGCAGAAGGCGACCGTGATCAACACCATCATGTTGTTTCCCATCGTCGTCCTGGTTGCGCGCTATGCGGAGCCGCTGGTCACGTGGGTGTTCGGCCCGAGCTACGCCAGCGCCGCGGTGGTCATGCAGATCTACATGCTGGTGGTGATCCGTGAGTGTTTTGATTTCGCGCCCGCGCTGCGTGCCGTGAATCGAACGCGGCCCCTGGTCGAGAGCAATGTCGCCGGACTCGTGGCCTGCACGGTCGCCATGCTGTTGCTCATCCCGGTCGCCGGGCTTGCGGGCGCCATGATCGCTTTTGTCATTGCCAGCGCCATTGACGTGAGCTGGCTGGGCTGGCGCACGCTGCAGGCCTACAAGGTCAGCGTGCGGGATCTGCTGCCGTGGCGGAGTATCGCCAAGACGGCGGTGGCCGCGGCTGTGGCCGGTCTGTTGATTGTGAGCTCTGTGTGGACAGAGGTTTTCGGGCGTCCCGGCATTGTGCTTGGCGGACTCGCCTACCTGGCGGCGTTCGCCCTGCTGCTGCAGGTCATGCACATTCCCGAGGCCATGGTGTTGCAGGCGTGGGGTAAGCGGCTGGTGTTGCGCCGGACCGCCTAGGGCGCGCCGCGCAGGTTGCACGGCGTAGCCGGCAAAAACCACGCTTTTTGTCGGCGGCAGATGTGTAGGGTCTTGCTGAAACGCTGGGCCATTTGGCCCGCAGGCGACTTTCAGCCAATCGATGAGGATAATCATGCGCTGGATGTTTGTGTTTCTGGTCACGTTGCTGATCACCAGCGATTTCTCGGGCCACAACCCGGGCCTGGGGCCGGGCTTGAGCGTCAAGAATGCCTTTCTGTACATGATCGCCCTGGCGATCATGTTTCGCATGGCCCTGACCGGAAATTTCAAGCTGCGCCTGCCGGGAATGCACATGGCGTGGGCCATGTGGGTGGGGTATGCCATCCTGACTTTCTTCACCGCCTGGCTGGTGATTCACTACCGTAGTTATGATGCCTTGCAGTCGGCGATTGCCCTGAAGTCCGACCTCATCGACTCGTGCATCTTCTGTCTCGCGGCGTTTTATGCCGTGCAGGATGAGCGGGACTACCGGACGGTTCTCTATGCGATCATGGCGGCCATTGGCATTTCAAGCATACTGACACTGACCGACCTCGTGGGTCTCACCGGTCTCGGCACGAGGGTCGGCGAATCGGGTGCGGAAGCCGACCGTGTTTTCGGCGCCTTCGGACACGCGAATGAAACCGGCGCGCTGCTCGCCCTCATGCTGCCGGGTGTGATTACCCTGGCCATGTCCACCCGCGGCATCTGGCGGGTGTTCTGGTTGGGCTGCAGCGCGGCGACGGCGGCCGTGTTCATTCTGACCGTGTCCCGCGGTGCCTTTGTGGGTGTCACGGTGGGATATCCCATCGCGGTGCTGATGTTCAGGAAAGTCATTCCGCCGGGCCGGATTGCGGCGTGGTGCTTTGCCGGTCTGATCCTGGCGGTCATCGGTGCCGTCGTGATGGTGGTCGCCGACCCGCGAGCGGCAGCTTCCATCGCCGACCGGGTGTTTGGTATCGGCTCCATGGGCGTGAGCGAGGCGTCCTCGGGTCGAACCGACATCTGGGCCCAGGCGCTGAACGCCATGATGGAAAGCCCGGTCACCCTGATCACGGGCTTCGGTTGGAATGTGTATTCCACCATGCCGACGGTGTTCGCGATGCATAACACCTACCTCGACCAGTGGTTCAACCTCGGGCTCCTCGGAGTGGCCACTTACGTCTACATCTACTACACCACTATCCGTACCGCGAAAGAAGCGGCGCTGGCCGCGGTGCCGCCGGTGCGCGGCGAGATGATCGCCTTCGTCTTCGGGATGTTGGGCCTGGCGGTGTCGGTGTTCTTCGGCAACCTGTATACCTCGAAGCCCTATATCTGGATGTATGTCGGAGTGACCATGCGTGGGGCGATGTTGGTGCTCGACAAGGCGACCGCGGCCGAAGTCGCGACGCGCGCGCCGCCGCCGCGCCTCGGGGTGGGGGTGTCGCTACGCCGGGCGTAGCGACCCGTCACAGACGTCCGAGTACCAACAACGCCAGAAACTTCAACCGCTTGGTCTCCCGTGGCGCGCGGGAGGGCTCCGACAGAAAGCGGAACAGCCATTCGAGGCCGCGCCGTTGCATCCACAAGGGCGCGCGCTTCTTCACACCGGCATAAATGTCGAACGAGCCTCCCAGTCCCATGTAGAACCCGGCTGGATGAGCGGCACGAAACCGCTCGATCAGCAGCTCCTGCTTCGGTGATCCCAACGCAACAAACACCAGGTCGGGTTTTGTGGCGGCGAGCTCCCGGGTGAGCGCGTCCAGGTCGCGCGTGCCGTCATAGCCGTTGCGAGCTACCAACACAGATACCTCGGGAAAATCAGTCTCGAGCCGCCGGTGTGCGGCGTCAAGGACTTCGGGCTTGGCACCAATCAGGGCCACGCTCAGTCGCTGTCCGCGGGCGCGCGCCTGCCGCAGGACTTCCAGCCACAGATCCGCGCCTGCAACCCGGGTGGAGCGGACTCCCTTCAACCGCATCGCAACCACGACCCCGGCGCCGTCCGGATAGCGCAGCGTGGCTCGCTCGATGGTTTCCTGCACGTTGCGGTCGTGGCTGCAAGTGATCACTTTCTCGGCATTGATTGCGATTGCGAAGCCTCCTGTGCCGCTGTGCACGTCGGCGAGAATGCGCTGTGCGCACGCAGCGAGAGAGTCGAAGGGGCTTACGGGGACCCCGCCGACAATGCGCTCATTGGTGCGTACCGATACGGCTCCGCTCATGGCTGACTCCGGTGATTCGACTGGATACATTTGTCGGCGTTCATCGACAGGTCGTGTTGAGTTGGGCGGAACTTTTCCCGAAAAACGGTGTTTGTCTTCGATAGCCGACAGAAACTTTCAAAATCTTTCGGTAAACATGACGTGCTTCTATTGATCCTTGGCCCGCCAGTGGGAACAATAGCCCCCGGCCGATCACTCGGCCCGACGTTGCAGACGTGCACGCGGTCATCGAACCGCGGTGGCGTTGCGGAATCGCACTCCGCATGTCACCACGAGAGCCAACGCGACAGTGCCTCCCATCAGCACTGTGCGCCCAGGGTCTGCTGCAACGACTCACTTCGCGACGCTCGCGTCGCACTGCAATCTGTCCGGGGGAAAAATGCCTTTTGATTTGGTAAAGAAAGTTGATTTGATCCGAAAAGGAACGCTCGTCGCGGCTGCAATGGCCGCATTGGCGGTCAGCACCGCTGCTTCCGCCTGGACTCCGCCCGGTTTTCCGCGTGTCGGCGGCATCAACATCGGCAGTCCGTTCAATTACAACGACCCGACGTACGAGGCGAGTCTCGCCAGGCAGCACATCATGATCCTGGCCGACTACCCGACCATGGCGCCGGGCGGTATGTCCATGCAGCAGGCGGTCACCAACATCAAGGCCAAGAACCCCAACGCGCTGGTGTTCACCTATGTGAATGCCAACCAGTTGCGTCCCGACCAGGCGCTCGGAACGCTGTCGTGGGGGCCGTATCGGACCCAGATGAACAACATGAAGTGGTGGTTGTATTCCGACAAGAGCCTGACCCAGTTCGTCAATGCGGGATTCGGCACTCCGGGCGACAATGAGATCAACATGACGTTGTTCACGCCGAAGGATTCCAGCGGCAACACCGCGATCGACTGGATGACGCGTTTCTTCGTGTCGACCTATTCGAAGCCTGCTCCGGCTATCGACGGCTTCTTCATGGACAACGTGTTCTGGCGGCCGTACATCGACGGCGACTGGAATCGCGACGGAGCCGTGGATTCGCAGACCAACCCGACGGTGCAGAGCTGGTTTCGCCAGGGTTATGCCCGCTACTTCTCGCTGGTGAAGACCCTGATGCCCGGCAAGTATCAGTTGGGTAACATCGGCGACTGGGGCAAACCGGAGTCGGTGCTCACCGAGTACCAGGGCCTGGTGAACGGCGGCGTGCTGGAAGGATTCATCGGTAAGTCCTGGTCGGTGGAGACGTGGGGCGGTTGGGCCAACATGCTGGCGGAGTACCGCCGTGTAATGGCCAATGTCGCCGCACCCAAGCTGATCATTTTCAACCAATGGGGCTCCAAGACCGATTATCAGGGCATGCGCTACGGCCTGGGCACCTGCCTCCTGGATGACGGTTACTATAGTTTCACCGACAACTCGGCCGGCTACTACGGCGTGGTCTGGTTCGATGAGCTGAGCGAGAATCTCGGCGCCGGGCAGGCCAAGCCCACCGCGGCCTGGCAGAAGGGCGTGTGGCGTCGTGACTTCGACAACGGCATTGTGCTGGTGAACCCGAAGGGTAACGGTCCACAGACCGTGACTCTCGAGGGGCCGTTCATCAAGATCCGGGGCACGCAGGACCCTGAGACCAACACTGGCGCGACCGTGACCAGCGTGACCTTGAAGGACCGCGACGGCATCATTCTGATGCGCACGGCTCCGGTGGTGCGTCCGGCGGCTCCGACCGGTTTCAGCGTCGAGCATTGACGTTGCGCTGATCATTCCGGGGGCAGTCCCAGCACGAGATCTGCGATCTCGGAGCCCTCATTGAGACGGGCGGTGGTCGTAAACCGCCCGTCTTCAGCCAAGGTGAACACACTGGCATTGTTCACGTCGGCCTCGTTCGTGCGGCAGACGATCAACAGGCCGCCCGGCAGGAGCCGCGTGCGCAGGTTGCGCAACATGCGTTGTAGTGTTGCGGTATCGAAATAGGCCAGGTTCAGAATATTCGCGGCCCGCAGCACGTGGAAACGCCGCGCGTAGTCGCGGTTCAGCAGAATATCGTCCTCGACCGCCTGCAGTTGCGGGAGGTTGTTGAGTGAGGGACTCATCAACGTGAGCGGACGGCAGGTGGCGCCCAGGCGGCGTTGGATGGGCTCTGTACGCCTGCCCAGGTCGAACAGCAGGGTCGCGGCTTTCATCAGGGCGATATGGGGGATGTAGCGGATGCGGTCGCGCCGTCGCGGTGGCGGCAGGCGTACCGCTTCACCCTTGATGTCGAGTTGCATCAGGTGGCCGGTCCGATCGCTCAAGGCGCGCAAATTGGAGCCAAGGGAAATCAGGAAGGCATTCACCACGGCATCGCCGGCCAGCATGTGACATCCGATGCCCGCCCGTTCCAACTCGATCAACCATTCGGCCGTGCTCACCCCGGAGGAGACGGCGACATCCATGATTTCCAGTGGCCGCTGCGGCGGCAGCAATCCTTGCACCAAGGCATTCAAATCGTCGAGCCGCCGGTGACGCGTGGTTTTGCGTGTGCCGTTGCGGAGCTCGATGGAGTGAAAAAAAAGATCCTCGCGCTCCTCGAGCTCGCGCGAGTTGCTTTGCGTGCCCTGGCCCGCGAAGTACATCTCGAAGGCTGTCGGAATGGTCGCGCTCATACTCACGCGTGGTAGCTTCCCTGGCGGGTAGGGCTCTGGACCGGTGGCTGCGACCACTGTGGGCCCAGAAGACGTTCCATCTGTTCGGTGAAGCCGGCTGTCATGGTACCCACCGTGAACAGTTGCCGGACCCGACGTTGCGCGGCCGCGCCCATGCGGCTGCGCACCGATTCATCGGTCAGACTGCTCAGGTGCCCGGCGAGCGCCGTGATGTCCCCAGGCTCGAATAACAGTCCTGTTTGTCCATGGAGGACTTGCTCCGAGGCGCCGCCGATGTCGCTCATGACGAGGGGTTTGGCCAGTGCCATGGACTCCAAGGCCGCCAGCGAGAATGTCTCGATGGCATGTGAGACGAGCGTCATCACGTCGCAGCAGCCGATGTAGGGACGCACATCGGACTGCATACCGGTGATCACGACATCGTCTCGTAAGCCCAGATCGCGCGCCCTCTTTTCGATGGCGCCCCGCTCCGGTCCGTCGCCGATGAAAAGGGCCTTAGCGCCCACGCCCCGTCCACGCAGTAACGAAATGGCCTCCAACAGGTCGCCGTGGGCCTTTTCCGGCCGCATGGCCGAGCAAAGGCCGATGACGGTATCGCCTGGTGTGAATCCGAACTTTGCCCGCAGGGAGCCGCGCTCCTGGGTGGTCTGCCGGTTTGAAAAGTACTCGACGTCGATTCCGTTGTGCACCACGCCGTCGGCCGCGGCGCGCAGACCTCGATCGCGCCAGTAGTCGCGCTGGTTCTCGCAAACGTACAGCAGCAGATCGCTGCGTTTGAAGAGGCGCTGGTAAAGCAGCATCTGCGCCTTCTCTTTGTAAGTCCGCAGCAGGGTCGTATGAAACACCGTGGCGAGTTTCGGCTTCTCGGGACGCGCCTGTCGTCGTGCCAGATAGCCGTATAACATCGAGTAGGTGTTCGTACAGACGATGGCGTCGATGCACCGGTCCCGAACCAACGCGCCGAGCTGGCGGACCGCGCGCGGCTCGACACCGCGCGTCACCTTGCAACACACCAGCTCCTCGAGCTTGCTGGTGTCGAGTTGCGAGAGCAGGCGCTCACCGCGCTTCAAATAAGCCAGGTGCAGGCGAAAGCGGCGGCTGTCCAGGTGGTTGAGCAGGGTCACCACCTGTTTCTCGGCACCGCCGAGCTCCAGCGAATTGACAATGAACAAAAGGCCCGGGGCCGAGGTGCTCATCAGTCCTCGATGTCGACGCTGTGGTTGGATTGAATCGCCTCTACCGCCGCGAACGTCAGGAGCATGGAGCGCCGCGCCTGCTCGAAGGGGACCGGATGCGGCTTTTCGCCCCGCAGAAAGGCAGTCCAGGCGGCCATCTGCTCGGCATGCCCCTTGCCATCGAAGTCTTTCGAGGTGTGCTTGCGCTGGCGGTGAATGGCGAGAGTCTTGAAATTCTGCAGCTCCGCGGTGAACCCGGCGCCAAAGACGGTGCAGACCTCTTTCGGCCAGGAGCTGTCGCCTTCGGCGCTATACACGAGCTGTCCGCAGGAACCGTCGGCGAATTCGACCTGTGCCGTGATGCTATCCGGGAAGGGGAGGCGCCCGGCCGCGGGCCACGCCGTCTGGGCACTCACCCGCACGGGAGCGGAATCAAACAGAAAGCAGAAGAAGTCAAAGAAGTGACAGGCTTCTCCGAGCACGCGGCCGCCGCTCTCGGCGTGGTTCGCGAACCAACTCGTGGGCTCGAGTGCCCCGGCCATGACGCGGAAGCTGGCCGTTTTCGGTCCCGGCGCCGCCTGCACCAGTTTGCGCAGCTCGGTCGCGGCGCCGGCGAAGCGCCTGTTGAAACCGACCTGGATGCTGCCGCCGCTCTCCGCCAGTGCGCTCGAGATTTGCGTGAGCTCATCACGGGTCAGGCACAGTGGCTTTTCCACGAAGATGTGCCTGTTGGTGCGCAGGGCGGCGAGCACCAGGGGGGCGTGCAGGTTATGGCGTGTGGCGATCAGAACCGCGGCGGGCGCGTTGTCCTCGAGCACATGCTCGGTACTCGTCGCGGCATGCGCGAATCCGAACTTCGTGCGCACGTGATTCGCGCTCAACGCGGTGTTATTGACGACCGTGCCGAGCGGAATGCGATCTTTCAAGTGCGGCAATAGCATGGTGCGCGCGAAGTTTCCGGCGCCGATCACGTCGATCCGTGTCACGGGGCCGGCGAGGCGCTGCGGGTCTTTTTCCGGCCGCACGAGCGTGAGACGCGGTGCCGCCGGAGCGAGCGGAATCACGTTCGTCCGCGCAGGCTCGCCATACTCCAGCACGACCCCCGCCTCGGAGGCTCCGCCTTCACCCATCAGGTGTTGGTAGACCTGCAGCGCCTGTGTGAACGGCGCGCGCCGCGTGGTGAGGGCGCCGATGTTGAGATCGCCGGTCCGCATCAGCTCCAGGCAGGCATCGAAATTACGTTGCTCGGTCCAGCGCACATATCCAATCGGGTAATCGGTTCCCGCCCACTCATACGAGGGGTCATAGCGGCCCGGTCCATAGCTGCGCGAGAAACGGACTTCGATTTCCTTACCAAACGCGTATTCCCACGGCAGATCGACCTTGGTTTTTCCGACGACGACGACCCGGCCACGATCGCGAAGCACTTCCAACGCCTGCTCGGTGGGTCCGTTGGTCGATGCGGAGGCCGCCAGGATGGCGGCGTCGATGCCATATCCCTGCGTCCAGGCGCGGACTTCGTGACGCAAATCCTGCTGGCCGAGAATGACGACCTTTTCCGCGCCCATCGCCTGCGCCAACGCGCGGCGGGCGGGAGCGACATCGAGCGCCATCACACGCACTCCACTGGCACGCAGGAAGGCGGTCACCAACAGGCCGACCAGCCCCTGGCCCACGACCAGCACCCGTTCACCGAGTGTGGGTTGGAGTTGCCGGACCGCCTGCAGTGAAATGGAGGCAATGGTGGTGTAGGCAGCCTGCCAGCTCTCCACCCCTTCGGGAACGTGTGTGGCCAACATGTCGGGAACCGCGGCGTATTCCGCGTGGAACGCGCACTCCGCGCCCCCGATGGCCACCCGGTCGCCTACGCGAAACCTGGTGTTGGCGACGTCGACGGACTCCACCACACCGGCGGCGCTGTAGCCCAGTGGGCTGGGAATCTCGAGCCGGTTCCGCACTTTCTCCAGCGCGGCACGCCAGCCGAGAGTGCGGGCGGTGTCCAGGACTTTGCGGACCTGGTCGGGGCGGGCGCGCGCCTTTTGCAACAAGTTCATGCGCGCCTGCTCCACTTTCATTTTTTCGGTGCCGACACTGATGACCGAGTGGGTCAGGCGCACCAGGATACCCCCCGGTGGGGCCGTGGGCAGGGGAACATCCTGCAGTTCGAGACGGCCGTCCTGATATTGGGCAATCTGCTTCAATTGTGTGCCTCCAGGCCGAATCTCGAGTAGATCCGGCCCAATTTCTCCATCGCATCGGGCAGCGAAAAATGGTTCTCAACGGTGGTCCGGGCGGCGCTGCCTAAACGCTCACGCAAGGCGGGATCTTCCAACAATCTGCGCAAGGCGGACGCCAGGCCCTCGATATCTCCGGGAGCAAGCAACAGCCCGTTGACTTCGTTCTCAATCACACGCGGAATGCCGCCGACGGGTGTGGTAATGACCGGGAGCCGCCAGGACATGGCCTCGAGCAAGGCCATGGGCATGCCTTCGGCGTAGGAGGGCAGCACAAAAACAGTGCTGCTGGCGAGCGCGGCCAGTTTGCGTTCCGGTCCCAGCCATCCCGGACAGGAGACGCGATTCGGAATTTCGAGCTGCTGGGCGAGCTTGCGAACCTCCTCCAGATGGCCCACGCCGCCTAAAACCAGTTTCAGACGTGGAAATCGTGAGGCGATGAGGGCGAAGGCGCGGACCAGGTCGTAAACACCCTTATCCCTGAGCAAGTGGCCCAGGAACAGGAGCGTCGTCTCCTGGTCTTCCAGGCGACGCAGCCGGGCGGTGTCGGGAATCGCTACCCCGTTGTGTAAGACTTCCACTCTCGCGGTGGGACAGATTTTCAACAGCCGCTCACGCCACTCCTCCGACAGGGCAATCACGAGCGCCGCATGGGCGAACGTGCTGCGAATCAGGCGTCGCCCGAAGGGACTGGATTCATTCTCATAGAATCGCGTGAAGCCGCCGCCGTGAAGATGCACGATGTAGGGACGGCGCGCGGCCCGCGCCAGCAGGCAGACGACAAACTTACGCCAGAAAGATCCGCGCGATGCCGTTTGTACATGAACCAGCGGCGCATCCAACTTTCTCAGCAGCACGGCCACCCGCAGCCAGGCTTTCAATGCCGTGGTGATTTTGACCCAGTGACTGCCGGCGCGGTGTGAGGTGACGTAGACGCAGTGATAGCGCTCGAAAAGGCCGCTATCGATATAACCTTTCACAACCGCGCGCACGCCACCCATGCCGTCCAGGTGCGTGCCAACCATCAACACGCTGCGACAGCGCAGAGTGGGCTCGCGCGCGGCATCGTAAGTGGAGCTGACTGCCGACTCGAGCATGATCAACTCGCACGCGCGGGGCTCGAGCGTCCGTACAGGTCCGCCATCGCTTCCAGGTAAGGGGCGGTCATCCGCGCCAGGTTGAATCGGTTGTCCATGTATTCGCTACTGCGCTGGCTGGCGTTGGCCCACGCAGCCGGATCGGCACTCAACTGCATGATGGCCTCGCACAGCTCGGAAACGTTGCTGACTGCACGTCCCATGCCATGGCGTGCGATGAGGTGCTCGGGGTCCAGGAAAGCGACCACCGGCGTGCCGCGCGACCACGCCTGTAAATAGGTGTTCGGAAAACCTTCGATTTCCGAGGTGCCGACGAATACCCGCGAGCGCTCGTAAAATTCACCAACCTCGTGGTAGGGAACGGAGCCATGGAATGTCACGTTTGCAATCCTGAGCGCTTCCTCGCGCACGGACGCGTAGAAATTCTCCGCGCCGGGCATCGGTCCGCCAATTATGTGAAATCGCAGATGAGGCAACTGACGGGCGGCCTCCAATAAGAGTGCCGGGCGTTTCAACGGCCGCATGTTGCCTACCCAAACCACACCGTCGCGCTCGGCGAATGCCGGACGACGACCCGCGGTATCGGTCATGGAGGGAACCACCCGGCTGGTGCGGCCGAAATTCTTCAACAGTGCGTGTTGCTGGTCCGGTGTTTGAGCGAGGACGACATCGGCCCGATGCAGTCCGAAACGATAAAGTCGCTTGTCGCGCCAGTAGCGGATCAGCAGTGTCTCAGGGCTGCAGTCAGAATTACTCGCGATGCGAAAAATCACCTTTGCCCCGTGCCAGCGCGCAAACAAAACCACCTGTCCCAGTAGGGCACCGGCACAACTGGTGTAATAAATGTCCGCGCGCGCCCGCTTCATGGCCGCCCACAAACCCGTCCAACGCGGGTGAATGAAGCGCGCCACCGGCAAGCCTGCCCGCGGCTCGTACGCCTTGTAAGTTTTGATGCCATCCCATACCGCCCCGTCGGGCTGACCGTAGTCGGCCACCACCATCGAGACGTTGTAACCGTTTGCAGCCAGTGCGCGGGCCAGCAGTGTCTGCTGCAGCTCCGCGCCGCCCACGCCGTGACTCCCGTATTCGCGTGCGAGTACGGGTAGGTTGCCAAGCCCCACGAAACAGATGCTTGGAGTGCTTTGAAGATCGACAGTCATGCCGGAAAAGTCGCGATCGCCCTTACCTGATCAGCCTCTACGCGATCATAACTATCCGCACAGGCGTGGCAAACAAACGCGGCCGCTAGCGAAACGTTCCGTCGGGCCCCGCGGGTCGCGCTCCTTGCTACGAGATATCCCCTGGGGCGCACCGAATTTCGGTGGCCCCGGGTACGGTACTTGCTCCAAAGCTTGACCTGAAGATTTACCCCCTGATACGGAAAAGAAAGAGGAGGTTCCTCGAATGCAGCATCGAACACCCCACTGGGCGTGCGGGTTTGTCCTGTCGTTGTTCCTTTCTGGTGCGGTGCCTCTCACCGCGCAGGCGGCGCCTCCCGCGGATGCGGCTTACACCGTGAAGCCTGGCGATACGCTCCTGATTTCGGTCTGGAAAGAGCCCGATCTCCAGGGGCCGGTGCTGGTGCGGCCTGATGGGGCCTTCTCTTTTCCCCTGGCGGGTCAGCTCGATGCTCGAAACAAGTCGGTGCAGGAGCTGCAACAGGAGCTCACGACCAAGCTCAAGAAATTCATTTCGGACCCCGTGGTGACCGTATCCATTCAGGACATCAAGGGCAACAAGGTCTACGTCATCGGCCAGGTCCAGAAGCCGGGTGATTTTGTGGTGAATCCGCGTGTCGATGTCATGCAGGCGTTGAGTATGGCCGGTGGCACGACCCCGTTTGCAGCCCTCGGAGACATCATGATTTTGAGACGCAATGAGACCGGACAGCAGCAAGCTCTGCCGTTCAAGTATACCGACGTCGTTCGCGGTAAGAATCTCCAGCAGAACATCATGTTGCAGGCGGGTGACGTCGTTGTCGTCCCGTAACGCTCACGGTGTCGCGCTGGCCGGCGTGACGTTGGCAACGTCGTTATTGGCCATGGGCGAGGCTTACGCGGGAAACTGGGATTTCGAGCCGCGTATCGAGCTCGGTGGCCAATACAACGACAACTACCGGCTGGCGGAAAGCGGTACGCACAAGATACCGGCGTACGGTGTGCTCGCCGATGTCGCGATGGGCTTCGCCTTGATCGATCAACGCTCAGAGCTCGACATCGTGCCCCGGGTACATTCGAGCTTCTTTCCTGACGACCACCAGGACCAGTCCACCGACGGCTATCTCAACATCGGCGGCAACTATCACTTTCTGCGCGGCACTTTCAGCGGCACCGCCAGTTATGCCAACGAGACCGTGATTTCCTCCGAGCTGCTGCCGGCGGATTTCCCAGGCGTGAATCTGGGCCAGGTGGTGGGTGAGGGCACGGGCCGTGTCACTATCCATAACCGGCGCCAGCTCGAGCAGGTCGCACCGAAATTTACGTTCGACTTCACACCCCGATACCATCTCCTCACGACGGCCATCTTCGAGACCGCCTCCTATAGCAATAACCTGAGCGCCGCCTCGGGCCTCACGGCCCAACAGCAGGCGCAATACGTCCAGGTCGGCTTCAAGAACATCTACGGCAGCGCCGGCCTGCAGTATGACATCACCCAGCGCCAGGACATTATTTTCAAGCTCCTGGGTGCCGATTTCATGCCGGACCGCGCCACGGTGCTGGGAACCGGGCCGACCGCGGCTCCGGTCAACAATAACACCACCGACACGCAGCGGTATGGCGGTGAGGCACAGTGGGACACGAAGCCCAATGACGTCATGCAGACGTATGTGCGGCTCGGGGTCAGCGAGGTGCATGCCAACACCGCGGTCGACGGCGTGATCAACAAGACGCTGGTCGTCGGCGGCGCCGGTGTCGTGTGGACCTACCAGCTCTCGCAGTACATCGTGGATGCGGTGCGCGACCTGTCTCCGAGCGCCGCGGGAGCCGTGATCCAACAGGACGAGCTGCGTTTCCGCCTGCTCCACGCCATACAGCCGCGACTCTATGGCGTGCTCGCGGCCCGTTACGTCCGGGTGCGCGGCGCCAGTAACACGATCCTCGGCATTCAAGGCAGCGACTACGCCGCGGCGAGCGCCTCGCTGCAGTACCAACTCACGACCAACTACCGGCTCGCCACCGAGTATGACTACACCTGGCAGAAATTCCAGGGCGAGCCCTA
>Ga0105240_10003606_pt1 | contig 23974 bp, 28 predicted proteins | sample KBSC54metaG_FD_80426 | JGI IMG/M metagenome (GOLD analysis project Ga0105240, IMG submission 80426) | Corn rhizosphere microbial communities from Kellogg Biological Station, Michigan, USA - KBS C5-4 metaG | ecosystem: Host-associated > Plants > Roots > Rhizosphere > Soil | place: Michigan, USA...
CCTTCCCTTTCTTAAATAAAAGCTAGCATTATGAAAAAATTTGAATGCCCCGATTTCATACTAGGAGATAAGCTGACAGAAGAGCAATTTAACTTTTTCGATAAATATGGAGTTATCATATTTAGGAATTTTCTTAAATCGGAGACTGTTCAACTATTCATTTCTGAGCTCAACCGGATCGAGAAGCAGTGGCTGGAAGAAGGCCGTGAGAAGGTCAACGGTATCCCGTTGAAATTCGGAAAGGATCAGGATGGCAATAAGATGATCCAGCGGATGTGTTTCCTTTCTCTGTACAGCAATCCCCTGCACGAATTGTTACAGGATCCCCGGATCAAAGCGCTGATCGGGCTGCTGGCTCCTTATGAGGGGCGTATCAGCGAGAACGAAAAGGACGGTCTGATCCTGAACCATTATGTCAGGATGCCTGAATCTTCCTTCACCCAAATGGGCTGGCATACGGATAGCCCCCGGGATCTTTTCCTTGGTCAGAAGATCATGCCGATGTTGAATGTTGGCATCCATCTGGATGATACCCCGTTCGAGAACGGTGGATTGCGGGTGTTGCCTGGTACACATAAGCAAGGCATCCTCCGTCTGTTGTTTGGCAAGAAATATTTCATCGACAATAACCCCGACCGCCGCGAGATCGGGTTCGATCTGAATGCGGGCGATCTTACCGTACATGACGGACGGATCTGGCATCGTGCACAGCAGTCACCTCTCTACGGAGAAGCCAGCCGCCGCCGGGTAATGTATGTTCCCATCATCACTGGTAAATACATGCCGAAGGATGAGAAGAGCAAGACGCCTTTCTATCATCGCTTTGCCTCTAAAGTGCAGAATTAATAAAGAAATTATAAATACTCCTAAAAACTGGCCAACTTTGTTGGCCTCTTTTTTTGGTCTCAACTTAGCTGAATATGGAATATGCATTAATCACAGGCGCGAGCAAAGGTATTGGCCGGGCTATCACCGAAGAGCTGGCCCGCAGAGGGTTCAATGTACTGCTGGTAGCCCGTTCGGAGGACAAGCTCCGGCAGGCCGCCGGAGAGATCGTGGCCCGATATAAGGTAAAAGCGGATGTGCTGGCCATCGACCTTTCGCTGCCGGATGCGGCGGCCGAGGTGCATGACTGGTGCAAGGCGCGCGGGTATGCAGTCAAGGCGCTGGTGAATAATGCCGGGTACGGGTTGTCGGGCTCGTTCGAGAAATATTCTGTCGAAGAGCATCTCAATATGATGCATCTGAATATGGATACGCTGGTGCGGATGGTGCGTCTCTTTCTGCCGGACCTGCATAAGCAGCAGCGGGGTTATATCCTCAATATTGCCAGCTCTGCAGCCTATCAGGCGGTGCCGCGTCTGAGCCTCTATGCGGCCACCAAGGCGTTCGTATTGTCCTTTAGCAGGGGGCTACACCAGGAGCTTCGAGGTTCTTCTGTATCAGTGACCGCTATCAGCCCCGGCGCGACGGATACGGACTTCCCCAACAGGGCCCAGCTGGGAGAAAAGGGAATGAAGGCGGCCGAGAAGTTCAACATGACGCCGGAGACAGTAGCTTCCATGGCGGTGAAGGCCATGCTGGCTGGCAAGGCGGAGGTGATTACGGGTGTGGTGAATAAGGTCGGGGCTTTTATGGCCTGGCTGCTGCCCAAGGGAGTGGTGGAAAGGACGGCGATGAAGATATATGAATAGGATTTTTTCCAGTCAGGATTTTGTTCTATATTTGCAACCCCTTAGCGAGCTGATCGCGGGGATAAGGCCCCGTAGCTCAACTGAATAGAGCATTTGACTACGGATCAAAAGGTTTCAGGTTTGAATCCTGACGGGGTCACGAAAACCCTCGGCATAAATTCCGAGGGTTTTTTGCATTCCAGGAGCGTAGCGAACTTGTTCGTCTAAGCGGATGGATGCAAAAAACCTGGACGACGTAGTGGAGCGTAGCGAACACTACGAACGAGCAGAACAAGGAACGCCGTTCTGCGAAGTTCTGGGCCGTTGGTTTTCGGGTTAGGCCAATGCGAGGGGATCTGCGGAAGCGCTGGTAAGCGCGGAGCTAATCCTGATGGCTTTACTAACAAAGATGACTAAACGAAGTAATCCACTTTTCGTTTTATCCCGTCCTACTTCCCGAACTGATTTTCAATATCTTGTAACAGGGAGCACGCAATCCTTCAGGCGTACACTGCTCGCTACCGAGCTCTCCCCCACCCCGAATTGCGTAAGCTTTGAAAGCCGGGGTCTGTGAATTGTTGGTTTCCAATTGAAGGAATGTGGGGATTTTTCTGAGTTTGATTTCCCTTTGGGGTAGCTGATTCGGATTGTTAATGGAATTCTAGGTAGGGGGAAAAATAATTAATTTTAGGCATTGCATTGTCATACGGTCTCTCTTTCTAATCACCCTAACACAATGCTTGAACCCTTTACAATAGAATTTGATTATACCATCGATGAATTTTCAAAAACCATTCATCTTACTGGTCAGGTTGAAATTCATCATGCTAAGACACATTATGTCGTTGCCAATATCATGACCAGATCGAATAAGATAGTTCTTCCCAATCAATACATCAAGAAATTCAGAGGTAAGTGGGTCCACGTAGACTCGCAACATCCAAGCCGGCTAAGCATTAGTATAGGAAAAGCGATAGACGGGAAGTTGGCACAATGATTCCTTACATTTCGCGCACAAACGTGATTGCCTTCTGTCCTTTCTGGTCGGGCGTTGAGAAGATTACTGCCTGCATGTTCAGTCTTGGAAGATTATTCGTTCATTCTAAATCCTTTGGTGCAGCGTTGCACCCTGTCACGAATAAAAGTTCGGGATTAGCCATGCTATTGGATCCGTTTTATGATGGTATCCTTAAAATCATATGAATCGCCTGAAGCAGGGGTAATATCGAGGGAGACCAGGAATATCTCACCGCTGGGCAATTCCTTTCTGTAAAAATTACCTCTTTCGTTGCCGGGCTCTTTGGCATCGTTGGCATCCTGGTAATAGAAGGGATTCCCAAGCTCGAAGCAGCGCTGTCTGCCCAACTCGGGTAATACATCCAGGTTTTTGATCATTCGGAGAGCGCCTTTTTCCATAGAATAAAGATACAAAAAATAGGTGTTTTCACGGTCTGAAGTTTTATTACCTCCCTGTCAGGCAATTCGGCGGTCGGGCGGTTAAGAAAATGCTTGGGTGCTGAACAGCCTTGGGATAAGCACCAAAATATATCCTATAAAAACCGTCTCCCCTCGCGGGACGGAAGCGGTGAAAATGGGTTACCGGGAGAAAGGGGACGAAATCCTGTCTCGGCCACCAATGGCAAAACAATTGCTTAATTAGGATGGCGGCCATTCCGACCGCCGCAAAAAACGATTGTTATGCAAAATAAAAATGAACAAAATCAGAGCGCCAGCCAGGCGGAAACCCAAAAAAAGAACGAGCAGCAGAGCGACCAATTGAAAGATCAGCAGCCACAAGGTAAAAGAAATGAAGGCCGGGAGGGAGGTAAATCGGAGGAGAATGACCAAAGGGCAGATCAGGACAAAGAAAATAAAAGCGCCAATCCACAAGACGGCACCGGCCAAGGAAATATGACCAACAGACAGGGGGGCGACAGCCAAAGTGGAAATAAACCGATGGGCCACGAAGGGGATCGAGATCAACAAAATCAGGCACAGGGCGCACAACGTCAGCAAAACCAAGACCCAAAAAGAGATATGGACCCCAACAAAAATAACGATCGCGACAGAAAGTAAATCAGCCGAACAATGTGGGCAGCCAATCTTATTGGCTGCTTTTTTTTGGCAAATTGTGACAAACGTGGGGATTTTATCTCTCAGTCTTAGGTCATGTTCTCCAGCGGCTGCTGCCGGTAAGCCTGCTCCACGAATTTCTGGATATAGGCATACTCATTGGCGGCTTAATTAGTGAACAGCATTTTTGCCAGCCGGTCGTCATGTCCGTAGATATCTTTTCGGAACTCCGGCAGATTCTTGCCTCCCCGCCAGGAGGTAAAGTAACAAATAAGCACAGATGCAGGCTGTTTCAGCCGGACAGTCTGTTCCATATTGGTTGCCAGAACGCCGTCTATCCTTTTATCGTCCCATTCCGGCATCGGCTCTAACAGGAAGCTTGCCAGCTTCCTCGCGTCCGCCACGCGGATACAACCGTGACTGTAGGCCCTTTCCGTCGTGGAGAAAAGGTCTTTATGAGGCGAGTCATGCAAATAGATAGAAAAGCTGTTAGGGAAGAGGAATTTCATTTTTCCCAGTTCATTTTTCTCTCCGGGCATTTGCCGTATTTCCGGTAATCCATCACGTTGACCGGTAATTTCCATGTCATGTTCTTTAAGGTAATTTTTATTTTCCTTGATTTCCGGCAGGATCTCTTTTTCTATGATGGAGGCGGGAACGTTCCAGAAAGGGTTAAAGGTTATCCTGTCCAGCTGGCCTGAGAAAAGCACCGTGCTATGCCCCTCCTTGCCTACTACAATGTTCATGTCGAAAACCTTATGACTACGCTCCGATACGTGCAGTTCAAATTCCGGTATGTTCACCAGTATGAGCTTTTCTTTGTCATCCTGGGCAGGCGGCATCCATATCATCCGCTCCAGGTTCATCAGGATCTGCCTGACGCGTGCAGTGGGCGGTACATTCAGCTCGCGGATCAGGGACGCCCGAATCTTCCCGTCCTGCTCAAGCCCATGGTTGGCCTGGAAGGATCGAATGGCCTTTTGCAACTCATCATCGAACAGCGCCGAGGTGTCTTTTGTGTTTTCCAGTTCGCCGGTGAGTATAAGGCGCTGTTTTAGCGCAACAATAAACCGGGCCCGTACCCCTTTTTTAAAATTCCTGTGCGGGCGCGGAAGGTCTTTCAGGTTCGTTGTGGATGCAATGTCGACATATCGATGCAGCTGGCTTTTCAGGGCATCGTACCACATGTTCACGGTCTTATCCTTGGACGGTGAATCGGAAAGGATCTGTTTCGCCATTTCCAGGGGATCTCTTCTCCTGGCGGGGACATATTGCAAAACTGCCGCAGTCTTTTCCTGTTCGTCAGGATAGCGTTGGTCAAGGTAGTTGATGAACCGCCATGTCATCTGTAATTCCGTTCGCAAAATTGAAGGGTTTGTCGCCGAAGCGGTCAGGCTATCCAGGTTTTGCAGCGAGTCCAGCTGGCCGTCCAGCCATTTGCGGTGAATGCTACTGTCCTTACTATAATTATAGAGGGTGGAGAAGGCCAGCGCCTGTTCGGTGAGTCCATCACTGGCAAACCAAGCGAACTGAAAATTCCTATTGTTATAAAAATTCCGGAAATACCTGGCGAGGGTATCATTTAATTGCTGGTCTCGGATGAATGTTTCCAGGTTGTTGCTGTCGAGGAACAGATCGCTGTAGGCTTCCGTCGGCCGTATACTGGTGTTTCTGGGAATAAAAACACCTTCCGCTTTTTTTTCCTTTGAAGGGAGCGGTTGTTCATTTTGCTGAACTTTGTCCCTACAGTCCGCCATCAGTCCGCAAAGAAGGATGATCGTTACGATAAGCCTCCCATCATTGCAAAACATACCCATCATTTAACAGGAGGCTAAAAAAACCATGCCACCCCAGGCGAACGCTAGCCGTCAACTGTCGATACGTATTTTCCAAAAAATGGGGCGTCGCGCATAAATGGAGTATTGCGCAAAATGGCGAGCTGGTGTCGGGAGCGGCTTTCAAACGATGAAAGACCTTATCACCGTGGGGGAATTTTTTGACCAGGAATTATAAACGATTGGATGGCTGCGCCTTGAATTCAGTGGAACGGGAATTGTAAGAATATAGAAAACGATTGGTATGAAAAAAACACTATTGATTGCAGGGGGTGCCGCTCTGCTGGCCGGTGGGCTGGCCTGGTACTTTTTCTCCCGTACCCAAAAAGAGGATTCACAAAGTTCCACACCCGATGAGCATTCCAACCAGGTAGCCGGTGAGAAGAGGTTCCGGCGTGCTATGCGTAAGTCGAAGGAACATTCGGTAGCCCAGGCATAACTCATCTCTGGCAGAGGTTTTAAGTTCTTTTGACATCAAAACCGGGGCCGCGATGTCCTTTTAAAAATAAAAGCCCCGGGGTCACCGGGGCTTTTGACTTAACCTAAGAAATATTTAATATCTATTTTTATTATAGCTATTTTGGTTGTTGAAATTGCGGCCGCTTTCGCTGCGAGCCGGTCTTTCCTCTCTTGGCTTCGCTTCATTCACCTTAATGGTCCTGTTCTCAACAGTCGCACCATCGAGTTCGGCAATCGCCTTCTTTGAAGCAGCTTCATCAGGCATTTCAATAAAACCAAACCCTCTGGATTGGTTCGTTATTTTATCCATAATGATTTTCGCTGACGTCACTTCACCATAAGGAGCAAAAAAATCTCTTAAGTCCTCATCCTTTACGTTGAAGCTCAAATTAGAAACATAAATGTTCATACTAAATAATTAAAAAAATAAAAAGATGTGAGAAAAGCAAGCGGTGTAGAAGAAAGGAATCCTGATTGTGATGCGGGATAAATTACCAAATACAGATGCAAAACTCAAATTACATTATAAAGATACTGTTAATCCTGGTAGCTACCAAATAAACTATCCCGTTACATGGAACGGGATAGCTCAACCAGACTAAATGTAAACTCAGTTCAATAGATTATCAAGCTGGATGTCTTCCAGATATGGTTTCAATACATCTACGTTATCGAATATCCTGTACTCTTCGATCGCCTTATTCGCCGGATTGCAATACGCTTCGACATAATAGCTGCCTAACTGGAACAGAAACACCATGGAATCGAAATTACTTCTCTTGGCGAGGAGTATTCCCTGGTGAAGAACAGCCGATTTTTTTTCATCCTCATTCAATAAGATAAATTCAGAGAGTCTCATAGTTAAAATTTTAAACTGTGACCGTTTTAAATTATTTACTAAAAACCTTACGCTGACAAGATAACCTCTAATGATTGTGGCAAGACGCCATCCGATGAATGAACTGAGCTACTTAGTGCAACGGCTAAAAAAGTAAGAAAAGAAAAGGCGCCATTGCCATTGGAATGCCATATAAAGATAGCGATAAAGATGGGGATTGTCGTCAGGCTTTTTGCTGTGTCATTCAAATGCGCTACATATGCGTCCCTATAAACGGTAATCGAGCCTTGCCGGTAATCATCGACAAATATCTCCCAGCTGCCGCTGGCCTTTGCTGGAGAACCCCTATGCATTTACGCTCTTCGCCAAAGATGTCCTGTATTAAGAGCGGGTCCAAGTGCAAATATATTGCTAATTAGTTTAGCATTTTGGATGAAGATAAATTACTGATATTCCGCAGCTTAGCTTCTACTTCGCCCGAATTTCAACGGCACACAAATTGCACACAAAAAACTATGGAACAAATGAAACCCGACGGGCTTCAGGTCATAAAATCGATTATGCCGATGAAACGATGCCTGACTCTGTTAAACCATCCATTGGTGTACGTGAATGGAAATACATACTGTTGCCTTTTAGGTCCTGATCCCCAAGCGGGGATTTTTGGCACCAGAGCGACCGTAATGGATGCATTTCAAGATTTTGACGGCCATTTTAAGGAGCGTTTGAGCCATCCGATAACCGGTGATCCCGTCTCGGACTTTATTCAACAACGTCATATTTAAAACCAATTGTCATGTCTGATAACAAACAACTTAAAGGCAAGCAAGATCGTGACCGGGTGAATTCCCAGGAACCATATGAAGTAGAAGCGCTGCATTGAATCGTATCTTGATGGACTAGGTCACAAAAAGTAAATTAAAACTCAAAAGATAGCGAGCCGCATGTTTGGATCATAAGTAAAGAAGACGCCCAATATGCTCAGCAGTTTACAACCGATTATTTGCGTGCCTACTACGACCCGACCTACACAGTCGTTTTTAGCTTTAAAGATTGGGAAATTGATTTCTACTTCAAGCAGGGCCGTTTTTTTCTTTCTCGCAAATATGCGTCTCCGTTATTTTGTTCATCTTCCAGTTAAGTAGCCGCGTGAGATTATCAACTAATATTAGCTGGAACCATTTCTGACAATTTGTGTTGTCTTTGTGCATACAGTCGGTGGCGACACGGGGGCCGGATCTGGATCAAAAACAGGACGGATGGCGCTTCCTTCTATTTATCCTTACCGGCCAATGGTCCGGACAAAAATACTTTACCGAATAAAAATGCAACAAAGTGAGTGCAGAAAATAACGCCTATCTAACATTCCGGCAGTGAAATAAAATCTCAAAAATGGTTCTTTATAAACGACAATAAATGAGATTTTCCTTTCTGCGGCACAACGATCACTCGTCTGCCCGTTTCCGTCATTTAACTCATTTTCAATCATTTATGCACACATAGTGGAATCCCGTATACCCTAGGGCACTGCCTGGGCAACGGGATTCGCATAGTGAAAGCGTAAGCTTTAGTCTAGTAGTCCATTCCCATGCCAGCGGGTGCAGGGACGGCAGGATTTTCTTTTTTGGGCTTGTCCGATATGACACATTCCGTGGTCAGGAGCATGCTGGCGATGGAAGCCGCATTTTCAAGGGCGATTCGCGTTACTTTGGTCGGATCGATCACTCCGGCAGTCAGAAGCAATTCGTATTGCTCCGTGCGGGCGTTGAAACCATAGTCTTTTTTGCCCTGGCGCACCGCCTGAACAACGATACTGCCTTCGAGGCCGCAGTTGCGGACAATTTGTCGCAGAGGTTCTTCGATAGCCCGGCGAACGATAGCAATGCCTGTGTTCTCGTCAGCATTGGCGCCCGAGAGTTTGTCCAAGGCATCAATAGCCCGGATATAAGCCACACCGCCGCCGGGGACGATGCCTTCTTCGATTGCCGCACGTGTAGCGTGAAGTGCGTCATCAACGCGGTCCTTCTTTTCCTTCATTTCCACTTCTGTGGCAGCACCTACATATAGCACAGCTACACCGCCGCTTAGTTTGGCCAGCCGCTCCTGCAGTTTTTCCTTATCGTAATCGGAGGTCGTTGTTTCGATCTGCGCCTTGATCTGGTTGACTCTCGCCTGAATGTCACCTTTCTTACCTTTGCCGCCGACAATGGTCGTATTTTCTTTGTCGATGGTTATCGCATCGGCAGTACCGAGATAGCTTAAGTCAGCATTCTCCAACTTATAGCCACGTTCTTCACTGATCACTATGCCGCCCGTAAGTACCGCGATGTCCTCGAGCATTTCCTTGCGCCGGTCGCCAAAGCCTGGAGCCTTGACTGCGGCTACCCGCAGCGTTCCCCTTATTTTATTCACCACCAGCGTAGCCAGCGCCTCTCCATCCAGGTCTTCGGCAATGATCAACAGAGGGCGGCCACTCTGCGCAGTTTTTTCAAGTAATGGCAGCACATCCTTCATCACACTGATCTTTTTATCATAAATCAGCACATAAGGGTTCTGCAATTCGGTCTCCATTTTCTCCGGGTTTGTCACGAAATAGGGCGAAATGTACCCGCGGTCGAATTCCATGCCTTCTACTACCTCTACCGTGGTGGACGTCCCTTTAGCCTCTTCGACGGTGATGACCCCCTCCTTGCCTACTTTGGTAAAAGCTTCGGCGATCAACCGGCCGATATTTTCATCATTATTAGCCGACACGGTAGCCACCTGGCGTATCTTATCGTTGTCGTTACCCACTGCCTGGGATTGCTGTTTCAAATTTTCGACAACACTCTCCGTAGCCTTATCGATCCCTCGTTTCAGGTCCATGGGATTGGCGCCGGCGGCGACATTCTTCAACCCTTCTGAAATAATAGCCTGTGCCAAAACGGTAGCGGTAGTAGTCCCATCGCCAGCCGCATCGGCCGTCTTAGAAGCCACTTCTTTCACCATCTGGGCGCCCATATTTTCGATGGGATCTTCGAGTTCAATCTCCTTAGCGACACTTACGCCGTCCTTGGTGATAGTCGACGCGCCAAATTTTTTTTCAAGGATCACATTACGTCCCTGCGGCCCCAAGGTGACTTTGACAGCGTTCGCCAGTGTATCGATGCCCTTTTTCATTTTATTTCTTGCATCTGTATCAAAGAAAAGTTGCTTTGCCATAGCAATAAATTTACTGGTTGAATAATTAGATAAAAGAATTAGATAAAATACCGCGATGCGTTACACAATGGCAAGAATATCTCCTTCCCGTAAGATCAGTAGATCTTGTCCGTCGATCCTGATTTCCGTTCCGGAATACTTGCCATAAAGAACATTATCGCCCTTTTTTACTGTGACAGGTTCATCTTTTTTACCGGGTCCGGCGGCGATGACCGTACCCCTCTGGGGCTTTTCTTTTGCCGTGTCCGGGATGATGATTCCGCCGGAAGTTTTTTCTTCGGCGGGGGCGGGTTTGATGATTACCCGATCGTGTAAGGGAGTAATTTGCGATTTACTGGACATAATTTATGAATTTGAATTTATTAAACAAAGCCACTAACTACGTTCAATTAATAAATAGCTGTATGATGGTAATTGGGGGGACAACAAGCGGCATGCCAATCCAAAAAATGAAATTTTTTCAGTTTATTTTGTCAGCCGAAAATGTCAAAAATTCCGCTACACTTTTCCTGATCTCATGGGGACGGGGTCTCCAAAGAAGACTTCAGGCTGTTGCAACTTTGGCATAACCGTTGTGGTCAGCTGCGTATCGAACATGCCTTAGCATATGGAAAGTAAATTTTACATCGAGCTGAATATGAAAACCTTGGACGGCTTCGAACGTTTCGGGTGTTTCGAGTTGGGCAGCGATCGCGGATTTGCCGTAAGGCTTTTTGCCGGCCTGTCAGGCCGTCCGGCCGAGGACGAGACGGGAGTTCTGCACATGGATCTCGTTGAGAAGCGGGGTGGATTACCTATGAATATGCAGGTGATTAGCTGTACGGTAGAAGAGTTGGGCAAGAACCTGAAATATCTAACCCGAGAACTCTTCAAGAAAATAAACCTGGATGACACGCTGCTATAGATGCTCCTACCGTTTTAATATCGCGCGTAAAGCTGACGCCCATGCAGTGGAAAGCAACAACGCCAGGCCGGTTACCGCGACCCCTAATTTGTAAAGCCCGGAATCGATCATACCCGACTTAACGGCCATCGAGCAGGCGAGCAAACCCAACTCCCCTGTCTGTGACAACAGCGCACCTGCCCACCAGCTATCGTTCCATGTCATGCCGAGCAGCCGAAACGCAATGGCGGATAGCAGGCTATTGATCAGCAGGACGGCCCCTGTGATCGCCAGGATCGAAAAACCATGGCTGGCCACATATTGAAGATCCAGCAACAAGCCCACCGATACGAAATAGAAAGCAACAAAAAACACCTTGAACGGCTTCAGCACTAACCCCAACCATCCAAATCCTTTTGTCCTTCCTAACCATAGGCCTGCGGCAAAACTTCCGATAGGTGCAGACAGGCCAGCCAGGGACGATAGCCATGAACACCCCAGGCAACAGGATGCGGCGAGAAACACCTGCAGATCATGGTCCTCTTCCAGCAACCGCCAGCCACGCCATGACCATATATTCCGATTACGGATCGCCCGTAGCAAAATGAACAGCAGAAAGGCAATGCCAATAGAGGCAACGACCATTCCCCATTGTGCTGTTGAACTTCCCATCCATTGAAAGAAGGCAAATATGGGCGCTACCAGCACATCCTGCAACAGCAACATGTTCAGCACAAGTTTTCCGGTATTCGTCTCCAACTCTCTTGTCCGCCGCATGTATTCACTTACTACTGCCGTACTATTGAAGGTGAGCAACACTCCCAGCAATAGACGGTTCTGCCACCCCCAGGCAAGCCATGCGCCAACCAGCCAGGCAACAACTACAGCCATCGACATTTTTACTAGTTGACCAGCGACGGGCCGCAATAGTAAGGTTCCCTTGTCCGGAATCTCGATCTCAAGACCGAGGAAGAACATCAAGAGTATAATACCGAAGTCTCCCAGTACGGCCGGCTCCTGTCCTGGCGTAAATAGCCCCGCTATTCCAGGTCCAAGCACCATGCCTGCCATGATATAGGCAATCAAATAGGGTTGACGCCATCGTCGTAGCAGCACAATCAAAAGAAGGATGACCACACAGAGTATACTCAAATGTGCCAGAACACTTCCCATATATCCAGATCAGAAAAAAGGGCGGACACGTCAGGTCCGCCCGGTTAATTAATTGTTCGCCCGACCATCGCCTATTGCACGTTGATCTTGCGGGAGATGCGTTTTGCTTCTTCCTTCTTGGGCAGCGTGAGTGTCAGCAAGCCGTCCTCATAGCGGGCTACAGCCTTATCAACGTCAACGGTACTGTCAACGGTAAAGCTGCGAGAGAAGGAGTCGGAACGATATTCCCGGCGAATCCATTTTTTTCCATCGACCTCCGTCTTCTCGTCCCTTTTCTCGAAAGAAACTGTCAGCATATCGCCTGTGTAAGACAGATGGAAATCCTCCTTCTTCAGTCCTGGGGCGATAACCTCGACCTCATAAGCCGTATCAGTCTCCCGGATGTTTACCGGCACCCGGCTTTCCGAGGCGAATCCATTGAACCCCCAGGTGCGGTCGTCGAAGAAGCGATTCAAATTGTTCTGGAAGAGTTCGTCTACAACACTTCCAAACGTCGTCGGACGGCTGTCCGTTTTCTTGATGATGTTGTTCATAATTCCTCCTTTTTTGGGTTTAATTCTGCCAGACAATCGACATGCCATTTGATCTATCCCTGAAAAATTGGCTGCCTGCCTGAAAAAAATTCCAACGCGACTGTCAAAAAAACACTGGCCTGACAGAATTATGCCAAAGACGTTAGGTAGAGAATCTGCGGCCAATAACCGCGTCAATGGCATTTCCAACGGCGGCACTGAGATCGGTGGTTTTGCCACTATCAGTATGGACCCACTGTCCTTTGTGCTGGCGGATGCTGATTGGAGGGAGGATCGCATCACCGGCACGTCCGGCTATGCATATATTAAAGACCAGATAGTATTTGTCGCTGTGATGTTCCTGGACGTCAGCTTCGAGGATTAAGTTCAGCCGCGCCACCTCCATCAGGAAATCGAAACGTATATGATAGTTTGCGGTGACCATAACTTAGAGGTTTTGCTTTACAAAAGCAAAGCTGGGGCCAGACGCTTATTCCTATGCAAGATTGACAGCGGCGTCAATTTTCCGTCAAAACAATATTGATTGCCTACCTGAAAAAAATTCCCCAACGGCCGGCAAAAAAAACATTCCATGCCTTTGTTAAGAATTTGTAAAAATGTCCAGTGGAATTTTTTTCTAAAATTTTCAATTTTTTATATTTGCTTCTCACTCACTCGAAAATAGCTGTATAGATGAGGTTTAGGAAACAATTTATATAACATATTTTCTTATGACTATGCTTATTAGATTGACTCATTTGCTGTCGATTCAGTTGGTGCTAACTACTTTCATTACTGGTCTTACAGGCCGTTGCGCCGCACAGTCCTTTTCGTTGTACACCCCCTTTACAGAGGTCTCTGTCCCCCCCGGAGAATCCATCGACTATCCCATTGACGTTATCAATAAGGGAAGCGGGATCAGGTCTGCCGAGATAAGCCTTTCGGGGATGCCTAAGGGCTGGACGTATGTTATCAAATCCGGTGGTTGGAACATCGGCCGCATTTCCGTTCTACCCGGTGAGAAAAAGAGCTTTTCGCTGCAGGTGCAGGTACCCTTGAAGGTAAACAAGGGAGCTTATCACTTTACCGTGGAGGCCAAAGGACTCAGCGAACTGCCGCTGACTGTGGTGGTCTCCCAGCAGGGAACGTTCAAGACGGAATTGACCACCGATCAGCCCAATATGGCAGGGGCCGCCAATTCCACTTTTACATTTAACGCGAAACTTCGGAATTCCACGGATGCTGCCCAAGCCTATGCATTGAATGCAGCAACGCCGCCCGGCTGGAAAGTAAGCTTCAAGGCCAGCTATAAACAGGTATCTTCGGTGAACATAGAACCCGGACACACGCAAGATATCAGTGTGGAGGTTGATCCCCCGGATGAAACGCCGGCAGGCAGCTATAAGATACCGATAACGGCTTCCACCGGCGCCACATCTGCAGACGTCGCGCTTGAGGTAAACATCACCGGCTCGTATGGATTGCAGCTGACGACACCCACTGGATTACTAAGTACCAACGCCACTGCCGGGGGAAACAAGCACCTGGAATTGGTAGTGAAGAATACAGGTTCTGCGGATCTTAAGAATATCGAGCTTCAATCTACCGTACCCCCAAACTGGAATGTAAGCTTCGATCCCCAGAAGATAGATAATTTATCGGCCGGACAGTCCGCCCAGGTAGCTGCCACCATTACACCGGATGACAAAACCATCGTCGGTGACTATATGGCCAATCTCACGGCCAAGACGGCGGAAGCCAGTTCGCTCGCTCCCCTGAGGATCTCTATAGAGACTTCGCTGCTTTGGAGTTGGGCCGGCATCCTTATCATCGTTCTCGCGCTGTCGAGCGTTTATTTCTTATTCCGAAAATACGGCAGGAGGTAAGTGATGCGCGAAACCATTATCAGTACAAGCGGCCTTACCAAACGCTACGGCGATCTCGTGGCCGTCAACGAGCTTGACCTCACGATCGGCAAGGGGGAAGTATACGGCTTGTTAGGGCCTAACGGCGCGGGAAAGTCGACGACTATCCTGCTGTTGCTGGGGCTGGCCGAAGCGTCGGCGGGCAAAGCGATGGTCTGTGGCTTCAATCCGGCCACGCATGCTATTGAAGTCAGAAGGAGGGTCGGCTACCTTCCAGATGATGTAGGCTTTTATGATAGCCGAAGCGGTCTGGAGAATCTTCTTTTCACGGCTCGTCTGAATTCAATAGCTAAAGACGAAGCACGTCGCCGAGCCTGGCAAATTTTGGAACAGGTCGGTTTGGCTTCCGATGCAGAAAAAAAAACCGGAACGTATTCAAGGGGCATGCGGCAGCGACTCGGTCTTGCGGATGTCCTCATTAAAAAGCCGTCTGTTATCATACTCGACGAACCCACCCTTGGAATCGATCCCCAAGGCGTACGAGAATTCCTTGATCTCATCGTGCGATTAAGCCGGGAACAAGAACTTACGGTACTGCTAAGCAGCCATCACCTGCACCAGGTGCAACAAGTTTGCGACAAGGTAGGGCTTTTCGTTGACGGCAAGCTCATTGCGGATGGAACAATCGATGCATTATCCGCGAAATTGTTCGCGAGCGAGCCGTTATTTGTAGAGGTCGGCTTTGCCGTCAGGAATGGAGCTACTCAGATGAACCCGGACGAGTTGATGCCCCTCACCGACAGGATACGCCGCATCGAAGGAGTCGGCTCGGTGGGATTTGCCGAAGGTATCTTAAGGGTGGGATGTGTCAACGATCCCTCCTCAGCCATTGCCAGGGCCATATTCGATGCAGGATACGATCTTACTCTCCTGCAGAAGACAAGATATGGGCTGGATGAGATATATCACCGTTATTTTCAAGAGAGAGAAACATATGGAAAAACTGCTTGATCTTTACCACTCGTTTGCGGAGCGCAGCCGCCGGATCACCTGGCGCCAGATTGCAGTCCCCCTCCGCCGACTGATGCGGGCCGAAAGAAGATTTGAGGCCTTACATCCGTTCTGGGTGATCGTCGGCCGTGAAATGTCTGATCATATCCGGAGTTGGCGATTTATCATCTTGCTGGTGTTGATCAGTCTTACCTGTTTCGGCTCGCTCTATACGGGTTTGAACAATATCGGAACGCCAAAGGTGGGAGGAACGGATGTCAACAGAGCGTTCTTTTTTCTGCAATTGTTTACAGCGACGGACGGGACGCTGCCTTCCTTTATCGTTTTCCTCAATTTCCTTGGACCGCTGCTCGGAATTACCCTGGGGTTCGATGCCATCAACTCGGAAATTAACAGAGGGACGATGAGCAGGCTGCTGTCGCAACCAGTCCACCGGGACCATGTGCTCAACGCAAAATTTGTGGCTTCACTTCTGGTGATCGCCACGCTATTTTTCGCATTGACACTGCTAATGACGGGGCTCGGTCTTATCTTCATCGGTGTTCCTCCAACGGCAAGCGAGTTTCTGCGTATCCTGTCATTCACGCTGCTTACGGTTCTTTATGTTGCGTTTTGGCTGAATGCAGCCATACTATTTTCCGTTCGATTCCGACAGCCGGCGACTTCGGCCCTATGTTCGATCGCGGTTTGGCTGTTTCTGGCAGTCTTTTATCCGATTTTGATCAAGCTTGTCGCGAAAGCACTTGCACCGGAGCCGGGGCCATTTGGCAATTTCGATGGCTCGGCAGCCAACTTTCAGCACACTGTTATCACTCTGCTGCGTTTCGCACCCGGTCAGTTGTACAGCGATGCCACCACGACACTGCTGATGCCGGTGGTTCGCAGCCTGGGGCCCCTGACGATGGAGCAGGTGGCTGGCGCCATCCCCAACCCGCTGCCGCTCGGCGAAAGCATACTGATTGTATGGCCGCAGCTTACCGGACTGATTGCCGCCACGGTTGGATGTTTCGTCTTATCATATATTGGATTCATGCGCAAAGAGATCAGGGCGCGATAAAGTGGATATTTTCGCTCTCCATAATATTGCTCCGGGTTCTTCACATCTTCAAACCCGGCGCCTTTATCGAAATATATAGAGCCTACTTTTAAATCTTGTCTCCGCTCCAATAGGTTGATTAATTGTTGAACGGTGGGCTGTGTGTTGTACATGAACGACTACAGCATTTTTTTGCGTGGATAGGTATGGCCGTAATTATCATGCCAGCGGAACAGTTTGCATTGCATCCCCCTGGCTGGCATGGTTTTGTCATGTCCGAACTTTATACCCATAACTCTAAATATATTGAACTATGCTAACGATTGAATCTGACCTTGTGCCCCTTAACTACAAGGGCAAACCTAGTGATCTTGAATTTTCTACAACGATGCCATCCTGGGCCGAAGCACATAAACTATTCAACCAGGCCATGGAACGCCTGCTTCATCCCAAAAAGTGGCACGACCTGGCCGGCTGGGCCAGCGCCCATTTTCTTCTCATAGACGTCGACGGAAATCCTCTTGCACGACCCGCGGATAAGGGCGATTATTTAAGAATCGATATTCCAGAGCCCGGACCTATACAAAGTCATGGATACGATTGGGTTATCATAGACAACATAGAGGACAATCTGGATGGTGCCGGAGAGCAGGAATGGGTAGCCATGAAGGTACATCCCTCTGCGGAGCCGGGTAAAACAGGTATCGCCGCTCATTTCTTTGATACGGAAGCCAGTTCGACCTTTATTGTCCAGCGGTGTGGCAACAAAGTAATCTCCAGATATCATGGAAGGAATGAAGTGCCGAACACTTCCACCGGAAGCCCGGTGAATAATTTGAGGAACGTCATGGTAGCATGCGGAGCCATGCTAAGCTTTTCCGAGGTTCAATGGAGTGCATTATGCAAAGCGTTCATTGCCCGGGAGGATACTGGCGGGAAATAACCGAGTCGGGAGAAAGACTAATATTGTCGAAAGTATCAGTGTGGCAATTTTTCCACAATTTAGCATGATTATGACGTCTCCTTTACTGACATCTCCTACAAAAACTTATTTTTTTCGGTTTTTGCCGGCATTTTACTTCGACGCCAATATTGGATTATTCGGCTGAAAGTATCTTTTATATCCTTGAAACTGCCTTCCTTTATAAAAAAACCATGTATGCCAAGGTCATACGCCTGAGTAATTTCATCCTCCGTTGCCTGTGTCGCCCAAAAAATAAATGGCACAGATTTGAATATTTTGGAATTTCTTTCGAGTAGAGCCTTCCGCAGCTCAAAGCCGGTTATATCAGGAAGGTTAAGGGCGGAGACGATTATAAATGGGGCTGTTCTCGTCTCCTCTAGTCGGGCAATGGCCTCCTTGGCGCTCTTTAATAGGACCAATTCATTTGGTATTTCGAGCTCGGTTAAAACCTCTTTTACGATATCGTTATCGTCGACGTCGTCGTCAACTAACCAGATTTGGCCTTCTTCCATAAGATCAGTTATGTTCTATAAAATTCCGTTAATTCACCATAAATCTCATGCCAGCCCAGCCAACCCAATGACAAACTATCTTCTGAAAGCCGCCGCCGTTGCCAATTTATTCATAACTTCACGTATAATGTCGGAAATGCAAAAGTCAAAGAATAGTTCTGCACGCGGGCCGTTCAATGGTCAAGAAGACTCTTTGCCTGAGCTCATGCAAATAAGCCAAACGCTGGATCTGTTGCCGATGGGAGCATTTCTGTGTAATAGGGATGGATTCATCGTAGCCTATAACGGAGAGGCGGCAAGGCTATGGAAAAGACATCCGGTCACGGGTAATCAAGGCGAACAGTTTGATGGTGCCTACAAACTTTATGAATCAAATGGCGCCCATTTACCGCATGAGGAAACGCCGACGGCATGGTGCCTTAGAGATGGCCTACCCAGGAAGGATATAGAGGTCCTTGTTCAACGATCCGATGATTCGTGTATCCATATCAGGGAAAACGTAGCCCCGATCAAGGACGAAAATGGTTCGCAAGTTGGCGTCATCAGTTGCTTTTATGATATCACCGCTCAAAGAAATACGGAAAAGCAATTGCAAAGAACGACTATGGAATTGAGGGACTACGTAGAAAATGGCAATGTCGGTCTTCATTGGGTGGATGCCAACGGAATTATCAAATGGGCGAACAAGGCCGAATTGCAAATGTTGGGCTACGAGGAAGACGAGTACATAGGTCACCATATCAAAGAATTTCACGCGAACGCAGAAATCATCGGAGACATTCTCAGGCGCCTGGGCAACAATGAGACCCTGGACCAATATGAATCGCAGCTAATTTGCAAGGACAGGAGACTAAAAACGGTCCATATTAGCTCCAGCGTGTTCAGAGAAGATAACAAATTCTTCCACACCAGGTGCTTTACCATAGACGTCACCGAACAAAAAAAGCTTGATCAGGCGCTGAAGGAAAGCGAGGCTCGTTACCGCCAGCTTGTTCAAACGCTGGATGTTCCGCTCTATATGACGGATGACGAGGGAAGAATAACGCTGTACAACAAGGCGGCAGTGGACCTTTGGGGCCGAACACCTGACATCGGTAAGGATTATTGGTGCGGATCCTTTAAAATATTGAAGCCGGATGGCTCCCCTCTTCACCTTGATGATTGTCCCATGGCGACCTGCTTAAAACAGCAGCGGCCGATATATGGTGAAGAGATCCTGGTTGTACGTGCGGATGGCTCTTATCGTCATGTTGCGCCTCACCCCCAGCCTGTTTTTGACGGTGCGGGGAGAATGACAGGCGCTATTAATATGCTGCAGGATATTACCAACGTCAAAAGTAAAGAGAAAGCGTTGCGTGACAGCGAAGAAAAATACCGGTTGCTGGCAAACAGTCTTGAAAAGAAAGTAGCCGAGAAGGTCGCGGAGCTCAAAAAGACCGAAGACAGATACCACCGAATGATCGAAGACGTGGAAGATTATTCGATCATCCTGCTTGCCAAAAATGGGGTGATCCAAAATTGGAATAAAGGCGCCGAAAAGATCACAGGATATAAAGAGGAAGATATCGTAGGCAGAAGCTTTGAGGAATTCTATCTGGCTGAAGACCGGGAAAATGGTTTGCCTCTAAGCTTACTTGCAGAAGCTTTGGAAAAAGGAAAAGTGCTTCATGAAGGATGGAGAAAAAGGGCCGATAATACCCGGTTTTGGGGCAGCACTGTTTTGACGACCCTCCATGATGACGAGGGCAATCCGCTAGGGTTCTCGAAAGTGACACGTGACCTTACGGAGCGGAAGGCGGCGGAAGACAAAATGAAAGAGTACCTCACTCAACTTCAATTTCAAAATCAGGAATTGGAGCAGTTTGTTTATGCTGCTTCTCACGATTTGAAGGAGCCGTTGCGGAAAATCCATATGTACGATACATTTATATCGGAAAATCCATCTAATGTACTGGACCCAAGATCTGCTGAATTTTTGCGTCGCTCGATCAATGCAGCCGTAGGCATGAAAAATCTTATAGAAGATCTATTGACCTATTCGAAGGCCACTGCTAAGGTCGAAAGCTACGAGCAGGTGCCCCTAAACAAGATTGTTGAAGAGATTATCGCGTTCCAAAAAGATGAATTGGAACTAAAAAGGGTTAATATAAACGTAGGGAACTTACCGACAATAACAGGTGTATCATTCCAGATCAAACAATTGTTCACCAATTTGATTGATAACGGGATAAAATATAAACATCCGGAGCGCGATCCTGTCATTACTATAAATTGTGAAACCATCACCGGAAATGGTGTCTCGTTCGAACGCCAAGAACCATTTTATAAGATCTCAGTCACCGATAATGGAATAGGATTTGACCCGCAATATGCAACAAAAATATTTGATATTTTTCAGCGCCTGGATGCTGGGACGAATGTAAAAGGGTCGGGCATTGGGCTTTCTATCTGTAAAAAAATTGTTCAAAACCACAATGGCTTGATACTGGCGGAAGGAAGACCCGGCGAAGAGGCAAGTTTCATAATATATCTTCCCCAATATCAACCACTAATAGAGACAGAAACTCGTTAACTTTTTTGCCAGGCTAGTGTAATCGCTATAATTTGACGGCTTGGTGAAGTACTCAGTAGCTCCACTGATTAAACTTGCATGTTTGTGCATGGCGGAGTCGGAAGTGCTCAGGATAATTTTGGGAATGGTCCTATATCGTATCTGCTTGTTTAGCGTTGACAGCACCTCTGCGCCATTGAGCTGGGGCATATTATAGTCCAAAATAATTAAACAGGGCAGGTCGTCATCCTTTATGGTGCTCAAATATTCATATGCCGAGAATCCACTAGTAAAAGTATGCAATTCGGCCGATGGTTCCTCCTCCAAAATAGCCTGCTCTATTAACTCCAGGTCCTCAGGATCGTCATCTGCAATAATTATCTTTACCGAATGTCCCTTCATATGATCAAAAGTTTTCAGATTAAAGGGCATTTTTCCATCCCATCGTATATGCCCAAAAACAAAATGCATGCCAACACATTTGGCTGGTTTAACAAAAGAGCCCCACGAGGGGGCTCCTAAACATTTTGAGTTTCTGGCACAGGTACATTCTTGATTTTCTCAGGATAATGGACGGTCAAAGGATACGGATCAACAACGGTGATTCATTGGATTGGATATATAAATATACTGCACCAGTGGCGCGTTGTCAATAGCAAAAGACCCATTTACAAGACGTAAAAATACGGAAGTCCCGTAAAGCGGAGTTCTTTTATGAAGCTATCCGGGCGAACGCTTCCAATACCTGTCGCGTAAACCAGAGTTGTATCCCCAGCGCCCTGATAGTATCCGTCGGCGCCCCTGGCAGCTTCAGCACCTCTCGCGTGCGCCCCAGCTGATCCTCTGCCACTCCTTGTTCCGGCACATCTATCCGGCTTGTTAAAATGGTCTGCCCTTCAGCGGAAATGGAAAAAAAGGCAAACGGCCGGCGAATATTTCTTTCCGGTACTTCTGCGGCATAGCCTGTCACACTCAAGCCATAGGTAGCTGAAAAGATCCGTGCCACTTCCAATGCCATTTGCTGCGCTACCTCTTGTGATACACTATTGGTCTCCTGTGCATGGATAGGATCTACCCGTAAATGCCTCGACTTTTGGCCCAGATTATAGGCCGTTATACCGCCCTGGTAGAATTGCCGGGCATTTTCAGCCAGGGATAAGGCCGCCTGCAGATGACCTGAAGTAACACTCTCAGCCACTGCAACCGTCTGATGGCGGGCTATCAGGTATTCTTTAATTGCATTGATTTCTTCAAATGGATACATAGGTCAGTTTTGTGTCAGTTCGACACCAAAAACCATTCCTCCCAATCCTTTATTACCAATCAGTGTCCGTACTTCACGGCAGCTATAGCTTCATATCGTAACCGTTGCTGTCGTGGCACCCAGGAGGGAACTCAACGCATCTGCTAATCCCGGGATGGAATCTGATCTCTCCCAACAGCCTCTGGCCCCGAGGTTTAATGCCTGCAACCTTACGTCTGTAGAAATGGCTGAAGAATGTAAAATCACGGGAATATCCTTCAGTCGGGGAATGGACTTGATGGCTTTCAGACACTGTAGCCCGTCCATACCGGGCATACACAGACCCAGGAAGATAATATCGGGCGATAAATAAGCGAGTTGTTTGAGCGCCTGCTCGCCACTTTGTGCCCAGGTACATTTCGACGAGATAGGTACATGTTTCAGCGCCTCTGTGAAAAATAACATCTTGTCCCTGTCGTCATCAACCAGGAAAATATGCTTTTTCATCTTTGATCTGTTTTACGATCAGAAATACTTCCTAATTGCATATCTGCAAATTTTTGACCACCCTGCCATACCCTTTTCCGTATGCCCCGTTTTTCCTATTCCCTCTCCCAGCGGACGACCTAAAATCCATATCGGGAACCAATTGATATCACCATGCGCTTCGGCGCATGAACTATTTGAGGGCCAGAGATACGGGTGCTTGGTATTGTTTTTGAATTAAATATATCTAGGGCTCGCCAAGGTCCCAAATTACACTTGATGCCCGATTAACAGAGTTGAACAGGCTGGCCGCTTCCCGCCGTTTTGTACGACCTGCTTATCCATATTTCGGGTCGACGATCATTTGGCATGCACATGCCACTGGACAATATCTGGTAAAAATAAAGAAGATTTACATCGAAAGAAATGGAGAAATAACGGCAGTAAATAAAGAGGTATAGCTTCCAGTAGGGAGCAATTATAGAAATGCCAATATGAAAGTCTGAAGGGTCGATCACGGAATTCAATAAAAATATCACCATGAAAAATAATGACTCACCAAAGCCGGGCGTATTCGAATCTTTTGCAGCAAAAGTTACCCGTGCCACCGGCAGCACACCTGCCTTTATCGTTGCATTAGCCGCGGTAGTTATCTGGGGGGCCACCGGCCCCATTTTCCACTACTCCGAGACGTGGCAACTGGTAATAAATACAGGCACCACCATTATTACGTTCCTGATGGTATTTCTGATCCAAAAATCTCAAAACAAGGACTCTCTGGCTATCCAGCTTAAATTGAATGAGCTGGTGGCGGCCCATGAGTTTGCAAGCAACCGGCTCGTCAATGTCGAGAATATGTCGGAAGAGGAACTAAAAGTCATTCAAAAATATTACAGCCACCTTAGCAAAGTATCTATGAAGGAAGAAAACCTTCAACAGACTCATTCCATCGACGAGGCGGAACAAAACAGCGAAATGAAAAAAAGGGTCGAGAAGGATATCACCTCCCGCCTAAAGGGCGGCTCATCATCGAAGGAATAGTTGCAGAGGTCTGGCTTTCCGGCACGAGTTCCATCTTTTGTTACTGAATTTCCCCATTTGTTGTGGGGGTTTACAATATTTACAGGTGTGCTCCCCACGAAAACAGGTGGCACGCTAATTAGTCTTTATATAAAAAACAAAAAATATTTTTATGGCTACATCACACACGCAAAAGACAACAGCTGCCAGCCATAGCAAGGCAGCCAACACCACCAAATCAAGGAAAACCGCGCCCTCCAAAGAGGAAGAAGGCAAGCTGAAAGAATTTTTCCATGATGAGATAAAAGATATCTATTGGGCCGAGAAGAAGCTCGTCCAGACCCTGCCTAAGTTAGCAAAGGCCGCGACATCCGAAGAACTAAGAAGTGCCTTCACCAATCACCTTGAAGAGACCAAGGAGCATGTTAGCCGGCTAGAACAGGTATTCGAGTTGATGGGTGAAAAGGCGCAGGCCAAAAAATGTGATGCCATGGAAGGCATTACGGAGGAAGGGGCCAGCGTGATCGAAGATACCGACGAAGGAACATCGACACGTGACGTGGCGCTCATTTTGGCAGGTCAGAAAGCCGAGCATTACGAAATCGCCACTTACGGAGGACTGGCTCAGATAGCCAAGAC
>Ga0105240_10003608_pt1 | contig 23970 bp, 12 predicted proteins | sample KBSC54metaG_FD_80426 | JGI IMG/M metagenome (GOLD analysis project Ga0105240, IMG submission 80426) | Corn rhizosphere microbial communities from Kellogg Biological Station, Michigan, USA - KBS C5-4 metaG | ecosystem: Host-associated > Plants > Roots > Rhizosphere > Soil | place: Michigan, USA...
CCCACCGTGACGAACTGCAGGGCGAGGTAGGCGATCCCGACGACCGCGATGGCGATGGCCGTGGCGAGCGGAATCGTCCGGCGGGGATTGCGGAACTCCCCTGCGATATGCGTCACCGCCTCCCACCCCGCGAACGCCCAGACGAACAGGCTCACGGCGAGCCCGACCCCTGCCCAGCCATGTGGCAGGAACGGGGTGAAATGTCCGACGTGCACTGACGGCAGGGCGGTAGCCACCACCCCGACGACGACCACCACGAGCAGTGCCGAGAACACCAGTTGCACCCGCCCGCTGACCTTCAGCCCGAACAGGTTGAGGGCAAGGGGCAGGAGCACGACGCCGAATCCGATCACGGGGACGGCCCCCTCCCCCAACCCGAGCGCCGCAGCCAGGTAGCTGCCGCCCAGCGCCGCGAGCACCGGCACGCCGAATCCGACGCCGAAGAAGAACCAGTAGCCGGTCGCCCGAGCGGCGGTCGGCCCGAGAGCCAGGCGGACGAAGGTGGCGACGCCGCCGGCATCCGGATACCGTGCAGCGAGAGCGGCGAAGGTGCCGGCCAGCGGGATCGACAGCAGCAGCACCACCGCGACGGCCAGCACCGACGCCGGGCCGGCCGCGTCGGCGGCGAGGCCCGGGAGCACGAGCACGCCGGTGCCCAGCACCGCCGCGACATACAGGGCGGATGCCGTCGCCAGCCCGATGCGGCCGGTCGGCGCCGCGGTTGCGGCCCCCGCGGTCGCGGACTTCTCGGTCGTGGTCACGGCACCCATCCTGACAGCGGCGGGAACGGGACCCGTGCCCCGTTCCCGCCATCGTTCGTGGCGTTCACGCCACGTTGTCAGGTGCCTCCGACGTCAGCTCGCGCCCGCGCTGAGGTCGTAGAGCGTGACGCCGTCCACGGTGGTCGCCGTGAAGTGCGCGGCGACCCAGGTCGCGATCGACGACGCCGCCGCCGATCCGCCGTTCGCAGCGCCGACCGAGCTGCCGATGAACCAGTGGATCTCGTGGTCGGCCACCAGCTTCTGGAACTCGGCGAGGGTCGGCGAGGGGTCGCTGCCGTTGAAGCCGCCGAGGGGCATGACCGCGAGACCGGTCGCCAACTGGTAGCCAGCCGCCGTGTTGGAGCCGATGGCGGCAGCCGCCCAGGTGTAGCCCGACGAGCCCTTCTCGATGGCCGACGCGAGGGTGCTGCTCACCGAGGAGCCGCCGAGCAGGCCGCCGGGGCCGCCACCTTGCCGGCCGCCCGCGGTTCCACCCGGGGCGCCTCCGGGGGCGCCACCGGTCACGCCACCCGTCACACCGCCCGCCGGCGGCGATCCGGTCTGCCCGCCGAGGGCTCCCTGCGGTGCACCCTGCGGCCCGCCCTGGCCACCCGGCCCGCGACCGCCGCCCCCGAATCCGCTGCCCGCGACGGTCGGTCCCGCCGTCACGATCGACCCGGTGTGCGCGGTCGTCACCGTTTGGATCGTGTACGCGGTCGGCGCCAGCAGCGCCGCGACGAGCGCCACGGCGGCCGTCGCCACCGAGAGCATCCGCGACCGTGGCGGCAGCAACAGCAGCCCCGCAGCGACCACCGCCAGGATCACCACGATCACCTTGAGGGCCGGCAGCCAGCTGGAGGCCTCCGACAGCAGCGCCCACGCCCAGCCCGCGGTAACCAGCACCAGGGTGGCCATCACGATGCGGGCGGGAGCGGCGGAGCGCCGACTCCACAGGAGCGAGGCACCGATGGCCACGACGGCCGCGATCGCGGGAGCGAGCGCCACCGTGTAATAGGCGTGGAAGATGCCGGCCATGAAGCTGAAGGCGACGGCGGTCACCAGCATCCATCCAGCGAAGAGCGTCAGGGTCGCCCGCTGCGGCGAGGTGCGCGGCGCGCGGCCGATCAGCAGATAACCGACCACGACGAGCACCAGGGCGGCGGGCAGCAGCCAGGTGATCTGGCCGCCGATCTCGTTCTCGAACAGGCGGAACAGCCCGGTGGCGCCCCACATGCCGCCGCCGGTGGGGTTGCCGCCACCTCCGGTGACGCTGCCTACCTCGTTGCCGGTCAGGCGGCCGAAGCCGTTGTAGCCGAAAGTGAGTTCCAGGAACGAGTTGGTCTGCGATCCGCCGATGTAGGGACGCATGGATGCCGGAACCAGCTCCACGATCGCGACCCACCAGCCGGCCGAGACCACCATGGCGCCGAGAGCCGCGACCCCGTGTAGCAGCCGCTTACCGACCGTGAGCGGGGACGCCCAGAGGAACGCCAGCGCGATCGGCGGCACGATGAGCAGCACCTGCAGCTGCTTCGTGAGGAAGCCGAGGCCGACCATGACGCCGGCCCACAGCATCCAGCGAAGTTTGCCGTCGTCGATGGCTCGGAGCGTGAAGTACGCCGCCAGCGTGATCAGCAGCACGAGCAGGGCGTCGGGGTTGTTGAAGCGGAACATCAGCGCCGCCACCGGGGTGAGCGCGAGCACGGCGCCGCCGAGCAGGGCGGTTCCGGCCGAGAAGCGGCGGCGCAGCGTCGCGTACAGCACGCCGACCGTCGCGACGCCCATCAGCGCCTCGGGCAGCAGGATGCTGAACGAGCTGAGCCCGAACATCCGCACCGAGAGCGCCATGAGCCACAGGCTCGCGGGCGGCTTGTCGACGGTGATCGAGTTGCCCGCGTCGGAGGAGCCGTAGAAGAACGCCTCCCAGTTGACCGAACCGGCCTGCGCGGCCGCCGAGTAAAAGGAGTTGGCCCAGCCGCTGGACGAGAGATCCCAGAGGTAGAGCACGGCGGCGAGCGCGAGCAGGCCGAGGAGCGCCGGCCGCTCCCACCTCGCCGCGTCGGGGCGGCCGCGCACCAGCCGGCGGCCCGCGCTGCGCGCCCGGTCTCCGAATCCCGGTCGCGGTGCCTCGGGAGCGGTGAGCTCCGGGGTGAGGGTGGTCGTCATCATGCACTCGCTTTCTGGGTGGTCGAGTCGAGTCGGCGCACGAGCGCGTCGCGCGTCGTGAGCTCGCGGGGGGCGGAGGGAACGGGATCGGCGGGCTGCCGCTGCCAGCGGAAGACCCAAACCCGGAAGAGCAGGAAGCGCACGAGCGTCGCCAGCAGGTTGGCGGCGGTGAGCACAGCGAGCGACGTCAGGGACGAGGCATCCGGTCGCGCGAGGTGCAGCAGCGCGAGCGAGCCGCTCGTGATCGCCCAGGCGATGCCGAACACGATCAGTCCCTGGAACTGATGCCGCACCGCCCGCCGCCGCCCGCGCACGCCGAAGGTGAAGCGGCGATTCGCGGTGGTGTTGGCGATCGCCGTCACGAGCAGGGCGCCGAAGTTCGCCACCTGCCCCGGCATCACCAGCTGGAACAGCAGGTAGAGCAGCGCGTAAGCCACCGTCGACAGCGCGCCGACTGCCGCGAACCGCACCACCTGGCCGAAGAAGCTGGGCACCCGCGGCATCTCGAGCGGATGCCGCCCCAGCTCGGCGTAGATCCGCTCGAGCGGGATCTGCCCGGTGGCGATCGACCGGCCGACCCGCACCATCCCCTTGAGGTCTTCGAGGGCGGTGCCCGCGATGTCCACCGAGCTCTGTGCGTCGTCGACCCAGTCGACCGGCACCTCATGGATGCGCAGCCCCGCCCGCTCGGCGATCACCAGCAGCTCGGTGTCGAAGAACCAGCCCGTGTCGCGGACGTGCGGCAGCACCTGCTCGGCGACGTCGCGGCGCATCGCCTTGAACCCGCACTGGGCATCGCTGAAACTCACCCCGAGGTAGCGGCGCAGCAGAAAGTTGTAGCTACGCGAGATGAACTCGCGCTTCGGCCCGCGTACCACCCGCGAGCTCGACGAGAGGCGGGTGCCGATCGCGACATCCGAGTGCCCGCTGAGCAGCGGCGCGATCAACGGCGGCAGCGCGCGCAGATCGGTGGAGAGGTCTTCGTCGAGGTAGGCGACCACCTCGGCGTCGCTCTCGAGCCACGCGCGCTTGAGCGCTCGTCCGCGCCCCTTCTCGGCGAGATGGATGACGCGCACACCGCCTAGCCCCAGCGCCAGCTTGTCGGCGATCACCGAGGTCGCATCGGTGGACGCGTTGTCGGCGATCGTGATCCGCCACGGTTCGTCGAACAACTCGCCCAGGGAGTCGTGCAACGCACGGATGCTGTGCTCGAGCGTGACCTGCTCGTTGTAGACCGGCACGACGACGTCGAGCCGAAGGGGGTCGGTGGGCGGTCGCTCGGAATCGGTCATGACCCGATGCTCGGCGAGCGGGCTATGGCGGGTGCTGGTGGATGCTATGAACCGGCTAAGGGATCATGTGAGCTGAAGGAGGTGGCTTGTGAAGACGATGCTGCAGCTCAGAAGCTCCGACGACCTGCTCGAAGCGGTGAGAACCGCGCGCTTCGCCATGGTCTCGGCCGGGTACCGCATCGAAGATCAGTCAGACACCTCGTTCACCGCAGACAAGGGCAGCAAGCTCGGCACGCGGGGCGAAACTTTCCTCGGCCTCTATCGTTGCGCGTTTGCTCGCGCAGCGATTTGGGCTAACACCTGCCCACGTGGAAAGCGAACAAGCGGGCCGGGAGTGACAACCTGCAGGATGATCGCTGAGCCAGGCGGGCCGTCAATGGCAAGACCGTCGTAGGCGACTCGAGACTCGACGTACTCGACCGGCGTAAATGCTCTCACTTCATCCCAGGTCAACCACAAGAGCCTAGGGGCGGGCTGGGCGATACCCCACAAGCCGACTCCCGCCCCGTCGATTTGAACAACCAAGTACTGCGGAGTCAGGGTGGGGCCCCACTCTGGCGACCAGATGCTGTCCGTTACATCATTATCGAGTTTCGGCAGGCGTGCCCCCAAGACCAAACTCTCCGGGTGCTCTCGCCTGACCGCGCGAAAGGCTCGTCTGAACCGCCGCCAATAGGCCGTCCAACCTACCGCCAGCCCAGCTAGGAGTAGAAGCGAGAACCCGATCGCAATCTCGGTCCCGATTCGACTCTGCCTGTCGCCGGTCTGGATCAACCTGACCATCGAGTACCCAGCAATGGCGACACTGAGAATCAAGAACGCGACCAAAACGGGCGCAACCCACGGCTTCGTCCCTAACCGGGGCGCGCCGGGATCCCCATACCGCTGCTTGGTGACAACGTTCATTTTGATAGCCATTCTCGTGGGTGTACCGGCACGATTGTCCTGTTTTCCAGATGGCTCACCTGTAGTAAGGGATCGGTCCGCGATTTAACTCGGCGAACCACCAGACGACTGAATATGCGACCCCCGGCACACCGGCCAGAGCCGGTAGACCCGGCGATGATTCTGAGACTAGCTGGGCCCCGATCGAGGTCATGGGCACCATCCCGGTCAATTCTCCCCAGCAAACGCCATCAAATTGGTAGGCGGCGCAGCCGTCTAGAGTTGCATCCACGCCGAGCGCAAGCGAGAGGTATCCGGCGGCTTTGCTGGCAACCACAGCCTGTGGCGCGGGGATGAAGGCCGCACCAATCGAAACGGCGCCCAAGACGATGCCCGCGCCGCTTTCCACCTTGGACTTCGTGTCGGCAAAGTCCAACAGGAAGTTTTCAATCTCCCGCCACTGCTTCGGCAATGACCGCTTCCGTGAAGCACGGACATCGACCACGATTCCGCCACTCGCAAGAACTCGTATCTTGTGCCCAGCGCTCGCATACCGTTCCGCGGAATCCGCAGACAGCCGCCCGCTGAGGTCGCTCCCGTTGATGGGGTCGTTGGGGTAGTTGTACGCGTTCGCGTTCCCACCCGGCACCGGATCCACACTCAGGAACCGCCCCAACGCAGCCACATGCTGCCGCGCCCCCATCTCTACCGTCGCCACCGTACCCAGATGCTCATACAGCTTCTGATGCGACCCCACCCAGCTGTCATCAGCCTGATTGCCGCTGCTGGTGTCCGGCACAGCATCATCCGCCGCGGTCGTGCCGATGTTGCCCGTAGACGGGTCGATCGGCTGCCCGAACGGATCATACGAAGCATGACCGGTCGCGCGGGCGCCGGAGTTGTCGGCGGTGACGACCTCATCCCCGTGCAGGTTCGGGTACGACCACACCGTGCCCGCGTGACTGCCGCCCGTCGTAACGATCATCATCGCCCCACCCGGCAACGACACAGACCGCGACAAGGCACCGGTGCCATCGATGGTCGCCCACCGGGCATCACCGCCACCCGCATACAAGTACGTCGTCTTGGTCGTCACTCCGGAGTTGGTCGCGACGCGTTCGACAACTTAGTCGTTGGATCGGGTGGGCGACTAGGAAAAGGTCAGCCGTGAAAGTGAAACGTATGCGGATATGCGACCGTCAGTACGAGAAATATCACCGCGACCACGCCGACCAGGACGAATCCGACGCCTACGACGACCAGCATGGGCTCATTGGTCCTTGCGGTGCGGCGACCGAACGCGCCGAAGAGCGTCGATTGAACCCGGCCAATGGCGGCAGCGACCTGTCGCCTGAAGATGATCGCGAAGATCCCAACAACCGTGGCGAGCACGAGGCTGAAGATGCCTATGAGGACAACCATTGTCACCAGCTTACGATCCACTGACGAGAGACGCCCACGCTGCAGCCAACGTCTCCGCCTATCACCAAACCGCCCGAGGTGGCGGCCCCGGTTCCGTCGAACTGTCCGCTCGCGTCCCCGTAGATCCCGGCGCCCGCAGCCAGCGTACATCCTGCGTTTCCGTAAATTCCGGCAACCTCGTCATCGCCAAAAGTAGGGCCGATCGTCAAATCTGCACCACCTCGGACTCCGACCCCAAGCCCCGTGCTCCAGCTGACGCTATGAGAACCAACCGAAACGCCTTCGTTGTAACACACGACGCCACAAGCTTCGAAGGTGACCGCCAAACCGCTTGCGTTTGGGCCAGTTCCCGGCGCACAAGCGACGCTGCTCAAGAAGCCACAGACTGGAGGAGCCGTGGGTTTTGGTGGTGGTGGCGCCTTCCACGTCTGAGTGTGGCAATGGCTGCCGAGACACCATGTATTCGGCTTTGGAGCAGCTAGACCTTTGAACACGGAGGACTTGGGCGTCGCCGAGTAGCCCCATCCGCGGTCCTGATTCTGCCCGCTCAAGTCGCTCCCGTTGATGGGGTCGTTGGGGTAGTTGTATGCGTTCGCGTTCCCACCCAGCACCGGATCCACACTCAGGAACCGCCCCAACGCAGCCACATACTGCCGCGCACCCATCTCCACCGTCGCCACCGTACCCAGATGCTCATACAACTTCTGATGCGACCCCACCCACCCGTCATCAGCCTGATTGCCGTTGCTGGTGTCAGGCACAGCATCATCCGCCGTGGTGGTGCCGATGTTGCCCGTGGACGGGTCGATCGGCTGCCCGAACGGATCATACGAAGCATGACCCACCGCACGGGTACCGGAGTTGTCGGCGGTGACGATCTCATCCCCGTGCAGGTTCGGGTACGACCACACCGTGCCCGCATGAGCACCCGAATACGTGATGATCATCATCGCCCCACCCGGCAACGACACCGTCCGCGACAGCACACCGCTGCCATCGATTGTCGCCCACGGTGCGTCGCCACCGCCCGCATAGAGGTACTTCGTGGTCGTCGACACCCCCGCATTGGTTGCGTCGCGCTCGATGATGCGATCGGTGGCATCCCGTTTGTAGGTGATCGTCGTTGTCGAGCCAACCGTGGTGGTCATGTGACGGTCTGCCACGTCGTAGGTCATAACTTGGTTGCTTAGCTGTGTCGTGTTGCCGTGGGCGCCGTAGGAGACGTTCGCGCTGGGCCCTGTTGAGATCAGCGAGGTGTATCCGACTCCGCCACCCGCCGGCGGGTTCGTTACCGTGGTTGAGGTGAGTCGGTCGGCGTTGTCGAAGCAGTAGGTCACCGAGCTTGTAGTTGAACCGTGCACGTCGGTGAAGCTGGTTCGGTTGCCATCCTTGCCGGCTGCAGTGTTGGCACCGCAGCCTCCAGTCCCCGCGAACGCGTAGCTCAGGGTGTGGCCCGGGATCGTTGCTTGGATCAAGCGTCCGGCCGCGTCGTAGGAGTAGGTCGATACGTCGCTACTCACGCCGTCAGTGAGCGTGTCCTTGAGTATCCGGCCCGACTGAGAACGAACGAGTGTTTCGGCGACAGATGCAGCTGCCTCTGTCCAGGAGTTTTGAACGAGAGATATGTCGTCCCAGTCAACCGTTGCACTAGCGGGCACGTTGACCGATGCCGTAAGGGTCACGGAGGCCGCGGGGGCGACGAATGTGTAATTGAGCTGTTGATAGTTGCTGGTGGTGAGAGCCACCCCGGCGGAAGCCCCAACCCCCGACACTCCCAGGTTGGCGTTGGTGCCCGATGCACCAGGAACGCTCACCCACCCTGTGTAGGTGTACGACCGTCCAGGGTTCAGACCGGTCACGACATGAGTCGCCGCAACGGCGCCTCCGGATCCCGCGTCCGTCAGTTCGGCATAGTAGATTCCCGAGTGCGGATTCTGAGCGACCCAGTTGTTCAACGCAGACGAGCTCGCCCATTCGGCATCATCGCCGCGCCCGATTTCGAATCCCGTGGAGTAAACGGTAACCGCCGGATGCGTTTGCGGAGCAGCACCGCTGAGGGTGTATTGATCCTGGGTGAGTGTTACGTCGTCGATGTAGCCACCGTTGTACGCACCGAGAGCCGACCCGACTTCGACACTCATGTCCTGCGAATCCGACGATGCCGTGAAGATACCGGACATCTGGGCCCAACTATCCGCAGGCAGCGTTGTGTATGAAGCGAGCGGACTTCCTGCGAAGTCGATTCGGATCGGCGGAAGTGACCCGCCGCTGTTGTACACCCAGAACGCGAAGGTGTACTCGCGCCCAGAAACAAGGTTGTGGAGCGTCTTCTTGAGCAGCGTGTCACCAGCGACCAGGTCTTCAAACGGGGCTGCCCAAACGGCGGACGAACCGGAGTGAGCGACCCCGCTCGCGTACCCGGCCGAGCTACCGTCTCTTACCTGCCAGCCCTCCATGGTCTGGACCGACTCGAAACTCTCGTTCGAAATCCCGACGGAGGGGTTCTGGACTGACGTAGCGCCCGCAAAGGTGAAGGAGTCGCCAGTAATAGCGCCAGTGGGATCGCGTTGGACAGACGACAAGCTCGTTCCGTTGGAATAACCGACAGACTGCAGCAACTTCGTTGCCGAGTCATAACTGGGCGTTGCCACGACCGACCCGTCGACCTTTTCACTTGTGACCTTTCCGTCGAGGTCGTAGTCGAAGTGCTGGGTCTTTGCGCCTGTGATGCCAGGCGCCGTGGTGGACACGTCGGTGACGCGACCCGTCACGGGGTCGTACGTGGGCGTTGTGACCGCGCCAGAGGCATCGGTGTAGGTCTTCGACCGGCCGAGAAGATCACTGACGACCGTGATCGTTCCCGCAGAGTCCGATGTCGACGCCGTCAGTGGGTCGCCGCCGACCTTGTAGTTGTAGGTCACGGTGCGGGCTGTGGCATCCGGGAATGTTTGGCTGCTCACCCGACCACGTGCGTCGTAGTACGTGCAGGTCCAGTCGCTATCACCGGTGCGCTTTGTGCCCGCGAGGCGGCCGAGCACGTCGTAAACATAGCTCGTTGCAATTGACGCAGGGGCTGATGTGGTCGAGGTGTGCAGGAACCCGTATTCATGCGTCCCAGCAGGCACGCCGCAGGTCGCCGCCGTCAACGTCTCTGTGTCGTTGTAATAGATGTTGTCGGGTGTCGTCGTGCCCGCCCCTGCCGGCAGCGTTGTCGACTTACGGCGCAACCAGCTGTTCGCCGCCGTGGTCGGCGTTTCATAGCTCGCCGTTGTGGTGAGGTTCAACCCTGTCGGGTCGACCGAAGTGGTGTTAGGGGTGCCCAACCAAGGGTTCGCGCCGTAGCCGGTCGCGACCGTAATCGATGGCACCTGGGAGTTGCTCAAGCCCGAGCTCGGAGGCGCTGAGTCATCTGTCGTGGTCGATGTGACAAGACCGTAGTCCGGGTGCAAGGCCGTGCCCGGCACCGTCACATATGAGGTGCCGCCGTTGGTCGACCACTGGAGGGTGAGGTAGGCGCCTGCGGTGAGTTCGGCGTAGTCGATCCGGATCCGGCGAGTCAACGGGTCGCCGGCAGCGATCGTAATTGCCGAACTAGTTGTTGTGCCCAGCGCAGTGGACGTCAAAACGTTGACGTCGTTCAGCCACACCGCAGTCGCGTCATCGGCAACTGTGGCGAGGTAGTAGGTGCCAGTGCCGGGGAAGGTGATGGTTCCGGTCATGCGCAGCGATGTGTAGTCCGCGTTGAGCCCGGTCGCGATCGGCGCAGTCGACCAGTTCGCGTTGACAGATCCATCGGACGCGAGCGTGGTGGCTCCGGTAGCCGGGGCAAGTCCGAGGCTGAAGAGGGTGGGAGCGCCTGCCCGGTTCTGGTTGTTGTAATACGCGGCATTCAACCCATTTGTACCGCCCAGCGCGTTCGTGAGACCCGTGTCATAACTGGTCGAGGTGTGTGCTGCTGGCATGCCCGTGCCCGGGCAGGTTGCAGTGGGCGTCCGATCTGTGTTCGAACTGTTCGGGTTGGTTGAAGCCGACAAGAAGCATCCGGCGGGCGCAGGTCCGTAGGTGTCGGTTGCGCGGTCAGAGACCGGGTCATACAGGGTGGTGGATTCGTGGCCGGTGAAGTCGCTCGAGGATAGGAGTTGATCCTTGGAGGACCAGGATTGTGTCGCCGTGACTCCCATTGCGCTGGTAGTGGTAGCGGCACGCCACCCGCTGTCGTAGCTGACCTTCCCCGCGTGACCGATGGGGGAGCCGGTGAGGTTGAGTCCGGGGATGTCTATGTAAGTGGTATTTGGCACTGGGGTGGCGAGCGTGTCGCCGTAGGTGTAGTCCTTTTCCGGCTGCGTCCCGGAGGTGCCGTTCGCGGCTGGAAGAACCACGGAGGAGACACGCCCGTCGGGGCGATAGTTGATCGACACCTGGCTCGCCGCAGTTCCGCTGCTCGCGCCAAGCCAATCGTTGGTGACCGGATCACGCAACGAACTCAAGCGCCCATTCGAGTCATAGCCGAACGTAGTTGCTTCGGCGCCCGGGTCGAGGATCTCTGCCAATTGCCACACATACCCGCCCGATGACACGGGCGTCTTGTTGTAGAACAACTGGGTTGTATCTGAGGCTGTCGTGTGGCCGGGGTAGGTGATCTGGCACAACAGCCCCGCCAGAACTGGCGTTGCATACGTGCCAAGGGTCGGGCAGGAGCCGGCTGTGCCGTCCGAGTAGGAGAACAACACCTCACGGCCGTACACCGGCGGAGTAGCGCCGTTGCTCGACACCGGATCGCTCAACTTCGTCAGACGACCAGTTGTCGGGTCGTAGGCCGGGATCGGGGTGGCAGGCTTCTTCGAATCCGCCGGGCTTGTAATAGAGGCAACCTTTCCGGCCGCGTTGAACGCATACACGGTGCCATCGTCGTCAACCAGCGTGACCAGACCCGTGGCATCCAGAGTGAGGATGCCGTACTCGCCGACTGGAGCCACATATCCGCCCGTTGAGGCCTTCAGGTAGGTGTGCACGGTGCCACTGATGTCCGTGATCGCCACCGAGCTGTCCGACACCCGCGCTGATGCGTACCGTGACGCTGGGCCGTCGATCGGGGACGACGCCGACCAGCCGACCGGCAACGGGAGGTATGCAGTTGTCAACCAACTCGACGGCACGGGCTGTGTTGCCCCGGTCTCGTCCTTGGCCATCAGCTTCACCGACGCGTTGCCAGTGTTCTCGTAGTAATCCAACTCGATCGGCGTCGGCGCCCCTGCCGCGGTCGATGAACTCGCCCACAGCGTCGGGGTCGCTGTCGGCGGCCAGTTGGTGAGCAGAGTGCTCCCGTTGACGATCAACTTGTTCCCGTCGTCGGACTGGACCCCAAGTGTGTAAGTGTGGCCATCGCCGGGGACCTGGATGAACCCGGTCCACTTCGCCAAGAAGTAGTCCGTCGGCACCGATGGCGCCGGACTGGTCGTTGTCCAGTCGAACGACACCGTCGGATCTGTGCGTACCAGCACCGAGGTGCGCGGCGAGCCGTCGGCGTTCGTGTACACGAACGACGACGTCGTTGTCTGGCCCGGATTCAGGGCGTTGTAGTAGTAACCAGTCAGACCCTTGTATTTGTCCACTGGTACCAACGAGTTGTACGCGAACGACAAGCCCATAGGCCCACCCACCGTGTTGACGATGGGAGACGAAAAGGTCAGATTTGCGTTCCCATTCGCGAGGTTCACGGTGACGGGACCGGCTGTATCGGTCGGTGACGGACCCGAGGTGCCGATCCGCTGGTTGACCGTGAAATGTGAGACCCACGATGGGTCGATCGCCGAGTCATAGCCATCGTTGGTCATCACCCCGACCGTGTACGAGCCACCATCTTGCAACGTGCCTGCCGGCGGAGTCCACGTGACGGGCGACGATCCCGTTGCAGGCAACCATCCCGATGTTGTCACCTGACCGGACTTTCCGTCCGCGCCGGTGGACAGGCGGAACTGATACTGCACGGTGTCGCCGTTGGCATCTGTCACCTGCGGAGTGGAGAACGTCGGCGTTGCCGAGGTGATGATGGATCCGTCGCCGGGAACCACATTTGCCTGCGTCGGAGTCGGGGCAGGGGTGTTCGTTACGAACGTCCACGCAGCATTGGTCGCATTCTTTGTCGGGCTGCCGTAGTAGTTGTCGTTGGTCGAGATGGAGTAGCTGTAGTGCTTGCCCGGCGTCAACTTCCCCTGCAACACCTGGTACGGGCCAGATGGAACCCACGGCGTCGTATAAGCAACTCCGCCGTCAGACGATGTGAAGGCATATTGGAAGTTCTGACCAGTGCCGGTGGATTCGGTACCGGTGGCCTGCATGATCGGCATCACAGGACCGCGGGCGCCGTTCGTTGGTGTTGCACCGGTGACGCCGGTGATGGTCGGTGCTGCCACGGTGGTGATCGACAGAGTGGTGTTGAGGCCCTTGTACGAGTAGCAGTTGCATTCGTCACCGGTGAACATCAACCGATTCCCCGAGCTGCCGGCATTCACCCACCCCGCGAGGGTCTGCCACAACGCCGTGGGAGCGCCGGACGCGGTGCCAGTCGGGATGGTGAAAGATCCCAGGTAAGCCCCGACGGCGTTGAAATTGCTGGCGTCTGTCCACGTCGTGTTGCCGGTGTAGACATACATGTTCACGCCCGCGGTGTTCGCCGTTCCCGTGGTGTAGGTGGCCGCCATCGATGCGTTCGTGACTTGCGACCCGAAAACCTGCTCGTAGTTGTAATGGGCCTCGGTGCGCCAGTTGCAGCAGGTCGAAGTCTGGTGAGAGTTTCCGATCCACACATTCGTCGCATTTAAGCCGCCGCCGGATTTCCACGAGTGGACGGTGTCAGCTCCCGCGGAGGGATCGATCATGACCGGATACACGCGAGACGAGTCACGCAGCCAAGACCAGCTGGGACGGAACGTGAGGTCGTACACGCCATCGGAGACAGCAGAGATCTCCCACGGCACGTTGGTGAAGTCGGGCTGACTTTCACCACTGACCCCCGAAGAGTCCCACATCGTGGGTACGGGCATGGTGAACTCCACAACACCAGCCGAGTTCATGAAATCGAGATTCCCAAAGTTGGGCACTGCCAAAAGACCAGGCGCCGTCACCCGCCAGGTATAGACGGCATCAGACTTTGAGGATGGTGCTTTGCGCAGCACCAATGTCTCCTTCAAGCCGCTGGTCTCGACCTTGTAGGCCAAGTCGGTGTTCGGGAGAACAGACTGATAGATCGCCTTGTCTGCACCGATGTTCACGAACGGCACTACCGGATGTTGGATGGGCGAGTCTGCAGCTCCGTCGAGGGCAAAACTCAGGCTGTAGCCATCCCGAGACAGCTTGAGCAACTGAGAATCCGACGCCTTGCTCGCGAGCCGAGGAGCAACTGGGTTCAGCGCAGCCAACAGGCCCGACTTGCCGTCGTCCTTCAAGTCCGTAGAAATCGCCTGCCATATTCCGCCGGACCTCACGTTCAGGGGGGCGTCCGAGAGGATCGTCTTGCTCACTCCGTGCTGGTCGACATATGTCGTCGAGAACTCGTCCCGGCTACGCACCGACGCTGATCCCTCATCGAAGGTCAGATCCGGCTTGACCGCGGGTGCCGACGGGGTCGGGATCACGGGAGCATCAAACTTCCCGGCTTGGGACTTCGGACCCGACGACTTGATCGTCGGCGACGTGATCGGCGGCGCGGGCTGAGCTACGGCGGGAACGGCCGGAGCAGCCTCAGCCGGAAGGGGCGTCAACACACCGATCACGAGCGCGGCGACCGCGATGATCGGAACAAGAACGCGGCGGCCAGGCAGCGTGCGAATCATGACAACATCCCGGGACGAGAAGCCACGAGCTGCCAACGGTTCGCTCGACCGAGAAAGCCTCAACGCCTCCCGGTGAGCAAAACCTAGCGGCCGATCGGGATCCGCTGGAAGTGTCCTATGTGAACATTGTGTTTCCGGTCTACCCCACAACGGGGGTCACGGGCCTACACCTGCTCGAGCCCCGCCAACAGATCCCCGAGCAAATCGTCGACCCCTTCGATCCCGACCGAGAGCCGCACCACGTTCTCGGGCACCTCGAGCGCCGTGCCCTTCACCGAGGCGTGCGTCATCTCGGCGGGGTAGCACATGAGCGACTCGACGCCGCCGAGCGATTCCGCGAGCTGGAACAGCTTGGTCGACTCGGCGAGCTTGCGGGCCGCCGCTCGGTCGGCGAGCTGCAGCGAGATCATGCCGCCGAAGCTCTTCATCTGCCGCGCCGCGAGCTCGTGGCCCGGGTGGTCCGGCAGGCCGGGGTAGAACACCTTGCCGACCTTGGGATGTCCGACCAGCTTCTCGGCGATGGTCTGGGCATTCGACGAATGGCGATCCATGCGCACGGCCAGGGTCTTGATGCCTCGGATGGTGAGCCAGGCATCCATCGGGCCGGAGACCGCGCCGACCCCGAACTGCAGGAAGGCGACCTTGTCTGCGAGGCTCTCGCCGCGCACCTGGACGCCCGCGCCGACGATCACCGCTCCCCCGAGCACGTCGCTGTGCCCGCCGAGGTACTTGGTGGTGGAGTGCACGACGACGTCGGCGCCGAGCGACAGCGGCTGCTGCAGGTAGGGCGAGGCGAAGGTGTTGTCGACCACGACGATCGCCCCCACGGCGTGCGCCAGCTCGGCGACGGCCGCGATGTCGGTGATCTTCATCAGCGGGTTGCTCGGGGTCTCGACCCAGACCACCTTCGTGGAGTCGGGGCGGATGTGGCTCTTCACGGCATCCAGATCGCTCATGTCGACCGTCGAGAGTGAGACGCCCCACGGCACCAGCGCCCGGTTGACGAGCCGGTGCGAGCCGCCGTACACGTCGTTGCCCATGAGCACGTGATCGCTCGGGCTCAGGATGGCGCGCAGCAGCGTGTCCTCGCCGGCGAGACCGCTCGCGAAGCTGAACGCCCGGTCGCCACCCTCGAGGGCGGCAAGCAGGGTCTGGAGGGCATCCCGCGTCGGGTTGCCGCCGCGCGCGTACTCGTAGCCGTTGCGGAAACCGCCGATGCCGTCTTGCACGAACGTCGTCGTGAAGTACACCGGCGGGATCACCGCGCCGGTCGTCGGATCGAACCCTTGGCCTGCGTGGATGGCGGTGGTGGAGAAGTCTGGGTCAGTCATGACGGCTTTCTAGCTGTTGAGGAAGGTGAGCAGGTCGTGCCGGGTCAGCACGGCGGCGGGCTTGCCATCGTCGGTGACCATCAGGGCGTCGGCGTCGCGCAGGTGCTCGCGCGCCGACTCGACCGACTCGTGCTTTCCGATCAACGCGAACGGCGGTCCGATCAATCCCGCGACGGGATCGGTGAGTGCGGCCCGGCCGCTGAATACGGCGTCGACCAGGCTCTTCTCGTCGATCGAGCCGACCACCTCGCCCATCACGACCGGGGGTTCGGCGCTCAGCACGGGGACCTGCGAGACGTCGTATTCCTTGAAGATGCCGATCACGTCGCGCACGGTGTCGCTCGGGTGGGCGTGGATGAACTCCGGCAGCAGTCCGTTCTTGCTGCTGACGATGTCGCCGACGGTCTTGCCCTCGTCGGCGGGCAGGAAGCCGTAGCTGCGCATCCACGCGTCGTTGAAGATCTTGCCCAGGTAGCCGCGACCGCCGTCGGGCAGCAGGATCACCATCACGTCTTCGGGGCCGAGCGTGCGGGCGACCTTGAGGGCCGCCGCGACGGCCATGCCGCTCGATCCGCCGACCAGCAGGCCCTCCTCGCGCGCCAGGCGGCGGGTCAGCTCGAACGACTCGGCGTCGGATGCCGCGACGATCTCATCGACGACCGTCGGATCGTAGGCGGTCGGCCAGAAGTCCTCGCCGACGCCCTCGACCAGGTACGGCCGCCCGGTGCCGCCGGAGTAGACGGACCCCTCGGGATCGGCGCCGATCACACGCACCCGCCCGCTCGACACCTCTTTCAGGTATTTGCCGACGCCGCTGATCGTGCCGCCGGTTCCGACCCCCGCGACGAAATGCGTGATCTCGCCGCCGGTCTGCTCCCAGATCTCGGGGCCGGTCGTCTCGTAGTGGCTGAGCGGTCCATTGGGGTTGGAGTACTGGTCGGGCTTGAATGCTCCGGGGATCTCCCGTGCGAGCCGATCGCTCACCGAGTAGTAGCTCTCGGGGCTGTCGGGGGCGACCGACGTCGGGCAGACCACGACCTCGGCGCCGTAGGCGATCAGGGTGTTCCGCTTGTCTTCGCTGACCTTGTCCGGGCAGACGAACACACAACGGTAGCCGCGCTGCTGGGCCACCAGGGCGAGGCCGATGCCGGTGTTGCCGCTGGTCGGCTCCACGATCGTGCCGCCGGGCTTCAATTTGCCCTCGCGCTCGGCCGCCTCGATGATGCGTACGGCGATGCGGTCTTTGCTCGAGCCGCCGGGGTTGAGGTACTCGATCTTGGCGAGCACGGTGGCCTCGACGCCTTCGGTCACCTTGTTCAACCTGACGAGCGGGGTGTGCCCGATCAGGTCGAGAACGGTTTCGGCGTAGTCCATGCGTCGAGCCTAGTTGCGGCATCCGGGCTGTTACGGGCAGCGCGGTGACGAGCAACGACTACGCGATGACCATGGCGCCGAGCCGCGGCGTCTCGCCCGCGTCGGCCAACACCTTCGCGCCCAGCGCAGACCGATGGTCGATCGCCAGTCCGATGTCGCGCGCAAGGGCGGGTCGCGTCTTCACCAGGGTGTCGACGACCGCGACCGGGATGTGGAGAACAGACAGCTCGTCGATGACGACGGCGTTCACCGCCACCGCCTGCCGGGTGAGTGCGGTGAGCCCCAGCAGGTCGTCCTTCTTCAGCTGGGTGACCGGATACTGCGAGCCCTCCGGCCCCGGAACGCTGAGCTGCACGACGCCCGAGACGATGATGCGCAGGCCATCCGGGATCGTCCCGAGCTTCTGCACGACCTCGCCGTCGCCGTAGCGCTCGAGCTTGACGTGCTTCTCGTAGCTCGCCACGTCCTCCGGCGTCAGGTAGAGGTAGGGCGCGACGCGGGTGAGCATGTGCTTGGTGCGTTCCTGCGTCGCGTAGTTGTCGGTCAGGTCGCGATCCAGGTGCAGGCCCTTGCGACGGGCTGCGTACCAGAGGCGGCTGCGGAAGGTGCCCAGCGCCATGTAGGCCCTGCCCGGAGCCGTGAGCGCGATGTTGATCTCGTACCAGCTCTTGCCGATCGGGATCGCGTAGGGCTGACTGTCGGGCTGCAGATCGGGCAGGCCGCTGGCGACCTCGACCATGAGGTCCATGACCTCCTGAGGCGGGTCGTCGGTGGCGAACCGCACGTCGGTCGATGCCTCCCAGGTGTCGCTGGAGCGGCTCAGGTTGGTGAACGATTCGCCGGCCAGGTTCGAGTTCGGGATGATGATGATCCCGTTGCCGGAATCGATGTGGGTGGCGCGCCAGTTCATGACGACCACGCGGCCCTTGCCGCTCGGCGTGACCAGGTAGTCGCCCAGCTCGAACGGCTGCTCGAACACCAGGAACAGCCCGCTGAGCAGCGAACCGACGGCGTTCTGCAGGGCCAGGCCGATGACGATCGAGCCCACGCCCAGCGCCGTGAAGAAGCCGCCGATGTCGGCGCCCCACACCCAGCCGAACAGCACGGCAGCGCAGATCAGCACCAGCAGAACGCGGGCGATCTCGACGAAGATCGACGGGATGCGGTTGCGCCAGGTGCCCTGCTTGGCGGTCACGAACACCGCCAGGTTCAGGCCGCCCAGCAGCACCAGGATCACCACGAACCCGAACGCGGTCGCGACCACCTTCGCCCAGGTGAAGCCGACGTGCGGTCCGCCGCTCTGCGGGATCTGCGTGAACAGGATGAGCACGGCGCCGAGCGGCGCCAGGATGTTGCGCACGATCAGCACCAGGCGCGCGCCTGGGTTGCCCGAGCGCACCATCGAGGTGTGCAGTTCGCCCAGCACGATGAGCACGACCGGCAGCCCGATGATGACCGTCAGAGCCGGCCAGAACCAGGGCTGGGTGAAGACGTTCACAGCGGCGCTGCCTCGGGCGAGGTCGATGCGGGTTTCTCGAGATCGTCGACCGCGGTCGGATCGATGCTCCACACGCGCTGGTTGCCGCTCGGCGTCGCAACGACTCCCGAGTCGGTGAAGGGCAGTTGATCGGCGATCTTGTCGACCACCCGCTGGGTGACGAAGATGCCTGCCTCGTTGGCGCCGCCCTGCAGCCGGAAGGCCAGGCTCACCGCATCGCCCCAGAGGTCGTAGACGACCTTGGACCGCCCGACCAGACCGCTCGAGACGGTGCCGGTGTCGATGCCGGCCCGGATGGCGAGCTTGACGCCTTGCTGAGCACCGAAGTGCTCGACGATCTGCTGCATGTCGATGGCGAACATCACCGCGCGCCGCGCGTTGTCCACCCGCGGCACCACCAGGCCGCAGCTGGCGAGGTACCCCTGCCGGGTGGAGCGCACGCGCTCCACGCCGTGCTCCTCGGCGGCATCGTCGAAGGCGCGGAAGATGTCGTTGAGCGTCTCGAGCGCCTTCTCGGACGAGCCGAGCGTCGCGCTGTAATCCTCGAAGCCGACGATGTCGGCGAACAGGACGGTGACCTCCTGGTGGTCTTCGACGATCGTCTTCGCGCCCTCTTTGTAGCGCTTGGCGAGCGTCTCGGGCATGAGGGTCTGCAGCAGCTGCTCGTTCTCGGCCTTCTGCTGCTCGATGAGCGCCGCCCGCAGCTCGAGACTCCTCGACATGTCGTTGAACGCCGACTCCACGTCGGCCAGCTCGTCGCTGCCTCCCGGCACGACCTGCACGCCCGACTCGCCCGCCGCGATCCGTCGGGCCGCATCGCGCAGGCGGCGCAGCGGGCGCACGGCGGCGCCGGCGATGATCACCGAGATGATCGACACGATCGCCACGATGATGGCGGCCGAGACCGCCAGTCGCGACGTGAAGTCGTTCACCGGGCCGAGGGCCTCATCCGTGTCGATCTCGGCAACGATCACCCAGCGCAGGTTCGGGTCCGGCAGGTTCAGAGGCGCGTAGGCCGCCACCGTGCTGCCGCCCAGATACCCGTTGGTCGTGATGGTGCCGGTCTTGCCCTGCTGGGCCAGCTTCACCGCGTTGGTCTTCACCGGCTGGATGCCGAGGCTCTCTTTGCGCGCCACCGCCTCGACGGCCTGCTGGCGGGTGAGCCCCGACGCCATCGCCTCTCTGATGTACGCCTTCGGGTTCTCGGCCAGGTCGCGCGACAGCGAGCGCATGTAGCCGTCGTCGCCGACCAGATAGGCCTCGCCGGTCTTGCCGAGTCCGCTCTTCTGCCAGCTGAGTCCGCCGGTCATGACGTCATCGATGCGGGATGCCGGCAGCTGCACCGCGATCGCCCCGACGATCTTGTCCGCACCCGCGAGAGGCGCGACGACCCAGGCGGTCGGGGCATCCAGCGCGGGAGCGTACGGCGTGAAGTCGGTGAAGACCACCGAGTCGAGCCGGTTGCGCGACATGGCCTGATCGAACCCGGTGGCGAGGCTGGTGAAGCTGTACGGCCCGGAGGTGAGGCTGGCGCCCAGATCGACCTGCTTGCCCACGGTGTAGACCACCCGGCCACCCGAGTCGATGAGGGCCAGATCGCCGTACTTCAGCAGCGAGGCCATGCGGCTCAGGTAGTCGTGATAGGTCGCGCTGGCCGCCGACCAGCTGCTGCCGTCGCCGGCGTCGACCAGGCCGGCGGGGTCTGTGGCGAGCGCGTAGTGGTAGAGCAGGTAGCGCGCAGCAGGATCGCTCGGCAGGAAGCTCGACGCGTCGGCCGTCTTGCCCGTCGCCTTCTGCAGCTTCGGGCCGAAGTCGTCGCTGAAGTAGCTCTGCAGCTGGGCCTCTTGCGCGTCGGTCAGCGTCGACGACGAGGTCGTCGACGCGGAAGCGCTGCCTGCACCCGACGCCGGAACAGCTGCCGCCGAGTCCAGCTCGTCGTAGGCGCTCGAGAACGCCTGCTCGGCATCGACGACGGCCGAGTCGCGACTGGCCAGCAGCAGCGAGTTCTGGATGGAGTCGAACAGCGAGGTGAGCTCGCGCGCACGCGAATCGCGCACCTCGACGAGCCGGTCGAAGGCGGCGGCCTTGAGCGAATCGGTGCCGTTGACGTAGCCGATGATGCCGACCACCAGATTCGACCCGATGCTCACCGCGAGAAGCATCAACAGGATCAGCGACTTGATGCTCAGAGTGCTGTTGCGGGGCGGGCGCGCGGGTGTGGCATCAGCTGTGGCGTCGTGCGTCACCCTGGGCCTCCGCGCTGCAGGTCAAAGTAGGAACGCCTCACTCTAACGAGTGCGGCAACCCGCGACTAGCGCCCGTCTGACCCGCCGACCAGGCCCCTCAGTGCGCGCACCGGGATGCCGATCCAGTCGGGTCGGTGGTCGGCTTCGTACGCCACCTCGTAGACGGCCTTGTCGATCTCGTAGGCGCGCAGCAGGGCGACAATGGCGTCCGATCGATCGAAGGCGTAGCCGAACAGGAAGGCGATCTGGTTGCGCCGCACCCAGTCGTCGGCGAGCGCCGCCTCGTCGATCGCCGGGTCGAGCGAGATGACCCCGGTCATGGCAGGAATCGAGTGGGCGACGTAGTCGAACGATCGCAGCATCCCTGCCAGGTCGCGCAGCGGCGAGTCCAATCGGACGCGTTCCTCAAGCGGGGCCGCCGGCTCGCCCTCGAAGTCGATGATCTTCCACCCCGCCGAGGTGCGCAGGGTCTGGCCGAGGTGGAAGTCGCCGTGGATCCGCTGCACCTCGACCGGTACATTGCGGTCGATCCGGTCGTAGGCCGCCCGCGCGCCTGCTGCGAACTCGGCGACCTCGGGATGCGCGGCGGCAGCCTCGTCGAGCCGCCGGTTCAGGCGCCCCACCAGCGCGTCGAGCTCGTCGGCGCCCCAGACGGCCGTGGGCAGCAGCTCGCGCAGCTGGGCGTGGACGGCCGCGGTTGCGGCTCCGAGCCGCTCGGCCTCGCCCGCGAAGTCGCCGCCCGCCTCGCGCGCGCGCACCGCGTCGTCGCGCAGGGCGCGGACGCTGGCCCGCGCGGTGTCCCAGCCATCGGTGGCGGAGCGCTGGAAGAGACCCGCCATCGCGAGGTCGAACCCGCCGCCTCGGATCCAGCCGAGCAGCGGCGAGATCTCGTCGGAGCCCGCCTGGGTCAGCGCCCCCTGCACCTCGATGTCGGGATTGACCCCCGCGCTCAGTCGGCGGAAGAATTTGATCATCGCGTCGCCCGCGACCACCGAGGTGTTGCTCTGCTCGGCTCCGAGCAGCACGTTGTCGACGCCGGGCTCGAGCGCGAAGCCGGGAAGGCGGCCGAAGCTGATGCCCTCGGGCGGCTGTGCGCCCTCGACGAAACCGCTCAGCAGCACGGCGCGCGCGTCGGGATCGTGGAGCGCGTCGTAGACGTAGAAGGTCCGGCCGTCGAGGATCGTGGCGCCGACGAATCCGTAGGAGAGGTCGTCGCGCGGCTCCGTCCGGTACGAGAGCGGCACGTTGTAGATCCCCGGCTCCGAGCCCGACACGACCGACACGATCTCGATGCGGACACCGGGATCCGCGCTCGGATCGCTCAGCCAGGCCAGCGGCTGCACCTGCGTCACGGCGACCTGCTGCGATCCGGCGAACCAGCGCTGGCGGCTCAGATAGGCCGCGAGCTCCGGTTGTTCTGTCCAACTCATTCGATGGCTCCCTCCGCCGCCCCCACGATCCGGAACCAGTAAAAGCCGTACCCCGCCAGCGTGAGCAGGTAGGGCAGCTCGCCGATCGGTGGGAACTCGACTCCGCCCAGCATCTCGACGGGACGCCGACCGCTGAACTGATGCAGATCGAGTTCCACCGGTTGCGGAAAGCGCGACAGGTTGTTCACGCAGAGCATCACGTCGTCGCCGTCCTCGCGCAGATACGAGAGCACCGAGGGGTTGCTGCCGCCGAGGTCGAGGAACGAGCCGCGCCCGAATGCGCTGTGCTGCTTGCGCACGTAGATCATCCGACGGGTCCACTGCAGCAGCGACGACGAGCTGGCCTGCTGGGCCTCGACGTTGATGGCCTGGAAGCCGAACACCGGATCCATGATCACCGGCAGCGCGAGCCGGCCGGGCGTCGCCGACGAGAAGCCGGCGTTGCGGTCGGGAGTCCACTGCATCGGCGTACGGACGCCGTCGCGGTCGCCCAGCCAGATGTTGTCGCCCATGCCGATCTCGTCGCCGTAGTAGAGAACCGGCGACCCCGGCAGGCTGAGCAGCAGGGCCGTGAAAAGCTCCATCTGGTTGGTGTCGTTGTCGAGCAGCGGGGCCAGTCGGCGCCGGATGCCGATGTTCGCCTTCATCCGCGGGTCGGTCGCGTACTCGTTCCACATGTAGTCGCGGTCTTCGTCCGTCACCATCTCGAGCGTCAGTTCGTCGTGGTTGCGCAGGAAGATGCCCCACTGGCAGTGCTCGGGCACGGTCGGCGTCTGCTCGAGGATCTCGCTGATCGGATACCGCGATTCCCGCCGCACCGACATGAAGATGCGCGGCATCACCGGGAAGTGGAAGCACATGTGGCACTCGTCGCCGCCGACCGCGGGATCGCCGAAATAGTCCACGACGTCGGCCGGCCACTGGTTCGCCTCGGCCAGCAGCACGCGGCCCGGGTACTTCGCGTCCACGTGGGCGCGCACCTTCTTGAGGAACTGGTGGGTGCGGGCCAGGTTCTCGCCGGTGGTGCCCTCTTCTTCGTAGAGGTAGGGCACGGCATCCAGCCGGAATCCGTCGACGCCGCGCTCGAGCCAGAAGTCGAGCGCCTCGAGCATCGCCTGATGCACGGCCGGGTTCTCGAAGTTGAGGTCGGGTTGATGACTGTAGAAACGGTGCCAGAAGTACTGCTGGCGCACCGGATCCCATGTCCAGTTCGACGTCTCGGTGTCGACGAAGATGATGCGCGCGTCGGCGTAGCGCTCGTCGGTGTCCGACCAGACGTAGAAGTCGCCGTACGGGCCGTCGGGGTCGGCCCGGGAGGCCTGGAACCACGGATGCTGGTCGGAGGTGTGATTCATGACCACATCGATGATCACGCGGATGCCGCGGGTGTGGGCCGCGTCGAGGAACTCCTGGAAGTCGTCGATCGTCCCGATGTCGGGAGCCACCGCCGTGTAGTCGGCGACGTCGTAGCCGCCGTCCTTGAGCGGCGAGGGGAAGAAGGGCGGCAGCCAGACGCAGTCGACGCCGAGCCACTCCAGGTAGTCGAGCTTCTCGGTCAGCCCTTTGAGGTCGCCGATGCCATCGCCCGATGAATCGCGGAACGATCTGACCAGGACCTCGTAGAACACCGCCGACTTGAACCAGTCTGCGTCGCTGCGATCGACTCCCTGTTCCGTGACCGCCATCCTTCGACGCTAGTCTGCGGCCGCCGCCGAGCCCAACCCTTGCACGGC
>Ga0105240_10003610_pt1 | contig 23962 bp, 20 predicted proteins | sample KBSC54metaG_FD_80426 | JGI IMG/M metagenome (GOLD analysis project Ga0105240, IMG submission 80426) | Corn rhizosphere microbial communities from Kellogg Biological Station, Michigan, USA - KBS C5-4 metaG | ecosystem: Host-associated > Plants > Roots > Rhizosphere > Soil | place: Michigan, USA...
CGACACGATGGCGACGAAGGCGGAGCGGAAGTGGAAGAGGAACACCACGCAGACGAGCGCCACGACCACGAACTCCTCGATGAGCTTGCGCTCGAGGTTCGAAACGGCGCGCTCGATGAGATTCAGCCGATCGTAGGTGGGCACGATTTCGACGCCGGGCGGAAGACCGGGCTTCAACTGCGCGAGCTTGGCTTCCACCGCCTTGATGGTTTCCAGCGCATTCTTGCCCGAACGCATGATGACCACGCCGCCCGCGACCTCGCCCCGGCCGTTGAGCTCCGCGATGCCGCGCCGCATCTCGGGCCCGACCTGCACGCGCGCGACGTCGCCCAGCACGACCGGAACGCCGGCCGCCGTCGCGTCGAGCGGAATGCGCCGGAAGTCGTCGAGCGTCTCGAGATAACCCGATGCGCGCACCATGTATTCGGCTTCGCCGAGCTCCAGCACCGAGCCGCCCGTTTCCTGGTTCGCCTTGCGCACGGCATCGATCACTTTCCCCTGGGTGATCCCGTAGGCGCGCATCCTTTCGGGATCGAGGACGATCTGGTATTGCCTCACCATGCCGCCCACGCTCGCCACTTCCGAGACGTTGGGAACGGTCTTCAATTCGTACTTGAGGAACCAGTCCTGCAGCGCGCGCAGTTGCGAGAGGTCCATCCTGCCGGTGCGGTCCACGAGCGCGTACTCGTACACCCACCCCACGCCGGTCGCGTCCGGCCCGAGCGAGGACCTGGCCTGCGGCGGCAGGCGCGACTGCACCTGGTTCAGATACTCGAGCACGCGGGAGCGCGCCCAGTACATGTCGGTACCATCCTCGAACAGGATGTACACGAACGAGTCCCCGAACATCGAGAAACCCCGCACCGTCTTCGCGCCCGGCACCGAGAGCATCGTCGTGCTGAGCGGATACGTCACCTGGTCCTCGACGATCTGCGGCGCCTGGCCGGGGTAGGTCGTGCGAATGATGACCTGCACGTCGGAGAGGTCGGGGAGCGCATCGAGCGGCGTGCGGTCGAGCGCCCAGAGGCCCCACGCCGAAATCAGCCCGGTGGCGAGCAGCACCAGGAAGCGGTTGGCGATCGACCAGCGGATGAGCCGGGCGATCATCGCGTCTGCCCCGCGCCCGCGGGCTGCGCCGGCGCATCCGAAAGTCGCGCCGCCGCGGCCTTGAGGTTCGCCTCGGAGTCGACGAGGAACTGCCCCGAGACGACGACCTTCTGTCCCGGCTGCAATCCCTTGCGGATTTCCGTCATGCCGTTCGCCTCGGCGCCGGTTTCGACGTCCACGGGCCGCAGGTGCTGCCCGCCATCGGGGCCGGTTTCAGCGAGCACCACGACGGTGCGCTTGCCGGTCGGAATCAATGCCTCCGTCGGCACGAGGACGAGGTCGTTGCGCGCGGGCGGCGCGAAGTCGACGGTCATGAACATCCCCGGCACCAGCTCCCGGCGCGGGTTCGCGAGCTCGATGCGCGTCTTCAAGGTCCGCGTCGCCGGGTTGATCTCGGGCAGGATCGCGCCCACCCTGCCCTCGAAGACCTTGCCCGGAAACGCCTGCGCGCGGGCCTTCACCGGCGCGCCGGGACGCACGGACCCCGCGACACTTTCGGGCACCTCGGCGTTCACCCAGATGGTGGAGAGCCCGTTGATACGGAAGAGCGGCGCGCCGGCCATCACGGTCATGCCGTCGCGTGCGGAGAGCTCGGCGATCACGCCGGAGATGGGGGCGGTGAGCGTGAGGCGCGGCTGGACCTTTCCCGTCCGCTCGACCAGGCGAATCTGCGCGTCGTCCATGCCGGCGAGGCGCATGCGCTGCATCGCGCCGTCGCGCAGGCCGCCGAGGCCCGCGGCGTTCTCCATGCGGGCCGCCGTGAGGAACTCCTCCTGCGCGGCGATCCAGTCGGGCACGTAAAGCTGCGCGAGCGGCTGGCCCTTGCGCACCGGGTCGAGCGGCGCGCGCACGTAGAGCTTCTCGAGGAAGCCGTTCGCGCGCGCCTGCACGACCGCCTGGTCGCGCTCGTTGTACGCGACGTTGCCGACCGCCTCGATGCGCGGGGCGAGCGCACCGGTGGCGACGACTGCGGTGCGGATGCCGAGGTTCTGTTCGACGCGCGGGCTGATGGCGACGCCGCCCTCCTCGGCGCCGGAGCCCTCCGCATAGACCGGCACGAGCTGCATGTCCATGAAGGGCGACTTGCCCGGCTTGTCGAACCTCTGCGCCGGAACCATCGGATCGTGCCAGTAGAGCACCTTCTTTCCATTGGCCGGATCGATGTCGCCGGCGTGCTGCGGTCCGGCGCCGGCTGCCGGGGTGGGCGCGGGCGCCGCCATGTTCATGCCCTGCGTCATGCCGAGCCAGTAGAGGCCGAAGCCGCCGGCGCCGGCGGCGGCGAGGGCGGAGACCGCGATCGCGAGAGTGCGCTTGTTCATTTCATGTCCTTCATCTTCCCGATGTCCGGCGATTCGTGGTCCGGGACGAGGAACGCGAGCTGCGCCCAGAGGTGTGCGTTGTCCCATTCGAGCTGCAGCGCCTGCAGTCGCGCGTCCAGCTCGTCGCGGCGCGCGGCGAGCACCTCGACGAGGCTCGATTTCGCGCCGCGATATCCGCCGAGCGCGGCCTGCGTGCGCTCGCGGGCGAGCGGAAGGATTTCCCTCGCGTAGCGCCCGAGCCGCTCGCGTCCTGCCTGCCATTCCGCGAGCATCGCGCCCACGTCGGCGACGTGCATGCGGACCATGTCCTCGCGCTGCTCGCGCGCCTGCTCGCGCATGGCGAGCTTGGCGGCGAGGACGCGGTCCTGCCGGTGCGGCCGATCCCATGGGAGCGGGACGGAGACGCCGATCGACACCATGTTGGAGAACGCCGGGCCGCGCTGGCTGTACATGAGCTCGACGCTCCAGTCGGGATGGCGCGCGGCTTCGGCGAGCTTCACGTCGTTGGCGGCGATCTCTTCCTGCTTCACGAGCACCTCGACGTCCGGATGGAGCTCGATGTGCGCGCGCAGGTCGTGCGCGTGGAGCGGCGGCTGGTCGATCGGCACGGGGCCCGCGAGCGGGCGCTCGGCATCCACGCCGATCCAGCGTACCAGCGCGTACTTCGCGGCGCGAATGCGTCGGTCCGCGTCGCTCGCGCGATCCTCGAGCATGGCGAGCGCCGAGCGCGCCGCGAGCACATCCGCCTGGCTGCCGCGCGCCGCCCGGTACGCGCTCGCGGCCGCCTCGACCTGCAGGCGGGCCTCGCCGGACTGCTCGTCGATCGCCGCGCGCATCGCTTCGGCGTAGTGGCGATCGAGCCAGGCAAGCGCCGTGTCGCGCTCCACGTTCGCCACCGCGAGCGAGCGTTCCGCGAGGGACTTCTCCGCCTCGAGGTCCGAGTGGCGCGCGCGCAGCTCGCGCTTGTCGCGGCCCGTGAGCTCCTGCATCACGCCGATCGAGCGCATGGTCATGAAGTCGGAGGTCAGGCTGAAGGCGTCCGGGCCGTCCACCGGCAGGTTCTGGACGGCGAGCTTCAGCGTCGGATCGGGCAATTGGCCCGCCGCCACCGCCATTTCGCGCGCGGAGCTCGCGGCATGGCCGAATGCGGCCACCTGGGGCGAACGGGCGACCGCGAGGGACTGCGCCTCGGCGAGCGTGAGCGGCGTGCCGGCCGCGAGGGCGCCTGTGGAAAGGGCGAGCATGGCGGCGGTCCACGCGACCCGCGCGTGGCGAACATCGATCTGGAAATGCATGAATCCTCCGTGCGGCCGAGACGTCGGGCCTCGCGCAAGGCGCGTGGCGTCGCATCGCGCGGTGCGGCGAGAGCAGGCCGTGCCGCGGTCAGGCGGACCGGAGGATCAGATGCGCAGGACGGTGAAGCGCGCGAAGGGCGGCGACGGATCGGCGAGGAAACCGTCCTTGCGCCAGGGCGAGGCGTGGGGATCGCGCTCGGGCTGGGGCGCGATGCGCAAGGCGGGGACGAGCGCGAGCGGATAAGCCGGAGGCGGCTTCACCGTCTCCACGGCAACCTTGCCATCGGTGCAATGGCGCTCGCAAAGGCCCGCAGAAACGGGCGCATCCGTCGAATGCGCCGCCCCCTGCATCGCCATGTCGTCCATGGGGCAGGCGTGCATCGCCACCGCGAACGGCGCGAAGAGCATCGCGGCGAGGGCGAGGAGCGCGGCGAACGAGCGCAGGCGGCGGTTCATGCACCCATTATCGCAGGCTTTGCCGCCCCGCCGCTTGCGGCGCATCAAGATGCCGCCCTCACGCGTGCCGCAGCCGAAGCGCATTGGTCACGACCGAGACGGAGCTCAAGCTCATCGCGACCGCCGCGATGATGGGCGAGAGGAGGATGCCGAAGAAGGGATAGAGCACGCCCGCCGCGATCGGCACGCCGATGGAGTTGTAGACCAGCGCGAACGCGAGGTTCTGCTTCATGTTGGCGACCGTGGCCTCCGAGAGCTCGCGCGCGCGCAGGATCCCGCGCAGATCCCCCTTCACGAGCGTCACCTTGCCGCTCGCCATCGCGACGTCCGTCCCGGTGCCCATGGAGATGCCGACGTCGGCCTTCGCGAGCGCCGGCGCGTCGTTGATGCCGTCGCCCGCCATGGCGACGCGCCGCCCCTCGGCCTGGAGCTTCGCGACCCATGCGAGCTTGTCGTCGGGCCGCACTTCCCCGCGCACTTCGTCCAATCCCAGCCTGGCGGCGACCGCCTTCGCCGTGGTGAGCCCGTCGCCGGTCGCCATCACGATGCGGATGCCGCTTTCCTTCAGGCGCCGGATCGCCTCCGGCGTCGACTCCTTGATGGGATCGGCCACCGCGAGGAGGCCCGCGAGCCTGCCGTCCACCGCGACGAAGACGACGGTGGCGCCGTCCTTCCGGAGCGCCTCCGCCCGGTCGTGGAGCGCGAAGGCGTCCGCGCCGATCTCCATCATGAGCATCGTGTTCCCGAGCGCGACGGGCTTTCCGTCCACCGTGCCCCGGACGCCGATCCCGGTGGCGGAGCTGAAATCCCCCGCCTTCGAGAGCGGAAGGTTCCGCCGCCGCGCCTCGGCCACGATCGCGTCGGCGAGGGGATGCTCGCTTCCCTGGTCGAGGCTCGCCGCGATGCGCAGGACGTCGTCCTCCGCGAAACCCGGCGCCGCGACGATCGCATGGAAGGCGGGCTTCCCGACCGTGAGCGTCCCCGTCTTGTCGACCACGAGCGTGTCGATCCGCCGCAGCGACTCGATCGCCTCGGCGTCGCGGAAGAGCACGCCGCTCGTGGCACCCCGTCCCATGGCGACCATGATCGACATCGGGGTCGCGAGGCCCAGCGCGCACGGGCACGCGATGATGAGCACGGCCACGGCGTTCACGAGGCCGTAGAGCCAGCGCGGCTGCGGCCCCATGAAGCCCCAGGCGAGGAAGGTGAGGATCGCGATGCCCACCACCGCGAGCACGAAGCGGTACGACACGGCGTCCGCCATGCGCTGCATCGGCGCGCGCGAGCGCTGGGCCTGCGCCACCATCCGGACGATCCGCGCGAGCACCGTGTGCGAGCCCACCTTCTCGGCGCGCATCACGAGGCTGCCGTTCCCGTTCATCGTGGCGCCCACGAGCCGGTCGCCCTCGCCCTTCTCGACCGGCATCGATTCGCCCGTGATCATCGACTCGTCCACGTTCGAGCGCCCTTCCAGCACGGCGCCGTCCACCGGCACCTTCTCGCCGGGACGCACGCGCAGGCGGTCCCCCACGTGCACGTGCGCGAGCGGGATGTCCTCCTCCGTGCCGTCGTCCTCCAGCCGCCGCGCCGTCGCGGGGGCGAGGCCCAGCAGCGCGCGGATGGCCGCGGACGTCTGCGAGCGCGCCCTGAGCTCGAGGAGCTGGCCCATGAGCGTGAGGGAGACGATCACGGCCGCCGCCTCGAAGTAGACCGCGATGCCGCCGTGCGCCTCGAAGCCGGGCGGGAAGACGCCGGGAGCGACCGTCGCGACCACGCTGTAGAGGTACGCCGCCGTGACGCCGATCCCGATGAGCGTCCACATGTTCGGGTTGCGCGTGCGGATCGAGGCCACGCAGCGCTCGAGGAAGGGCCATGCCGCCCAGAGGACGATCGGCGTCGCGAGCACGAGCTGGGCCCAGGCGAGCATCGACGGCGCGATGGACGGAAGCAACCGGTGCCCCCCCATCGCGACGATCACCGTGGCGGCGGTGAGCGGAAGCGTCCACCAGAATCGCCGGCGGAAATCCACGAGCTCCGGATTCTCGGCCTCGTCGAGCGACGGCATCTCGGGCTCGAGCGCCATGCCGCACTTGGGGCACACGCCCGGCCCCCGCTGCCGCACTTCCGGGTGCATCGGGCAGGTGTACGTCGCGTCCGCATCGACGGGCGGCTCGTCCGTCGCCGGCGCTTCCTTCTTCACGTACCGCGCCGGATCGGCGGAGAACTTCCGGAGGCAATGGTCGCTGCAGAAGAAGTACGTCCGGCCGTCGAAATCGAAACGGCGGGGCGCGTCGTCCGCGACGGTCATGCCGCAGATCGGATCGATGCGGGATTGGAGCGTGTTCATGCGGCCTCAGTCTGCGCCTTCCGGGAGCCCAAAGCTTCCCTCGTGCGCTGAGCGCGCCTCGCAGGTCAGGTCAGATGCCGGCGTACCACTCGTAGCCGCGATCCTCCCAGTAGCCGCCCTTCCCGCCCGCGATCGCGTCGAAGCTCTCCACGAGCTCGATCGACATCAGGTACTTCGCCATCTTGTAGCCCAGCTGGCGTTCCACCCGCAGCCGCAGCGGCGCGCCGTTGGGGACGGGGAGCGGAGCGCCGTTCAAGCCGTACGCGAGGATCGTCTGCGGGTGGTACGCGTCCACCATGTCGATGCTCTCGTAGTAGTTGCTGTCGTCGGTGTCGTCCATGGGGTCCGCGCACCGGAAGACCACGTAGCGCGCCGCGGGCTTCACCCCCGCGCGCGCGAGCACGGCCGAGAGGGGCACGCCCGTCCACTTGCCGATGGCGCTCCAGCCTTCCACGCAATCGTGGCGCGTGATCTGGGTGCGCGAGGGCATCGCGCGGAGCTCGGCGAGCGAGAGCTCGAGCGGATGCTCGACCAGGCCGCCCACGGAAAGCCGCCAGTCCGCGAACCCGCCCTGGGCGAGCGCGAGGTAGTCCTCGTCGTCCGGCTCCGCCGTGCCGTTGCTGCGGAACGTGGGCGACAGGTCTTTCTCCGTGTACTCCTTCGCGAGGGCGTTCCTCGGCGTGATGAGCCGCTGGACGGTCCGGGTGAGGGTCTCGGCGCGATCGAGGATCGGCGGGAACCACGTCGTCCGGGAAAGGCGATCGCAGCCGGTGAGCACGAGCGCGCCCGCGAGCCCCGCCATGCGTCCGAGGAAGCGCCGGCGCTCCATCCCGGCCTTCACGGCGCGCGCTCCGGCGGGACGCGGTATCGCCCCGTCACCATCGAGCGCAGGTTGTTCCACGCGCCGGTGACGAAGACCTCGAAGACGTGCACCGCGACGAACGCGACGACCACGGCTCCCGCGGCGAAATGGAGGGTGCGCGCCGATTGCCGCCCGCCGAAGAGCTCGACCCAGCCGGGCACCAGGGCATCGAACGTGGGCGACATGCCGAGCCCCATCAGCACGAGGAGCGGCAGCACCGCGAAGACGACCCCGACGTAGGCGAGCTTCTGGAGCACGTTGTAGCGCGTGGCCTCGAGGCCCCCGGGGTGACGGAAGCGCAGGTGGTCCGCGATCGAGCGCCCGACCGTGCGCCATTCGCCACGCGCGGGCCAGAGGTCGCGCTTGAAGTGGCGACTGGCGACCGCGTACGCGACGTAGGCCGCGCCATTGATCACGAGGACCCACGCGAAGAAGAAGTGCCAGCGCCGGCCCATCGAGAGCCATTGCGCGCCCGGGAGCGTGATCCATCCCGGGAAGCGCCCCGGCTCCCAGATCGGGCCCGCGCCGGTGTACGAGGACTCGCCCCAGTAGAGCGCCGGATGGGCGTTGAAGATCTGGAGGCCGCTCATGACGAGCACGAAAATCGCGACCACGTTGATCCAGTGCATCACGCGCACGGCGAGGGAATGCCGCTTGTAGAGGCGGCCCGGGACGGCGACTTCGTTCGGCGGCATGACCCAGTCTCCCGTGCAACGATCGCGAAATTGTATCGCGCCCCCCGGCCTTCAGGCGCAGCAGGCCCCGCCGGACTGCACGGGCGGGCAGCGCACCGTCCCGTACGAGCAGAAGACGCAGCAATCGCCCGGCCTCGGGCGCAGGAGCGCGCGGCACCCCTGGCACTCGTAGTACCAGAGGCAGGAGTCGGTGGCCATCTCCTCCTCGCGCGCGAATCCGCAGGCGGGGCAGGTGAGGGTCGAGCGCAGGATCGGAAGGCAGCCGGTCATCCGGCGATCATCCCACGACCCATGGCGCCGCGATCAGGCCCGCGGCGAGCGACCCCTCGGCGTCGAGCGAAGTCATGGTGCGGTCTCTCGAAGGAACGTTCCGGCTATCCTGAAGTCCGTACATCGGTACGGAGTCAAGGGGATGCAAGTGCCGGACGCATTGATCACATCACCCGGGAGTATTGCGCCCGCTGCTCCGCCGCCCGCAGGTACTTGTCGAAGACCATGCAGACGCAGCGCACGAGGAGGCGCCCGCGCGGGGTCACGTGGATCCACTCGTCCTCGATCTCCACGAGGCCGTCGTCCTCGAGCTTCTGCAGCTCCTTCATCTCTGAGGCGAAGTAGCGGTCGAACTCGAGGAGGTGCGCGATCTCGATCGATTCCTTGGAGAGCTGGAAGTGGCAGGCGAGCGCCTGGATCACGGCGCGGCGCGCGAGGTCGTCCGCGGTGAGCTCGATGCCGCGCATCACGGGGATCCGCCCCTGGTCGATCGCGCCGTGGTACTCGTCCAGCGTCTTCACGTTCTGCGCGTAGGTGGGCCCGATCTTGCTGATCGCGGAGGTGCCGAACGCGGCGAGGTCGCAATCCCCGCCCGCGGAGTAGCCCTGGAAGTCCCGGGTAAGGCGGCCCTTGCGCTGCGCGAGGGCAAGGTCGTCCGCGGGCTTCGCGAAGTGGTCCATGCCGATGTAGACGTAGCCCGCCTCGCCCAGGCGCCGGATGGCGCCCGTCATGAGCTCGAGCTTCACGTCGGGTGCGGGAAGGTCCACCTCGCTGATGCGCCGCTGCGGCTTGAACGCCTTCGGGAGGTGCGCGTAGGAGTAGAGGGCCACGCGGTCCGGATCGCATTCGATCACGCGCTCGAGCGTCTCCGCGAATCCCGTGACGGTCTGCTTGGGAAGCCCGTAGATGAGGTCCAAGTTCACCGACTTGAAGCCGCAGGAGCGCGCGGCGTCGATCACCTCGCGGGTCTGCGCGAGGCTCTGCACGCGGTTCACCGCGCGCTGCACTTCGGGGTCGAAGTCCTGCACGCCCACGCTGATGCGGTTGAAGCCCAGCGCGCCCAGGTAGACGATCCGCTGCGCGTCGACCTTCCGGGGATCGATCTCGATCGCGTGCTCGCCCGCGGGATCGAGATCGAAGGTGGTGCGGATGGTCTGCATGAGGCGCGCGGACTCGGCGTCGCCCAGGAAGGTGGGCGTGCCGCCGCCCCAGTGCATCTTCACGATCCGGCGGTCGTCGCCCAGGGCGCCGGCGATCATGCGGATCTCGCGCTGCAGGTAGCCCACGTACTTCACCGCGCGCTCGTGGTCCCGCGTCGCGATCTTGTTGCATGCGCAGTAGAAGCACAGCGTGTCGCAGAACGGAACGTGGACGTATAATCCCAAGGGTCGAATCAATCCGCCGATGTTGCGTTGCCCCAGCCAGTGCCGATGGGCGTCCGCATCGAACGCCTCGACGAACCGGTCGGCGGTGGGATAGGACGTGTACCTGGGTCCGGCACCCCCATACTTGCGCAGGAGGTCCGTGTCGATGACCAGGGACTCGATCGGCACTGCGCGCTCGGGAGCGGGCGTGGCGGCTGGGAGGGCGGTATCCATGAATCCCACTATGACCGCGGCCCCGGGCCACCCCTTGATTTCAATCAAGAGAACCGGGCCCCATGGCTGACCCGGGGCCCTCGCCGCCACCGGAGCAGGACTTCCCCCTCCCGCGCATCACGGCGGTGCTGGGGCCCTTCATCGGAATCGCGGGATTCACGGCCGCGGTCGCCATCGTGGCGGCCATCCTCGACTGGTACCGCTACGAGATGCTGGTCACGGCGGCCGCCATCAGCGCCGCCGCGGCGCTCCCGAGCTTCTACCTCGTCTACCGGCAGCTCGCGGACCGCACCGCCACGCAGGCGGCGTTGCGCAGCGCCCAGGCGCGCGTGGGCGGCATCGTCGAAGCGGCCATGGACGCCATCATCTCCGTGGACGAGGAGCAGCGGATCGTGCTCTTCAACCGGGCGGCGGAGCGGGTGTTCCGGTGGCCCCGCGCGGCGATCCTCGGGCAGCCGCTGGACCTGCTGATCCCGGAGCGCTACCGCGCGCCGCACCGCGGCCACATCGAGCGCTTCGGGCGAACGGCCACGACGTCCCGCGGCATGGGGAGCCAGACCGTGCTCTACGGCCTGCGCGCGGACGGGGAGGAGTTCCCGATCGAGGCCTCGATCTCCCAGCACGAGGAGGGCGGCCGCAAGCTCTTCACCGTGATCCTTCGCGACGTGGCCGAGCGCGTCGAGGCCGAGCGGCTCCTCGCGCGAAGCGAGGCGCGCCTGCGCGGCATCCTCGACTCCGCCATGGACGCGATCATCACCGTCGACTCGCGCCAGCACATCGTCCTCTTCAACCGGGCGGCCGAGGACGTCTTCGGCTGCCCGCGCGACCAGGCGATCGGCGCCCCGCTCGCGTGGTTCATCCCGGAGCGCTTCCGCCATGCGCACTCGGGCCTCGTCGCGAAATTCGGCGATACGGGCGTCTCCTCCCGCCGCATGGGCGCGCAGCGGATCGTGGTGGGCTTGCGGCGCAGCGGCGAGGAATTCCCGATCGACGCCTCGATCTCGCACATCGTCGAGGAGGGCGAGCATTTCTACACCGTCATCCTGCGCGACGTCACGGAGCGCACGCGGGCGGAGCGGGAGCTGCGGGAATCGAAGGAGGAGATCCGCAACCTGGCGCTCACCGCGAGCAGCGTGCGCGAGCAGGAGAAGAGCCGCATCGCGCGCGAGCTCCACGACGAGCTGGGGCAGGCGTTGACGGCGCTCAAGATCGACGTGGGGTGGCTGCGCGGGAACCTGGGCGATGCCCGGGAGGCGGTGCTCGCGAAGCTGGGCGCCATGCAGGTGCTCCTCGACGGGACGGTGGCCGCGGCGCGGCGCATCTCCTCGGACCTGCGCCCGCTCATGCTGGACGACCTGGGTCTCGTGGCCGCCTGCGAGTGGCTCGCGCACAACTTCCAGCAGCGCACGGGCGTCGCGTGCGAGCTGGTCCTGGGCTCGGGCGAGCTGGACCTGGCCGATCCGTACGCGACCGCGGTCTTCCGCGTGCTGCAGGAATCGCTCACGAACATCGCGAAGCACGCCGAGGCGACGCAGGTCGAGGCGACGCTCGAACGGGGCGAGGGCACGGTGATCCTCACGGTGCGAGACAATGGGCGAGGCTTCCGGACCTCGGAGCCGCGGAAGGAGGGGTCGTACGGGCTGGTGGGGCTGCGCGAGCGGGCCTTCCTCCTGGGCGGCGACATCCGGATCGAGAGCGAGCCGGGAAAGGGCACCTACGTGGAGATGCGGATGCCGATGGACGAGCCGGTGGAGGGCGCATGATCCGCATCGTCGTGGCCGACGACCACACGATCGTGCGCGAGGGGCTGAAGGGGCTTCTTTCGGCCGCGGGCGACATGGAAGTCGTGGGCGAGGCGCAGGACGGCCACGAGGTGGTGAAGCGCGTGCGCGACCTCGACTTCGACCTCCTCCTCCTCGACATGTCGATGCCGGGGAAGAGCGGCATCGAGTTGATCAAGCAGGTGAAGGGCGAGAAGCCGAAGCTCAGGATCCTGATCTTGAGCATGCACGAGGAGCACCAGTACGCGGTGCGGGCGATCCGCGCGGGCGCCTCGGGCTACCTCACGAAGGAGAGCGCGTCGCGCCAGCTCGTGGAGGCGATCCGCAAGGTCGCCTCGGGGGGCGCCTTCATCAGCAGCGCCGTGGCCGAGCAGCTGGCACTGGGCGCCATGCCGGATGCGCAGGGGCCGCTCCACGCCGCGCTCTCGGATCGCGAGTTCCAGGTATTCCGCATGGTGGCCGAGGGGAAGTCGATCTCGGACATCGCCGAGCGCCTGAACCTCTCCGTGAAGACGGTGAGCACGCACAAGGCGAACATCCTGCACAAGATGAACATGGCGACCTCCGGGGACCTCATCCGGTACGCCATCGCGCATCGGCTGGTCGCGGATCCGGAACGGCCAGCTTAGCCGCCGAGGCCCGGCGAAGCCGTGCCGCCGAGGCCCGGCGAGTGCTACCCCGGGCGGCCGTCGATCCTTGGTCGCGAAAGAATGGGCCAATAACGGACCGCGTAGATGCCATAGGCCAAAGACCAGAACAGCGCGGAGACCAGCACCGTCGCGAGATAGCCGCCCGTCCACGCGAGCCCGCCGAAGACGCGCACGATCGCGGCGAACTGCACGAGCACGTAGCACGCGACCTCCCAGCGATCCGCCACGAGCGGTCGGCCGGTGTGGCCCCGGGCGGTGCGGGTCATCATGCCGATCGTCATGCCGCCGATGGCACCGATCGTGAGCGCGTGGATCGCGAACTGCGGCGCCACCATGCCCAGTGCCGCGCAGGCGCGAAGGGCGAGGTGGATCGGGATCCATGCGTACGCCGCGTGGAGGACCCAGACCAGCGGCGTGCGAACCGTCCGCAAGGGATGCCAGAGCGCGAGGCGTGCCGCGTTCGCGATGGCCGCGAGGAGCGCCACGGGGACCAGCAGCGCCGGCGGCGCCTCGACCAGGTCGACGGCGAGCACGGCGAGGACGCCCGCGAGCGACGCCTTCTCGACCCAGGGAATGCGCGCGGCGCCCGCACCCGGGATCGCATTGTTGGTGAACATGGGGACCACCCGCCCCGCGACGACCGCGATGATGAACATCACGATGTCCAGCCCGAGCGAGAGGCTCACCGCGCGCGCTTCCCACGGGAGTACGCCGATCGCCGCAAGATGCACCGCGAGCGCGGCGAGCCCCGCGGCGGCCAGCAGCGGGACGAAGAAGTAGTTGCGCCGGTTGCCGCTCCGCGCGAGCGGGATGGCGATGCCGATCGCCACTGCGACTGGAAACGCGGCGTTCAAGATTCCCGCGGCGATCGGGCTCCCGGCGATCATCGCGACGCGCGCGGCGACCCAGAGGAGCGCGATCGCCGCGAGCTGCCCGCCCGTGGGCGTGGGCTGGCCCGTCCAGTTGCGCACCGCCGTGAAGAGGAAGCCCGCGACCACCGCGAGCGCGAACCCGAAGAGCATCTCGTGGCCGTGGCGGGACGGCGCCTCGAGATAGCCCGCGGGGAGCCAACCGGCGTACTCGAGCGCCCAGAGCGCGATGGAGATCGCCGCGAAGGCGCTCGCGAGGAGGTAGAACGGCCGGAACCCGAGGCTCCAGAGCGCGAACCCGCGCGGCGAGGGCTCCTCGATCGAAAGCACGACCTAGCGCAGGACCCGGATCAGCGTGAGCCGCACGCCCGCCGCCTTGGGCGCGCGCTCGATCGCGGCGAGCGCCGCCTCCGGCGTGCCCGATCGCGGATCGAGCGCGAAGGAGAGCGCCCGCGGCGAATCCGCGGCCCGCACCGATCCGCGGTCCACGCCCTTCAGCCTGGCCGCCACTTCCCTGAGCGCCCGCGACGCTTCCGCGGGCACGCCGCCGCCGTCGACCGCCGCGAAGACGACGACGTGGTGCCGCGCCGCAGCTCCGGTCACCACCGCGTGATCGTAGGTCGCGGCGATCTTGTCCTCGACGCAGACGCCGCACGCGAGCGCGGCGGAGGAGGCCAGGGCCGCGAGCGCCGCGGCGACGCCCGTCCGCGCGTTCATTTCGCGCTCCCGGCGGCGGGCTGGGGCATCGGAACCGCGGACGACGTCTTCGCCGGCGGCTGCGAAACGTCCGCCGGCGCGAGCTGCGGCTGCTGCGTGCCTTGCACGTGGATGTTCTCGTCCGCCCACTTGAAGTACGCGATCATGTCCTTGATGCCTTCGTCGGTCATGCTCTGGTTGGGCATGGGGACCTTGTACTTCCCGAGGAGCTTCTTCGCGTCCGCGTCGCTCTTGAGCATCGCGTCCGGATCGTGGAGCCAGCGCGCGATCCAGCCGGCGTTGCGGCGCTGGGTGACGCCGTGGAGGTCCGGCCCCAGCTTGTCGCCGCCGCCGATCGAGTGGCACGCGAGGCACTTCGTCTCGAAGTTGACCTTGCCCTGCGCCGCCGCCGGGTCCGTAGGCGTGGAGGTGGCCGGGATGTTGTGGTGCTCGGCCCCCTCCTCGCCCTTGCCGCCCGCGTCGAGGATGCCCACCGCGCCCTGCGACGCGTTGGCGAAATGGTGGTCCACGAACACGTAGCCGCCCGCCTCCGGCACGATGAACTCCACGATCGCGGCGGACGACGAGCCCAGCAGCACCGTCTGCATGCCGCGCGTCTGGTTGTCCGGGTTCCCGTCCATCCACACGCGATCGAAGATGGTACCCACGACGTGGAAGCTCGAGGTGTTGGACGGGCCCACGTTGATCACGAAAAGGCGCACGCGCTCGCCCGGCTTCGCCGGGAGCGGCTTGTCGACGAAGCGGTTGTACTGCCCGTTGAAGACGGTGTAGGTCGGCGCCTTCGCGCGCACGCGCTCGGTGTCGAGCGTATAGAGCGGCACGCCGTCCACCTTGCGGCCCCGCGGATCCGGCTTCGTGTAGAACTCGCTCTGGATGATCGCGTACTCGCGCGCCACCTTGGTGGGATAGCCCTCGCGCGGCTCGACGATGAACATGCCGTACATGCCGGAGGCGATGTGCTCCAGCACCATGGGCGTGCCGCAATGGTACATGAAGACGCCGGGGTAGTTCGGCGTGAATTCGTAGCTGATCGTCTGCCCCGGGGCGATCGAGCGGTACTTGTCGGTGGGCGAGACCATCGCGGCGTGGAAGTCCATCGAGTGCATCATCGGCGCGGTGGCGAAGCTCGCCGCCGGCATGTGCTCGTCGGACCGGTTGGTCATGGAAAACCGGATGCGGTCGCCCACCCGCGCGCGCACGATCGGCCCCGGCACCTGGTCGCCGAAGGTCCACGCCGTGAATTTCACGCCGGGGGCGAGATCGATCACCTTGTGCGTGATGTCGATCTGGATCTCCTTCACCGCCTCGGGCGCGAGGGGCTTCACGTCGGGACCCAGCGAGATCGCGTCGCCCTTGGAGAAGGAGCCCGTGTGGCGCTCCGACTTCACGACCGCGGCAGAGGGGCTGAAATCCATGCGCGCGGCGTCGTACGGGTCCTTCGGCTTCGCGGCGGCGTCGTCGCCCGAATGGCAGGCAGAGAGCGCCGCGGTGGCGGCGACGAGAAGGACTTTCGCAAATCCGGTGAGAGTGCTGCGCATGCTACCTCCGCGGTTCTTCTGTTGTTGTCGCCGGCCGGATCCCTTGGCCCATCCTACGCCTCAGGGCGAGCGCCAGCGTTCCCGCGAAAGCGAGGATCGCGAGCGCGTTGAGGACGCCGCCCCACATCCGCCCCGTCGATACGCCGGCGTCCCCCGCGATGCGCACCACGAGCGAGGCGTGCAGGAGCACCAGCGGCGCATACATCCACGGGGTGTAGCCCATCCGCCTGCGCGCGACGACCGGCACCACGACCGGGGCGTGCGCGAGGATCATCGAGAAGACGAAGCCCAGGCCCAGCGCGTGGAGCGCCGTATCGCGCCAGGCGGGGCCGGCGAGGGACATCGCGCACCACGCGGCGCCGCCGGCCGCGAGCCATGCGTAGCCGGCGAGGAGCGCCGCGGCCGAGTAGCGCGGGAAGCCCTCGGTCGCCACGGTGCGCCGCGCGATGTCGAAGCGCGCGAGCCAGCCGGCGAGCGCCACGAGGCCCGCGCCGAAGACGACGCCACCCGCGGCGGGCCAGGCGAGCGAGGCCGCGGCGCCGGCGAGGACAGCGGCGACGCAAAGGTGGAAGAGGGGCGCCGCGATCGCGGGCCGGCGCGTGAGCCGCGTCATCTCGAGGCGCTCGGCCGCGATGGTGAGGACGAGGAAGGCGAACCACCACGCGGCGACGGCATTCGGGAGGGCGCCCGCGAGGCTCAACGCGTCGCCCACGCCCCACGCGAGCGCGGCCACGAGGAGCAGCGCGATGTGCGCCTGCGATTGGCGGCGCAGGAGGCTCGCGCTCACGATCGCGAGCGCCACGGGCGCGCCGAGGGAAATCCAGAGCCCCGCCTCGCGGGCTCCCAGGAGGATCAGCAGGGCCCCCGAGCCCGCCGCGAGCGGGGCGGCGTAGGCCGCCGGCTCGCCCAGCGCGATGGCACGCTCGAGCGAGATCACGGTGCCCAGGAATCCGCCGGTCATGAGCACGCCGTGGCTCGCCGCGCCCGCCGCGAACGCCAGCGGGACGCCCAGCCGTGCGAGGCCCCCGAGGACGCCCGTCACGAGCGCGGCGACCGCGAGCGCCAGCAGGAGGATCCGCCCCACCGCGTCAGTCCCAGCCCATCGCGGAACGGGCGCGCGGGCTCATGCGCTCCGGCGCCCACGGCGGCTCCCAAACGAGCGCGCAGTCGACCTTCGCGCCCTCGCCCAGGACGCCCGCGAGCTCCTCTACGACGTCGTCGATGATCATCTCCGCCACGGGGCAGGCGGCGGAGGTCATGGTGATCCGCACGTGCGCGTCGCCGCGGCGAAGCTCGACGCCGTAGACGAGGCCCAGGTCCACGATGTTGAGCGCCATCTCGGGATCGACCACGCGCCGGAGCGCGGCCGTGATCGCAGGCGCGAGCTCGGGCGGTCCGGAATAATCGAACGCGGTCAGGCCGGGCGCGGCGCCGGCGGATTCTTCGGCCATGGAAGCAGCGAGTGTGCGGGCCGCGTGGGCGGCAGGAGATCCGCGAGCGTATATCGGTCGAGGACCGCGAGGAAGGCATCCACCGCCTCGTGGAGGATTCCCTCCAGCCGGCAGCGTCCCGCGAGGGCGCAGGTGTTGTGCTCGGGGTCGAAACACTCGGCCACGTCGAACGATTCGGTGGCGCGGACGACGCTTCCCACGTTGATGCCGGAAGGCGGGCCGGCGAGGCGCAGCCCGCCGGCCCGGCCCCGCGCGTTGTGGAGCACGTCGAATCGGCCCAGCGCGTGCGCGACCTTCACCAGGTGATGCTCGGAGATGCCGAACGCGCGCGCCGCCTCCCCGGTCGTGGCCCTGCCCTCAGGCGCGTGCGCGAGGTAGATCAGAACGCGCACGCTGTAGTCGGTGAAGGTCGTGAGGCGCACGGTGTCAGTCCGCGCCGTGCGGCGCGCCGATCCCGACCCGCGCCGGGGACGTGCGCGGCGGGCGCAGCAGGTTCACCGCATAGAGCGCGAGCGCCAGCACGCCGATCGAGAACACGATGTCGCCCGGCACGCGCAGCCACACCAGCGTCTCCATGACACGGGAGTGCACGATGGCGGGAGAGCGGGCGAGCCACAGCCCCTCCGTCACGCTGTACCACGCCTGGTAGATCCCGGCCGGCAGGAGCGAGAGGAACACCATCATCGCGAGCCCGATGTTGAGGCTCCAGAAGGCGGGCGCGAGGTAGCGGTCGGCATGGAGCGCGCGCGCGTAGAGGCCGCGCAGGCAGAAGAGCATGAGGCCGATCCCCAGCATGCCGTAGACGCCGAAGAGCGCGGCGTGGCCGTGGGCGGGCGTCATGTTGAGGCCCTGCACGTAGTAGAGCGAGGCCGGCGGGTTGATCGCGAATCCCAGAAGCCCGGCGCCCACCGTGTTCCAGAAGCCCACCGCGACGAAAAAGAGGATCGGCCAGCGATAGGCCGCGACCCACGGGGCGCTCCGGCTGCGCTGGTAGTTCTTCCAGCCCTCGAGCCCGAGGAGCGCCAGCGGCACCACCTCGAGCGCCGAGAACACGGCGCCCACGGCGATCACCGAGGTGGGGGTCCCGGTCCAGTACAGGTGATGGAGCGTCCCGAGGATGCCCCCGAAGAGGAACACGATCGTCTCCATCACGATGGCGCGGTTCGCGCTCGAGGCGGCGACGAGTCCCAGGCGCGTGAAGATGAGCGCCACGACGGCGGTCGCGAACACCTCGAAGAAGCCCTCGACCCAGAGGTGCACGAGCCACCAGCGCCAGTACTCGATCATCGCGTAGTGGGTGTGCTGGCCCCAGACGAGCGAGGCCGAGTAGAAGCCGCCGATGCAGGTCGCGGAGAGGAAGACCATGGCGACGAGGCCCCGGCTCTCGGAGGGCTTCCTCAGAGCGGGCCAGAGCGCGCGCCCGAGCAGGAACACCCAGAACACGAGGCCCACGAAGAGCAGGAGCTGCCACACGCGGCCCATGCTCGTGAACTCCAGGCCCTGGTTCCCGAGCCAGAAGGAGAAGTCGAAGCCGGCGCGCTTGAGCGACCCGACCCAGCCGAACGCGGTCGAGCCCACGACGATCGCAAGGAGCGCGTAGAAGAGCGCATCCACGCCCAGCTTCTGGAACTTCGGCTCGCGCCCGCCCAGGAGCGGCGCGATGTACAGGCCCGTCGCGAGCCACGCGGTCGCGATCCAGAAGACGCCGAACTGCGTGTGGATGGTGCGGCTCACCGTGTACGGGAGGAAGTCGGCCAACGGGAAGCCGAAGAAGCCGCGCCCCTCGACCGCGTAGTGCGCCGTGATGGCGCCCACGCCCACCTGCGCGAGGATCAGGCCGACCACGACGAAGAAGTACTTGCGGGTCGCCTTCATCGAGGGCGTCGCCACGGCGTTCACGAGCGGATCGCGCTCGGGCACCTTCGGATCCGCTTCGTCCGGATGCGCCGTGTGGAACCAGACCATCGCGGCGATGCCCCCGATCAGGAGGATGATGCTCGCGAGTGTCCACACGGAGGCCGTGCCGGTGAGCGCGTTGCCCACCAGCGGCTCGTGCGGCCAGTTGCTGGTATACGAGAGGCCCGTCTCGCCCGGACGATCGGTCGACGCGGCCCACGCGGACCAGAAGACGAATCCCGCGAGCGCCTTGCGGTCGGCCGGGCGCGGCAGCAGGTTGTCGCCCATGGCGTAGCGCTCGCGCAGCCCCTGGAGCGCAGGCGCGTCGCCGAAGAGGGCCTCGTAGTGCGCCTGCACCTCCGCGATCGCTCGCGCACGGTCCGCGGACACGGTCACGATTCCGGTCGCGGCGTCGTAGGTGTTCTTGCGAAGCTCCTCCTTCACCAGCGCGTCCACGGCTCCGCGTTGCGCGAGGGGAAGCGTGTGATATTCCGCGCCGTGGAGCGCCGCCGCCCGGATCTCGCGGTACGCGCTCGCCTCGCGGTGCAGCCAGTCCGCCGACCAGTCGGGCGCCACGTAGCTTCCGTGGCCCCAGACGGTGCCCAGCTGCTGGCCGCCCGCCGAGAGCCACGCCCGCTGTCCCTCGCGGATGTCGTTCGCGGTGAAGAGCGTCGCGCCCGTCTCCGTCCTCACCGCCTCGGGAATCGGCGGCGCGGCGAGGTAGATCTCGCGGCCCAGCCAGCCCAGGGCCGCGAAGGAGAGCACGAAGACGACGCACAGGCACTGCCAGAGTCTTCTTGTGGGTTGCATGGTCTTGTCCTGTCTGCGGTCGCGATTGCGAGGAGGATTCCTTAAGGTGGATATCGTATGCACCTTGAGTACCGCGTGTTTGATCTAGTGCAAGGAACCGCGATTGGGCCGCTTGCGCTCCGCCGGGCCTGGATTTTGGCCCGCGTCGCTCGTTATTGATACGCGACACAGGACTCGCAGATCGTCCCGCTCACGTCCTTCTCGAGGTGCGCGCGGCGAAGCGCCATGAAGGGCTCGCTGTTCCAGCCCTCCATGAACGGCACGGTGTTCAAGTCCGCCATCACCCACTTGTCGCCGGCGTCGAAACAGCAGGCCGATAGCTTCCCCCCGTGCGTGATGTGGCCCTCGGTGAAGGCGGACCAGCACGGGAGCGGCTCGCGGAGCGCCCCCAGCCGCCCCTGGTTCCCCGCGGTCGGCCGATAGCCCAGCTCTTCCTCGCGCTGGGTGGCGAGGCTTCCCATCGAATAGAGGGGGAGCCAGTAGTGCTCGTCCACGTACGGTCGAAGCTCGTCCACGAGCTTCACCATCTTCTCCTGCTGCAGGCCGTCGTAGCGGATGCTCGAGGCGTAGAGCCGGCAGGCGTAGCCGCCCTCCTCCCGGACCGCATGGGCGGCCTTGAGGTTCGCGATCGCGTCGCGCCAGAGCTTCGGCTTCACCGCGGCGATCTCGCGGAACTGCTCCTCGTCGGCGTTGTTCATCGAGAACTTGAGCGAGTCCAGGCCCGCCTCCATGCACGCCTTCACGCGATCGGGCTTCGCGAGCGAGCCGTTGGTCGTGAGGAACGCGTACTTGATGCCCCGGTCCTTCGCGTAGCGGACCGCCTCCGGGAGCCAGCTGCACATGAACGACTCGCCGATGTAGAAGAGACCCAGCTCCTCGACCCCCGCGTCCACCATCTCTCCTACCACGCGGTCGTAGAAGCCGCGGTCCATCTCGCCGCGGTCCTTCATGCGCAGACGGTGCGCGCAGAAGCCGCAGCGGTAGTTGCATTGGGAGGTGAGCTCGATCTTCACGGACCTGGGCGCCGGCAGCCGGTCCGACCGGTAGCGCTCCGGGATCCCGGTGATGGCGTCGATGCGCTGCGTGATGGTGAGCGTGGGGCGGGCGGTCTGCGTCATGGCGATCGCGGGTTCTTTCGAAAGGACGAGGATGCCCAAGCGCCGGCCGCCGCGAGCGACGAAAGTTTGATCCAGTTCAAACGCGGCGCGAATTTCGGCTCGGAAACGCCGCCGCGCGTTGTTTCCGAACCCCTTGTCCGCTAGCCTCGCCCCATCGATCGATTCGTTGGCGCGCCCGCTCCATGTCCACGACGAAAGGCCCGGATCCGCTCCCCCGCTGGAAGCTGCGCGGCCGCACCCTTCTCCCGGTGGTGCAGGGCGGGATGGGCATCGGCGTCTCCGCGCACCGCCTGGCCGGCGCCGTCGCGCGAGAGGGCGCGATGGGGACCATCTCCAGCGTGGATCTGCGCCAGCACCATCCCGACCTCCTCGCCCGGAGCTGCCGGGACAAGGAGGCGCTCGACCGGCTGAACGGCATCGCCCTCGACCGCGAGATCCGTGCGGCCCTCGCACGCTCCGAGGGACGCGGCGCCATCGCGGTGAACGTGATGAAGGCCGTGAACGCGCACGCGCAGTACGTGCGCCAGAGCTGCGAGTCCGGCGCCCACGCGATCGTCATGGGCGCGGGCCTCCCGATCGACCTTCCGGAGCTGGCCGCCGGCTTCCCGGAAGTGGCGCTCGTTCCGATCCTGTCGGAGGCCCGCGGCGTCTCGATCGTGGTGCGCAAGTGGATGCGCAAGAACCGGCTCCCGGACGGGATCGTGATCGAGCATCCGCGCTACGCGGGCGGCCACCTGGGTGCGACGCGCATCGACCAGGTCGCCCATCCGCGCTACGACTTCGCGCCCGTGCTGGAAGCGATCTTCGCGCTCTTCCGCGAGCTGGGAATCGAGCGCGAGCGCATCCCGCTCGTCGTGGCGGGCGGCATCCACACACACGAGCAGGTGCGCTCGCTCCTCGCGCTGGGCGCCTCCGCCGTGCAGCTGGGAACCCCGTTCGCCGTCTCCGCGGAGGGCGACGCGCATCCGGAGTTCAAGCGCGTGCTCGCCGAGGCGAAGCCCGAGGACCTCGTCACGTTCATGAGCGTGGCGGGACTGCCCGCGCGCGCGGTGCGGACCCCGTGGCTCGCGAAGTACCTCCAACGCGAGAAAGCGCTCCAGTCGCACGCGAAGGCCGATCCGCGCCGCTGCGTCCCCGGGCTCCAGTGCCTCACCGTCTGCGGGCTGCGCGACGGGCTCGCGAACGCCGGCCAATTCTGCATCGCGACCCGCCTGGGCCACGCGCTGCAGGGCGATTTCGAGAAGGGCCTCTTCTTCCGCGGCTCGGAGGCTCTTCCCTTCGGCTCCGCCATCCGCCCCGTCTCCGAGCTCCTCGAATACCTCCTCACGGGACTTCGTCCCGCGCGCTCCTGAGAAAACCCGCCGGACCCGTATTGAGTCCGCCGCCCTTCAGGCCGTGACGACGCGGGAGTGCAGGCGGCAGGGGCTCCGCGCAAATGTAGGACCGGTCCTACAAACGGCTCCAATCCGTCCTACATCCGGAGGTCGCCACGCGGGTTATCTTTTTCCATCACCTTTCTTGCCGATGTCATGGCGCTGTCAGAAGCCCCGGCCCACGAGCCCGTGCTCTCCCGCCCGGATTGCGTGCCGGGGCTCGACTCGCAGAGCCTCGAGCGCCAGCTCGCGGCCGCGCAGCAGCGCGTGGCCGAGCTCGAGGACTTCCTCGAGCGCGCCGCGGAGGGCCTCCACATGGTGGGCGCCGACGGCACGATCCTCTGGGCGAACCAGGCCGAGCTGGACATGCTGGGCTACTCCCGCGAGGAGTACGTCGGCCGCAAGATCCAGGAATTCCACGTCGACCCGGACGTGATCGACGATTTCCTCCAGCGGCTCCTGCGCGGGGAGACGATGCACGGCCGCCCGGCGCGCCTCTGGTGCCGCGACGGCAGCATCAAGCACGTCGCCGTCTCCTCGAACGGCCTCTTCCGCGACGGCGACTTCGTCTGCACGCGGTGCATGACGCGCGACGTGACGCTCGAGCAGGAAGCGGAGGTCGCGCAGGCGCGCCTCGCCGCGATCGTCGCCTCCTCCGACGACGCGATCATCAGCAAGACGCTCGACGGCACGATCACCTCGTGGAACGCCGCCGCCGAGCGGATGTACGGCTACGCCGCGGCCGAGATCGTGGGCGCCTCGGTGATGAAGATCGTGCCGCCGGAGCTGCGTGCCGAGGAGGAAGAGATCCTCGCCCGCCTTTCCGCGGGCGAGCGCATCGACCATTTCGAGACCGTACGCCTCACGAAGAGCGGGCGGCGGCTCGACGTGTCCATCAGCATCTCGCCCATCCGGGACCGGAACGGCGCGATCATCGGCGCCTCGAAGATCGCCCGCGACATCACCGCGCAGCTCGACGCCCAGCGGCGCAAGGACCAGTTCCTCGCGATCCTCGCGCACGAGCTGCGCAACCCCTTGGCCCCCGTGCGGAACGCGCTCGCCATCTTCCGGCAGCCCGGCGTGAGCCAGGAGCAGCGCGAGCGCGCGCAGCAGATCGCGGAGCGCCAGACCGAGCACATGGCGCGGCTCCTGGACGACCTCCTCGACGTCTCGCGCATCACGAACGGCCGCGTCGAGCTCAAGAAGCGTCGATTTCCCCTGAAGCCCCTCCTCCTGCAATCGGCGGAGGCGGTGCGCGACCAGATGGACGCGAAGGGCCATTCGCTGGTCCTCCACCTGGCGGAGGAGGACGTGTGGCTGGACGCCGATCCCGTGCGCATCCAGCAGATCGTGGCGAACCTCCTCACGAACGCCGCGAAGTACACGGACGCCGGCGGCACCGTCGAGCTCTCGAGCGAAGCGGCCGGCGGCGAGGTCGTCATCCGCGTGCGCGACAACGGCATCGGCTTCCTGCCCGAAGACCACGCCCGCCTCTTCGCGCTCTTTTCCCAGGCGGCCGCCGCCGGGAACCGCACCGCGGGCGGCCTGGGCATCGGCCTCGCGCTCGTCCGGGAGTTCGCCGAGCGGCACGGGGGCACCGTCGAGGCGTGGAGCGATGGTCCGCTGCTCGGCAGCACCTTCACGGTGCGCCTGCCCTGCGAGAGCCGGAACGCCGCCGGGGCGTAGCCCTTCGCCCGACCCCGGGGCGAGCGCCTTCTCGGAATATTCCTAGCCCCTTCCTAGGAGCCCCCGCAGCGCATTCTTGCGACCGCGCCTAGCCGGCGTTTCAGCCTGTGCCGATGTTGCTCCG
>Ga0105240_10003611_pt1 | contig 23958 bp, 18 predicted proteins | sample KBSC54metaG_FD_80426 | JGI IMG/M metagenome (GOLD analysis project Ga0105240, IMG submission 80426) | Corn rhizosphere microbial communities from Kellogg Biological Station, Michigan, USA - KBS C5-4 metaG | ecosystem: Host-associated > Plants > Roots > Rhizosphere > Soil | place: Michigan, USA...
ATGTCACTACGGCCTAGCGTGGCGCCTGCGTCCGGCAATCAGAACATGCCGTTGGCGTTCTGGGCTTCGGTCGGGACGGCTTGCATCACGTCCCAATGTTCGACGATCCGCCCTTCGCTCAGGCGGAAGATGTCGACGGTGGCGTAGCCCGGGCTGTCGGGCTCGAAGCGAACATGGACGTGGACGGCGACCAGATCGCCGTCGGCCAGGATGCGCTTCACGTCGTGGCGCACCTGCGGATATTTCTGGCGGGCGCGCCGCAGCATTGCCTTCAATCCTTCGGCTCCGGTGGCGGCGTTGGGGTTGTGTTGGATGTAGCCCGGCGCGATCAGCGCATCGACCGCATCGGGATCGGTCGCGTCGAGGATTTCGGTATAGACGCGCTGGACCAAGGCGACGTTGGCGGCTTCCTGTTCGGTATGCATAGTGCAGCTCTCCTGTCGGTGCCTCGTCGCCGATCATATGCCGTGCTCGTCACTCACAGCACGAGGGAATTCTCTCGCATAGAGGGACTGAGACTTGAGGACTGGACCGAAGGGTTAGTCGAATCAACGTTGATGATAGGAGAGGGAAATGAAGGTTGCTGAGGCCCTCGCACTGCGAGCGGACCTGCAACGCCACTTGGAGCAACTGAAGAAGCGGCGCGTGAAAAATGCGCGTGTCCAGGACGGGATCATCCGGCGGAGGCTCCGGACGGATTGCAAGCAGATTTTGAGACCTGTGCTCGAGAGCTGATTTCCCTCATTCAACGGATAAACAGAACGAATGCGTCATCGCGACTCGATTCTGGAACCCTAGCGGACGCGCTCGCTAAACGCGATGTATTGAAGCTCCCTGGTGCAGCGTACTGGGACCTAGCAGCAGCGGCTTCGACGACGCAAGCGCGAGGCGTCTGGCGATGTTAACGGCATCGTCGGACCTGGCGGCATTCCAGCTGCACTGGGAAACACGAGGCCTGCGCCTCCGGTGCGGGTGCGATGCTCGCGCAGCACGTCGCGGCGTGCTCCTCGCCGTTGTCGCGCGACAAGCTCGCGAGAGCGTTTCGGGTCTTTCGTGGAGAGATGGATCAGGGGCGTGCCGACCACTGCGATGGTGCGTCCGCCGACTTCGATGTGCTGCCACAGCGCCCGCCCGATCGACTCCGCCGCCAGGTCGCCCCACGACGATGACTCCGCGCTCGACGCAGTACCGAGCGAGGCCCGCCGTTGATCCGACAAAGGGACCGGTGGTCCCTGTCGGAAGGGGACGCGATCGCCCCGGAAAGGGTACGGTTACTGACCTGTCGCGGACCCGGCAAGAAGGGGTAAGGGGCAGTTACATGCCCGGCAGCGACTTGCGGCTGAGAGGGATTCCTGGTGCGAATCTAGTGGGAAATCCGGGGATTCCAGGGGGTCTGAGGGGACAAAAATTCCCGAAGCATCAATAAGTTGCTGATTCCAAAGGGACTGCCCAAGGGTTCGAGTCCCTCCATCCACGAATAAGGAAGCGTGCGGCAAGCCCCCCTGGCGATGAGCACTGCGGTAGCCACTTTTGCCCCAGAATCGCCCTATACATTCCAAGGCCTTTTCCCGAATGCTCACTAATACAGATGGCGGCTGAAGACAGGCAGGAATTTGTGACCGCGCTCGTGCGCGAGCACGGTCAGAGGCTGCGTCGTTTTCTTGCCCAGCGCCTACGCCATGCTGCGAATGACGTGCCTGACCTGGTACAGGAGGTCTACTTGCGGCTGCTGCGCATCCCTCACCAGGAGAGCATTCGCAGCCCACAGGCGTACATGTTCACGGTCGCCTTTCATGTCTTGCACCAGCATAAGCTGACTCTGGCTGATGCTCCGGAAGCCATTGACCCGATCGCGCTGAGCGCTGAAGTAGATGCTCGTGGCGACGACGACCCGGCGCTACAGTTGGACGCTCGAGAGCGTCTGAAGCAACTGGATCGCATGCTGCGGGAGCTGCCGCCCAGTGTATATGTCAGTTTCGTGCTGCATCGCAGATACGGGTTCACGCTAGAGGAGATCGCCAATGAGCTGGGTGTGTCGCGCGCCATGGTGAAGAAGTACATGGCGCGGGCGGTCGCCCATTGCCGCGAGCGCCTCGAGGGGTTCAGGTAGGCAGACGTCATGAACAGGCAAATCATCCAGGAGGCCGCCGACTGGTTCGTGGAGCTCAACACAGGCCCACTTCCCGACCTCGAAGTCCGGATGCAGTTCGACCGCTGGTTGCGCACCTCACCAGAGCATGTGCGCACCTTTTTAGAACTGATTCCGATCTGGGAGCATGGCAGCCAGCTTCCGCAGGACCCGGACGCCACGTCGCAACAGCTCATTGCGTGGGCACGTGGGGGCACCAACATCATTTCGATGCCGGGTGAGCGTCGGCCCCGAGGCAGCTCGGAGGGGCGGCGCACGCAGGCTCGGTCGTCAAATAGTTCAATACGGCGCGGTTGGGCGATCGGGTGGGCCGTAACGATCCTGGTCGCGATTGGCGCGGTGATGAGTTATGGATATCTTCGGCACCCAACCTATGTCACAGGGATCGGAGAGCAGCGCTCGCTCATCCTGGCAGACAACTCCGTCCTGAATCTCAACGCGCGATCGAAGGTCCGCATTCGGTACTCGGGGCACGAGCGCGCCATCGATCTTCTGGAAGGTCAGGCATTGTTTCGCGTTGCCAAGAGCCCGGGGCGGCCTTTTGTGGTCTATTCCGGGGAGACTCGCACTCGGGCGCTGGGGACCGAGTTTGACATCTACCGAAAACCCAACGGCACTGTGATAACGGTTGTCGATGGGCGCGTGGCGGTGGATTCCCAGGAGCTGAACGAGTCGAGCTCCAACGTGCGCGGTGCATCCGGACGATCCGCTCCGAAAGACACCATGGCGACGCTGGCTGCCGGCGAGCAGCTCACGGTCGGCCCACAGGGCATCCACAAGGCCGAGCACCCGAATCTTGCCGGCGCGACCGCCTGGACGCAAAGGCAACTGGTGTTCGATTCGACCCCGCTGACGGAGGTCGCGCAGGAGTTCAATCGCTACAACACTCGAGTCTTGACTGTTGCTTCAGCAGGTTTGCAGGACTTCCGGGTCAGTGGGATCTTCTCCTCCACCGATCCCGCCTCGATGGTCCGTTTTCTGCGCGAGCAGCCGGGTATCCGGGTGGTGGAGTCCGGTAAGGAGATCCGTGTGTCGAGCGACTGAATGCGCGTGGCGGTAGCCACTGCAGCTGCGAAAGCACTCTATATGAGCATGAGGTCGTCGCATAGCGCGACGACGACGACACAAAGTCTGTTGTCGGTTTCAGGGGGACTCATGCGCGTAGCGGTGCTCGGGACGGCCGTCTGGTTGTCTACTCTCGGATTTTGTCTTGCCCAGAATGCACAGGCCAGCATTCGCAAACCAACGAATATCCCGCCACAGGAGCTCGGCCGCGCGTTGCAGGCGCTCGGCCGTGAGCGCGGGGTGCAGGTTGTATACCGTTCTGAGATCGTCGGTAACATCCATACCCGGGGAGCTGTTGGAGCGCTGACTGTCGATGAAGCGGTTACGGAGCTGTTGAAGGGAACCCGTCTGACCTTTCATCACCTGGATGAAAAGACCGTGACTATCGTGCCGATGGCCGCAGGGTCGCAGGACCCGACGCCGGCAGCCGCACCCGCCAGTTCGGGAAAGGCGGCATCTCCCCCGGCGGGAGCGACGGATACTACTGCGCCAACACCGGCTGTCGGCGCGCAGGCGGATGTTACGGGTCGGGGCGCAGAGTTGGCCGGCAATGGTGGTGACGATGTACTTCAGGAGGTCGTGGTTACCGGCGTTCTGTCACCGCGCGCCCCGATATCCGTGTCGGTCTCGACACTCACGGCGCAATCCATCGAGCAGATGGCGCCGCGGAGCGCGGTCGATCTGCTGAGAAACATTCCTGGTCTTTACGTAAATACCGCGCTGGGCGAGATCCGCAATGTAGTCTACTCGCGCGGTATCTCGGCGAACTCGAACGAGGCCGCGGCCGGCTACTACTACGTTTCCTTGCAGGAAGACGACCTCCCGGTCACCAATGTCACCTTCGGTAACTACGGACCGGACTACTTCTATCGCAACGACCTGGGCCTCGAGCGCCTGGAAGCGCTGCGCGGCGGTACCGCCACCGTGACCGGCCCAAATGCGCCCGGCGGCATTTTCAACTACATCTCCAAGACCGGCAAATCGGATCCTGGACTGCAGTTGAGCACTCGCGACGGTCTCGAAGGCAACGGCCACAATCCTTATTACCGCGCCGATTTTTACGGCGGCGGTGCAATCAGGGATGGCCTGTACTACGCGGTGAGCGGTTTCTATCGGCAGGATCGCGGACCGCGCGATCCCGGCTATCCTTTCAACCGTGGCGGACAATTCAAGGCAAACCTGCTTTGGGAATACGGCACCGGCTCGGTGCAGGTTTATGCCAAATATCTCGACGATCACAATGCCTGGAACCAGTTTCTACCCGCACGCAATTTCAGCGATCCGCAGCTCGCCCCGGGAATTTCTCAATACGACTCGTTGATGGTTCCTCGCGCGCCTCACGACTTCGTCGAGACCGTCAATGGGGGGACCCTCCACTGGGATGGCGATCAACTCGCTCACAACGTCTCGACCGTGTTCGGGCTCAAGGACGAGCACCGCTTCGGCGAGGGCTGGACGATCAGGAACAACCTGAAGTACTCGTTCAACAAGTCTGACTGGAACACCGATGCCTTGGCATTTCCGGTGTCGCTAACCGATTCCTTCACGAACGTTCAACTGGATGCCACGGCGCCGGGTACCTACACCTACCGCGACCTCAACACCGGCGCGTTGCTCGCGCAAGTGAACGTGGTCGGGGGCACTCGCACCGTGGTTGTGAACAATCTGCCGAATCAACAAGTGCTGGCGAATGGGGTGTACACCCAGCTCGCCTACAACTTCCATCCGCACGTGAGGGAGGTGATGGACCAGTTGAGCCTGACCAAGCGGTTCGATCTCGGTAGTCTCACCTGGGGCGCGTTCATGGCCGACTCGGCCGTCAACCAGTACGGCGGCGGCGGGGGTATCGCCCTGAGCTCGATCACGAATCGGCCGGATCTGATCAGTATCACTCGCACGACGCCCGGCGGTATCGTGCAGCAATTGACGAGTCCTGCAGGCTTTGCGGGCATCGGGCAACGTTTCGGAGCCACCCCGTATCAGGCGGACCAACTCCAGCTCTCGACCTACGGCGGCGGGGACTACTCTCTCACGGACGCCCTGAGCTTCGATGGCGCGGTGCGTTACGATGATCTGCGCGTGAAAGGTCACAACACGGTGCAGGTTGCCAACCCCAACTCCGCCAATCCCGCTTACGGCGGGTTGGATGGTAACCCAAACACCCTGTACGACAATTACGCCACCACCTATGTCACGCCCTTCGACTACCGGTTCAGCCTGAGTTACGTTTCCTACTCGGGTGCGCTCACCTACAAGTTCGATAGCGAGAATTCGGTGTATGCGCGCTACTCAAAGGGCAAGAAGGCGCCGGATATCGGATTCTTTCTGGGCTACACCACGCTGCCCCTGCTCAACAACGTGCGACCCGTCCCGCAGGAGATTCAGCAAATCGAGGCGGGGTATCACTTCGACAGCCGGGGGCTACGGCTCAAAGCCACTCCGTTCTACAGCAAGTTGAGCAATGTGGGCAGTGGACAGATCGGGACCAATCCGGATGGCTCCTCTTATGCTCCGCCCACGCTGTATTCGACCACCAAGACGTACGGCCTGGAGCTCGAAGTGGACGCGGATCTGGTTCGGGTACTCAACCTGAAGACCGCCCTGACTCTGCAACACTCGCGTTCAGAAGGATACGCCATCTGGGTGTTTAACTCGCCCGGCGTGCAGGACGATACTATTTCCAGGGTGCCTGACGGGGAGGCAGACAACACGGCCAAAGTCATGTCCACCACGACCCTGACCTACCGCCCGATCGAAAAGCTGACGTCCTTCCTGACTTGGAGATACATGGGCAAGCGCGCCGCGAACCGCTACAACTCCTTCTACCTGCCCGGATTCCACGAGGTGGATTTCGGCGCAATCTACCGGGTCACGGATCACCTCACCCTGGAAGCCAATATCAACAACCTGTTCAACCAGTTCGGTGTCCTGAGCTTCGCGCCGGCGGGTACACTGCTGAGCGCCCTCGATCGACAGTCGCTGACCCCGGCGCAGGTCCAAGCCAATCCCAACCAGACCTTCAGCATCCTGCCGAATCAACCGCGATCATATTTTCTGACCGTCGGGTATCGATTCAATTGATCACGCGCCGACATTTCGCTCACGGCGCGCTCGGGGCAGCGCTGGCCGGTACACCGGGATGGACACTGCCGGCCATCGCTCGGCGGCCGAACGTCGTCGTGGTCATGGCGGATGAGTGGCGCGCGCAAGCGTTCGGATATGCAGGCGACTCGAATGCGCGTACGCAGGCCATCGACCGCTTTGCCGGCGAGTCCCTGAGCTTTGAGCAGGCAGTGTCAGGCTGCTCCGTCTGTGGCCCGGCGCGGGCCAGTATCATGACGGGGCAGTATCCCCTCACCAATGGGGTATACATCAATGACGTGCCGCTCGTGCCCCGGTCCGTGACCCTCGGCGAAGCATTTCGCAACGCAGGTTACCAGACGGGTTACATCGGTAAATGGCACCTGTATGGCAGCCCCGACGGTCGGTACGGCCGTCGCGAGGCATACATTCCACCTGACAAGCGCTTTGGGTTCGATTACTGGAAGGCGGCGGAGTGCAGCCACAACTACGATCACTCGCTCTACTACGAGGGAAATGACCCGACCGCAAAATACTGGCCGGGCTATGATGCGGCCGCGCAGACGGGCGATGCCTGCCAGTACATCCGTGAGCACGCCGGCGCAGCGGCGCCGTTTCTTCTGGTGTTGTCCTGGGGTCCGCCACACTTTCCGTTGCACACCGCTCCCGAGCGCTACCAGGCTCTGTATCGCGACCGGGAAATCGTGCTGCGACCGAATGTTCCGGCGGATCAGCGGGCGGCGGCTACGCAGGAGCTGCGCGGCTATTATGCTCACATCGCCGCTCTGGATGATTGTTTCAAGCAGGTCCTCGCCACGATCGATGCAACAGGAGTTGCAAGCGACACCATTGTCGTATTCACCTCGGATCACGGGGACATGATGCAGTCGCAAGGGTTGAGGTACAAACTCTACCCCTGGGAGGAGTCGCTGCGGATTCCACTTCTCATTCGCTATCCGGCGAGGCTCGGCCGCCGCGCGCGACGCTCCGCGGCAACCCTGAGCTCGCCCGATCTCCTGCCGACATTGTTGGGCTTGTGTGGCCTTCCGGTTCCAGCGGGTATTCAAGGCACGGACTTCTCGTCAAGGGTTGCGCCAGCCCATCGGCCGGTACCGACGGGCTCGGCATTCCTGAGTCTTCCGGTTCCCATAGGGGAAGCCCTTCATTATGGATTTGCGGAGTACCGGGGTGTCCGGACGCCGCGGTACACTTATGTCCGCTCGATACACGGCCCGTGGCTTTTGTATGACAACCTGAAGGATCCCTATCAGCAACACAACCTGTGTGGGCGTCCGGGAGCCAGCGAGCTTCAGGCGAGACTCGAAGGCGAGCTCGGGGCCTGGCTCGAGGCACTGGACGATCGCTTCCTCCCGGCACGCCAGTACCTCGAGCGCGATCGCCTCGCACATTATCTCGAGACCCAGTTTCCGATCGGGCGCGTCTCGAGCCCGTGGGGCGACTGGGAATCCACGTTGCAGCGGCCGCCAGGGCCGCTGTCCTCCAGAAGCGCCTCGGTGAGTGAGCTGCTGAGTGATCCGGCGGCGCGAGCAATACTCTCCAGAGAGCTGCCGCAGCTGATGCGCGCGGCGGCCGCCAGCGAGCTCTTGAGCACACAGTCGTTGTGGGTCATTCAGCAGTTCGGGCACTGGCCCATTGCGGACGCAAAGCTCGCGGCGATCGATCGCCAGCTGGCAACGCTGGACAAGGCGAATGTCGACTGATCTGAACTGGCTGCCTATGCTTCGAGTCAGCGCCTGGATCGTGCTCGGCTCGTGCATGTTGATCTTGACAGGGCGCGCCGCTGAGAAATCCGCACCGGACGCGTTGGAAGCGGAATTCGCAAGTCCGCCTGCCTCCGCCAGACCGCGCGTGTGGTGGCACTGGATGAACGGCAACGTCACGCAGGAAGGCATCCAACTCGATCTCGAGTGGATGCGACGCATCGGTCTTGGCGGCGTGCAGAACTTCGACGCGGCGTTCGCAACCCCCGAGATCGTACACCCACACCTGACGTACATGACTCCGGCATGGCAGGACGCATTTCGGTTCGCGATTCAAACCGCGGACCGCCTCGGACTCGAAGTGAGTATCGCCGGCTCACCAGGCTGGAGCGAATCGGGCGGACCCTGGGTGAAACCTGCGCAGGCGATGAAAAAGCTGGTATGGAGCGAGACCCGCGTGACCGGCGGGCGGCGGTTCACTGGAAAGGTGCTACAGCCGCCAACCACCGTCGGACCGTTCCAGAACGTGCCGCTCCGAGCCGATCCGATCTTCGGGGGGCATAACACGCCAGCCCCCACGCCGCTTTATGCGGATGTCGCGGTCCTGGCGTACAGGTTGCCGAACCTCGAGCGAGCGATGAGCGATCTGCAACCGGTCATCACGTCAAGCGATGGCGTACCCATTGGCCGCACGAAACTTTGGGATGGCGACCTCGACAGTGCGATTGGCATTGCATGCGCCGCCGGCGACGAGGGCGCATGGGTGCAGTTCGCTTTTGACAGGCCTCAGGTGATCCGCGCAATGTCGATTGCGATGCGCACTGGCCGCGGCTCGATGTTCCGGGTCGATCCCACGAGGGTCGTCGCGCGCCTGCAAGCCCGCTCCGACGGATCACGGTTCTCGACGGTCATCGATGTCATGCAATCCATCGATTTCCAACAGACGTTGTCTTTTCCACCCGTTACCGCTCGTTATTTCAGAGTACTGCTGCCGAACACGGCACGACAGGCAGAAGCGGGCGACTGTGGACCGGGAACCCAGCACCTCATCGACGAGCTCGTTTTTTACACGGACGCGCACGTGAACCATGCGGAGGAAAAAGCCGGCTTTTTCGTTGCACCGGATCCGGATGCCGGGCCCACCCCACCAGCACCGGCCGACGCAGTCATTCAGCCTGGCGACGTTGTCGATCTTACCTCGATGCTGCGGCCTGACGGCAGCTTGGACTGGACTCCACCACAGGGGCGCTGGGTCGTATTGCGCTTGGGGTACTCCCTGCTGGGGACCACCAACCACCCCGCCTCTCCCGAAGGCACGGGCCTCGAAGTCGACAAGTTGAGCCGGCAGGACGTGCAGTCGTATGTGACACAGTACCTCGAGCAATACACCGCGTTTCTACCGGCTCGGCTAGTTGGCCAGCGGGGACTCCATGGGATGGTGAACGACAGTTGGGAAGCGGGAGCGCAGAATTGGACCGAGGACATGCCGGAGGAGTTTGTCAGGCGCCGTGGCTATTCGCTGCGCCCCTGGATGCCCGCTCTGCTGGGCAGGGTCATCGGGAGCTCTGGGGAAACCGAGCGGTTTCTGTGGGACTACCGCCGGACCCTCGGCGAGTTGGTAGCTGAGAACCACTACGGCATGATTGCCGAGGAGCTCCATGGCAAAGGCATGATTCACTACAGCGAGTCGCATGAAGTGAGTCGTGCATTTATCGGTGACGGCATGGACGTGAAGCGCTTCAGCGATATTCCCATGAGCGCGATGTGGTCGAGCGGCTTACCCCAGGAACCGGCTGACGCAGACATCCGCGAGTCTGCATCGGTGGCGCATCTGTACGGACAGAACCTCGTGGCGGCGGAGTCCTTCACCGCTCGCGGCAATGCTTTCGCGTTCACGCCACAATCCCTGAAGCCTGCGGCCGATCGCGAGCTGGCCGACGGAGTCAATCGCTTTGTGATCCACACTTCGGTTCACCAGCCTCTGAACGATCCGGGTCCCGGGTTTACCTTGGGACCGTTCGGACAATGGTTCACGCGACACGAGACCTGGGCGGAGCAGGCGCAGCCCTGGATCAGCTACCTCGCGCGCAGCTCCTATCTGTTGCAGCAGGGGATCTTTGTTGCGGACGTGTTGTACTTCTACGGTGAGGACTCCAATATCACCGCGCTTTATGGACGACAGCTGCCTGCGATTCCAGAAGGCTACAGCTACGACTTCGCGAATGCGCGCGCGCTCGAGCTGCTGTCGGTGAGGGAAGGCCGGCTGATTACCCGTAGCGGTATGCAGTATTCTGTGTTGGTACTCGATCCGCGGGCCCGAGTCATGTCCCTTGATGTGCTCAAGCGCATCCGGGATCTCGTGAGTGCCGGTGCCGTGGTGATCGGGGAGAAGCCAACAGGCTCACCGAGCCTCGCCGACGACCCTGTCTCATACCGGGATATCGTCAACTCGCTCTGGGGCGGTTCGGACGAAGCCGGCGCGCACCGCGTCGTGGTGGGAAAGGGGCACGTCATCAGCGGTATCGCACTCGACGACGCGTTCTCAATGTTGGGTATCGATGCGGACTTTGACTACGAACGATCCGGGTCAGAAGCACCACTGACTTTCGTGCATCGCAGGTTGGGCGACGGAGATCTTTACTTCATTCGAAATCGTTTCGCACGGAGCGTCACAACTCAGGCGAGCTTTCGCGTTCGAGGCAGGGTCCCGGAGAGCTGGGACGCGGATACGGGTCATATCGAGAGCGTCTCCTATCGCATCACGGGACAGCGCACGAGCGTACCGTTGCGGCTCGAGCCGTTGGAGGCGATCTTCGTCGTTTTCCGCAAGCCCGCGACACAGAGCGAAGTCCGGGTCGCCCCGGTCCGACGAACGTTGGTCGCTCGCCTCGATGGCCCCTGGGAAGTACAGTTCGCGCAGGGGCAGGGCGCACCGGCGAGTGTGCGATTTGCCGAGTTGCTCTCGTGGACGCAACGCCCGGAGTCCGGCATCAAATACTACTCGGGTACGGCGGTCTATCGGCGCAGTCTCAACGTCTCAAAAGAGTGGTTGCGCAAGTCACAACGCATAGAGCTGGATCTCGGCGACGTCAGAGAACTGGCCGAAGTGCTCGTGAACGGCAAGTCTGTCGGTGTGCTCTGGAAGAGGCCATTTCGCATCGACGTGAGTGACTGGCTGCGTACGGGCGGCAATCTGTTGGAAGTGCGGGTGACCAACACCTGGGTCAATCGGCTGATCGGGGACAAGCAGCCCGGAGCTGAACGTCACGTCTTTACCACGTTCGATCCCTATGAGGCCGACTCACCCGTGATGGAGGCGGGGTTGTTGGGGCCCGTCAGGATCGAGCTCTCGAGCCGCATTGGCTCGAGCGCCGCGATCCGGTAGGATCTGTGCAAACGCGGTCGAGGGGGCGTTCCTAGGCGGGGACCGTTAACATGCTCAACGTGACTCTGCGCCAGTTCCAAACGTTGCAGCTCGTCGCGGAAGAAGGCAGCTTTTCCAAAGCAGCGCAGCGGCTCGGTATTTCACAGCCGGCCATCAGCAAGCACATCTTCACCCTGGAGGCGAAGCTCGGCTTCCCGCTCTTTACACGGCGGCGAGGGAATGCAGTCGAGCTGACTCGGCGGGGCAGTGCAATGCTCGCCCAGGTATCGAATCTCCTGACGAGCGCCGACACGCTGGAAGGCTTCGCAAAACAAGCGAGACGTCGGCAGAAACGGGTGCGGATTCTGGCCGGACGTTTCCTCGCCCAGTACGTCATCATCCCGAATCTCGCGCGATTGCAGGTAGAGCGCCCCGACCTGATCATCGAGCTGCAGAGCCTGGATTCCCCGCGACGCGCATTTGAGCCGGGACAGCGCGAAAGCGCCGACCTGATCTACGTCAGTGTACTGGACAAGAAGCTGGCGAGTTCGGCGGAATTGATCGGACTTGCTCCTCTGGCGTTCGTAGCCCGTCCGTCCCATCCGATTGTCGGTCAGCTCAGGGGTCGTGTACCTGTCAGCCTTCCCATGATAATGGGACTTCCGGGGGATGCCTCCGATGTCCTGATCCGTGAGGCTTTGCGGATGGCTCGGGTCACGAACTATCACGTGACGCATGCGGCTCAACTGCCGGAGGTCATGACCGCGCTGGCGCTCGCCGGAGAAGGTGTCTGCTGCGCTATGCGACCGATGATAAAGGACGAGCTCGTGCGGGGAGCCCTGGTCGAGCTCGATCTGCCGAGAGTGCAGCTGAATCGGGTTGCGCTCCACAATGGCCTCACTCTCAACGATGACCTGCGCCACGTCGATAGATACTTCCGCGCGGTCATTCTGGCATCGAGCTGACCCGAACGTGGCCTCCTATAACCTTCCGGTTATGGGGGGATATCACCATAAGGGCCATTGCTCGCGGTCGCAGCCTCCTCGCAAACTCCCCGAAAGCAAAACGACGCTTCATCGGCGTACTGCAGGTGTTCTATGGACCGTAGGATTCTCGCGGTCGCTTTGACATCGCTCTCGCTCAGTGCAGTGAGCGCGATGGCTGCCGAAGGATCGGCACGAGATGCACACGCAGCACCGCGCCAAGTCCGGAGTGCGTACTTTGGCGACTTGCATCTGCACACCAGTTTGTCGCTGGACGCTTTCATTTACGACACCCGCACTACACCGGAGGAGGCCTATCGGTATGCCCAGGGCGAGCCCGTCAGCTATTTCGGTCGGGAAGTCAGGCGTCGCGCGCCCCTAGACTTTCTTGCCGTCACGGATCACTCGGAGTTTCTGGGAGTGTTGCCACTGCTGACTCGTCCGGACGGACCGTATGCTGACTCGATCTGGCAGCGCATGGCGAGCAGTTGCGATCCCGGTGTGTTGCGCGAGCTGTTCATGAAGCTCAACAAGGAGCATCCGGCGCAATTCCTGACTCCATCTCTGGTCCGCAGCCAATGGCAACGTCTGATCGATGCTGCCGAGGCCAACTACCACCCGGGAAAATTCACGACATTCGTGGCCTACGAGTGGTCCTCGACCCCGGATCGACAGAATCTGCATCGGAACGTGATCTTCCGCGGCCCAAAATTCCCGGAGCGGCCGTTCTCGTCCATCGACTCCGAGCACCCCGAGGACTTGTGGAGCTACCTGGAGCGCCAGCGGGCGTTGGGAATCGAAGTGCTGGCCATTCCGCACAACTCCAATCTGAGCAATGGTCTGATGTTCGCCAACGCGGATTCCTATGGCCGGCCGATTTCGCGCGCCTACGCCGAGCGCCGCGCGCGCAATGAGCGTGAAGTGGAGATTACGCAGACCAAGGGCACCAGCGAGACGACTCCCGAGATTTCGCCGACGGACGAGTTTGCGGACTTCGAGCTCTATCGTTATCTCCTGGGCGCGGACACTCGCGGCAAGATCGATGGTAGCTATGTGCGCCAGGGGTTTGGACGCGGTCTGGAGATAGCGAGCCGGGTGGGTGTCAACCCTTTCAAGTTGGGGGTGGTCGGCGGCACCGATTTCCACTCCGGGCTGTCCTCCACGGAAGAAGCCAATTTCCCAGGGGGACACGGTCGCATCGACAATGCGCAACATCCTGAGGCAGCCCTCAGTGCGAAACTCACCGGGGTCGGTAAGCCGCTGCTGTTCGCGGCGAGCGGGTTAACGGGTGTGTGGGCCGAGCGTAATACGCGCGAGTCGATCTTTGCGGCCTTGATGCGGCGAGAGACTTTCGCGACTTCCGGTGATCGGATCCAGGTGCGCTTGTTCGCCGGCTGGAATCTGCCGGCTGATCTGGGCAGCCGCAGCGGCTGGGTGTCGGAAGCGTACGCGCGGGGAGTTCCCATGGGTGGGGATTTGAGGCCGCCGCCGGTGGGTGCTGTAAGCCCGCGCTTCCTCGTCTGGGCGCTCAAGGATCCGGACAGCGGCAATCTCGATCGGATTCAGATCGTGAAGGTCTGGGTCGATCACGGTGTCAGCCATGAGCATGTGTTCGATGTGACCTGGTCGGGCAACCGCAAACCCGACCCCAAGACCGGGACTGTGCCTCCGGTCGGTAGCACGGTCAATTTGCAGGACGCCTCCTTTACCAACGACATCGGGGCCGCGCAACTCGAGACCGAATGGACAGATCCTGACTTTGACCCCGCGCTGCCGGCCGTCTATTACGCGCGTGTGCTCGCCATTCCAACTCCTCGATGGAGCACTTATCTGGCCGCGCGTAATCATCTCCCGCTACCGGCAGACGTACCGGCGACGATCCAGGAGCGCGCGTGGACTTCACCCGTGTTTTATAGCCCCCATCCTTGATGTCTAAACGTTTGATCCGTGATCCTGTTGTGAGATTCCTGGCTCTAGGCGCAGCCATTTTCTGGATTACGCATCTCCTCCATCACTCGAGTCAGAATACAGCGCAGCGCATCGTCGTGGATGCGGCGCAGGTACGCAGGTTGTCACAGCTTTATCAAGCCCAAACCGGAGCCGCTCCCTCGCAGGTGGAGATCGACCATCTGGTCGATGACTATATTCACGACGAGGTCCTTTACCGTGAGGCGTTGCGGCTGGGACTGGACCAGAATGACGACATCGTGCGCCGTCGTCTCGTCCAGAAGATCGAATTTCTCAACAGCGATCTGGCCGCCGCAGCTCCTCCGAGCGAGACCGAGTTACGTCGCTACTACAGCGCGCATGCGGCTGAATTTGCCGCTCCGGCCGCAGTCACTTTCAGTCACATTTATTTCGCTCCGGACCTGCGCGGGGAGGTGAGTGCCCGACAGGCTGCTCTCGATGCTCTGCGGGCGTTGCAGACGCAACCGAATCCAGCGCAGCGGCAAGTGGGCGATCCCTTTCCGCTACAGCGTACTTACGCGGAGCTGTCCGCAGGCGAGGTGGCGCAAGTATTCGGTCATACACCGTTCGTTGCGGCCTTGTTCGCCGCTCCCGTCGGGCAATGGTGGGGCCCGATCCGCTCGGGGTACGGCTGGCATCTCGTTTTCGTGAGTCATCGTGTCGAGCAGCGGATCCGCGAATTCGAGAACATCAAGGCGCAGGTTGCAGCCGCTGCTGCCGAGGAACTGCGACGCCGTGCCGACGAGCGTGGGTACGCGGAAATGGAGGCTCGCTATTTCGTCGTGCGCGAGTATGCCGCGCAGGTGCGCCGATGAGGGACGCCTGTGCCGCGCTCGTTCTCGCCGTGCTTACTTTGTTGGCTTCACAGCAAGTCGTGGCTCACGAGATTCGTCCTGCCTACCTGGAAATCCGCCTCGACGCGGCCCAGTCTGTGCGCATCCTGTGGAAGCAACCCGTTGCCGGCGAGATGGCTCTGCCGCTACGGCCGAAACTCTCGTCCGGGTGGACCGACACCGACCCGCTGCGCTCGATCGTCACTGACAGCTTTCTGATTTGCGACTGGGCCATCGTGGCTCCCCATGTCCCCCTCGAGGGACAACGCCTGTGGGTCGATGGACTCGACAAAACGCTTACTGACGTGCTGGTGCGAGTTGTTCAGGCGAACGGGGAGGAGACCACTCACATCCTGCGGCCGGGGGAGGATTCGTACTTCATTACGCTCCCCGCGAAATCGGCGCCGCCGATCCTGGAATACTTTAGACTGGGGATCGAGCACATCTGGAACGGCATCGATCACCTGCTGTTCGTTCTCGGCCTGATGCTGCTTGCGCCGCGCTTTCGGGCACTTCTCCAAACGATCACAGCCTTTACTCTTGCCCATAGCATTACTCTGGCCGCGGCAGCGCTGAATGTCATCAAGGTATCACCCGCACCTGTGGAGGCCGTCATCGCACTCAGTATCCTGTATCTGGCTACTGAGTTGGTGCATGTGGCCGAAGGTCGACCCGCGCTGGGCCAGCATTACCCATGGTTGGTTGCGTTCGCCTTCGGGCTGTTGCATGGCTTGGGTTTTGCGGGGGCATTGAGTGAGGTCGGGCTGCCGGCGAACGGTATTCCGGTCGCGTTGCTGCTGTTCAACTGCGGTATCGAGATCGGCCAGGTCGTCTTTGTGAGCGCGATGCTGGTTTCCCTGGCTCTCCTGGCCCGTGTTATGCCGCCTTTCGCCTTCGCCTCGAGGCGGGCACTGCCACACGTTATCGGCTCGCTCGCGGCATTCTGGTTCATTGAAAGGACGCTCGTAGCCCTAGGAGTGTCGTAGGGTTTACTGTGTGGAGCGCAACGCGGTTCCTCGCCGACCCAAGCATCGGTCCATGCTCGTTTTCTCGTAATGCTGTGGAGGTTCTTGGTTGCCGCAAGATCTTTGCGGAGAGGCACCGCCGCCCGCTGTCGTGCTGGAATCCATCTTCCATCACAAGGACGTAAATGCGGTGGCAGAAGATCAGACACTTAAGTTCTGCTCAGTGTGAGGCTTTACGAACCATGGCTCGAATATCATTGATGAGCGGGGTTGCACCGGAATCCACGTAAGGCATGTGTCCGGCCTCTACAGGCTCCAGGATCAGCCGATCCTTGGGAATCCCGGCCTGCTCAGTCGCATATTTTGCCTGCGCTGGTGTCAGCAGCAAGTCGTAGTAGCCTGTGACGACCATCGCGTACAACGAGTCGTTGCGTGTCATGGCAACCGCCAATTCCTCGGCGTTGGTCTTGAAGTGTTTGGGCTTGTATTGGTCCCCAGAGCCCTCGACCCAGGTCGCGCGGCGCGTGTAGTTCCAATGCGCATTCAGATCGCGGAAGTGAATCGCTGCATAGGGCCGATCCATGTGCACCTTCAGTTGAGTCGACTCCTCTTCGAGGAAGGCACCCCCAAACACCGGGAAGGCGCGCATCAGGAACGGATCGTCCGCGACTGCGTCCTCGCCATTGTTCGCAGCAGGGGCGGTGTAGCGACTGTCGTAGACGCTGATGCGAAGGTGGCTGTCGGCCAAGAGCGCCTGCGCAAAGTCCGACGCCGAGATGGAGAGGGACTTTTCGAACGCAGCCGCGGGCAGCCCGGTGAAGCCGCAGAGCTTGGCCACGACGGCTTGACGCTCCTCAGGCGGGAGCACCTGCACCGCCTCCTTTTGCAAAGCGATGACAAATTCTCCGGATGCGAACTGCCAGACCTCATCATAGAACTGACGCAAGGTGCGCCCCTTGCGATCGATGCGATTGTGATACCAGGCGGTCGCCGCAAAGTCAGGTAGCGAGCTCGCTGAGAGCCAAGTGGTGCCGATGCCGTCGGCGCCGACCGGCCACCCGAGCCCGTTGCTCATGACGATGACGCCATTCAACGAAATGGCCCGCGTATAGCCGGGATAGTTAGGCCCGCCCAACAGTATGTTCGGGATCAAGGCCGCACGAGTCCCGCCGTAACTCTCTCCCAAGAAGAATTTGGGAGAGTCCCACCGGCCATTCTTGCTGAGCCAGAGTTGGATGAACTGGGCCAGCGCCTCGAGATCCTCATCGATTCCCCAGAAGTCCTGCCCCTTGCCGGGCCCAACGGGGCGGCTGTAGCCGGTCCCGATGGGGTCGATGAACACCAGATCGGTCGCATCGAGCAGGCTGTTGTGATTTTCCGCAACACCAAATGGCGGAACCGATGCGGGTGTGTGGGCGCCTTGGAGTGCGAGCCTGTTTTGGGCCACGGTCCAAGGTCCCAGCAGGCCGACATTCAAGGTGTCGGAGGCGGAACCTGGACCGCCTCCCATCACGAACATGACGGGCCGGTTGGCCGGCCTCGCTCCATCTGCCGTATAGGCGTAACTGAAGATACTGCCGGTGGGATGACCGTTGTCGCCGTAGATATAAGTCTCGCCCGCCCGTACCGTGAAGGCGACCTTGGATCCATTGGTCGTGATTTGATGATGAGTCAGGAACTCCTTCGGCAGGGGAAGGGTGTCGTTGGAAGAGACCGACTCAGCGGCCCACGGAACCGGGCCGGTCACGCAGGCGCAGATGCACGTTAAAACAACTGACAGTGTATATTTTCGTCGGATTCTCATGGCCTGCCATCACAGGGGTGAATGATTCCAATGCCGTTCACGATGCGAAGGTCGGTCCCGTAGGGTTCTGAGAGTCGACGCATCGTGGTCAGAATGCGCTCGCCGACGTCTGGCGTGGCGAGCCGGGGAAGTCCCCGGAGTTTGCTGGGCGGGACGGCGCGAAGATCGATCGGGTAGATTCTGATCTCCCGAACGCGCCCTTGTGGCCCGAACTCAACCGCGGCGCGCACAATCTTCAGCGTTTTTTCCAGCGACCTATCTGTCTCATCAAGAATGGGTTGACCCATGATCAGGTCCCCCGCTGCAAGGAAGGTGAAGCCTTCGCGAACAGTAGCGGGTGGACGCTGCGGCGGAATCTGGGTTGCCGGGTCGTATCGGAATCCGGGCGGAGGCGCCGCATGGATGCTGGCTCCGCAGGCGATTGCCGCTACACAGATCAGTGGGAACCCTACCTTCACGACGATATAAATCCTGAATGGGCCGGGGGGGTGGTCACACTGGCTATGCCTGGCTCGAGGACCGGGTCTGCGCGCGGCCAGGTGAGTGAATCAACGACCTGGTAAGCGACAATCCTCACCGGACCGGGCCGACGCTTTCCGCTCCCATTGCCACACCGATACCCGCTCGCCCCTGGGAAGATACGTAATTGGAATCCGGGCGGCTCCCCGCATGATGTTCAGCTTGAGTGTAGCTGTTTGATCCATCTGAATTGCGTCCTGGCTGACGGGATCCACGATTTCATCACCGTTGCGCAGCCCACTACGTGCTGCCTCGGAGTCAGGCAAGATCCCACGCACGATTCGAGGCTGTTCTGTAAGCACCTTGGGATCAAATCCGAGCTCATAACGGCGCGCAAACTTCCGTACACGCTGAAAACATGGGCCAAATACGTCCGAGTCAGGAACCATTTCATGTCCGGCCAGCATCTCCTGGAAGGCTGTTTGGCCCCGCTCTCCCAAGGGTGCTCTTAGCGCATCTGACCATACGGTAGGCGTGAGTTCCTGGCCGTTGTTCTGCGCGCGGCGTAGTTCCAAGACGATGTCGTCCAGCGAGCTGCGACCCCCACTGACCTTTCTCAACGCAGCATCCACGATTGAGAAATAAACAAAGCCTCGCTCGTACGGGATGAGTCGCACGCGCGTGTCAGACCAGAATCGACCAGGAATATCGGCATTGGGTAGGTCAATGAACGGATTGGCGTAATAGACCGCTGCCGATTGATTGACCCCACGCAGAAATTCCTCGTCACTCATCATCCCGTACCGGTACGGCAACGCGTTTTGGTAAAATACCGCGAGGCCCTCATCAAACCATGCGACATCGAGAGAGCCGTCCGCTGCACTGGGCTTCCACATCTGCGGCTGGAAAGTGTGAAACATCTCATGTGCGAGCGTTGATTTCAGAAATTCAGCCTCTCCAGGCGCGTTGGAACCGAACGTGACAATAAACGCGCGGTGCAAGCCATATCCGCCGTTCGGATTCACGGGGTTGGGCCGCATGAAAACTGTGTAACCGGTATTTTCTGCCGAAAATAGCCCCTCGTAGTGGTTGTACAGCTGTCCGGCCCAGCGCAGTAGTGGCTCAGCACTGAAGCTGGGGTTGCCTACCCAAGCGCCACGAAACAGTCGATTCATCCTGTCGGGAATCACGTGGACGAGTCCGGCAGCGAAGTAAGTTGACGACAGAGTGTCGGCTGAAAGCGCATTGGAATTCAGCCCATCCAGCGTCGAAATTGCGTTGGCGCCCGGCGGTACCCGCCACCGCACGTGATATGTGAACTTGCCCGTTATCGGTCGCAGGAGAAATGTAGCTCCAGATCCTGACACACCACCGTCTTGCATCCTCAATTCGAGTGGAGGCGCGGCACCGCGGGGAGCAAATTGTTTCGCGATCGGAGCACGGTACTGCAAGACGACTGACCCTTGAACGGCCCTGGTCGCCATCCACCGCCGGATCCTCTTATCGGCGGACCCTATATCGATCGAGCGCAGAGGCAGAGTACCGCGATCGTCCTGTGCCCTGACATCCATCACTTGCGAGGCCACCGTCGGTACGTTGAACACCACGAATGGAATTTCGAGGAAAGGTTGGTTGGTAACAATGGGAGCGTTACTCAACGTTTCCGTAATACCGAGTCCAAGCGTTTCGATCTGGTCTATACGCGGCACCTCGAGTTCGACAGTCATGTCAGCGGGAGGGGTGGCGGTAGCCAGTGCCGTCCGCGCGGTCCACAGAAGAGCCATTGCGGCGAGCATCACCGGTTTGATGGCGGCTGTCTTCATCGTATTGATAATTTTCATGATTACTGGCTCCGATACGCACCGTGACAGCGCTCCGTCATGCTCGCTTCAGTGCGTCTGCCGAGCGCTGCTCGAGTGCATGCACATCATGACTTTGCCCCGCTGAGCGTTTGGCTCGAACTTGCGTCATCGGAGTTTCCGATGCGCGGATGCTTCAACCGATGTCGCGCCAACAGCAGGAGCACGCAGGCTGATATTCCCGCGGGTACCGCGACCGTACTGATGGATCGGTCTACTGCCGTCGCGATACCGTAAATGTGATCGGTGGTCAGGGCAACGAGCGTGGGCCCGCAGCCGAGCCCGATCAGCGTGTTGGAAAAGGTGAGTAACGCGATGCCGGTTCCGCGAACCTCGGCGGGCATCATTTCTTGAAGGACACAGAAGGCTCCCACAGCCCCCACTGTCGAGGCCAGCACCCACAGCCCCAGGCCTGCCACCACCAGATATGCACTACCGAGACAGATCGCTGCGCCTGCCACGACCGCGAACGTCGCCGCCGTGATCGATACAGCGAGTCGGCCAGGTGCTCCGCCGCGGCGCTCAGCGAAATCCGAGAGCCATCCTCCGCACAATGCTCCAGCTACCCCTGTTGCCGCGGTGACGATCCCGAAGGTGACACCGACGGCATCGGCGGCCCACCCGAAGTGACGCGACAACGTAGTGGGTATCCACGAGACCAGCCCGTAGTCACCAATGGAAAACAGCGCCATCGCACCATACAAGGGCCAGAGTCTGGACGAGTCCGATCGAAAGTAGGCAAGGGCGCCTCGTGCATCCGATCCCGACGTCCCCGTTCTGGAGGGCTCGCGGACCGTGAGCAACAGTAACGGCGACATAAAGCCCGCGAGACCCATCGTAACCAACACGAAGCGCCATGGAGCCAACGAGGCGAGCAGGGGCCAGCCCGTGAGCGTGCCGGCCTTCGCCGCGGTCAGGAGTACACCCCCGAGCGTGATTCCCAGAGGCCCACCGATGACGGTACCCAGAATCAATACGCTATTCGCGCGCCCGAGCCGTTCGGCTGGGAAGGCGTCGGCAATCATTGAAAAGGTGGCCGGTAACAGTACACCCTCACCAATCCCCAGCAGCAGTCTACCGATGAGCAACACCGAGCCGTTCGGAGCGAGCCCGCAGAGGATCTCGGCAAGGCACCACAGCATCACCCCGGTGATCAGGATGGGTTTGCGCTGCCGACGGTCCGTGAGTCTGCCGAAGGCCACGGCGGCAAAGACGTAGACCAACGTAAAGGCAGGGCCCTGCAAAAAGCCGACGTAGGAATCCGACAAGCGCAGATCGCTTCGGATCTCATCCACCAACACACTGAGTACGAGCCGATCCGTATAGGAAATCAGCGTGGTGAGCAGGAATACAGCGACCATCCACCAAGCCGCAACGGCCGAGACGGACCGGGGATGGCTGGAGAGGCTATGGGAATGCAAGCTCATCAATTCGTGGATATGGCAGTGGCGCTCGCTCGACACCATCGCTGTCGCAGCTCGACTCAACATACACGCTGGCCCGCCTCCAAGCCAGCGACCGGCCAAGGCGAGCCGCGCCTTCGCGCCAAGGCGGCCTCATTTCTCCTAAGAAAAAGGTCGGAAAGCCAAACTCGCGCGGCGCGTGAGCCGGTGGTCCCCTCTATACTCCTTCTGGTCGACGGCAGCCGTCAGCCGAAGAACTCGAAGACCAGCGACTTCGGGCGGGCACGGCGTCAGCCGCTAGAGCCACGGTGCAGAATGTCGCAGACTTGAAGCAAGAGCAGCAGGCAGTGCGCGATGGCGCAAATTTCACCAGGACCTTCTGAAATCTCTTTACGTGCATCCGCCTGCGCCGCCGGCGACACGGATCGGTACTACGTGCTCGCGGTTCTGACACTGGCGTATGCCCTCAATATCGCCGACCGCTTCTGCATCTCGACACTCATCGAGCCCATCAAGCACGAGCTGCAATTGTCCGACAGCGCAGTCGGCTATCTGACCGGGGTCGCCTTGGCCCTGTTCTATGTCACCGTGGGTATCCCGCTCGCCGTTGCGGCAGACAAGGCGAATCGGCGCAACATTGTCGCCGGGGCGCTGCTGATCTGGTCGGGTATGACAGCGATCTGCGGATTCGCCCGGACGTTCACGCAGTTGATGTTGGGACGATTCGGTGTTGGCATTGGCGAGGCCGGCGGCACCGCACCCTCGACTTCGATCCTCGCCGACAAGTTCGCGCCCGCCCGCCGTCCGCTTGCGTTGACGGTCTTCGCGTTGGGGGCGTGCCTGGGGGCCTGGCTCGGCTCGTCGGTGGCCGGAGCCGCAGCGCAGCACAGTGGATGGCGGGCGGCATTTCTCCTGCTGGGCGTTCCGGGCGTGGCACTAGGCATAATCGTTTGGCTGTCTGTCAAAGAGCCGCAGCGCGGCAGATTTGATCGGGAAGCTTCCGCGACCACGACCCTGGGCGACACTCTGCGGTTTGTTCGCAAACAACGCTCGGCGATACACCTGGTTATCGGTGGTTCCGTTGCCACCCTGTGGAGTTGGGGACTCATCTGGTGGACGCCGGCATTCCTGCAACGGTCCCACCTCATGACGGTGGGAGGCGCGGGCGAGCTTCTGGGGCCTATGCACCTGATCGCCGGAACGGGTAGTACCTTGTTGGCCGCGTGGCTCATGGGCCGGCGCGCGGCCACCGACCCGAAGCACATTACTCAACTGGTGGCGTGCTTCGTAGCCTTGAGCACTGTTCCATCTTTCCTCGCCTACTGGGTTGACTCCACAGCCGCAGCAACGGTTTTGCTTTGGCTCTTTATTCCGGGCGTGTACTTCTACATAGGCCCCATTCTCGGCCTGCTGCAAAACGTACTCCCCGCAAACATGCGCGCCACTGGATGCGCTAGCCTGCTATTCCTCGCCAATGTCGGGAATCTCGTCGTCGCCCCACAATTCATCGGGTGGCTCAGCGACTGGTTCCGCAACCATTCAACTGCCGGTGAACAGTCGTTGCGATGGTCACTCCTGATTCTCGCTCCCACCGGCTTCTGGGCAGCCTGGCATCTATGGCGCGCGGGGCGAACCATCCGTGAGGACGAAGCGAGCATCGGATAGAAACCATGCGTAAGCCGACCGTGGCGATTCCACAGCGATAGAGGAAAGCGTTCTAATGGAAGGCGCAATCATTCGGCAGGCCATTGCACGGCAACGACCCGGTTGGTCGCTCGAGCAGTTGTTTTACACTGATCCGCAATTCTACGAGTTCGAGCGACGCAACTGGCTCGCCAGGCAGTGGTACACCCTCGGACACGCGAGCGAGCTGGCCGAGGTAGGCTCGTTCATGGTGCGCGAGCTATTAGGCGAATCGCTCATCGTCTTGAGAGATTCGGAACGCGCCGTCCGCGCGTACTACAACGTCTGCAGGCATCGAGGATCGCGTATTTGTACCGCAGACGGGAAAGCGAGCGCTCTCGTTTGTCCCTACCACGCATGGTCATATCGCCTCGACGGCAGCTTGCGGTCCGCTCCCGCAATGCCGCCGGATACCGATTTGAAGCTACTGGGGCTTCACCCGATAGCGGTTCGCGAAGTGGGCGGAGTGATTCTGGCCAGCCTTCAGGGCCAGCCACAAGATCTCGATACCGCTTACGCAACGGCGGCCCCCCTGCTGGAATACCACGGTTTCCCGAATGCGCGCATCGTGGCCCGGCGGAGCTATCCAACCAGGGCGAACTGGAAGCTCGTGATGGAGAA
>Ga0105240_10003615_pt1 | contig 23944 bp, 18 predicted proteins | sample KBSC54metaG_FD_80426 | JGI IMG/M metagenome (GOLD analysis project Ga0105240, IMG submission 80426) | Corn rhizosphere microbial communities from Kellogg Biological Station, Michigan, USA - KBS C5-4 metaG | ecosystem: Host-associated > Plants > Roots > Rhizosphere > Soil | place: Michigan, USA...
GTCAAAGAGATCAGGGTTTGTGTTTTGGAGATACCGGTAACGCTCGTCCCCGGACATAGAGAGAAGGGAGAATACCCGGGTTTCCAAAAAGCTGAAACATCTTGTGATCAGCATTCTTTCCAGCGACGGCCACCTGGGGACGGTTTGGGATATATTGAGATAATCCTTTTTATATACGGTGTAAAATTCGCAGGCAGTTAGGGCCTGGAAGCTATAGGGCGATACCGCATCGCAGATAAGTCCTTCCAAATGCGTGATCATCGTTCCCTTAAAAGAGATCCATTGTGTCACCTCCTTCTCATCATGCGTGGCATATACCCTCAGGAGCCCGCTGCGGTGGAAGCTCAGCTTGTCACATACTCTGCCCGCCCGTAGGAAATAGTCGCCCTTGTCCAGGGAGGTGGGTTGAAAGTAGGAGACCAGGTTAGCCATATCCTCATCGGATACGCCCATATATGTACGTAGGTATTGTTCCAGCTCTGTCATAGGGCAAAATTCTTATCATTTATCAAGAAAACCTCTTCCGCGCCGCAATAATTTTGTGGCGGAAAAATAATTATACCTATGGTTATAGGACATTTTGGAGTAGGGTTTGGGGCAAAAAAGTTTGCACCCCGTATATCGCTGGGAACATTGTTTATCGCCGTACAATGGGCCGACCTGCTTTGGCCGGTGTTGTTATTGTTCGATGTAGAGCATGTAGAGGTACTGAAAGGAAATCCAAAGATCCCGCTGAACTTTACCTATTATCCCATCACACACAGCCTCTTGATGGGGATGTTCTGGGGCTTTTGTTTTGGACTGCTGTACTGGCTGACCAGAAAGAATGTAAGGAATGCCATCGTGCTGGGGATTTGTGTGGTAAGCCATTGGGTGCTCGACCTTATCGTTCATGTTCCCGACCTGCCTCTTTTCCCGGATGATTCCAACAAGGTAGGATTCGGGCTCTGGAACTATCCCCTCCTGGCTATCCTTATCGAGGCCGCCCTCTTTATTGCGGGTCTGATCCTCTATCTCAAGACCACCCGCGCCCGAAGGAATTCTGGTAATTGGGGGTTGTGGTTACTGGTTGCATTGCTGGTCATCAACCAGGTGGCCGGCGCCGTCTCGCCCATGCCGTCTTCAGGACATGCCATTGGCTGGGCAGCTCAGTATCAGTGGATATTTGTGTTGTTGGGGTATTGGGTGGATCGCGGGCGGGAACCGCGCTAGCGCGATTTTTTCTTGACAGTCTTCTTCTTGGTCGGTGCCGGCTTCTTAGCCGCCTTCTTCACTGGAGACGCCTTTTTCGCAGGCTTCTTCGACGACTTCGCCCGCGCATTGAAATCCAAACACTGCCGGATCCAAAAATCCAGCTCCTTCTTCTTCGCCACATCCTCCTCATTCACGAGTATATACCCCTTATACTCCCTCCCCTTCATGACCATCGTACGACAGGGCTTCTCCTCCAGCAACTGATCATGGACCTCCGGATCCACCCTGCACATGAGGTTGTAGCCGCTGACACAGATACACATCTTGTCATTCACCATGAACGTCACTCCACGAAACATTTTCTTTTCTTCGACCTTGGGTATACCCATATCCATCAGGACGATGCGTATGCGGTCGGCTAATTTTTCACTATAAGACATAGATAAATATACAAATTTGATGGTCTGTCATAAAAAAATTACCTTTTAAATCTTAATCCTTCACAGGATGACGGAAACAAACAATATTCCCCAACTGGTCGATCACCATGTTGACCCGACGCCTCACCCGGCTGACAACCACCTGATCCTCAACAGAGAAAATTTTTCTCAAGATCCATGTACCTTTTTGAAAAAGGTAATAGTCATTGTAAAAACAAAGAAGTATGAAAGAATTCATGTTACTCATCCGCAACGAAGGCGACGGTAAAGCCAGCCTCTCTCCCGAACAGCAGCAGCAGTTCATCAACGCCTGCATGGTCTATATCGAAGACCTGATCAAAAAGGGCAATCTCAAAGGCGCGCAACCTCTTATCCGTGAGGGAAGGATGGTGTCCGGCACACCCGGCGCATTCAAGGATGGCCCCTATAACGAGAGCAAAGAGATCATTGTCGGCTATTATCACATACTGGCAAAAGACATCGACGAGGCCATCGAGATCGCCAAGGGCAATCCGGAATTTGCCTTTGTCAGGGGAGCCCGCATAGAAGTACGCCCCATAAAGACCAGGGAAGAGTCCGCCAACAAAGACTATCCTACGGGAAAATAAACGAGGGGGTCCTACATTTGCTTATCAGTCTTTTGAATGGACCAACGCCCCACATACTGGCTTACACGCTGGCTCATATTGAGATGTCTTGGTGTGGTCTATGCCGTGGCCTTTCTTGTAACCATCAACCAGGTGATCCCTCTTATAGGCGCAGACGGTCTGCTTCCCGTAGGCGCCTATCTCCAACGCATCAGTGATGCCCTCGGTCCGACCATGGGTTTTATACGCCTGCCCTCTCTTTTTTGGATGGGGCATTCCGATGCTTCACTGCTGGTGGCCGCCTGGATTGGATTGATCCTCTCCTGTGTCGTCATCGCGGGCTACGCCAATGCGATCATGCTCCTCGTGCTCTGGTTCCTTTATATGTCCTTTGTCAACGTAGGTCAGGAATGGTATTCGTATGGATGGGAGATACAATTGCTGGAGACGGGCTTTCTCGCCGCCTTCCTTTGTCCCTTGCTGGATGCGCGTCCTTTTTCACGGCGACCGCCCCCAATCCAGATCATTGTCCTGTTCCGGTGGCTCATCTTCCGCATCATGCTGGGCGCAGGACTGATCAAGCTCCGTGGCGACGAGGTGTGGCGCAACTCCACAGCCCTTTATTTTCATTTCGAGACACAGCCCATTCCGGGCCCGCTCAGCAGATGGTTCCATTTTCTGCCCCGCTGGATATTGCAAGCGGGCGTCTGGTATAACTGGCTCGCAGAGCTCATCGCGCCATGGTTTGTATTCGGTCCGCGCATTGCCCGTCACGTTGCAGGAGTTATCATGATCTTCCTGCAGGTGATCCTGATCCTCAGCGGTAATCTTTCATTTCTCAACTTGCTGACCATTGTTCCTGCGCTGGCCTGCTTCGATGACGAGGGCTTGTCGGGAATGTTGCCCAAAGTGCTGGCCCGCCGTGCCAAGGCTGCGATAGAAAATGCCGAGCCCTACCGGCCGATGGAGATCACGGCATGGGTTATCACCGTCGTCATAGGATTCCTTAGCATCCAGCCCGCTGTCAACATGTTGTCGTCCCAGCAGATCATGAATACTTCTTTCGATCCGCTGAACCTGGTCAACACATATGGCGCATTTGGGTCTGTAGGGAAGGAGCGGATGAATGTGGTATTCGAAGGCACCATGGACAGCATCCCCGATGACAAGGCCAACTGGAAAGCCTATCCGTACAAAGGTCTCCCCGTAGCCCCGGATAAACCATCACCGCAGATAGCGCCTTACCAGCTGCGTCTGGACTGGGAAATGTGGTTTGCCGCTATGTCCACGCCGGACGAATATCCATGGACGTTAACATTGGTTGGCAAGCTGCTGCATAATGATCCCGGCGCTGTCGGCCTCTTTGCCGGCAATCCGTTCCCCGGCCGGCCGCCACGCTTTATACGCGGCATTCTTTATCGTTATAAGTTTGCGCCACCCGGGAATAAGGAGCATTTGTGGTGGACGCGCGAAAGGATTGGAGACACCTGGCTGCCGGCTACGTCCTTACAGTCTCACCCCAACACTGACCCCCGCGAAAGCGCCTCCCAATGACCCATTCATATCCAGCCGCACCTTGCCGACGGTATAAGTCGCATCATGAGAAGTATTGGTCTGCTCCAGCTGCAGGTCGCAGCGTTGATAGATCTGCACCAGCCATCCCAATTCCACATTCACTACGAGTCTGCCCAGTGGCGGGGTCGAGAGGACGATCTTTGGATTACCCAGCAGGGTGAATCGCCTGTAGTTGATATCCAGATGGTTCGCATCATAGGTCTCATTATACGAGCCCCCATCGCCATCATCCTGCGAGACCGTGTACTGCTCGTAGGCCATAAACCCCAGCAGGCTGATCTGCTTCTGGCTATTGTCGATGGTGCCCATCTTGTCCTTACCCATCAGATAGTACAGGTCGAGAGCAGGTCTTATCGCCAGTCCGCCCAGATGCAGGTTGTACCCATAGCCCGCCTTCAGAAAGACGCCATGATCGCCGCCATCCGCCCAGAACAGGCCGGCTCCAACGTCGAAAACGTTCCGCTTCCAGACATAGTCGAATTTCAAACCCGCCAGATAAGCCGGGCTGGTGAACTTGCCTTGCAGCGATCCATTAAAATTGTTCTGCATACTGCCGCCCGAGGAAAGAGAAGTTACGGTATAGGGAAAAGAGGTGGCGATATCATGTCCGGGGCGGTGGGCGAAAAATGTACCCGCATCCAGGGAAAGTACGCCGTATTCATTGGAGTGGCTTTGCGCTCCTGCCTCCGTGCACAGCAGCAACGGAATGCATGCCAGCAACAGCGTTCTCATAAAAAAGATTTAGGTTAACAACTTGGGGTAAAGTCTCTATTAAATTTAAATCGATTTCCAGCCAAACCCTAATATACCCGCTTAAAAGATGATTAAATTGCAGTATGTCGGATCGTCCCAGGGTATATAAGCTCATCTTTATACTGCCTCTTATCGCCATGGCCTGTCATTCCGGGTCATCACGGCAGGGTCAGGCGGCAAGGGATACGTCGCCCCCTAAAGCCATCGATACATCTCTGATCGGCACCTTTAGCGAATCATCCAATTACAGGTTTGACAGCGTAGCCCTGGACTCATTTTTTTCCGCCCACCGCGCGCTCGTTCCCTATGCCAACGATGTAAGACAATTCTACCGCACACGCAATTACGCATTTGCGTGGCATGATAGTATGGGGCAGATCGAGCAGGCAGCTAACCTCTATAACAGGATCAGACGATTGTCCAGAGATGGTATCACCAGTGACATTCCTTATTCCAACCAGCTCGACACACTGATGATGAGTTCGGAGAAGGCCCCAAAGGACGTCGAGATACAAGAAGAGCTCCTTTTGACTTCGATGTATTTCTATTTTGCGGAGAAGGCCTGGGCAGGGTTACCAGAGTCTCAGACAAAAAAGATGGCCTGGTTCCTCCCCCGGAAAAAAACCAGCTACCTGGACTGGCTTCAAACCTATCTCAGCTCCTCCGACAACACGATCAAAGAAAAAGAGCCTATTTACCGGCAATACTTCCTGTTAAAAAAATATCTGCAACAATATACATCTATCCAGCAGCAGGCCTGGCAACCTCTATCTCCCGGCAACAGGTCATATCGCCCGGGCGACACAGGTGCTATTATAAAAGAAATCAAACAAAGGCTGCGTATTCTTGGCGACCTGCCTGGCCAGGATACCAGCAACAAAGTAGACGGCACACTAACGGATGCTATCAAGAAGTTCAAGCACCGGATGGGTTTGACCCAAGACGGTGTCATCAGCCAATCATTCATGACAGCACTGAATGTACCACTGCAAAAAAGGATCAGCCAGATCATGGTCAATATGGAACGAAGCCGCTGGCTTCCCGACACTGTACAGGGTGAATACCTGGCGATCAATATTCCCGAATTTAAATTGCATATGTACAGGGACGACTCGCTATTATGGGATATGAACGTGGTGGTGGGAAAGGCTATTCATAAGACGGTCATATTCTCCGGCACTCTGACGAATATCGTCTTCAGTCCCTATTGGAAGGTTCCACCGGGTATCCTGAAAAGCGAGGTATTACCAGGGATCAGGAAGGACAAGAGCTATCTCGACCGGCATCATATGGAATGGAATGGAGGCAATGTCCGGCAGAAGCCTGGCCCATGGAATTCACTGGGCGGTGTGAAGTTCCTTTTTCCCAACAGCTATAACATCTATCTGCACGATACGCCCGCCAAGAGCTTGTTTGGAGAAAGCAGCAGGGCGTTTAGTCACGGTTGCATTCGGCTGGCCGAGCCGGCGAAATTGGCGGCCTGGCTTCTTCGCGAGGATGCGCAGTGGACCCCGGAAAAAATACAGAAGGCCATGCACACGGGGGTCGAAAAATGGGTCAGTGTAAAATACCCCTTCCGGGTATTTATTGTCTATTTCACTGCCTGGGTAGACAGCCAGGGAAATCTCAATTTCAGAAAGGATATCTATGACCGCGACGGGCGCCTGGAGAAAATGCTCATGCGTTGAGCAAGCCCCGAAGCTCTTCCAGTCTCTGCTTCTGACGTCGGTAAAACTTGTGCTCAAAACCGCTGACATACCAGCCCAATAGCAGGAACAGTGTGATAAGCACGAATGTCCACCAGGGCTTCGAAGCTTCCCACAGGCCAAAAAGAACAAGACCTCCGATGACAAAGTTATTCCACCGTATGAGCTCGGAGAATTTTACCTGGTAGTCCGCGACAGCCAGCGCATGTTGCAGCTCGCCCTGTATGCTCCTGTCAAATCGCCGGCCGGCTATCAATCGCCGCACCCGCCCGATCACTACCATTATTGCAACAACGAACACCCATGCCGAAAGACAATAAATAAAAAAGTTATGTCGGGAGCTCGTGGCATTTGTCCACAGCGTGAAAGCACCCACACCCAGGTTCACCACAATGTTGAGCCATTCAGTGAAGTTGGTTTTAAATATTACTTTTGCCTTTTTTGACAATATGCGGCGATGCAGCTCAGCGGTATCGATGCTGTATGGCATCTGCATATTCTGAGCGCTCCATATATTTTGTACTTCATCGAATTCCATAGAGGTCCTGTTTTTGAGATCTGACAATAAGCTTCTTTTTGATACGATTGATCTTTACACCGACATTCGATTCCGTAATACCCATGATGTCCGCCATTTCCTTATAGCTAAAACCCTCGAGCAACAGCAAGGCCAATGATCTGTCGATGACATCCATCTGATGGATCTCTTCATACAGCCATGCCAGCCGATCATCCGCGACGGCGCCGGGCTCCATCTGCAATACCTGTGCAGCCTCCAGACCTTCTATCTGACGGTGCTTCTTTTCCTTCCGTGTCCAGCTCAGGGCGGTGTTGATGGCTATTCGGTAGATCCAGGTAGAAACAGCGCAATGCTGCTTCCAGACAGGAATGGATCGCCATACCTGGATAACTATTTCCTGGAACAGGTCGTCCATGTCCATGGCTGTAACGGCATAGGTCCTCACTATCTTGAAGAACAGTCCTTTATACTGTTCCAGCCAATCTTTGAATATATGTTCCTGCTCTTGTGACGTCACCTGTCGGGTGTTTTACAATATTAGTAGCATAAAAGGACCGGATCCTTACAATTTCAAACTATTTTCTATATTTGGGGCTCATTCGATTGCATGAAGGCTCATCAGCATACCATCTTCAATGTAGCGCTGCCTGACGAAAAATACCTGCTTCAGCAAATTGCGCAGGGTGATGAGCTTGCTTTCAGAAAAATCTTCGAGGCCTACAGAAAACCAGTCTACTCCTACATTCTATACCTCATCAAGAGTGAAGTCCTTGCTGACGAGGTCCTGCAGGATGTCTTTTTGCGGATATGGCTCAACAGGACTACGCTCACCGATGTGAAAAGTTTCAGAGCATGGCTTTTTAGCATTACAAAGAACAGGGTCATCGATGTCCTGAGGACGCAGGCTAAAGTGGTCCTGCTAAAAGACCCTGATTGGGAGCCGAGCTGCGAGATGGACGACAGACTAAAAGAAATGGAATATGCATCGCTCCTCCACAAGGCCATCAGCCAGCTGTCCCCAAAACAACAGCGCATATACCAGCTCAGCAGAGAGGATGGACTAAAGATAAATGAAATAGCCGTCGAGATGAACATCTCCTCCAATACGGTAAAAACCCATCTTATGCAGGCGCTCAGAACGATAAAAAAACATCTGCAGCCCCATATCCAGACCCTCGTTGCCGGACTGCTCATACATTTTTTTTAAGCCCCCCTCATACCATCTCCCGATTTTGACGTCCCTCTGTACGAAGGAAGCTGTTTTCCTTCCACAACAATCGTCTATCGATGCAGCCAACACGACTCAACTACCTGTTCGACAAATACTTATCTGGCGAACTAACTCCGTCTGAACGTCTCGAATGGCTACAGTACATAGATGATGACAACAACACCGCCACGCTCCGTGAGCTCGTCGACGGTGTCCTGCTTACCGATGTGCCCGCAAGCGAGCAGTCCGCCGAAAGAGCCGAAAACATCGTCAACGCCATTCTATCACATAAGGAGCCGGCGATCCTACCCCTACCCGGCCGCCGAAGCCATCTCATAAAAAGATGGACCATCGCCGCCAGCATCATACTGGTAGCCGGCGCCGCGGCGCTGCTGTTGAACAGGACCAAAGACCATTCGCTGGCAGTCCAAACCTCACCCGTCGACTCCCTCATCCAGTCTGTCGCACAAAAGCGCAAATACATTGTTTTGGATGATGGCAGCCGCGTGGTATTGAACCAGCATTCTACCCTCAGCCACCCCACTTCCTTTTTGCATAACAATACACGGGAAGTATACCTGACAGGAGAGGGTTACTTTGACATCAGTCACGACGATCACAAACCATTTATCGTGCATACGGGCAATCTCACCGTCACCGTACTGGGCACGGCATTCAACATTAAAGCATACAAGGACCAGCCCAGCATCACCGTCACCGTGACACAGGGAAAGGTCAGGGTCGACAATCCCCAACGATCCATCGGGGTGATAACCCCCAATCAGCAAATTACGGTAGACGCCGGCTCGGGCGAGATCAAACAGCATGCCGTCAACGCGATGGCTGTTACACAATGGGAACATAAAGAGCTCGTCTTTGACGATATGCCGCTGAGCGAAGTGGCCGTTGCGCTGGAGATGCAGTTCAATGTCCCTGTCACGTTCGACGACCCTTCTTTAAAAGATTTTCGCATCACCGCCTCCTTCCTCAATAATGAACCCCTCAACCAGGTATTGGAAGTTATCACAAAGGTCAATAAGATCAGCTACACCAGACAGGATGGACGGGTAGTCATCAGCCGAGAGAACCAAACTAACTAAAAAATACAATTATGGTATACAATCATCCACCGTGAGCGTAATAAAAAAAACCGTCCCGGAGTGGCTTCCGGAACGGCTATTAACACCTTCTGAACTGTCAAATAAAGAAGGCGGTCTAAACAATTTGTCAATTATTTAAAACAATCGAATTTATGAAATTTTCTGCATTTTTTGCAGGGAAAGGCCGGTTTTTGTCGCTGCCGGCCATCAACCAACTGCTTGTCCGGAATAAAAATAAACTTGGCTGCCTTATGAGATTGAGCTTGTTTTCCATGTTGCTGATAGTAGGCGCTATAAACATACTGTTTGCCAGGGATGCCAGTGGTCAGGACCTTAGCCAGGTGAAGCTGCAGCTCGAAATAAAGAACGAGCCGCTGATAAAGATCCTGAAAAAGATCCAGAAACAGACACCCTTCACCTTCGCCTATAACAAGAAGGACCTGGTGGATATTTCCATCACAGACCTGCCTGCGGGGACAAGGACGGTGAAGGAGACATTGGATCAGCTATTTCTTCATACTTCTCTTCAATACGAGCAGGTAGGGGATAATATCGTCATTACGGTGGACCCTGACAGAAAGATGGATATCGCCGGCGACCCTACGCCTCCCATTCTCACTATCCGCAAAAAAGAAATCACCATTACGGGTACGGTGAAGGACGGCAAAGGGCTACCCATCGCGGGTGTCTCGGTCGTCATCCACAATACGAAGACGGGGACGCTTACGGATGCGGAAGGAAAATTCCTTCTTCGCAGCAGCAGCGACCAGGTGACGCTGGACTTCTCCTATGTTGGCTTCCAGCCGCAAAGCAAGGACGTAGCTGCCGGCTCGGGTCCCATCGAGATCGTCCTGAAAGAAAACCAGGCGGGTCTTAATGAGGTCATCGTGATCGGTTATGGCACCCAGCGGAGGGGCGATATTACAGCGGCCGTTGCCAGCGTAAAAGCCAAGGACTTTGTCCAGGGCCCCGCCAACGATGCCGCAGCGCTGCTACGTGGAAAGGTTCCCGGGCTCAGTGTTATCATGCCGGATGCCAATCCCACCAGCGTGTCGCAGATCAATCTGAGGGGTATCACGACGCTGATGGCCAATACCAACCCCCTGATCATCATCGACGGAGTTCCGGGAACGCTCATCAATATCGCCCCCGAAGACATCGAATCCATCGACGTGCTGAAGGACGGCTCCGCCGCCGCCATTTATGGTACCAGGGGCACCAACGGCGTTATCCTGATCACTACAAAAAAAGTCAATGGCGAAACTCCTCCGACGGTGGATATAAACACCTACTTCACCGTACAGAAAATAACCAAGCGGCTGGACTTCATGAACGCCACACAATACAGACAGCTGGTGGCACAGAACAAACCAGGTGCCACGGACTATGGCGGCAACACCAACTGGTTCGACCAGGTGAGCCAGTCGCCCCTGTCCAAAGTATACAATATCAGCCTCAAAGGCGGCTCCCGCAACACCAACTATATCGCCAGTCTCGCCTACCGCGACCTGGAAGGGATTATGCGGAAGTCCAACAACCAGGTGCTCTTCCCAAGACTGGAGGTCAATCACAGCATGCTCAACGGGAAAGTAAAATTCAACGCAAATATCAATGGCTATCAGCAAAAATATTACGCGGGCACGGATGGCGGCTCCTACAACCCGGCGGTATACAGGAACTCGCTCACCTACAATCCCACGGACCACGTAAAGGACAGTGCGGGCAATTGGACGGAACACGTCGAAAAGACGGACTATGAGAACCCCGTATCCCTGCTGGCGGAAACGATAGGTCTTAATCAAAACACGGATCTGCGCACCACCGGCAGCATTACTATCCTGCCTATAAGAGGGGTCACGCTGAGCCTGCTGGGTTCTCGTGATCTTTTCAACAGCACCCGCGGATATTATGAGACAAAGAAGAACTACTCCACGGTCCACGACGGGAAGAATGGGTATGCCTCCCGGGGCACCACCCGGACGGTGGAAGACCTGGTCGAGGCCACGGCACAATACACGAAGACCTTTGGCGAACACCGGGTGACAGCGCTGGGCGGCTATACCTGGAGAAACGACAACTACCAGAACTATTATATGCAGAACTGGGACTTCCCCACCGATGCCTTCACATACAACAATATCGGCGCGGGTCAGGCATTGGCCAGGGGCCAGGCAGTGGAATACTCTCAACAGACGGAGAACAAGCTGATTGGCTATTTTGCACGTCTGAACTACAGCTACCGGAACAGGTATATGCTCATGGCCAGCATCCGGAGAGAAGGTTCTTCCAAGTTCGGAGCCGACCATAAATACGGTAATTTCCCGGCCGTATCCGTGGGCTGGAATCTCCGGGAAGAAAATTTCATGACAGGTATAAAGCCGCTGAGCACGCTGAAGCTTCGTGCGGGCTTTGGCATTACAGGCACCGAACCCAGCGATCCCTATATGTCGCTGGACAGGCTCAACTTTAACAATTATGCATTGATCAATGGCGTCTGGTCGCCGGTCATCACTCCTTCCACCAATCCCAATCCTGACCTTCGCTGGGAGAAAAAGCAGGAAACGAACATCGGGCTTGATTTTGGTTTCCTCAACGACAGGATCTGGGGTACCATCGACGTGTACAAACGTACGACCAAAGACCTTCTCTGGAGCTATACCGTACCCACACCGCCCTATCTGTACAACACCATCACGGCCAATGCCGCCTCTATGCAGAACAAAGGCATCGAGATACAGATCAATGCGACACCCGTCTCCAATAAGGTCTTTACCTGGACCACGTCCGCTAATTTCTCTGTTAATCGCAACGAACTGCTGACCCTCTCCAATGACAAGTTCCAGCTGGCTAGCGGATATTTCGATGCAGGGTATACGGGCGAGCCGATACAACAACCCACCCACCGCGTCCAGGTAGGTCAGCCCATCGGCAATTTTTATGGGTTCAAGAGTGTAGACATAGACAACAGCGGTCACTGGATCATATTGGGCAAGGATGGCAAGCCCAAACCCATCGCTCAGCAAACAGCCGATGACAAACAGATCTTAGGCAACGGTCTTCCCAAACGCTACATCAGCTGGAACAACTCCCTGAGCTATAAGAACTGGGATCTGAATATCACCATGCGTGGCGCCTTCGGTTTCCAGATCCTCAACACGGCGCGTATGTTCTACAACATGCCTGTCATGCTCACCAGGGGGAATCTCCTCGCCACCGCCTATGACAAGGTATATGGCAAACGGCCGCTGGCAGACGACCAGGAACTGCAGTTCGTCAGCTACTTTATCGAGAAAGGCGACTACTGGAAGATAGACAACGTCACCCTCGGATACAATGTGCACATGGGTAGCGACGTCCAGAAGTATGTCAAAAGGATCAGGGTCTATGTATCCGCCAGCAATATCAAGGCCATCACCGGGTATAAAGGAATAGACCCCGAAGTCAACATCTCGGGTCTGACGCCGGGCTTTGATGACAAGAACCGTTACCCCTCGGCAGTCAGCTATACATTAGGCGCATTCCTGACATTCTAAATTCTTAAAAGAACAATGATGAAGAATAAGATAATCCATATAAACATAGCGGCCCTCCTGCTCATCGTGATAGGGGCGGCCTCGTGTAACAAGGACCTGAACGAGACCTTATATTCCGACGTTTCCGCATCCACCTATCACTATACGGATGCTTATGCGGCCACAGGCGTCGTATACATCAACCTGCGCGACCTGTTAAGCCATACCAACTACCTCATGATGCAGGAGACCAGCAGCGATGAGATCGTGCAGCCTGCCAATGCCTCGGGTTGGGATGACGGTGGTATCTATAAACAAATGCATTTTCACACCTGGACCTCGCTGACCCCACAGGTAGGCAATCTGTGGAACAGCCTTTATGCCGGTGTCATCAATTCCAACAGGGTCATCAGCCAGCTGCAGGCGGACAAGATCCCTCTGCCCACCGGTGTTACAAAAGCGGCGCTGGCAGGCGAGATGCGGGCGGCAAGGGCCCTTTATTACTGGCTCATCTGTGACAACTACGGTGACGCACCCCTGGATACATCCATGTCCACAGAGCTCAAGCCGACAACTCCCAGAAAAGACATCTATAACTTCATTGTCAGCGAGCTGACGGAAGTGATCCCCTCCCTCAGCGAGGACAATAGCACGCTGATGTACGGCAGATTCAACAAGTGGGCGGCCAAGGCGCTGCTGGCAAATGTCTATCTCAACGCCCAGGTATATTCCGGCGATGTCAAATGGACAGACTGTCTGGCGCAATGCAACGATATCATCGCCTCCGGAAAATATTCGCCCGAGGCGAATTTCAGGGACATCTTCAAGCCGGATAATGAGCATTCCGTCGAGACGGTCTTTGCCATTCCCTTCGATCAGAACAAAGGGGTGGGAAATTTTATAGAAATGTATTCATGGCACGCCGCATTGAAGAACAGGCGGAACATGCTGGCAACGCCCTGGGGCTCCGGCTCCGCCATGGCGGTGTCACAGCACATCGACACCTATGACACGGCCGACGAACGGCTGGCGGACAACTGGCTCTCCGGTCCTCAATATGCGCTGGATGGGGTGACACCCTTGCTCGGGTCCTATGATCAGGCCGGCAAGCCATTGGTATTCACCAAAGACCTTCCTAACGGCAGCTACACGGGCGAAGCCGAAGGCTATCGTATGAACAAGTTCGAAGTACAGGTAGGCGCCATGTGGACCCTCAATAATGATTTCCCCCTCTTCCGGTACGCCGACGTACTTTTGATGAAGGCGGAATGTCTCCTGCGTACAGGCGATGCGGACCAGGCCGCACAGATCGTCAGCCAGCTGAGGACCCGGTATTTTAAACAGAGCCCCGCAAAAGCTACGGTCACTGGGACAGATCTGCAACAGGACACGAAATATAAATACGGATATATAGAGAATTATGTGATGGTAGATCCCGGTAATACCGACCCCGTTCAGTACGGCCGCATGCTGGACGAGCTTGGCTGGGAATTCCCCTGGGAAGGGCATCGTCGCCGTGACATGATCCGTTACGGCATCTATACGAAGAAGAGCTGGTTGTCACACAAGCCCAACGGAGACTACCGTATCGTATTCCCTATCCCGCAGACGACCATCAATTCGAATCCAAACCTGAAACAAAATCCGAACTATAATTAGTATGACTATCATCAACAATAAACCCCGGGCCCTGGCCCGGGGTTTCCTCGGAATGCTGGCGCTCATTATGAGCGCCACTCAAGGGCAGGCGCAATCCACCCATATGGAGGCCATCGGCTTCTCTCATGTCCAGATCACCGACTCCTTCTGGAGCCCACGCATCGATAAGGTCACCCGGATCACTATACCCGTATGTATCGACCAGACGGAGGTTAAGACGCCCCGCATCCGCAACTTTGAAAAAGTAGCGCGTCATGCCGGCGAGAAGCACGAAGGCATCTATTTTGACGACTCCGATGTCTACAAGGCCCTCGAAGCCATCGCCTACTCGCTCAAGAACCACCCCGACAAGGCTCTGGAGGCTAAGGCCGACGAATGGATCGACAAGATCGCAAAGGCACAGCAGCCGGATGGCTATCTCAACACCTACTATACACTCAATGGACTGGATCAGCGCTGGACGGATATGGAAAAACATGAAGACTACTGTGCGGGCCATCTCATCGAGGCTGCCGTAGCTTACTACAATACCACGGGCAAGCGCCAATTGCTGGACGTCGCCATTCGTCTGGCAGACCACATCGACGCCACCTTTCGCCAGGCAGGCCGTCATTGGGTATCGGGACACGAAGAAATAGAGCTGGCTCTTGTCAAATTATCCAAGACCACGGGCAACAGCAAATATCTCGACCTCGCTCAATGGTACATCGAGCAAAGAGGACATGGCTATGGCAAGGGAGTGATTTGGAACCAGTGGAAAGAGCCAAAATATTGCCAGGACGATGTGCCCGTACGGGATCAGCGGGAAATAGAAGGGCATGCTGTAAGGGCTATGTACCTGTATACAGGCGCCGCCGATGTGGGCGCGGCAAAGGGGGATTCCGGCTATATGACAGCCATGAAACATGTATGGGAGGATGTGGTCTTCCGGAACATGTATATCACGGGAGGTATCGGCTCCTCAGGAAGGAACGAAGGATTTTCCGTTGACTACGATCTGCCCAATCGCCAGGCATATTGCGAGACCTGTGCTTCGGTAGGCATGGTGCTGTGGAACCAGCGTATGAACCTTCTCACCGGGGATGCAAAATACATCGATGTGCTGGAAAGAAGCCTGTACAATGGCGCCCTGGATGGACTCTCGCTTAGCGGCGACCGGTTCTTCTATGGCAATCCACTTGCCGCTGACGGAAACTATGGCCGTAGCGAATGGTTTGGTACGGCCTGTTGCCCCTCCAATATTGCCAGACTGGTGGAATCTCTGGGGAATTATATTTATGCCTCATCCGACAATGCCGTCTGGGTCAATCTCTTCGTCGGCAGCAACACCACGGTGCCTCTCACGACGGGCAATGTTCAGATAGCTCAGCAGACTGCCTATCCCTGGGACGGCGCAGTAACGATCACGATCAATCCGGTAAAAACAGCATCCTTTCCCCTGCATATCCGCATTCCCGGATGGGCGCAGGGCCAGCCCGTGCCTGGTGACACCTACCGTTATGCCGACAGGTCGGATAGCAGCTTCACGCTCACGCTGAATGGCAAGCCCGTAAAATATTCCCTTCAACAAGGTTATGCTGTCATAGAGAACAAATGGAAAAAAGGGGACGTCGTCATGCTGAACCTGCCCATGCCTGTCAGGCGGATCGCTGCCATCGACAGTGTCAGGGCCGATCAGGGCCGGGTGGCCTTACAACGCGGGCCGCTGGTGTATTGTGTGGAACAACCCGACAACGCAGGTAAAATAGGAAGCTTTATCGTACCCGACGATGCCGTATTCCACGTTTCTTACGACAAGAACACGCTCGGTGGAGTCGTCGTCATTGCTTCGGAATTGCCCGTATTGACAGCTGATGAAACAAAGCAAAATATCAAAATAGTAAAAGAACCCATCACCGCCATCCCTTATTTTTCCTGGGACAACCGGGGGAATGCCGAAATGCAGGTATGGCTCCCCGTTAAGATCGGGTCTGTTACCATAAGGACGGGTAGTAGTGAAGATTAATATGAAAAAGGACATGCCCATAGCCGGCCGGAAAAGAGTAAAGGCCTTTAAAGCTATCGCGCTGCTTAGCCCCCTGTTGTTATTGCTGACGCTTGAGCTGCTGCTCCGTCTGTTCGGCTATGGTCATGATCTCAGCCTGTTCATAAAAGATCCAGAGGCGCCCGGATACATGATCATGAACAAATATGCCTCCGAAAAATTCTTTTCCAATTCCGTGGATGCCACAGTGGGCAATGAGGAGAGATTTACCGCAAAAAAACAGCCCGGGACTGTTCGCATCTTTGTGCTGGGTGAGTCAACCACGGTGGGATATCCCTATATGCACAATGGTTCCTTTCATCGCCTGTTGAAATACCGGCTGATGCATGCATTTCCCGATAAATACCTGGAAGTCATCAACCTTTCCATGACAGCCGTGAACTCTTACACCGTGCTGGATTTCACACAACAGCTGGCGGACTGGCGGCCCGATGCCGTACTCATTTATTGCGGACATAACGAATATTATGGCGCCATGGGGGTGGGCTCGACCAGCAATATAGGCAATAACCCGCTGCTCATTCACACGATGATGACGCTGCGGACATGGCGGGTCGTACAGTTGATGACACATGTTATACGTGGAATAAAAGGCCTTTTTGCCCGGCAGCCGGACCCGCGTGAGACCCTGATGAAACGAATGGCTGACAGACAGGAGATAGCTTATGGTTCAGATCTCTATGAAAAAGGTATCCGGCAATTTGAAAAGAACATGAATGCCGTATGCCACACATTGTCCGAAAAGGAGATCCCCGTATTTATCAGTACGCTGGTGAGCAATGAAAAAGATCTTCGGCCCTTCATCAGCGCCAAAGGCGAGCATTCCGCCGCGGCCCAGTTCCTGCAGGCGCAGGCAGCCTATGTAGAGGAGGATTATCCCCTGGCCAAGCGCGCCTTTGTCAACGCCAAAGACCTGGATCAGCTGCGTTTTCGGGCTCCGGATACGATCAACAGCCTTATCCGCGGACTGGCGGCTCAATATCCAAACGTACACCTGGTAGATGCACGGGGGCTTTTCGAAAGATACAGTCCACATGGTATCCTGGGTAATGAGACCTTGCTGGAGCATGTACACCCCAACCTATATGGCTATGCGCTGTTGTCGGAGGCTTACTACCAGGCCCTGCAAAAAGAACATTTTATCCCCGGCGAGTGGCCGGATCAAATGCCCATTGATGAATTTGTCCGCATCATGCCTGTGACCCGCGTCGACAGTTTAAAAGGCGCCTACGAGATAGCGCAGCTCCGGGCGCAATGGCCTTTCGATGAACCACCCGTCAAAATACAGCCACACTCATTTGAGGAACGGCTGGCCTCGGACCTGCTGACGGGAAAAATAGCCTGGAGCCAGGCAATGGATGAACTGCTCCCCTATTATCTCAAGCAAAACAATTATCCCGAAGCATTGAAGGTGGCCGAAGCAGCCCTGCTCGAATATCCTGAGGAGGTGGTGTTTTACAGGACGGCCGCCCAACTCAGCATACAGCTGGGCAGGAACAACCAGGCGGCATTGTATATGCAGAAAGCATATGAGCTGTCACAACCACAATTCATACGCCCTATACGCTGATTCATACACCCCTTCCTTTCCTCACTGCGCCCCACCGATCATCTTTGCAAAAAAAATCAAGAACTGTTATGAAAAAGACCTTACTCTCAGCTGCCCTTGCCGGAATTTCGTATTTCACCAACGCACAGGTCAGCATCGATCACATCAGCTATGGCGTCAAAGGCGGTCTGAACCTCGCCAGCGTGAAAGGGAAAGATGTCGAAGGCACCAGCACCCTGGTCGGCTTTCACGGCGGCGCACAAGCGAACATTCCTTTGACAGGTCCCTTCTCCCTGCAGCCCGAACTTTTTTACTCCGCCGAAGGAGCCAAGATGAAAGTGGAAATGCAAGGCGATGGCGACGAGATCATCGAAGGCACTGCCAGGACCCATCTCAACTACCTGAACCTGCCCGTGCTGTTGCAATATCAACATGCCAGCGGCGCCTTTGCCGTGACAGGTCCTCAGATAGGCTACCTGCTGTCTGCCAAAGTAAAGATGAATGGTGCATCAGAAGATGTGAAGGAATCGTTCAACAAGATCAATTTTGGCTGGACCCTGGGTGTGGGCTATGTCATCCCCACTACGTCCATAGGCATCGATGTCCGTTACAACTTCGGACTTACCAAGCTGGCAAAAGGTGAGGATGGACAGCCTTCGGCAAAAGCTTTTAGCCGCGTGCTTCAGGCAGGCGTTTTCTACAGATTTTAATCCGACCTTGGTTATGTTTTAATAACGGGCCTGCCATGCGGGCCCGTTAAAATTTGTAGGCGGCGGTAATCAGCAACGACCTCGGGGCGATAGGGTTAATGCTGTACCGGTCGTGCACCAGGTAATTCAATGTATTTGTAATATTGGACAGCTTGGCGAGTATGCTCAGCCGGCGGAAACTATACCCTGCGGAAAGATCCATGGTCGTGAAGTCGCTCAAAGCTATCTGCCTGTTGAACGCCGGTGTTTGTCCCACCGTATTCTGGTTACCGCCAAATCGTTTGCCGGTGTAGAAAGCAGAGACGCCCAGCTTCAACCCTCTCACAGCCGTATTGGTGAAAGTATAGAACAGCGTGGTATTGACCGTATTTTGCGGGCTGTTGTTCAGCTTCTCGCCTTCCACCACCGAACCCTTGCCGCCCGGTGAATGTGTGTAACGTGCATTATTATACGCATATCCGGCGATAAAGTACAGGTTGCCCGACAATGTTCCGCTAATGTCGACATCGAAGCCGTCGCTGGTGGTCTCACCCGTAAGCTCTTTGATAGTCGTATTGGTATTGGGGCTGCCATCGGCCAGCGTGAGGGCCTGCTGCGCCAGGTTGCTGTTTCGGATCCTGTATACGCTAAGGTTGGCTCCTACCCTTCCCTGAAAGAAAACGCTTTTCCAACCCGCCTCGTAATCGTCGATGACGGAGGGTTTCAGGGGGTTGTTATAGATGTCCGTACCGGTGTTGACCGTAAAGCTGTTGGCATACGCCACATATACGGACATGTTCTGAACCGGCTCATAAATGATCGCACCTTTTGGAGAGAAGGCGTTGTTATAGGCATTGGCGCCCAGTGTCGTCGTATTCTTGATATAGTTATAGGTAGTCGTCGCCTTTGTTTCCAGGTATGACCAGCGCAATCCGGCGAGCACCTTCAACTTTGAAGTGATGGAAATAAGGTCCTGCACATAATAGCCCAGGTTAAAATTGGGCGATACGGTCCTGCCCGTGTCCATTGCATCGGGAACATCCGTACGCTGTACGTACTTGCTCATGTCGAGGATATTGATCTTGTCATAAGCCGTACCTACCGCACCAGTGCTGCTCGTAAGTCTGAATGCATCGCTCTGTGTTTTGATACGAACATAGCTTGTACCTATTAGTACCTGGTGATTGATCGCTCCCGTATGGAACTTTCCGGTGAGGTCCGCTTGCAGCGTCGAATTGATCTCCTTGCTGCGGGCCCGGCTGAGGGCCCTGTTCCAATTGCCCAGACTGTCGATGGCGTTATTGGGTGTACCTGCTCCATATGTGTCTATGTTCACGACCTGCCCGCCGGCAATGACATTCAATTTCCAGTTGTCGTTGAATTGATGCGTGATCACCGCAGAGCCGGATGCTGTCCTGGAATGATAATATGCCCAGCTGGTGTTGATATAACGGCTGCGGCTGGCGGGTATAATGGCGTTGATGTTCTGATTCAGCGAGCCGATGCCCATGTCGGGTGTGAAATTGGCATCCAGGTAGTCGCCTTGCAAAAGGATGGTGGTCTTCTTACCAAGCTTGTATAAAAGGGATGGGTTCACGTATTTCCGTTGTGTATGTACCTGGTCCCGATAGCTGTCGGCATGTTCATAGGTGCTGACTACGCGAAAGGCCAGGTTGTTGGTTATCGGTCCATAAACATCCACGACGGGCTTGTAAAGATTGTAGCTGCCCACGGTCATCGACGCCTCGCCACCCCAGTCAAACCGGGGCTTTTTCGTAACCATGTTGACGATGAGGCCCGCGGATGTGTTGCCATACAGGATGGCTGAGCTGCCTTTTAGTACTTCTATCGACTCGAGAGTGCTGGCCTCGGGGAAGCCGGCGGTATTGCTGACGATGCCGTTCTTGAAAATGCCGCCCGTGTTGCCGGCGACGCCGATGGTGTATCCCCTGGCGGAGAAGGTCTCGGCCACACCCAGTCTTTGTTGCGTGAGTGATACACCACTGACATTTTTCAGCACGTCACCCAGACGTATGGCCTGCTGGTCCTTGATGACCGTGTTGCTGACGATGCCGGTGGACTGGGGATTTTCCAGGGGAGCCAGGCCGGCCTTTCCAAAAGATACGGGCTTTTTGATGGGGGTCTTATCCGATGTCACCAGGACCTCATCCAATTGCTTGACTTTATGGGGCAGGCTGTCCTCGTCGTTCTTGGGATTGCCACCTGGGACGGAGACGTTGGCACTTTGGGCGGATGTGCTCTGGCTCTGGGAGGACGCAGTGTATATAATTGAAAATGAAATAACTAGGAGTAAAAGGTGCTTCATTGGTCAGTTTCTTTGCCGCAAAGCTACCAACACCCACCTCCCCGGGCCGCCGCAATTGGTAAAAATGCTTACGAAATAGGAAAAAACGGGCTGGCTAGCGGCCCTGCCGCTCTTTGTGTCATCTGACGCAATCTCCCGCACCCCCATTTTCTACCTTTATAAAAAAACATGCGCCATAGAACTATTATGTTGACGGCCACCTTGTTGGCTGGCGTACTCACCTGCACGGCACAGGTGCTCGACCCTAAAACTACCGTCCGCGACGGAGCGACGAACAGGGCGAACGACCGCATGGGTCAGGGGGTAGACAAAGGGCTGGACAAAATAGAGAGCGGCATCGGAGGCCTGTTCAAAAAGAAGAAGAAAAAAGTAGACTCCACGGCAACGGACGGCACAATTCCATTGGACCCCGAAGGACAGAAGCTGCAGGACTTTTATCTCTCCTTCGACGTGGAAAACAACTGGCTGGCGGGACACCATGTAAATTGGGAGACGGGACAGCCCGACATGCCCGAAAGCCAGCATGGCAACAAGACGCATTGCAGCGCCTTTGCAGCAGCCGCGTGTAAAAAGGCAGGCGTCTATCTGCTCTGTCCGCCGGAGCACGGCCAGGTGCTGCTGGCCAATGCCCAATACGACTGGTTACCCACATCCGCCGCCATCAAGTCCGGCTGGCATGCGTTGGACGGAGAGGACCGGTATCGTCAGGCACAGACCCTGGCCAACAATGGAAAGATCGTGGTTGCCGTTTGCAAGAACCCTGACCCTAAAGAACCTGGCCATGCGGCGCTGGTCATGCCAAAGGAAAGATCAGTAAAGTTGCTCGGGAATGAAGGCCCCGAGATGATCATGGCGGGCACGCACAATCATAATTATATATCCCTGAAGAATGGATTTCAAAGTCATTTATCAGGATGGCCCGAGCAGGAAGTGCGTTTTTTTGTCCAGGACCTGCCACTAACGCTTCCCTGAAATATCACCCAATCTCGTTATTGACCTACGATTGATTCCGTCGGAAATTTGCTGTCTAAAAAAATTGAAAAGTATGAAATGGAACAATCAATGGAAATTAGCCGCCTTCGCAGCTTGCGTGTTGTTGGCGGCTTCGTGCAAGAAAGACAATAACAAATCGGGTACCATCAATGGTCCTCAGGCGGCATTGGGCAATGGTACGATGCATTCGTTCCTGGAAAAAGATTCGCATGGCAATCCTGTTTCGCTGGGAATAAAATTCTCCGCATCTTCACTCAATGGCCTTTCGACGGATGGATCAAAGGAATGGATGTATCCACTGGAATTACCCCAGGAAGCAAAGGTGACGGGCTTGGACCATCTCGAAGTAGACTGGAATCCCTGGGGACATGAACCTCAGGGTATATATACCTTCCCGCATTTCGACTTTCATTTCTACAGGGTGACAAAGGACGAGCAAGCCAAGGTCACGCCCGGACCGGACAATACCCCCGTCCCTGCCATGTACCAGCCTAAAGATTATGAATCAGGTGTCATAGCCGTACCCGATATGGGCGTGCATTGGGTGGATTCGCTGGCTCCGGAGTTCCATGGCACAAAATTCACGAGCACATTCATATACGGCTTCTATCAGGGTCATCTCACCTTTATGGAACCAATGGCCACTCTTGAATGGCTCAATACCAAGCCGGCGTTCGATGCGAATATCAAACAGCCTCAGGCTTTTGAAAAGGCCGGATATTATCCGATCGCCATCCACTACAGCTATGATTCCCAGGCAGGCGAGTATACGGTATCCCTCAACAATCTTGTTTGGCACGATGCAGGAAAATAGACCGTTAATACCACCTGCTTATTTTTTGTACTTTTATAACGGATGATCCGCTTTAAACAACTCTGCAGGATGGCCGCACTTGCCATCCTGCTATCATGCGCCGGCTCCTACGCGCTGGCAGGGGACAGCATCCTACTTGAAAAAGTGGAAGGGGAAGGTCTTACCAATTATTATATCAAATGCATCCGGCAGGATAAATATGGATTTTTATGGTTTGGTACGGAAGAGGGCCTATTTAGATATGATGGATATAGTTTTACCCGCGTTCGCCACTATCCCGCCGGGCCAGGTTCTCTTCCCGACAACAACATGGAATTCCTGCGCGCGGAGGAGGATGGAAAAATATGGGTAGGGTCCCGTGGTGGCCTAAGCTCCGTCGATTGTAAGACGCTGCAGGTCCGCAATTATCCGGGTCCACGTTCTTTCACCGTCTATTCCCTGGTTCCGCTGGGAGACACCACTATGATGGTGGGAACCTCCAATGGCCTGTACTCTTTCACCCGTGGGTCCGGTGCATGGCATCGTATCACTAGCCTTCCGGAAGACCTCATGATCCGGAGTCTGGCGAAAGGAGAGAACGACGACCTTTATATCGCATCACATAGGGGGTTCTATATTTTAAATCTTCACTCGGGCGTCCTTCGCCACTTCGATATTCCCGTGTCTTACGGGGCTTATAATTCTTATGGCCCCACACAGCAGATCTGTCACCGGGTGATCATCGACAGACACGGCGACGCCTGGTTCTCCACGTGGAATTCAGGTCTTATAAAGTATGATCCATCCGGGGATAAAATGACCACCATACTTCCGGACTCGACTGCGCATATGATAGGGCCGCTTGTCGCCACTTATGACATTGAACAGGAAGATAATGGCAAAATCATTGCCGCCAATTCGGAAAATGGGATCACCTTGTTTGATCCGGAAAAACATCACTCCTGCACCACCCCTGTCAGTTGGGATGCCGCCAGCCTGATACCTGTCAGGGTATATTCATTGTGCCGGGACAGGTCGGGCATACTCTGGGTGGGAACAGAAAATGGCGTATACAGGTCCGACCCTAACCTCACCGGCTTTCGTACCATCGACTTCAGGCAGGAAAAGTCCGCACCAGCCATGAGACCCGACCTTTCCCCCCTTTGCCAGTTGATGGATAAGCAGGGGCTGTTGTGGATCGGCACTTATGATGGCCTCTATCTTGTCGATCGCGCCACCGGCCTCATCACTGACTATTCCGCACAGACAGGCATCCCCAAATACAACATGATCA
>Ga0105240_10003617_pt1 | contig 23932 bp, 16 predicted proteins | sample KBSC54metaG_FD_80426 | JGI IMG/M metagenome (GOLD analysis project Ga0105240, IMG submission 80426) | Corn rhizosphere microbial communities from Kellogg Biological Station, Michigan, USA - KBS C5-4 metaG | ecosystem: Host-associated > Plants > Roots > Rhizosphere > Soil | place: Michigan, USA...
GAGCGAATCGGGCTGCGCCGAATGGAACACGAGGCAGGAGTCGAACCTGCGTGCTTTGGGTTCAAAGCCCAACGGGGATGCCGACAACCCACGGCTCGTGTGTAATTGGATCAGGCGGCAGGAATCGGACCTGCATGGGCTGCGTTCAGAGCGCAGCTGGGATGCCAGCAATCCGCACCTGAATATCCGGCAGGCCGCCTCCGAATCGAACGGAGAGCAAAACTGCATAATTCCAACTCCATGCTAAACTGGCGGCCAGTCAGTACACTGGCATCAAATTGGCGATGCTCCCGGAACTCGAATCCGGTAGGCCACGCTTGAGAGGCGTGCTGCTCGGGCCACTTTGCATTGAGCATCGGGTCATCGCAAACCTGCGCGCCTCAGATCCGCTTTTGATGCGGACCGTTTCTCGGCATGATACCGCAGGGGTTTCAATACACGGGATCGTCCGCCGACGCGGCTGTACTGCTCGCGAGCGTCTTCCTTGTATGTGCCGTCGAATACGTCGGTTACCCGCGTGGAGACGAATCGCCAGCCTCCTTTCGTATCCTGACGCCACTGGCCGGAAGGGACGTCCGCCATCGTGAAGTGGAACCAGAGACCGTTCACCTTGCGCAGCACATGATCACGGTCGAGCTCGACGAGAGTGGCCGGCAACTCTTTGATCGGCTCGCGATATCCATACCAGGGGTTGCGCTTGATGATGCCATCGCGCGGGTCCACGTAGTACTCCACATTCCGCTGATCCCGCAGCCGCCAGCCGCCATAGCGGAAATGCCTTGGCCCGACGTAGATCTCGCCGTTCTCGATATAGCAGTCCTTCTCAAAGCGGTCGTAGAGGTGCTGCAGGATGTGCGCATTGATGACCGATCGAGCATCGAAGTTCCGCCGAAGATCGGAATACAAATCGTCCCAACGCCTTCCGAGCGCTTTTCGGACCTGACCGTAGAGCGGGCTCAGGTGCTCGCCAAAGTCCTTGGTATTCCACCCGTATCGAGCCTTCATGCTCTCGAATGCCGGCGAATCCTCATTCAGTGCGAACGATTTTTTGTGCCGTACCTGACGATAGGAGTCATGTGAGCCACGGCGCTCATGCTCACAGATGACCTTGTTGAGATCGGAACGCATTGTGAAAACCCTTTCAGTTTCGGTGCCTACTTACGTGTCATGTGAATCTCCTCGACTTAACTTTCGAACTAAGGCGAATTGGTGCGTCACCAAGGAATCTAACCTTGCGGGCCTCTGGGACAACCGGGTTACAGCCGGTTCAGCCTACATAGCTGGCTAGTGACGCATGACTGGTGCCTCGAGAAGTGCTCGAACCTTCGTCTCTCCCTCTTCAGGGGAGCGCTTGAACCATCTCAGCTATCGAGGCAAACGTTGTTGGAGCATCAGGGACTCGCACCCTGCAGGCTAGAATCTTGCAAGGATTCTCCGGGTTCCTTGCCCATGCCCCATGATTTGGTGCCCCAGTAGCGGAATCGAACCCTATCCGACAACTTTGTAGGAGTCGTCTACCTCCAAGGTCCGGGGCAAATTGGCGACCTGTAGCGGTAACGATCCGCTCTCACCGAGTAGACAGCTCGGCTGCGACACCTGTCGCATCACAGGCCGGAAGGGCTGCCGACCTGCGACTCGAACGCAGCACGTCCGGATTAACAGTCCGGTTCCCACGCCCGGTGGGACTGTCGGCAAAAATATGGTGGAGCGGAGTGCGGGAATCGAACCCGCCTCATCTGCTTGGAAGGCAGAGGCCCAAAACCACTAGACCAACCCCGCTCAAATCGAGGGCTTTGTGTGTCGCTTGACGGCTCCCCGTCTCCATGCGACGGATCGTAGCGTGCGCCGGACTTTGGGCGGGGGTTTTGGGCGGTCAGAGAGCGGGACTGCTGCTCTCGTGACCTGTCTGCCCCCGGCCTTGCGCCGGAGGCAAGGCCAATCAGGACTCGGTCGGGTTGACTCGGGCCAGATATTGCCCGAGCAACATATGCGACCACGACGGGCTGAAGCAGCCTGCCGCGGCACGCGTATCGAGTGCTTTTCTGATTGAAGTGATCATGAGTTGCGCTTTTTACTCGCGACGAACTCAGAAGTCAAGTGTTTGTCAACACTTCATTGCAACGTAACGGCTAACCCTTTGTTGTTTAGAGGTAAAGGGCGCAGCGTCCGAAGAACGCGTCTCGGTCCGACGCGGGCTGCTCTTGACCGTTAAGCCGCCACGGGAGCGATTTCATTCCAATGTGGAGGAGCCCACAAAGGATCGTCGACTCAATCGGCTCAATGAATTGGGCGGCGGGGCCGGACGCCGGCGGCGGTGAGACAGTCAGGACTTTGGACGCTCGTTACCCGGATCGTAAAGCGCCCGCTGCCCCACTCCCGCCACCCGCAGCGGGTAGTGCTCGCCGAAATACTCCATGAGGAGCGCACGCCCTTCCTGCGCATATTGTTCCGGCAGATAGCCGAGGGCGATGTTCTTTCCCACCGACGGACCATAGGCGATGCTGGTCGTGGATGAGCGGCGTCCGACCTCATCGATCAGCACGTCGCCTGAGTCCGGATCGAGTATGGGCCACTGACCGACGGGATAGCGGGCCACCCCAGCGGCATCGGTGTTGCTTTCCATCGCGAGCGTGCAGAGGTACGCGGGCTGCCGCGGCCGCTCGCGCTGGGCAACGTAGGCGGCCTTGCCGTGAAAGGCGTCAGCCTTGACCTTGGGTCGCGCGAGGCCGGCCTCGTAGAGGTTGTACTCCGTGAGCAGGTCTGCGTTCTGCAGGCGCAGGCTCTTCTCCATCCGCCGGGTGTTGGCGTAGGTCTCGATGCCCACGGGTACGACCCCCTGCTCGTACAGCAGGTCCCAGAGCCCCAGACCGTAGCTCGGCGAAACGTAGAGCTCCCACCCCTGCTCGCCCACGTAGGAAATGCGGAATGCCCAGACCGGCAGGCCGCGTACACGGATCGATCGAGCGGCCGCGAACGGGAAGCGCTCGTGTGTCAGCGCCTCCGGCTCGTCGGCCACCGCCTGTAAAGTGCGCCGCGCGTTCGGACCCCAAAGGCCAAGGGTGACCAGGTCGTCCGAGCGGTCAGCGACATGCACCTTGAATCCCCGCGCATCGCGGATCAGCCGCATCCACATGAGGTCGCGAGGTCCGGTGCTGCCGCCGCACACGACGCGATACTCGGAAGCACGCAGTCGGATGATGGTCAGATCCGAATGCACTCCTCCGGCCTCGTCGAGGAAATGCGTGTATACGCCCTGCCCCAACGCCGTCCCTCCTCCGACCTTCGCGACCGAGAGGTATTCGAGGAATGCCTCGGTATCGGGGCCCGAAACATCGTAGATGGCGAAGTGCGACAGGTTGATCATGCCGACGTTGTCGCTCATGGCGAGCTGCTCGGCATTGGAGACGGGCCAGAAGTGGCGCGCATCCCACTCATTGCGCCGCTCCGGCACGCGCGTTCCGTATGTCTCCAGCAGACGCTCGTTGGCGCTGTAACCGTGGGCTCTCTCCCACCCGGCAGCCTCCATGAAGTAGCCACCGAGCTCCTTCTCGCGTGGCCAGAATGGACCGCGGCGCAGGTCGCGCCCTGTGAGGTACGGCTCGCGAGGGTGCACGGCCGGGTTATAGACTTTCTTGGCCGTCTCGAAGCAGCGCCCGAAGACATAGTCCGCCGTCTTCTGCACCGCGTAGAAACGCGCGATGTCGATGCTGCAGGTGTCCCATTCCGAACGGCCCGTGGTCATCCATTCGGCCAGAACCTTGGCGACTCCCGGGGCATCCTTCACCCACACGGCCTCGGCGAACCAAAGACCGCCGACTTCCGGCGACTCGCCGACGAGCGGTGAGCCGTCGGCCGTGATGGACATGAGGCCGTTGAAGGAGCGCTTCGAGTCCCATCCCAACTCCCCGAGCAGCGGCACGAGCTCGGTGGCGCGCTCATAGGCCTGCATCACCTGCTCGATGTCCATATCGCGCATGGAGGGCGACAGGCGGGCCTCACCGGGCTCGGCGATATCCCGCGGATGGACCAGGCGAGGCTCGTTCTGCTCGTAGTAGCCCCACTCGAGCTGGCCGCCCTCCGCGGTCTTGGGATCGCCGGTATCGCGCATGTACGCGGAATTGCCTTGATCGCGCATCAGCGGATAGCCGATCTCCTTGCCGGTCCCGGCGAACTCGTTGAAGGGTCCGAAGAAGAGCAGCGGATGCTCGAAAGGCATGAGCGGCAGCGGCGACCCCATGCGCGTGGCGAGCAGCGGTCCCCAGATGCCGCAGGCGAGAATGACGACGGGAGTCTTGATGTAGCCCTTGCGGGTCTCCACACCGCATATCCGTCCGTTCTGGATATCCACCGACAGCGCCGGCGTGTTGGCAAAGGTCTGCAGGCTGCCGCTCGCCACCGCACGCTCGAGCAGAACGCCCGCAACCCGTTGCGAGCGGGGAACCACCAGCCCGGCGTCAGGATCCCAGAGCGCGCCCTGGATAGCTTGGCTCTCGAGCAGTGGAAAATGCTCTTTGGCGCGGGCGGCCGAGATCAGCTGCGCACGCGCACCAAAAGCCTTGGAGGATCCCACCTTGCGCTTCAGCTCCTCCATGCGTTCGTCATCGCCGACCCGCGCGACCTCGAGGCCGCCGACCCGGCTGTAGTGCCCGAGGCGCTCGTAGAACTCGCGGCTGTAGAGAGTGGTGAAGACCGACATCCTGTCGTGACTCGTCATGTAGCAAAAGTCGGAGGCATGCGCGGTAGAACCGATGTCCGTCGGAATGGCCGACTTGTCGATGCCGACCAGCCCTTCCCAGCCGCGCTCGATCAGGTGGTGAGCGACCGCGGCGCCGACGATCCCTCCCTGGCCGATGATCACCGCCGCCGCTTCCTGCGGCAGCCGTCTGTCGCCCGAACTCTGACTGTTCATTTGATGAATTTCCAACACCGTACCCAGGCACAGGGATGTGTCCCGCCGCCGCAGGTGGCGGAGGCGGTGAGCAAAAACCGCGCTTTTGCTCGCTGCCACGCTGGGCCGGGCAGGAGCCCGGATCCAGCGTCTTCAATTAGTATGGCCCGGCACCACCGGGAGCGCCTGATCGAATTGCGTCATCGGCTTGTCGGGATACGTCCACTCCTTCGAGACCATGCCCCTGAGGCCCCGACTCGCGCCGCCAGAGCAGCGCCACCGACACGAAGGCGATGAGGCTCACCAGCCCGAAGTACCAGAGCATGGCGTCGTAGCCCGACGGATTCTGAGGTCCGGCATGGGCGCGGTCGGCCAGCCAGCCGGCCGTGATATTGCTGACCGCCAGGAAGAGGTTCTGCAGCAGATTGATGAGTCCCAGGGCGGTCCCGAGCCGCCGTGGCTCGACGAGCATCGCGGTCGCGGGCCAGATGACCGCCGGCACCACGGAGAAGCTGATCCCCATCAGGGCCGTCGAGATCCAAAGACTCCAGTCCGTGGTACCGAGAATGAGGAAGACAAGCGGCATCAGGAGCGTCGCGATCGCCATCATGAGCGAGCGCCTGCCCAGGCGGTCGGCGAGGAAGCCGAAGAGCGGCGTCGCAAAAATCGCCGCAAAGAACACCCAGCTGTTGGCGAGCCCGGCCTGTTGCAATGTCAGGCCCTTGGCGTCCTGGAAGTACTCGATGGCGAAGGTGCTGCGGAAGGGGAAGAACACGGCTGCGAACAGCACGTTGAGCGCGAGGATGTACCAATACGAAAGATCGAAGCTCACGAGATCGGACCAGGTGATCCGCTCCGGCGCCGATGCCGCAGGGAGCCGTCCGCAAGCACGGGCACGGCCGTCGAATACGCGATAGACCAGCGCCGCGGCGAAACTCATGGCCGTAGCGCCGGCTGCCAGCCACAGGGGCAGTTGCCAGCCGTGAGCGTAGAGCCCGTGCGCCCATCCTGGCGAGGTGTCCGCAGCGTACGAGCCGATGCGCGCGAAACTGAAGAAGAGCGCCATCGCGAGCGCCGTACCGCCGCTCGAGAACCACTGCGCGAGTCCCGCGAGCAAGGCGATGAAGAGGGCCTCCTCGGCGACGCCGAATATCAGCCGTCCCGTCACCATCACGGTATAGGGCGAGCCGACAGCCGTCAGCGCCGCACCCACCAGGCACAGCGCCGCCGTCCAGGTCGCAACACGTGGAGGCCCGTACCGATCGATCAGGACACCGCCAAGCAGGGCGAGAAAGATGTTGGGCAGGCTGAATACCGCATTCAGCAAGCCGATCTGCGCCTGAGTGAAGCCGCGCTCGCTCCGCAGGAAGTCGGCGATCGGCGCGATCGCATCGTACTCGTAGTAACTGCCCGCGATCGCGAGGCTGAGGAGCGCCAGCACCCACCAGCGAGCCCCGCCCGATTGCACGAACGCAGGCTTGGCTGCGGATGCGTCGCCGGCGTTCAATGCTCGGCCCGTCGTGGCCCTCGCCCGGTCATGACTTGCTCCGGGCGATTCATTGTATGCGCGCTCCCTGACGCACGAGCTCCCGTTGGACGGCGCGCACATCGAGGCGGTCGAACGGCTCTCCGGTCCGCAGCGACACTGCGGCCGCGATGCCGGCGCCCTGCCCGCTCACCGCACAACACATCATGTTGCGTACGGCCGCGTGCGAGACACGGTCCCCGCCGATCGAACGGCCGGCGACGAGCAGATTCCCGACGCCCTTCGGAACCAGGGCCCGATAGGGAACGTGGAAGTAGCGGCCCGTGGTCGGCAGGATGAGGAGCCCATAGCCGTCGATGAACTCGGGAAAGATGCCGATCGCATCCTCGAAGCGGCCCTGCTCGCGCACGTCCGACGCGGTCAGGTTGTATAGCGCATCGATCTTGCGGGTGTCCCGCACTCCGAGCGTCATGCCGAAGTTGCGCAGCTTCGCCTGCTCGCAGCCGGGCATGAAGCGGCGCAACGCCTCGATGGCGTAAATCGCCTGGCGGCGACCCTCGATCTCGGCGGCCGTGAGGTCGTTGGCATCGGTGCCGTCGATGCCGGCAACATGGATGAGATTGAGATAGGTGAGATCACCTTGGTCGCTCACGCTCCCCCAGGTCCCGGCGATGGTATTGAGGCCCGCCGGAATGACACCCGCCTCGACCGCCCGCTTGAAGGGCTTGCGCAGGAACGGTGAGAACATGTCGTCTTCCTTGCCCGTGGTCTCGATGTCCCATTCGCCGTTGCCGGCCCAGTCGCGATAGGTCTGCGGATCTGCGCGCACCTGCTCGAGGAAACGCGCCTTGTTGACTCCAGCCATGGAGAACATGACCGAGGCGGCCATGAGCTGCTCGCGCGGAGCCTTGTGGACGGGCGCTCCCGCGCGCGCAGCCACGTCGGCGTCACCTGTTGCATCGATTACGCGCTGCGCCAGGAAGGCCTCGCGGCCCGATTTGCTCTCCGTGACCACGCCTCGGATCGAGCCTCGCTCCACCACGGGTGCAACGCAAAGCCGGTGCAGGAATGGCGTGATGCCGGCTTCTTTGACGAGGACGTCGGCGACATACTTGAACATCTCGGCATCGAGCGCATGGCTCAGCGACTGGGGCTCCGGCGTCGCCGCACCCATCGCCCGCGCCCGCTGCTCGAGCTCGATGCCGATTCCCTCGCAGTCAACGGTGCGCTCGTGCCGGTACCAGGCAAACCCCTCGACGCCGACCTGAGTGATGTTGCCGCCGAAGCAGCCATAGCGCTCGAGGAGCGTCGTGCGAGCGCCGGCCCGCGCCGCGGCGAGCGCCGCCGCCAGGCCACCCGGCCCGCTCCCAACCACCAGCACGTCGGTCTCATGCACGACCTCCACCGAGCGTGCAGGCTCGGGTATGTGCTTTACCATCATAGTTTCCCAATGGCGGAAGCCAATCCCAATCATGAAGCGACAAACATAGCGACCTCAGGCACAGGGACGTGCCCGGCCGCCGCAGGTAGCCGAGTCTCGGGCAAAAACCACACTTTTTGACCGAGACCGCGCTGGGCCGGGCAGGATGCCCGGATCCAGCGCTATAAAACAGGCTCCCCGGCCATCTCCAGGTGCAACGCCGCATCCGCGTACGGATGCGCAGCGGCAACCGCCTCATCGAGCTCGACGCCGAGCCCCGGCTCGGTCGGCGGAATGACGTAGCCTTCCTCCCAGCGGATCGGCTTGCGCAGCAGTTGCGCGTGCAGGCCCTGCCAGCGCTCGATGCCCTCGAGGATGAGAAAATTCGGGCTGCACGCAGCGAGCTGGATGTTCGCAGCCCCCACCACCGGGCCGCAGTACAGGTGTGGCGCGATCTGCGCGTGCTGTACCTCCGCGAGCGCCGCGATCTTTTTGGCCTCCAGGAGGCCGCCCACGCGCCCTAAGTTCGGCTGCAGGATGGCCGCGCCGCCTGCCGCGAGCAGCCGCGCAAAATCATACTTCGTGGCGAGACGCTCTCCGGCCGCGATCGGCACGCGCGTGGCCCGCGCTACTTTGCCCATTTCCTCCGGTGCATCCGGCGGCACGGGCTCCTCGAACCAGAGCGGATCGTAGGGTGCGATGCGATGCGACAGACGGATGGCTCCCGCCGCGGTCAGCTGCCCGTGCGTGCCGAAGAGAAGATCGGCCTTCGAGCCCACCGCGCAGCGCAGCTGTCGCATGAAACGCTCGCAGCGATCGAGCGCCGCGAGCGAAGGCTGCCGGCCGTCGAAGGCCGAATAGGGTCCGAGCGGATCGAACTTCAACGCCGTGAATCCCTGCGCAAGATATTCCGCCGCCCGCTCTGCCGATAGATCCGGATCCTGATAGATGTCCGTGCGATCTCCGGGCCTGGCATAAATGTAGGTGTAGGTGCGCAGCCGCTCGTGCACGCGGCCGCCGAGGAGCTTGTAGACCGGTTGGCCCGCCGCCTTGCCGATGATGTCCCAGCAGGCCATCTCGAGCGCGCTGAGGACGCCCATGAGAGTGAGGTCCGGATGTTGCGAGTAGCCGGAAGAGTAGACGCGCCGCCAGATCCGCTCGACGTCGTGCGGGTCTTCGCCCTCGAGATAACGGCCAAACACGTCCTCGATCAGCTTCGCGACATGATGGGGCTCGAACGGGACGCCATACGCCTCGCCGATCCCCGAGATGCCATCGGCAGTCGTCAGCTTGGCGAACACGAAGTAGCGCCCGCCGTTGTGCGGTGGCGGATTCCCGACGACGAAGGTACGGATCTCCTGCAGCTTCATGAGCGCATCCGCGCGCCGCTCGGGTCGTATGCGCAGGCGGCCAGCCGCTCCGCCGGCCGCCGCTCGCCGATGATCTCGATCTCGAACCCTTCGCTCGCCGCCAGCGCCTTCGGTACGTAGCCCAGCGCGAGCGAACGCCCGACCCGATGGCCGAAAGCGCCGGAAGTGACCCAGCCGACGACCCGGCCGTCGTGCCAGATCGGCTCATCCCCGATCGCATCGGCAGCAGCAGCCTCCGCATTGTCAGCAGCTTCAGCGGAATCGGCAGCCGCGACGGCGAACGCGACGAGGCGCAACTCCCCACCGCTCGAGCGCGCATCGACTGCCGCAGCCCGCCCGATGAAGTCACTCTTGTCCAGAGCAACGAAGCGCCCGAGTCCCGCCTCGTAGGGACCGTAGATCGGGCGGAACTCCCGCGCCCAGTTGCCGAAACCCTTCTCGATCCGCATGGCGTTGAGCGCGCGTGCACCGAAGGGTTTGAGGCCTCGCCCGCTTCCCGCCTCCAGCAGGAGCTCATACAGCGCGCGCTGGTAATCGGGCGACACCCAGATCTCGTAGCCCAGCTCGCCGGTGAAGGAGATCCTACCGACCAGCGCAGGGATCATGCCGATGTCGAGGCGGCGGAAAGTCAGGAATGGGAACGCAGCGTTGGAAAGATCGTCGCGCACCAGACTTTGCAACAGCGCGCGCGAGGCCGGTCCGGCTACCGACAACCCGACGTGCTCCATCGCGCAGGCTCGCACCTGCACGCCTGTGGGCGGCAGATGGCGCTCGAACCAACGCAGGTAGTACGTCTCCGCGGCCAGAGTCCCGATGAGGAGCACCCGATCCGCCGCGAGCCGGCACATCGTGAAGTCGCCGATCAGCTTGCCTCGGTCATTCAGCATCGGCGTCAGCGCGATGCGCCCCACGGCCGGCACACGGTTGGCCATGATGCGCGACAGCCAATCCGCGGCGCCGGGCCCGGAAATCTCGATCTTGCCGTAGTTGGATGTCTCGATCAGTCCAACCCGCTCCTGCACCGCACGGCACTCCTCGGCCACGTGCGTATGCGCGTTCGAGCGGTGGAACGTCACATTTTCCCGCGCCTGCGCATCGGAAGGCGCAAACCAGAGCGGATGCTCGAGCCCGCAGTATTCCCCGAAAACTGCATGCGCCTCGCGCAGCCGATCGTAAATCGGTGTCGTGCGCAGCGGCCGGCCCGCCGGCAACTCCTCGTTCGGAAAGCGGATCCTGAACCGGCGCGAGTAATTCTCGCGCACCTTGGCATTGGTATAGGCCAGTGTCGCCCAGTCGCCGTAGCGGGCAACATCCATCGCCCAGATATCGGAGCCGGGATCGCCGTTCACCATCCATTGTGAGAGCGCGAGGCCGACACCGCCGCCCTGGCTGAACCCCGCCATCACCCCGCATGCCACCCAGAAATTACGCAGCCCCTTGATGGGTCCTATGAGCGGATTACCATCCGGGGCGAACGTGAAGGGGCCATTCACGACCTTGCGCACGCCGACTTCCCCAAGCGCAGGAAAGTGCTGAAACGCCACCTCGAGGCTGGGAGCGATCCGATCCAGGTCGTTGGGCAGCAGGCTCTGGGCGAAATCCCACGGCGTCGTAACCGGCGACCAGGGCACGCCCGCGCGCTCGTAGGTGCCGAGCAACATCCCGCCACGCTCTTCGCGCAGGTAGAGCTCGCCCTCGAAATCGATGCAGTGCAGCTGTTCGGGCAGACCCGCAATCTGCGGCACCTCCTCGGTAATCAGGTACTGATGCTCCATCGCGAGGATCGGCAGCTCGAGCCCGACCATTCTGCCCACTTCCCGCGCCCAGAGCCCTCCGGCGTTGACGACATACTCGGCATGTACATTCCCATGATCGGTGATGACATCCCATGTACCGTCGGACCGCGGCTTCAGATCAACCACGCGGGTGTGACGTACTATCTCGGCACCCGCAATCTGTGCGGATTTGGCATAGGCCTGCGTGACGCCGTAAGGATCGACGTGACCCTCGACGGGATCGAATATCGCGCCGACGAAATGTCGCTTGTCGAGAAGCGGGAAGCGGCGCGCAGCCTCATCGACCGTGAGCATCTCCAGGTCCATGCCGAGATAGCGGCCGCGCGCCTGCGCCATGCGCAGCCAGTCGAGACGCTCGCGGGTGCCCGCCAGCATGAGGCCTCCGGTGAGATGCACCCCGCAGGACTGGCCCGAGATGCGCTCGATCTCGCGGTAGAGGTTGATCGTGTATTGCTGCAGCCGCGCGACGTTGGGATCGCCGTTGACGGTATGCATGCCTCCCGCGGCATGCCAGGTCGAGCCACACGTCAGCTCATCCCGCTCGATCAACATCACGTCGGACCAGCCGGCTTTCGTCAGGTGATAGAGCACACTGGCGCCGACCACGCCGCCGCCGACCACCACGACACGCGCGGTACTTCTCATGAGCCCTGCCGCTCCACCTTCTCCCAGTCGTTGGACACCGCGAGTTGCACCGGCGGATTCGCGGGCATGCCGCTCGCCCCGAATCGCCCGATCAGCCACGATCTGAAGAGGCTGATCGCCGTATCCGCGAGGCCCTCGGGATGCGTCAGAAGGTAGTAACCATAGCCGTTGTCGACGGTCGTATCGAACGGCCTCACCAGACGCCCGCCGCGGATCTCTTCCGCGAAGAGGTTGGTATCGACCAGCGCAATGCCCTGCCCGCTCAACGCGTACTGCGCGGCGAGCATGGCGGTGTCGAACACCAGGCCGCGCTCGACATTGACCGGACCGAGCCCGGCATGGCGCACGAACTGCGCCCAGGCCTCGTGCCGCGGCAGATCATCGATGCGCACGTGCACGAGCTCGTTCGCCTCGATGAACCGGGCCAGTCCCTTGGCAGCGTGCTGTGCAGCGATCTGCGGGTGGCAGAGGATGCTGAGCCGCACCGGCCAGAGAAGGTCCGCGACCAGGTCGGTCACCATGGGCCTCGAGTAGACCACCGCCACATCGACATCACCCAGCGGTGGACCTGCGGCCGTAGGGCTGATGAGGTCGATGTCGACCTCCGTACTCGCCTGGCGAAAGTCCCTGAGAATGGGCACCGCGAGCTGCATTGCAAAGCTCGGCGGCATGCGCACCCGCAGGGTACGCTGGGCAGGCGCGCCCTCGTTACGGATGTCGTCGATGGCGTATTCCAGCCGATCGAAGGACTTGGCCACGGCCGGCAGCAGATGTTGGCCCGCCTTGGTGAGCGTAAGCGCGTGCGGCCGTCGCTCGAAGAGCTGCACCCCGATCAGGCGCTCGAGCGAGATGACATGCCGCGACAGAGCGCTCTGGGAGATGAGCAGCGCGTGGGCGGCGGCTGTGAAGCTGCCGTGCTTGGCCACTCCCTCGAAGGCGCGCAGCGCATTGAGCGGCAGCCAACGGCGATCGATCGTTTTCTTGCCCATCTGTGCCTCCCGAGCGGCTGAAACCATAGTAACTGCCGGTGCGCACCGCGGCGCACGGCGTTCGATGCCTTTTTTCGATGCGGGTAGCCAAATTCTCGGCTTGGTCGGCGATGGCGATTGTGAAAGCCTAGATCGAGCCCCCATGAACGCGTTGCCCCAGCAATCTGCGCCCCATTCCTCGGGGCACCGGATCGCCGCGATCCGCATCACCCATCATCGCCTGCCGCTCGACCCGCCGTTCCATGCGAGCTGGGACACCCGGCCGCGGGTGCATTTTGACGCCACCATCGTGCGGGTCACCACCGACACTGGGCTCGAAGGCTACGGATCGGGCGACCTGATGATCGGCTTTGCAGGGCACGAGCCGCTGTTCGTCGGCCAGGATGCGCTCGCCCTCGAGCGACATTACCGCGTCCTGTCGCACATCGATTTTCACTACGGGCGCTGCTGGCCGCTCGATCTCGCGCTCTGGGACCTCGCCGGCAAGATCACGGGTCAACCGTGCTGGCGCCTCTTGGGCGGGCTCTCGAGCCGGGTGCGGACCTACGCCTCCTCGGGCACCCTGCGCGATCCGGCGGCGCTCGCCGCGCAGGCGGCGCGTTATGTCGCCCAGGGCTTCGGCGCCATGAAAATCCGCTTTCAACGCGGCGACTGGCGGCAAGACATTCGTGCGCTCGAGGCCGTCCGCGGGCGCATCGGCGAGCGGCTCGAGCTGCTGGTCGATTGCAACCAGGGCTGGCGCATGCCGTGGGACACGCAGGCGCCCTGGAGCCTGAAAGATGCGCTCGCGGTGGCCCGGGAGCTCGAGCGCCTCGATGTGTTCTGGATGGAAGAGCCTTTGCACCGCGCCGATCACGCGGGTATGAAGGCGCTGCGCGGGTCCACGGAAGTGAGGATTGCGGGGGGTGAGATGACACGCCAGCTCCATGAGCTGCGCGATCTGATCACCAGCGGGTCCGTCGATGTGGTCCAGCCGGATGCGGCCCTGGTCGGCGGCATCACGGGACTGAGGCGGATTGCGGCGATGGCGCAGGAGCATCAGCTCGTCTTCACGCCCCACACCTGGACCAACGGCATGGGCCTCACCGCCAACGCGCACCTGGTCGCAGGACTCGCTGATGCGCCTTTCCTCGAATATGCGTACGACCCGCCGGAGTGGACGCTCGAGCGGCGGGATTTCATGATGGCGGAGCCGCTCGTCGCCGATGCAGAGGGCTGGCTCCATCTGAGTAATGCACCCGGCATGGGCTATGCGCTCGATGAGCGCGCGCTCGCGTCCACGGCGATCTAGCTTGTTGCCCGCTCGGCACACCGTCGTCCCTAACCTCTGAGGCGCAGTCCTTCCGGATCGTAGAGCGCTCGCAGGCGGGCGATCGCGGCGCGAGGCTCACCGAAGACATCGATCTGGAAGGACTCTCCGTCGCGGGCAAGCGCGGCCGGCACGTAGCCGGCAGCGAGGCTCTTGCGGATGCAATGGCCGTACGCTGCCGAGGTAACATATCCAACCGCCGCGCCGGCCTTGATGATCGATTCGTAACCGACCGCCTCCGTATCCGCATCGGGCAGCTCGAGGACTACGAAGCGTCGCTTCGGGCCAGCAGCGCGCTCAGCGAGCGCGGCTGCGCGTCCCACGAAGTCGGGCTTGTCGAAATCGACGTAGCGATCGAGGCCGGTTTCTCCCGGCGTGTAATCCGGCCGGAAGTCCTTGTTGAATGAGCCGTAGCCCTTCTCGAGCCGGAGCGAGGACAGCGCGCGTCCGCCGAAATGCGTGAGTCCCAGGTCGCGCCCCGCCTCGAGCAGGTCATCGTGGAGCGTCGCGAAGTAATCGGGCGTCGTCCAGACCTCGTAGCCGAGCTCTCCGGTGAAGCCGGATCGCATGAGAATCACCGGCGCGAACCCCACGGAGGTCTCGGCCACCTGAAAGAGCCTGAACCCCCCGCCGGAAAGATCGAGCCGGACGAGGCGCTGCAAAAGCTCCCGCGATCTCGGGCCCGCGATGGAGAATCCCGTCAGCGTCGATGCTGCCGAGCGGACGAACACGTCGGCCGGAATGTCGGACGCCCAGAACCACCGCAAGTGGAATTCCTCGGCGAAGCCGGATCCGAAGATCAGGTACCGATCGTCCGCGAGAGATGTGATCGTGAGGTCACCGACGATCCGCCCGGCCCGATTGAGCATCGGCGCCAGCCGCAAGCGCCCCGGCGGCGGAATGCGCGAGGCGAAAACCCGATCCAGCCAGCCGCGCGCACCGCGGCCCGTCACTTCGTACTTCCCGTAGTTGGTCGTCTCGTAGATGCCGACTGCGCTGCGCACGGCGCGGCATTCTTCACCAACGTGAGGGAACGCCTCCGAACGGCGATACGTCGGCGTCTCGGCCCGCGCCACGCCGGGAGGCGCGAACCAGAGCGCATGCTCCAGCCCGAAATTCGCGCCCATCACCGCCCCGGCGGCCTTGAGCCGGTCATGGATCGGCGAGCGCCGCACGGGGCGCGCCGCGGGAAGCTCCTCGTTGGGATACGCCAGCCGGAATCGGCGCGAGTAATTCTCGGGAACCTTGATGGAGGTGTACTTGGGCGTCGCAAACGCGCCGAATCGCGATACATCCATCGACAGGATGTCCTGTCCCGGGTCGCCCTCCGCCATCCAGCGCGACAGCACGAGCCCGATGCCGCCACCCTGACTGAAACCCGCCATCACGGCACAGGCGACCCAGAAGTTCTCGAGGCCGCGAACGGGCCCGACGAGCGGGTTGCCGTCAGGCGCGAACGTGAACGGCCCGTTGATGGCCTTCTTGATCCCGGCGCGCCCGAGCGCGGGGAAGTGTTGGAATCCCACCTCGAAGTAAGGTGCCAGGCGCTCGAAGTCCTCGGGCAGGAGTTGCATGGAGAAGTCGTCGGGTGTTTTGACGGGCGCCCAGACCACACCGTGCGGCTCGTAGGTGCCGATCAGGGCGCCTGCCCGCTCCTGCCGCATATAGATCTCGCCCGCGTAGTCGGTCGTATTGACGATCTCGCGCTCGCGTCCCTTGAGCTCCGGAATGTCCTCGGTCACCAGGTAGTGGTGCTCCATCGCAAGCACCGGCAGATCGATGCCGACGAGACGTCCGATCTCGCGCGCCCACAGCCCTGCGCAGTTGACCACGTGCTCGGCATGCACCGTCCCCTTGTCGGTCACAACGTCCCATGTACCGTCGCGACGAGGAGTGAGCGCCAGCACTCGTGTGAAACGCTCCACTGATGCGCCGAGCTGGCGAGCCGCCTTGACGTACGCGTGGGTGGTTCCGGAAGGGTCACAGTGCCCGCCGTCTGCACGCCAGAGCGCGCCGATGAAGAAGCTCGTATCGATGAGCGGGTTCAGCCGCTGCGCCTCTTCGAGGGAGATCATCTCGGTCTCCATGCCAAGATAGCGCGCGCGGGAGCAGATGAGCTTCAGGCTGTCGAGCTCACCGGGAGTTGCGGCCAGCATGAGGCCGCCGTTCGGATGCAGGCCGCACGACTGGCCCGACAGCGCCTCGATCTCGCGGTAGAGATCGATCGTGTATTTCTGCAGCTTGGAGATGTTCGCCTCGCCATTGAACGTGTGCATGCCGCCTGCCGCATGCCACGTCGAGCCGGCCGTGAGCTCGCTTTTCTCGAGCAGCAGAACGTCCTGCCAGCCGATCTTGGCGAGGTGGTAAAGCACGCTGGCGCCGACGACTCCACCCCCGATGACGACGGCTTGCGCTGAACTCTTCATCCCCCCGATGATAACGCTTGACTCGCAACGCACCAGCGGACACCGTGGGTGCCCATAGGGGTAGAGACCGGACGTGGCGCGATTCTTCAAAGCGCTGTGCCTCGCCGCGACAATCGCGCTCATTGCCCCCGCGCCGGCGCGGGCCGGCACCCCCGTCGTCGTATCCTCGAAGCTCTCGAGCGAGTCGGCGATGATCGGCGAGATGATCCACCTGGTCCTGAGCGCCGCCGGAGTCCCAACCGTCGATCGCCTCAAGATCGGCGCAACGCCGGTCGTGCGCCGGGCCCTTCTGGATGGCGAAGTCGACCTTTACGTCGAATACACGGGCAACGGCGGTAACTTCTTCAATATGCCTTCGGACCCCGCGTGGAAGGACTTCAGGAGGGGTTACGAGCTCGGCGCCCGCCTCGACTACGCGAGGAACCGGATCGTCTGGCTGACCCCTGCACCCGCGAGCAACGCCTGGGCGCTCGCGGTGCGCCGCGATGTGGCCGATGCCCACCATCTGCGCACGATGAGCGACTTCGCGCGCTGGGTGTCCGGGGGCGGCCCGGTCGTGCTCGCCTGCTCGGCCGAGTTCGCCAATGCCGGGACGCTGCGCTCGCTCGAGGACACGTACGGGTTCAAGCTGACCTCCGACCAGCTCATCGTGCTCGCGGGAGGCGAAACCACAGCCATGATCACCGCCGCTGCGGCGCGGACGAACGACACCAACACAGCGATGGTCTATGCCACTGACGGGGGAATCGCCGCAGCGAGCCTCGTCGTCCTCGAGGATGACAGGCACGATCAGCCGATCTACGCTCCCGTCCCTCTCATCCGGGAATCCGTGTTGCGCGCGTATCCCGACATCGCCACCCTCGTCAAGCCTCTCATGGAGAGCCTCGATCGCGACACGCTGCAACATCTCAACGAGCGCGTGCAGGTCGACGGTGAGGCGATCGAGTCCGTGGCCAAAGACTATCTGCAGCGGAAGGGCCTGTCGAAGTGAGCACGCTCGGTTTCCTGCTGCGCCGGCCGGCCTCAGCACGGGACACTGAGGCGCTTGCAGGCATCGATCGCCTGGGTGCTCTGCTGACACTGGTCGGAGCCGCCGGACTCCTGCTGCTCCCGTTCGTCGCCTTCAAAGCAAACCGCATCGTACCCGGCGATACACGCGGTCTGGTGGAGGTCCTTCCGACGTGGGGCGCTCTCGGCTGTTGGGCGACGCTTGCGACGGTAGCGGCCGTGGCGCTCCTCGTGGCGAATGCGCCGTTGCGCCTCGGCGCGGCGCTCGCCGGCCTCGTGGTCACCGCGATGGCCCTTGCTGGCGCAGCGAACGCCTTGACCCCACCCCATGACCTGATCGTACGGGTCGCGCCGGGGGCAGGCTTCTGGTTACTGCTGGCGTCGCTCGGCCTCCTGGCGACCGATGCGATCACGCGCATGCGTCCAGGGCCCGGGGTGCGCGTGCTCCTGCTCGCGCTCTTCCTCGGCCTCGCAGGACTCGCTCTGGCGCGCGGCATCTTCGACAATGTCTCGGTGATGCGCGAGTACGCCGTGAACGCGGCGGCTTTCGCGCTCGCCGCGCGACAACACTTCCTTCTCTCGTTGGGCTCGCTCGGCGCGGCCGTCATCGTCGCGCTGCCGCTAGGGGTTTTCTGTCACCGCGCGCCACGACTGCAGCCTGGTGTGCTCAGCGCGCTCAACATCATCCAGACCATCCCTTCCATCGCGCTCTTCGGCATCCTCATGGCTCCGCTCGGAGCGCTCGCCGCGCACGTTCCACTCGCGGCGGCCGTCGGCATCCGCGGCATCGGTGCCGCCCCTGCAGTGGTGGCTCTGTTCCTTTACTCGTTGCTGCCGATCGTCGCCAACACGGTCGCCGGCCTCAAGCGCGTCTCGCCCGCGACCGTCGAAGCCGCCCTCGGCATGGGAATGACGTGGTGGCAGACGCTGATGAGCGTGGAGCTCGTTCTTGCGCTTCCCGTCATTCTCACGGGCATCCGGATCGTCCTCGTGCAGAATATCGGGCTGGTCACGGTCGCGGCGCTCATCGGCGGCGGCGGATTCGGCACGTTCGTCTTCGGCGGGATCGGACAGGCGGCCACCGATCTGGTGCTGCTTGGGGCGATTCCGACGGTGGTGCTCGCCTTTTCCGCCGCCGTATTGCTCGATGCGCTCGTCGAGCGCCTGGATCGCGTGCCGCAATGATAGTCATCGAGAGCCTCACCAAGCGTTATGAGTCGATGACAGCCGTCGATGACGTGTCGATGGTCGTCGAGCGTAACTCCATCACGGTGGTCGTCGGCACCTCGGGCTCGGGCAAATCGACACTGCTCAGGATGATCAACCGGCTCATCGAGCCGACGAGCGGCCGGGTTCTCATCGACGGTCGCGATACGGAGAGCGAGGCCGGACACGTGCTGCGGCGGCGCATCGGCTATGTGATCCAGGGGCACGGTCTCTTCCCGCATCGGACGGTGGCGGAGAACATCGGAACCGTGCCGCGTCTTCTCGGGTGGGAGGAAAGCCGCATCCGTACACGCACCGCCCAACTCCTCGGAGCGCTGCAGCTCGACCCCGGCCAATATTCGGAAAAATACCCGCACCAGCTCTCGGGCGGCCAGCAGCAGCGAGTCGGCGTGGCGCGTGCGCTCGCGGCGGAGCCGGCGGTGCTGCTGATGGACGAGCCGTTCGGGGCGCTCGATCCGATCATCCGGGAGAAGGCTCAGGACGATCTCCTCGACATCCAACGGAAATTCGGCACGACGATCGTGCTCGTCACACATGACATCGACGAGGCATTCCGTCTGGGCGACCGCGTCGCCGTCATGAGCGCCGGACGACTGATCCAATACGATCGGCCCGAGGTGCTGGTGACACGGCCGGCCGATGCGCTGGTTGCACGCATGACCGGCAGCGCCGAGCGCGCGATGCGCCTGCTCTCGCTCACTACAGCCGGCGAGGCCGCACTGCCCTGGTCGGCATGCGAGGCCGCCGCGGACGGAGTCGTGGTTCCAACATCCGCCTCCCTGCGTGAAGTCCTGTCGGAGCTCCTCTGGCGGGGCAGCGAGTGCGCTACGGTCCTCGATGCCGACGGGACGCCGTGCGGGCGGCTCACGGTCGCATCGATCATGGCACGCGGGCGGCCAAGCTGATGCGCCGCGCCGCCACGATCCTGCGCCTCGCCGCACTCGGCCTGCTGCTCGCGTTTCTGCTCGTCCCGCAGCGCTTCGCGCCGCTATTTGCGCCGCTCACCGCCGGCGGCGCCCCGGCGATCTACGATCAGGGCAACCTCTGGACGCTGGCACTATCGCACCTGGCGACGGTGCTTGCGGCGTGCGTAGGGAGCATCGTCATTGCTGTCGCGCTTGGCATTCTGGTCACTCGTCCGGGCGGCCAGGAGTTTTTGCCGCTGTCTCGTGCTGTCGTCAACTTTGGGCAGACGTTTCCTCCGGTCGCCGTGCTGGCGCTGGCCGTGCCGTTGGTCGGTTTCGGCGAGAAACCGACGCTGATCGCGCTCTTTCTCTACGGGCTGCTGCCGATCTTCGAGAACACGGTCGTAGGCCTGAGAACCTGTCCGGCCACGGTTCTCGAGGCGGCGAGCGGCATGGGAATGAGTGCCCGCCAGAAGCTAGTCTCCGTCGAGCTTCCACTAGCTATGCCATTGATTTTAGAAGGAGTCCGTATCTCGCTGGTCATCAACATCGGCACGGCGACCCTGGGCTCGACGGTCGCGGCCAAGGGCCTCGGCGAGGTGATCATCGCCGGCCTCCTCTCCAGCAACATGGCTTTCGTCCTGCAGGGAGGGCTCGCCACGGGCCTGATGGCCGTGCTGCTTTACGATGGCGTCGCGGCCCTCGAGCGGCGGCTCTGCCGGACCGCTCGCATCGACTGACGCCACGAGGCGACACCCCGGCTGTCGCCACGCGACACCAGCTTGAAAACCCGCGACCTACTTAACAATTCGCCCGATTCCAGCGCCTGCGCAGGTGTTATGATCGGGCGAGAAGTTGTAGGTTTCGATGTTACCGACCCCAAACGCATCGTCCAAACAGATCGTGACTTCAGGCGTTGGCCGCAGCCGGCCCGCCGTTGAGCTTCCCACCCTCTTACTCCTGATTATCGCGTACGGCGGCTGGCTCGCCGTCACCGCAAAGTACGGGCACTGGCCGCTCTGGATCGTTGCGCCGCTCGCAACGCTGCTCATCACCCTGCACAGCTCGCTGCAGCACGAGATCGTCCACGGACATCCCACGCGCTGGAAGCCCCTCAATCGCCTGCTTGCCATCGTGCCGCTCGGGCTGTGGATTCCCTATCAGCGCTACCGTGACCTGCATCACAAGCATCACTGTGACGCCCGGCTGACCGATCCCATCGATGATCCGGAGTCCTACTATTGGACAGCCGAGGGCTGGGCAGGATTGAGCCCCCTGATGCGCGTGGCGCTACGCATCGAGCAGACCTTTGCCGGGCGGCTCATCCTCGGGTCCTCCCTGCGTATCGGTATGTACCTGCGTTGGGATCTGCGCAATGCCTGGCGCGGCGAGCCCGGCATTCGCGCCACCTGGGCCGAGCATCTCCTCTGGTGCATCCCCGTCGTCCTCTGGGTGAAAATTGTTTGCGGCATCCCGCTCTGGCTCTACTTCCTCGCCATGGTGATACCGGCCAATGCCATTCAGCTGATCCGGTCGTTCGCCGAGCACCGTGCGCGTCCCGGTGTGCGTGAGCGGGTCGCGATCGTCGAGGGCTCGTGGATCCTCGGGCCGCTCTTCCTGTTCAACAATCTGCACTCGCTGCACCACGAGGCGCCGAGCATCCCCTGGTACGATCTGCCCGCACGCCACAACCAGGAGCGCGAGCGGCTCATCGCCGAGAATGGCGGTCTCGTTTACCGCACCTACTTCGAGGTCGCGCGGCGATACCTGTTTCGCCAGCACGACGTGCTGCAACATCCGACGGAACGCGTGCCACTCGCGACTCCGTGAAGCCGGCTCAGGCGGGCTCCACGTAACCCGCCGCCCTCGCCCGGGCGTCCCATTCCAGAGCGGGATCGAACGTTTCCCGACTGGCCGCCGCGAAACCTTCCAGCATCAGCGGCTCGGCGAGATCATCGAACCATGACTTCGCCGCGGCGCTCGTGAAGGCGCTGCGAAGCCGTGCCACGACTTCCACCGGGACGTGAGCTGCCGCCACGAAAGCCGGCATCGGCGCGACCGCGGTCGATGACAGAACGCGCACACCCTCGCAGAGTTGGGGAGCGTGCCGCGCGATCAGCATATGCCAATAGGCATCCAGTGGCCCTACGTCGATGCGTCCCTCACGCACGGCATCGAGCACGTTCCGTGCGGTCACGAGATTGCCGATCATCTGGCGATACAGCTTCGGGCGCTGTGGCGTGCGGTAAGCGAGCAGGTGATGGCGGAAAGCATTGAAGCCCGAGTGCGAGTGCGCAACGGTCCAGCCGGCGCGTCCGCTGAACGTATCCTCTAGCTGCGTGAAGGGCGCGTCCTCGCGAACGATGAGATCCGTCCGATAAACCGCGCGCCCCGCGGCCCACGCGACCCGTGGAATCGGCGCGGCGATCGGCTGCACGTGAGCAAGCTGCAATGCAATGGGATAGCCGCACATGAGCACCGCACCCAGGTCCGGCCGTGACCATAAATGCTCCAGCGGTTGCGGCGCGGGATACGGCAGATACTCGAGCGCGACGTCCGCCTCCCCGGCAACTTTCGCGAGGAGCTCGCGCCAGACCGACTCGACTTGCGGGGTGACCGCGTACATCCGTGCGTTCGCGACCCGGGAGCTCAACCGCTTGCGCTCAGCTCGTTCGTTCTGCGCGCCACGTAGTCTGCGATCGCTTCCTTTACGGCCGGATCGAGCGGTGGCGCGACGTACTCGGCGAGCAGCTTCTGCCAGATGCCGGTCGCGCGCTCGGTGGCGTTGCGCGCACCCGCCTCCGTCCAGCTCTCGAAGTTGGACCAGTCGGAAAGGAGTGGCCGATAAAACGCGGACTGGTAGCGCGCCAGGGTATGAGGCTCGCCAAAGAAATGCCCGCCCACCGCCACCGCCTTGATGGCCTCGACCGCGAGATCATCGTCATCGAAGCTCACCGGCTTCAGCATCTCGGCCCAATTGCGCAGCAGCTCGGCGTCGACGATGATCTTCTCGAGCGAGGCGGAGAGGCCCCCTTCGAGCCATCCGGCCGCATGATTGATGAGGTGGCTATGGCTCAGGATCGCTGCCTGCAGCGAGAACGCCGTCTCGTACGTCGCTTGGGCGTCAACGACGGGTGAGGCGTTCACCGCGCTCGTGCGCACGGGAATCTTCAGGCGCCGGCCGATCTGCGCAGCGGCGATCACCGCGTGCACGTACTCCGGTGTACCGAAGGCCGGCGAGCCGGTTCGCATATCGACGTTGGAGGTGAATCCCCCGAGGACACAGGGTGCGCCCGGCCGAAGCATCTGACAGAGCGCGATGATGCCGAGCGCCTCGGCGGTCTGCTGCACGAGCGCTCCGGCCAGCGTGACCGGCGCCATCGCCCCCATCAGCGTGAACGGCGTGATGACGACACACTGCCCGTGCCGGGCCATGATCATGATGTTGTCGAGGATTTCCTCATCGACCCGGCGCGGCGAATTGACGTTCGTGACCGTCATGAGTGTCGGGCGCGAGGCGAGCTCTTCGACCGTGCATCCATGCTCGATGGCCGACATCGCGATTGCATCCTGCGCCTGCACGCCGCCTATGCCGCGCGCGGCCCAGACGATGTCCGCGCATTCGATGTGCGCCTGGTAAACGGAGAGATGCCGCACGGGCACCGGCAGATCGACGGGCTCCACGACGATCCCACCCTGCCAGTGCAGGACACCCAGCGAATGGGTGAGGCGCAGAATGTTGCGGAAGGACTCGATGTCGCCGTAACGCCGGCCATGCTGCCGATCGTTGATGTGCGGCGCGCCATTTACGGGACCAAAGTTGACCACATCGCCGCCCACGTGCAGGTGTCGCTCGGCATGGCGGGCGTGGAGCACGAAGCTCGCGGGTGCGAGCCTGATGTGGGCTTCGACGATGTCACGCCCGAGCCGGACCATCTGCGAGCCCTCATCCACCAGGGCACCGGCGCGGCGATAGACTTCGCGGGCCGCCGTGCTGCGGATCTCGAGGCCCGCTTCCTCCAGCACCCTGAAAGCGGCGAGCACGATGCGCTCCACCTGCTCGCCGGTCAGGATCTCGAGCGGCGGCCAGCGGTTTGCCAGGCGGGGTATGGGCGCGAGCGAGGGGCCAGTGGAGCGCGCGCCGCGCCCGCGCTCGCGGCGCCGTTGCGGGGCTGGAGGTTCGGTCATGCTGGGTCCTCCGCAAGCTCCCCGAGTGCCTGCGCGAGCGGCCCGAGCCAGGGCTCGAAGTGCCGCCATTGCTCCAGACCCTCGGTGTTGATGGGCCGGCGCACCTGCTCGGAGCTCGCCGTGTGCACGCGGCGCGAGGTCTTGTGGAACTCGAGGCAGCCCGGCTCGAAGTCGAGCCCGCAGAAGTCGAGGATCCGGCGCACCTGAGGCTCGAAGTCCGCGACCAGGTCCTCGTGCTGCACTCGCAGCACTCTGCCCGGCAGCGCCCGGTCCCA